>Ga0334722_10005680_pt1 | contig 12521 bp, 21 predicted proteins | sample C3_bottom_MG_FD_207210 | JGI IMG/M metagenome (GOLD analysis project Ga0334722, IMG submission 207210) | Sediment microbial communities from Yellowstone Lake, YNP, Wyoming, USA - C3_bottom | ecosystem: Environmental > Aquatic > Freshwater > Lake > Sediment | place: USA: Wyoming | collected...
CGAGCGCCTCGTACTCCCCGAGCCATGCAGGCCGCGACATGAAGGCCGATCGTCCGATCGGCGGACGGTCGAGATCATGCAAGCAAGCGGGCGCAGCGTCGGGATTCGTAGATCCGCACGTGGCGCGCGAACTTGGCTCCGGTCAGGAGGACGATTCGCCGTCGTTTCGCGGTGGATTCGAGCGCAGCGAGACCGCCCAGAGGAAGCGATCGAGCGCGCGCTGCAGATCTTCGCCGGCGAATTCGGCCCGCTCGATCTCGCGCAGCACGGTCGGGAGCCCGAGCTGCAGCGCGCGCGGCCAGAGGTACGCGCGCACGACCAGGGCGAGCGGCGCGACCAGTACCGGCGCCTTTTCCTCGTCGCGCTTGGCGAGCTGCGCGGCGACGAATGCGGCGACGTCGTCATCGGTGACGCCGACCAAAGTCCGTGTGTCCTCCAGGCCGGTGATCCACTGCCGACCGCCGCAGGCGCGGCGCCACTCGATGTACGTCGCGCCGGCGGCATCGTCGCCGGCGCCGCACTTGTCGAGGAGCGTCAGGTGGTTGTCGCGCTTGAGCGCGGTGCCGCCCACTTCGTCGGCCAGGGCCCACTTGGTGAAGTACGAGGACGCTTCCTCGGACGGCGACACCTTGACCGCGAAGTCGGCGAACGCCGCATCATCCTCGATCACGATGCCAGCCTTTTCGACGCCGGCGCGCCACACCTGCAGGAGAGAGAGGTCGGTGTACATCGCCGGCACGTTCTGCAGATCAGACACGTACTCGCCGCGTCGCTTGCGCGACCAGTGGCGGAAACCACCGGGCGCACCGTCGAGGAACAGGGCGACGTGGAAGTGCGGATGGGTGCCGTTGGGTCCACCGAACGTCACGTCCAGCACGCGGATCCGAGCGCGGATCCCCCACTCTTCCTCGAAGCGTTGCCAGGTGCGCGAACGAAACAGGTACGCCGTCGCTTCGTAGAGCTGCGCGACGAACGTCCGGGTGTCGTCGCCGAGCTTGTGCGGCGCGGTCAGGGTCAGCATCCAGACGTCGAGGGTGTTCTCGTTCGCCTGCTGGCCGTCGCCGCCGCCGAGCCACCGCTCCATGCACGCGCCGATGGTGCCAGCGATCTTCCGCGCCATGTACGGACCGCAGCTCGGGCAGGTCCAGTGCCCGCAGGTGACGAGGTCACGGGTGGTCCAGGTTCCTCGGTCGGAGCGTTTGAGGGGCACGTCGGCGTTCCTTTTCCGGCGGGTGCGCTGGCACTTCGCCTGTCGATCGAAGCAGAGCCCGAGCTGGACCTGGTTCCGGTGGCAACGGCAGCGACGCTCCCACCGCTTCTGTGTCTGGTCGCAGGTGCAGGCGCAGCGACACGCGAGCAGGTGGTGGGAGGTCTCTAGCCGCTCGTGCGTTCGAAGTCGCAGCTCGAGCTGGCGGGACCCCTGTAGCAAAACTCCGTGTGGGGGACCGAGCGAAGGGCTCGCCACCGTCGGTGGCTCGATCGCCGGCGCCGCCGGCGAGGATGGCTCGTACGCTCGGCCGTCCAGCCCGAGCTGCGCCGGCGACCAGGGCGCGACGAGCTGGCCAGCGGGGCCCAGATCGTCTACGGTGCCCGGCAACCGCGAACAGCCTTCGCGGCCAGGGCCAGCCTGATCAGCTGGCCCGCAGCTGTCAGGGGCACGTGCGAGGGTCGCCGCTGTCACCGGTACCCTCCTCGCGGCACGTGATGCCTAGCGACCGTCCGCCCCACGAGGTGGGCAGGTCGGGCGGGGGGGGGCCGGGGGACCCCACGGAGTGCGGTCGCGTCGACGTCGACGGTGCGCTCGGGGTCGGCCCCTCCGGGGGCTCCCTCTCGCTTGCGGTCGTCGGTGTTGGTTGGTAGCGTCGTCACGGGCCGGTTGGACGGTCCCTTCGTTGCCCGGTCGGTTATGTGACCGGGCTTCGTCGTTTGTAACACATCGAGATCGCGGCGGGAGTGGCTGGGGGATCGCTACCTGATCGCCTGATCAGCCTTTCACCCCCGCGGGGTGATTGCGTTCGGGGCCCGACGCAAGCAAGCTTGCTTGCAAGCAAGGAGGCTTTGACCATGAGTGACCCTACCGTGATCCTCTACGTCCGTATTCCGCCCGAGCTGCGCGCACAGCTCGACCAGGTGGTACTCCGCGAGCGCAGCTCGATGCAGCGCGTGGTGACGGCGCTGCTGTCGAACGCGTTGACGCCGGCCGCGTCGCGCGTCGTGCGCGGGAAGCAGCGCGAGCTTCCACTCGGAAAGAAGGTGCGCTCGTGAAGTGCGCGATCTGCGGCGCTCGCTACGCCGATGACAGCACGCCGCAGTGCGCTCACCCGCAGCGACCGGTTGCGTACCGCGGCGCCGGCGCCTACTTGTTCGCGCTCGACCAGGTCCGCAACGCGCTCGCGCTGCTCGACCGCCTCCCGGATGGCAAGGTGGGAACGCTGGCGATGATCGGCGCGTACCTGACCGACGCCGAGCGCGCGCTCGACGATGCGATCACGGAGGTCCCGCCGCTGCCGGGCCATGGGGTGCGTCGTGGTTAAACGTATGGAGCTGGTCCGCACGATCCTCGATCGCGTCGAGGCGGTCCGCGTCCGCGTCGACACGACGCTCGACCAGGTGCGCGGCGCCTACCCCGAGGCCCCCAACGACTACAGAGAAGCCATCGTCGGCGCCGAGCACTTGCTCGGGCTGCTGGTCGACGCGATGACGGCAGCGACCTTGCTCAAGCGCGAGTACGAAGACGACGAGCGCGCGGCCGTCGCCGCGGTCGCCGCCGTCGACCAGGTCAACGCCGAGCTGCGCCGCGCCGGCGTCGTCGATGCCGCCGTCGATGTGGCGATGCGCCACTACGCCGAGCGGAAGTCGGCGCCCGTGAAGCCGTTCACCATGGAGCACCACGACGATTCGCTGGACGGCGACAGCAGGCGGAAATGTTCCAGCGGCGTCCGTTGCGGCGACCCGGGCGATATGCACTGCACGCACTGCGGCGAATGGTTCTGCTACAAGTGCGCCGCGGACCACGAAGAGGCGCTCTCGCCGCCGGGCAACCAGAACGGCGATGACGACGTCGACCCGAGGGTGATGTGAGGTTGCCCAAGAAAGCATGCTTGTCCGGTTAACACCACTACGACCCACCGCTAGTAGGAGCACCGTGATGGATCCAGTCACCGTCGTACAACTCGTCGTAGGTGGGCGACTCGCTCATGGCCGCGAGGCCGAGGAGCGAACGAAAAGAGTTGAGCGGGTAGAACCGGCGGTTGAACCGGAACACGAACTCGTTCAGGTACGCCTGGAGATGCTGCGCCGAGACACCGTGATGCACCCCATCGAGCCACGCCTTGAGGTTGCTGAAAATCAGGTGGACGATGGGCAAGTAGTCCTCGGCGACCTGCGGCTCGCCACGCTCGGCGACGGCGAGGTGCTGGTATCCGCGCGAGGCGAGGCTCGCGTAGCCCTGGTGGCCGTCGGTGACGACCATCGGCGTCGCGGGATCGACGTTGCTCTCCACCCACGGCATGAGGGTTGCCGCACGCCGGTCCGGCACGACGGACATCCGCAGCCGTCCCGCGTAGCGTCCGCCGCGCCGTGGCTTGCCCTTGCCGTCTTCGCGCTCGGGCTTGGCTGCGCGCTGACGAACCTCGACGGCGGCGATCACGAGCGTCTGCGCGTCGTTGACACCGCGTCCCTTGCCGCGCGTCCGACCGCCCACCCACGTCTCGTCCGCCTCGACGTGGGCTACGCCGGTGGCGTAGCCGATGCGCCCGCTCGTGATCGCCATGCTGGATCGGAGCTTGTGCAAGATCTGGAACGCGGTCTCGTAGCGGGTAAGTCCGAGCTGCCGCTGGAGCTGCGTCGCGGACATGCCCGGCGTGAGCGACGAGATGAGGTACGCAGCCCAGAACCACGTGACGAGTGGCGTGTGCGTGCGCTCCATGACGGTGCCGGCCGTCAACGCGATGTCTCGCTTGCAGCCCTTGCAGCGCAGCACGCCAGGGCGGGCGACGCGGATTGGTGCCGCGGTGGAGTTGCACCGCGGGCACTGGAACCCGTCCCGCCAACGTACGGCCTCCAAGTAGCTCGCGCACGCCGCGTCGTCCGGGAACATGCGCTGAAACTCTGGCAGCGACTGGGGAAAGCCGACGTCGACCATCTCAGTTCACCCGCGGCAGACCAAGGATCTCGGCCAGATCGTCCACGAGCGCGGCCTCGCGTTGCGCGTCGTGCCGCGCTCGTGCAGTGGCATCCTGGCAGCGGTCTAGCACCTTGGTCCGTCGATCACCGTGGAGGCGCATCGCGCACTCGAACAGGCGATCCGACATGTGCCCCCACACGATGGCGTGCAGTGGGGACTCGGCGTCCGTCTCGCACAGCGCCTCGTAGCGTCGCAGTGCAGCCCGGTAGTCGTGATACGCGACGCTGCGCGGGTGCTCGTCGTCGCGGTACATCAGATCTCCTCCGCGGGCAGGTCGGCGATGCACTCGCGGACCACCGAGTCGGGGATGTTGCACTCACGCCCCACGCGCTTGATGGCATCGGCGATCACCGATCCCGGGACCACGCGCCCGTCATCAGCGGTCAGCTCGCCCTCGCCCTCGGGCGTGAGGAGGTAGCCGCCTCGCTGGGACTCGCCTCCGGCGGGCTGGTGCCAATCGGCGATGGCCGCGTTGAGCAGCGCATAGACGATGGTCCTACCGTCGGCGTGCTGGCGGACGCGGATCGCGTACTCGTCGATCTCGTAGTCGGGTCGGAACTGCGCCGAAGTACACGAGTCACCCTTGGCGCTCGCGATCTCGGGCCACTCGTCCTCGCGGATCTTGACGGGCGCGCGGCCGGTGAGGGTGATGGTGCGGGTCTTGGGGGTCTTGGTCTCGGTGGTGGTCATCTGGGTCTCCGTGGTCATCTGGCCGTGATTGGCCATGGTGCGCTGCGGGGGTCGCGAGCCTCCGCGCCGGGCGGTCCCGGACAGCGCTGCCGACTACTCGCCGTCGTGCTGGCAGGTCCAGCAGTTGTTGCGCGCCGGGATGAGCTGTCCGTAGCCGTCCTCGCGCGAGCCGCACGAGCAGCCAGTCCACTTGCCGCTGCGGGCGTACTGGCCGCGCGACTTGGGGGCCGAGGCGGTCTGGGTGGTCGCGGTGCCCGTGGCACCGCAGACCGTGTGGCGGGCCTTGGAGCCCTTGCTCCACTCGATCTTCTGGCCGGGGGTGATCGCGCAGTTACAGACGGGGCAGGTCGCGGCGTACTTGGCGGTGATGGTCACGGTGGTTTGTCCTGGTTTCGCTTGGTTACGGGCTGGGTAGCTGCCCGATGTCTAGATACTAGCAACGGATGGCGGTGGTGTCAACCGGATAACGATCGCGACGTGCTGAGGCTGCACGAGACGATGACGGCGTACGTCGACGCGCTCGGCCGCCGGCGCGCGCCGAGGCCGACGCTCGACCCGGCGCGCATCCTTGACCCGCAGACGGCGCGCGCGATCTTCGGTCTGCGCGAGGCATCCCGGTGATCGTCCGCACCATGCTGGTCGCCGCGTGCGCGGTCGCGGTCGTGCTGCTGCAGTGCGCGGGGTGCGGCGACGACGACCAGGTGGAGCCCGACGCCGGCCCGTGCTGGTGTACGTTCGCGCTCTGCCGCAGCGACGGCACGTGCTGGTGTCCGACCGACGCCGGCGTCACCGAGCGTTGCGTCGCGCCGTAGCCCTTCCCGCCGCCGAGGTCCTCGGCGGAGTGAGAGTGCGCCACCTCGATCCCGGTGCGCCTGTCGCGACCAGGGCGACGACGACGACGAGGACTAGTGCGCCCCGTTGGCGCCGTTCGCCGGCGCCGGCTTGCTTGCTTGCGGTGGAGCTCCGGGCTTGCTTGCTTGCTGCGGGCCCTTGCGCTCGGCCGCCGGCGCCGGCATCGCGTCCAGCATCGCGCCGAGCTTCGCGAGACGCTCCGGGGTCAGGCCGTCGTCGTCACCCGGCCCAAGCAGCTTGCGCGCGAGGCTCGGCAGCAGGTTGACGATGTCGTCGTCGCCGTTGCTGGTCGCCGCCGGCGCGTGCGACTGCGCCTCGACCTGCAACTGTTGCAGGCGAATCAGCGACCCGATCGCGGCGTTGAGGTTCTGCACCGTCTGCGCGCTGGCGGTCAGCGCAGTCTGCACGCTCTTGTCCTGCCAGGTCGCCGCTTCTTTCTGCGCGCGGATCATGCGATCGAGATCGTCGCCGCCGACGGGCCGGCCGCAGCCGGGACAGTTGCCGCCGCCGGCGGCCGGGACCTCGACGACGTTCACCTCGGGGTTGTCGACGACCCCCACGGTGACGTCGCGGTTGAACAGCTCGGCGCGGATCCATTCGAGCTTCTCCATCGGCTCGACGATGGGGAGCCACTTCTTCCGGGTGTCCTTGGCCGGCCGGAATTCGCGCATGGTCCCGTCGGCCAGCTCGGCGACCACGCGCGACGGGTTGAGCTGTGCGAGCTTGAGCGTCTCTTTCAGTCCCATCGTGCCCCCCTACCCTTGCTCGCTGCAGCGGCAAGGAGAATCAGCATAGCGAGGAACCAACCGCCGCCGCCAGATCGGGGCGCCGGGGTTCGTCGCGGCTCGGCCGGCGGCCGCCGGTCGAGCGTCGCGTCGCCGTAGAGCTGCAGCTCGGCGACCGGGTCAACGTGGGTCTCGCGATCGTCGGGGTCGGTCCGCATCTCCCAGTGGACGTGGTTGCGGTCGCCGATGACGCCGAGCTGCTGGCCCTCGAGGACGGCGATCGTGCCGCGCTGGCGGATCGCATGGCCGTTGCGCTGCTGCGCGGTGAAGATGGTCGGCGCGGCGAGGTGCATCAGCAGGTTGTACTTGCCGGACTCGACGCCCAGGAGCACGACGCCGGCGGGACCGAAGCGAGAGAACGGCTTGATCGCGTTGCCGACGAACGAGTAGATCAGCACGCCGGACTCGGGCGCGTAGACCGGATCGCCGGCGGCGCCGGCGAGATCGATGCCGTGGTGGTCGCAGGGCGGCCGGCCATCGCAGAACGGTCGCGTCGTGCGGTGGAACAAATAGCCACCGTGCGGCGTCACCACCGGCCTGTCGACGGGCCAGCGCATGGCTTTACGGCCGGAACGCCTGCTCGGTCTGGACCTCGAGCGTCACCACCGCGCCGGGTACGATGATCTCTTCTTCCCAGATAACGAACCAGTGCGGGGGCGCGATGAACGTGACTAGCGGGTCGACGTCATCGACGAAGGCACCGGCGACGAGGCCGCCGCCGGTGCGCAGACGGACCGTAGTCGGCGGGGCGAACGGATCCGCCTTGATGACGATGCGCGAGAGACCGAGGCCGCCGGTCGCGATCTTGAACGAGTAGAGGAGCAGCACCGAGTCGAAGACGCTCGGCTGAAACGGCACGCCGGCGACGCGCGTCACCGGCGCGGTGGTCACGGTGACGAGGTTGCCGGTCGAGACCGCGCCCTGGGTTCCTGCCGGTGCGAGCTGCGCCTGGAGGAACGCCTCGATCGCCGGCAGGTGCGCGATGACGTTCTCGGCTTCGGCGTCGAGCCACTGCGCGATGACCTGCATCGACTGACTCCCCTCGGCGAGCAGCGACACGCCGGCCTGGCCGACGAGGCCGAAGAGTGCGAGCGGATCGGTGAGGTCGCCGACCAGGCCGGGTAGCTCGACGGTGGCGAGGTCGCAGCGGACGCCGGCGCGGCCGGCGCCGAGGACGGAGCGATAGGCGTGGAACGCGCGCATCCGGCCGTCGTCGGCGGGCGGGTTGCCGAAGGGCGTATCCGCGTTCAGAACGCCGAGCGATCCGCGCCACTCGAATCCGAAGCCGCCTTGCGAATTGGACGTGATCGAGAAGCCGAGCTGTGCGCCGGGGGGGTAATCCTCCTTGCCGATCATCACGCCACCGTCGGCGTTCTGGGTGATCGCGCCGATCCAGGTGTTGACCACCGCGTTGCTGCCGGCTTCCCACTTGGTGCCGTCGGGACACGCGTAGAACGAGGCTTGGTCGGTGAGCTGCTGGCCCTGCTCGACGCCGAACAGTGGCGACGTCGTCATCACCGCGGTGACGCCGAGCCCGCCGCGGGTCAGGTGGTCGCCGGCGATGACGTCGGTGAACTGATCGTTGAGCCGATCACCTCGGCAGAGGTGGCGCGGCGTCATGTTCTGCAACGTGAAGTCGTCGCCGGGCAGCACGCGCGCCGCGCCTTGATAGAGCGCGTTGACGGCGCGGCCGATCTGCGCCGGCGTGACGCCGGCGAGGTCGAGCTGCGCGCACGCGACCAGCGACGACACGTTGCCGAGGTTGTCGACGATCCAGTCGTTGGCGCCGGCGCTGACGTGCGTATAGCTAAGACCGGGAACGTCGGTGGCAGTCCAGCGCGCGCTGATCGGCGCGTCGAGGCCGTCGAGTCGCGGATTGAAGGTCGCGAACCTGCCGTAGAGTAACAGAGACTCCAGCGGCGGCCGGCGGCCGAGGAGGTCGTTGATCGCCGCGACGATCTCGCCGTCGCCGGCGGCGAGCGCGGCCGAGACGTCGGCCCAGCTCTGCACGGACGCGGACCCGGGAAAACCTGGAATGATGACGACAGGCATGTTCAGCCTCCGAGGTCTAAGAGGAATTCAATCCAGAACGCGACGGTGGCGCCGCCGGCAAGCTCGTTGTTTTCGACGACCAGCTCCTGCGCGGTGCCGACGATCGGGATCGCGCCGGTCGCGTTGGGCCAGCTCGCCGCGGTGGTGCCGGTGCGGAACACCGAGCGGTTCGGGATCGCGGTGGTGTTGTCGACTTGCCGGAAGGTGATCGCGGTCGATGCGCCGGCGGCCGCGCCGGCGTACTGATGCCAGCGGAACGCGCGGGCGTGCGGCGGGATCAGGATGCGCACGAAGTCGGTGACGCCGGCGACGATCGGCAAGATGAGGCCGGTGTCGATGCTGCGGGTCGGTGGCCACGCGGCCATCGAGCCCTGCTGCGACGGGAAGATCGAGGCGCCGCACTTGATGACGCCACCGCCGGCGGGAAGGAGCTGCGCCGGATTGAGCGCCGCCTTGACCGCCAGATCGATCTCGGCGGCGACGACGGTGAACGAGAGGCCAGCGCAGTAGTCGACGATGACCTCGAAGGTGACTTGCTGGCGCTGCCAGCGGACCCGCAGCAAGAGGCCAGCGTCCTGTGCAACGAACCGGCCCACCGCGCCGGCCGCCGCCGCGACGATCGGCAGGTACGAGGGCTGAAAGCCGCCGGTGCCGCTGTTGGCGTGCGGTCTCGGCTCGTGAACGGTGACGCGCCACGAGCGAGGCCGCTTGACGTTGGAGATCTGCGCGAGACCCTGCCAGCCCGAACCGATCGACGCGTTGGCTTCGGTGAAGCTCCACGAGTAATCGTCTTCGTACTCGCCGTTCAGATCGAGGCGGTTGGGGTTCATGACGAGTCTCAGAAGATGCTGGCGAGCTTCCGCATCGCGGCACTACCGCCGATCTGGTTGACGGCGTCCTGCGCCTGGCCGAGCGCGCCGCCCTTCGCGATCGCCTTGATGCCGGCGAGCGCGAGGCCGGTGCCGGGAGGCAAGAGCGCCGCGGTGATCGGGTTCGCCTCCAGTTGCTCGACGACGCGCTCAGCGACGATCGCCGTCTTGGCGACCGCGTGCGCGCGGGTCTTGCCGGTGGCCGGCCCTTCGGTGTGCGCCACCGCCGCGATGTGGCCACCGCCCTCGACGGCGCCGGGGTTGATCTCGATCAGGATCTTGCCGACGTAGCCGTAGCTCGTGCGGCGCAGCGTCCAGTGAACCATCATCGTCGTGCTCCTCTGCTGCGTTCGTTGTCGAGCAAGATCTCGCTGGGGTCTTCGTAGCTACCATCGGCGCGGATGACCTGCGCGTGGAAGCGTCGATCGCGTTGGGTGAGGTAGACGTGCGGGTGCGCCAGCTCGGCATCAAAGAACCGCAGCTCGGCGACCCGGGCGGCGACCAGATCTTTGCAGTCGCCGTACCCCAGATCGTAGAGGTCGGCGACGGTGTGCCACTTGCGTTTGCCCGGCTCACGATAGACGACGCGGCTCTCGTAGAGCCGTGGGACCTGGCCGCGCAGTGCGCCGAGCAACCGGAAGTTGATCGCGCACAGCCCCTCGACCGCCTCGGGCAAGGCGACGAGGGGAACGTCCATCGTGAGCCGAACCGGCAGATCGCTACTCCGAGGTCCCGACGGTGAGGCCGTTCCACTGCGTGCCGATCGCGATGGTGTCGGCGCCGGCGAGCGCCGCGCCGACGATCGAGTACGTCACCGTCACGATCGTCCCCTGGCCGGCGATCGGCGAGGACAGCGACGCGCCGAACGAAGTCGGCGCGAACGCATTCAGCAGCGCCGGATCGCTCGACGGCAGCATCTCGCGACCGCCCCACTTGATCGAGGCGATCAGCAGGAGCTGCCCGGCGGCCGACGCGCCGGTGCGCGCCGGATCGCAGAACAGGCGGGAGCCCTTGAAACGGCGCTGCGGGTGCGCCTGCGCCTGGAGCGTCGTCGGCCCGCCGGCGACGAAGACGACCGGCGTGAAGCCGAGCGGCTCGATCAGCCCCTCGGGATCGCCGGGCCCCTTGTCCAGCTCCTCGATCGCCGCCGCCGCGTGCGGGCTCACCCGGACGAGCTGCTGGTGCTTGCCAGCGTGGCCGGGGTGTCCACCGTGGTCGGGATGTCCGCTGCCGTGGTGGCGGCCGTGATCGCGGTGGTGGCCACCGTGCCGGTAGCCGAGCATGTCGTCGTCGCCGAGGGTGGCCTCGAGCTCACCCAGGTACGCGCGCAGTCCTCGCATCTCCATGGTCCGTTGCTCCTCCCATCCGGGAACCGGACGGGCGTTGGGGTTGCTGTCGCTTCCTGTTCAACGTTCTTCGGCGTCGGCGTCGATCGCGCCGGAGTAGTCGGCGCCGCCCTCGTCGCCCGCCATCGCGGCGAACGCGTCGTGATCGCCGCCGGCGGCGCCGTAGTTGTCAGCGGCGCGCATCAGCGCCGCGTGCGAGAGGTGGCCGAGTCCCTTCCGGAGGTAGCCCATCAGCCCGCCGCCGCGCGGCAAGAGCGCCGCGCCGAACAGCATCAGCAGACCGTGCGACAAGGGCCGGCCGAGCTTCGCCGACGTCGGCAGCTTGTCGAGCGTCTTCTTCCGCCACTCGACCGCGGTCAGCGAGTCGTTGCGCGTGAGGTAGCCGTAGCCGCCGGCGCCGGCGTAGTCCCACGCGTCGTGCTTCAGCGTCGCGATCGCGCCGTTGACGCCGGGCCCGACACCACCGCCGCCACCGCCGCCAGTGTGGCGGCGCTTCGTTTTGACGTAGACGGTCTTCGTCTTCGTCTTCGGCTTCGCGGCGAGCGCGGTACTCGGCCGTCGCCGTCGCACGAGCGCGGTGCTGGTCGCACGGTGGCCGATCTTGCGGTTGTGCGCAGCGAGCGCCGCGCCGTAGAGCTTCTTCTTTGCCGCCATGGTCATTTCCTCTTGGAGCGCAGAGCGATCGCGATCACCACGAGCACGACGAGAAGCGCCGTACCGCGGTCGGGGGTTGAAACCTCGGGTGCAGCTTCCGGCGTCGACACCGGAACGTCGTCAGGCGTCGTCGTCGGTGACGGCGCCGGCTTCGCCTTCGGCTTGCGGCGGCTGCGCTGCAGCGCCGCGTAGGCATCGTTTGCGGCCTTCTCGTACGCCGTGTACGTGAAGTTGAGAACGAGCAGCTTGGGCGACGCGCCGGTGTAGTCGAGGCGCTGCGCCGCGCCGGCGACAAACTCCCAGGCGCCGGCGATGACGTCGTCGGGCGCCGCCGCCGAACCGTGCGCGATGTGCACGTCGAATTTGTCGCCGGGCTTCGCGTAGCCGAGCGCGCCGTACCACAGCGACCACTGCGTGGTCGGATCGAGCTTGCGCGGGGCGAGCTGGCCGCGCCACGCCTGCAGCAGCGCGAGCGCCTGCGCGTTGGACAGGCGTGGATACACGACGCCGTTGATCGTGGTGCGGCCGTTGACGGCGTCGAACGCGTAGACGACCTTCACGCGGATCTGTTCCCACGTGTCGGCAGTGAACGTGTTCTCGACGCCTGGCATCAGCGGCGGCGCTTCCGTCGGCGCTTCGGCTTCGACGAGAGCAGCAGGAGACCGCCGAGCAGCCACCAGCCCAGACCGCCGCCGGACCTCGACGCCGGCGCCGGCGTCGGCGCCAGCGTCGGGAGATCGGGAACGATCGGAACCTGCGGCACGATCGGTACGTCGTCAAACGGTCCAGGCATTCAGCGCCTCCCACGTTTCCGCGCGCTCTGCAGCGCGCCGCTCAAAAGCAAGAGCGCGCCGAGCGTGAACCAACCCCACCCCGGCTTCTTCCTCTTCGACGGGACGATCGGCACCCCGTCGTCAACCTGAGTGACGCCGGGCACCACGTCGCCGGGCGCGATCGCGCCGAGCGCCTCGTACTCCCCGAGCCATGCAGGCCGCGACATGAAGGCCGATCGTCCGATCGGCGGACGGTCGAGATCATGCAAGCAAGCGGGCGCAGCGTCGGGATTCGTAGATCCGCACGTGGCGCG
>Ga0334722_10005681_pt1 | contig 12521 bp, 11 predicted proteins | sample C3_bottom_MG_FD_207210 | JGI IMG/M metagenome (GOLD analysis project Ga0334722, IMG submission 207210) | Sediment microbial communities from Yellowstone Lake, YNP, Wyoming, USA - C3_bottom | ecosystem: Environmental > Aquatic > Freshwater > Lake > Sediment | place: USA: Wyoming | collected...
CGAGTAATAGGGATAACCCGGCGTCATGTAATAATCCCGCTCTTCGTCCCAGAGATAGATCTGTTTGATCTCGAACACCGGATAGGTGTACTCCATCTCGTAGATCTTGCCCTGACGGTTCTCAAGGAACGTGCCGGCCAACGTTATTTCCCTGCCCTTCTTGTAAATAAGCGGATCGAGCATGCCGCTCGTGCGCGGGAACAGCGCCAGGAACCGCCCCCCGTACTGCTGGTCCAGATCCTTCAGGTAACCCAGCGAACTTACGGGAACAAAGAGCGCTTCGATCAGCGAACCCTTGTCCGTGACCCTCGTGTCAACGATCAGACCGCCGAGAATGAACAGTTTTCCCTGATACGTGTCGGGATGTTCCCTGACCTGGGATAGCGGCACATTCCGCTCGCCTTCCCGCATCAGGTCCCGGTTCAGCACCGGAGTACAGGCGCTCAGCATCAATGCGCCGAGCAATATGATACATATCCTCTTCATGGTTTAATTGTGACACGGGCAGGCAATGATGTCAAGAGGTTCGGGCCGTCGCGAGCGATGCTCTCGTGGCAGCGCCAAGGTGCTGGTGGTGGTCACTCATCCGTATCGACGAAATCGGGATACAGTCTTTTCGCGCAATCGGGGCAGATCCCGTGGCTGAACTCCGCATCGGTGCGCTCCTGAATGAATATCTCGATCTGGTTCCAGAAACCCTTGTCGTCGCGGATCTTTTTGCATGACGCGCAGATGGGCACCAGGCCCTTGAGCGTCTTGATGTTGTTCAGGGCGTCCTCATAAGCCAGAATGAGCTGCGAACGCTCCAGCTCCAGCTCTTTCTGGCTGGTGATGTCGCGAAAAGCGGTCACGGAGGAGACCACCTTCCCCTCTTCCCATATAGGACTGGTCACCACCGCTATCGGGAAGACCGTCCCGTCCTTCCGCACGAACACCTCGTCAGCAGAAGTATAGTTCTTCCCGTTCGTGACCACATTATGCATGGGGCAGGCCTCGAGCGGCAGGCGCGTTCCATCCGCTTTGCGGTTATGGATAAGGTCGTGGGCGCCCTTGTCGTTCAGTTCTTCCCTGGTCCAGCCCAGAAGGCGCTCCGCCTCAGGATTCATGAACGTGACCTTCCCATGCAGATCGAGCACATAAATGCCTTCAGCCAGATGAGAGGTGATATTCCGCAATTTCCGTTCACCGGCCAGGAGCGCGTCCTCGAACTGCATCCGCGTCTCGGCCATCTTATTGAAGGTCCTGGCCAACTGCCCCACCTCGTCATTCGTGCGGACGGGAACGCGGGCCTCCATGTCTCCGCGCTCCAGCGCCTCTGCCGCCACTGCCATCAGATGCAACGGTTTCGTCACTCTTGAGACGAGCCAGATCGCTACCACACTTACGGTCACAAAGACCGCCGCAATGGCGCCGATGAGCATGGCAAGGATCTCATTGATGTCGCGGTCCACCGAAGCCTGCGACATCCCCAGGTGCACTGCTCCGGCCCCGCCCTTTAACAGGGGCACCATGAACTCATGGACCATTCCCTGCTCGGTGCTCAGATAGCGCGCGGAAGACCGGACCTCATTCTCTGCATCGCGGAAATCGACCTTTTGCAGATCAGCGGGAAAACCGTCCTCAAAGGTATGGGCCACGACCTCGCCGGTTGCCTTCCGGACATAGACGTACTCGATATCGGCCTCTTCTTTTTTAACATCCCTGAGCAGCAGCGAAAGATCGAGGAACCTCTCGGTCAGCAGCGGACCGACACTGTCGCGGGCGATATTCCTGGCAATGGAGAATCCCCGCTTGTCGAGTTTTTTCTGCAGCTTATGCAAAAGCACCGTCTTGGTGAACAGCACCAGCGACGACCCGATCAGCAGCACCATGCCCAAAAGGAGCAGTATGAATTTTATGCGCAGTTTGCTATTTTGCATAAGCATTATTCTTTGACCTTCTTATCTGCAGCCTGCCTGTCCATGAATGTCTTCATTGCCCGAATGGAATCGTAGGCACGGTCGTCGATCTTCACGAACTTGTCGATCATCATATGCCGCAGGATCTCCCTGCCCTTTGCATCGTTATGAGCGTTCAAAAAAACTGCCCTGATCCTTTCCTTCAGTTCTGGATCCATGCCAGGGCGAACAACGACCGGGGGGATCGCGAAGGCCGGCGATCTTTCAATGATCCTTGTCTTTGACGTAAACTCGGGGTTCCTGCTATTATCAAATTCCCAAATGAGGCTGTCAACGGCAGCGCCGTCCACAAGCTTTTCGGCGACCGCCTTGATGGAGCTGTCGTGTGCGCGCGTGTACTGGGTCTTGCTGAAGAAGCGTTTCGGGGTCTGGCCCAGCCGGGCGAGCATGTACGTGGGCACCAGTTTGCCCGTGTTCGACAAAGGATCGGTGAAGGCGAAGCTTTTGCCGCGAAGGTCCTGAAAACTTTTCAGGGGGCTGTCCTGAGACACGATGATGTACGAATAATAGACCGTGTTGTTATGGACCTGGGGCGCAACAAGCAGCTCCATGCCAAAAGAGCCGTGACCGTCCACATAGGGGCCGCCGCAGACAAAAGCGACATCGACCTTGCCCGATTTTAGGAGCGCATTGATCTCGGCATAATCTTCCCGGTCCACATAATCCACCTTATTGTCGAGCTTTTCACCCATATAGTCAAGGAATTGCCTGTAGTAGCCAAATCCCTCCCTGGGCGTTATCATGCCGCCCACGGCGACCCGGAGATGGCCGGCATGATCCTCCCCGGTTTTGTCCACCTTGGTCTCCTTTTTTTCGAGGCTCACCTTACGAGGTTCGTCTGAGGGGCTGCAGTGCGTGAGCCCGCCAGAAAGCGCCAGGATACAGAGAAAAGAGACCAGGTTTCGCTTCATCAAGAGACCTTCCATTGGGGATTTTCCTTCGTTCGGATATAAGGGTTTAAGTATAGCAAAGGCGCTGCAATATTGGTGTTTCGCTTCAATTTTATTTGCACGCTCCCGGCCGCCGTGTTATACTGTGCTCCACAATAAGGAGGCGGACATGGCATCGATCAAGCTGTATACCCTCAGCACCTGCTCGCACTGCATGCGGACCAAGCGGTTCTTTCAGGAGAACGATATCGCCATGGAGTTCGTTGACGTGGACCTCCTGTCCGGCGCTGAACGGGAACGGATCATGGACGAAGTAAGGAAGCTTAACCCGGACTGCAGCTTTCCGACCATCTGCATCAACGATACGGTCATCGTGGGCTTTAACGAAGAGAAGCTGAAGAAGGCCCTGAAACTGCCATGACGCCCGACGCGCTGTACGCTATTTTGTCCCAATATGCCGAATCGCAGGGCATACGCTTGAACGAAGACAAGCCCTTTGTGATGGATATCCTGCAGGGACTGCTTACGAACGAGGCCCGCTACGGCTATCGTTCCTGCCCGTGCAGGCTGGCCTTCGGAGTAAAAGAAAAGGATGGCGACATCGTCTGCCCCTGTGTGTACCGCGACCCGGATATCAAGGAGTTCGGAAGCTGCTTCTGCGGGCTCTACGTTTCCGTTGCCTGGAACGAAGGGACGATCGAGCACAGACAGGTGCCCGAGCGACGGCCAAAAGAGAAGCGAGCGATGTGAAACGATGGGGAGACCCTATCCCTGACAGGAAGAAGGAACGAAGCGATGAAAAAACGACAAAAAGAAAAAGCCAAAAAAGCCGACATGCCTGAATTCCTTTTCAAGGAGTTCACGCCTGAGGAAGACAGGATCTACGAGGAAGCGGTCAACAGATACCGCGAGGCCATCGCCGCAGGAAAGACCTTGCGCCAGGCATATGAGAGTTACTCCGTTGCCGACAAGGATCTGGAAACAGTTATCCAGGCGGACTTTCTGAAGATCATGATCGCCGACCTGCATTTCGGCCAAGGCAAGTCGCTGGCGGAAGTGGCAGGAGCGCTCAAGGTGCCGAACGACCTGGTCCAGGATACGAAGAACCGGATGCTGCAGGAGGCTGGCGTCGCTGCCGGGAACCAGTTCGGCCAGACCTACGGCAGCGTACTGCCGAAGACGGACGACTGAGAAGCAGCTCTCCAAAGGAATCGCTACTATCGAAGGGGTGGCCTGATAAGGCTGCCCCTTTTTTGTGTTTGGCCGGAGAAGAGAGAAACCGAAACGACAGTTGGGCGCGGTTTACGCGGATTTTCGCGGATAAAAACAAACCTTCAGATAAAATACGTTTTTGCCTGCCTTATCCGCGTTCATCCGCGAAAATCCGCGTCCAAACGCCCTTCCCCGGGTCACAACCGTATCAAATCCTGATGATCGTCCTCGTGAGGATTGACGTGGATCATGACGTCCCCGACGTTCGGGAAGTGTTCAAAGATAAGCTTCTTCACGGAGGTGGCAATTGCATGGGACTCCCGTACGGTCATCTCGGGGTTCATGTCGAGTTTCAGGTCTACGATCAGGTACTGGCCCGAGCGGCGGCACCGGATCTCATGCACATGCTCCACGCCGGCCGCGCCTCCGGCAAGCATCCTGATGCCGTCGATGCAATCGTCGGCAGGTTTGCCGTCCATGAGGTCATGGGCTGCGCCCACGAAGGTCTCATACCCGATGTGAAAAATGAAGAGCGACGTGATCCCCGCTGCGATGGGGTCGAGCACAGTGAGGCCGAAGAAGGCGCCAGTGACGCCCACGAGCGTGCTGACGGAAGTAATGGCGTCCTTCCGGTGGTCCTTGGCCACCGACAGGATCGCCGGGCTCCCCAGTTTATTGCCGATCTTGATCGAATAACGGTACAGCGCTTCCTTGATAATGATGGTGAGGAAGGCCGCAGCCACTGCCATGGCTGCAGGCACCTCGTACACCCCATCGATGATCGCATGTATTGAACGGACAAGGATCCATCCTCCTGTCGAGAAGATGATCAGCGACACAATGACGGCGGAGATGCTCTCGGCCTTGCCGTGTCCGTAAGGGTGCGCCTCGTCAAAGGGCCGGCTGCCGATGCTCAGGGCGATCATGCTCGACCCCAGCGCAATGAAATCAGCCGCGCTCTCCATGCCGTCGGCAAAGACCGCCTCAGACCTGCCGAAATAACCGGCAAGCAGTTTCATGGTCATGAGCCCCGCATTGACCCAAAAACCGATCTTGATGACCCTGCCTGCGCTCCCGAACCGTTCGCTGCGTTCCATCTGGATTTCTCCTACTGCCTTAAGAACACCCTATAAGCGCTGCATCTCGCTCAACCTGAAAAAGAAGGTACAATAACCTGACGAAAATGGCAAGGGATACATAAAGAAAAAGCAAAACAGCAAGGATTTTTCTCGCAAAGGCGCAAAGAACGCAAAGAAATTCTTTAAGTCCTGATTTTTAGCCCGAGCGATCACGCTTTTCTTTGCGAGCTTAGCGCCTTTGCGAGAGACGCATTTTGATTCTAATTATTTGTTCGGCTCGTCCTGGTTAGGTTGTTTCTGTTTTATTGCCAGCGGAAAATCGCCAGCCCAGCTCTTCAAGCCCCAAGGTGTGGAGAACTTCATTCAGTCGCTCGCTCGGCCGGCGGCGCGGCAGGTCCTTGTAGACCGCGATGATCAGTTCGTTCTTCATGGAGTGCTCCCACCCCACCAGCTCGGTCACGTTGACCTGATATCCGTGCGCTTCCAGTTCAAGACAGCGCAGCACATTGGTGATCAGGCTGCCGAATTCCCGCGTGTGCAGCGGATGCCGCCAGATCTCGGTCAGACTGCTTTTGGCCAGCGCCGGTCCCTTGTTCTTCCTGAGCACTGCAGCCACCTCCGCCTGACAGCAGGGCACCAGCACGATGAATTTAGCCCGCTTCTTCAAGGCGAAATGAATGGCGTCGTCGGTGGCGGTATTGCAGGCATGGAGCGCGGTCACGACATCGATCGTTTCGGGAAGGGAATCGGACTCCATGGATTCGGCCACGGACTGGTTAAGAAAAGACATACCAGGAAACCCAAGTCGCGCTGCCAGGGCACGGGATCGCTCAACCAGTTCATCGCGCGTTTCAATGCCGAAGATCCGGGAGCCGCTCTCGCGCTGCTTAAAGAACAGGTCGTACAGGATGAAGCCCAGGTAGGACTTGCCTGCCCCGTGGTCGACGAGGGTGACTGCGGGATGGTCCTCTTGGACTTCCTTCAGAAGCGGCTCGATGAACTGATAGAGGTGATAGACCTGCTTCAGCTTTCGCCTGCTGTCCTGGTTCATCTGCCCGTCGCGGGTAAGGATATGCAGTTCCTTCAGCAGCTCAAGGGACTGGCCCGGCCGTATTTCATGTTTTTCCGGTATGGGAGTGATCTTCTTCATTAGTGGGCGCGTTCCAGCATTCGTGCAATCCGGCGTTAATGACAAACAACTTCACCAATTACTCTGCAGTGAAGGGATGAACAAAACGGGGCAAGGAATTGTATCTTTCCTTACCCCGGTCATTTCATTCCGCACTCCGCTATTGGATACTACTCCCACTCGATCGTGCTCGGCGGCTTGGACGAAATATCGTAGACCACGCGGTTCACGCCTTTCACTTCATTGATGATGCGGTTGGACATGATGCCGAGCAGGTCGTAAGGGATCTTGGCCCAATCTGCGGTCATACCGTCCTGGCTCGTGACCGCTCGGATGGCGACCACGTTCTCATAGGTCCGCTCGTCGCCCATGACGCCCACGGTCTTGATCGGGAGGAGCACGGCAAAGGACTGCCAGATCTCTTTATACAGTCCGGCCTTCTTGATCTCCTCGATCACAATGGCATCGGCTTCGCGCAGGAGACTGGTCCGTGCCTCGGTCACCTCACCAAGGATGCGGATGGCAAGGCCCGGTCCGGGAAAGGGCTGACGATCGATGATGTCGTCGGGCATCTTCATCTCGCGGCCGATGGCGCGCACTTCGTCCTTGAACAGTTCCCTGAGCGGCTCAACCAGTTTCAGCTTCATCTTCTCGGGCAGGCCGCCCACGTTATGGTGGGACTTAATGATGGCCGACGGTCCCTTGAACGAGACACTTTCGATCACATCGGGATAGAGGGTGCCCTGCACCAGGAACTCCGCCCCTCCCACTGCATGGGCTTCCCGTTCGAACACCTCGATGAAGGTATTGCCGATGATCTTGCGCTTCTTTTCGGGATCCTCGACACCTTTCAGCTTGTTAAGAAATTCAGCTGACGCGTCCACATATTTGAGGTTCAGCCCCATGTCTTTGAACGTATGCTGCACCTTTTCAGCCTCGTCCTTGCGGAGAACGCCGTTGTTTACAAAAATACAGGTGAGCTGCTTGCCGATCGCCTTGTACACCAGCACTGCTGCCACCGAGGAGTCCACGCCGCCGGACAGGCCGCAGACCGCCTGCTTACTGCCAACGGCCTTGCGGATCTCACCGACCGAGTAATCCACAAAGGACGCCATGGTCCAGGTCGGTTCGCACTTGCAGATGCCATACACGAAGTTCCTGAGGATCTGGACGCCCTGCGGCGTATGCACGACCTCGGGATGGAACTGGACGCCGTAGAACCCTTTTGTTTCATCGGCCATGGCGGCGGTCGGGGAGTTGTTCGTATGAGCAATAGCGGCGAACCCTGCCGGCATTTTCTCGATGCGGTCGCCGTGGCTCATCCAGACAGTAGCCTTGCCGCCCTCTCCGATGCCTGAGAACAGCCCTTGGTTCTTATGGATGTTCAGCTCAGCCCTGCCGAACTCGCGTTTAGCCGATTTGGCCACCTGGCCGCCAAGCACATGCGTCAGGAGCTGCATCCCATAGCAGATGCCGAGCACCGGCACTCCCAGTTCGAGATGGGCGCGGTCGATGAGCGGCGATCCGGCGTCATAGACGCTCGACGGGCCGCCCGACAGGATGAGCCCTTTCGGCTTGAAGGCCTTGACCTTGTCAAGCCCTGCATTGTAGGGGAATATCTCACAATAGACCTTGGCCTCGCGCACGCGGCGGGCGATGAGCTGGGTGTACTGGGACCCGAAGTCGAGGATCAGGATTCGTTCGCTATGGATATCGGACACAGGAAGCTCCTTTCAAATGCCGAAGTGGTGCCATATTACCCTATGTAGCAAAGACCTGTCAATCTGAACATGTGCGGAAAAACTCGTCTTGACAAGCCTTGACAGCTCCGTCTATTATAGAATCATGCCTGAGACGCTCTATCATGAACTGCGGGACCTGGCGCACGAACTTGCCCGGACGTTGCCGCGTCCTGCATTCTACCGTGAGCACGCCACCCTCGTACGCCGTGCTGAAGCGTCGTTGTCAGGCCACGAGTTCATCCTGCGCTGCCGGACCTATCTGGATGAGTCGCTCTTGGAATGCGCGCACGGGTTGTGCCACTGCGAAGCCGTTGCGCGCGACGCGGGGACGATCGTCCTCATCGAGGCCGAACGGTCGAACATGGGGGCGCCTGACCGGGAGCGCCTCTTTACCGTTTCCATCATCGCCGGGCTCCTCCATGATATCAAGCGGAGGGAGCAGGATCATGCGGTGCGGGGAAGCATCGAGGCCGAAAAGATCCTGTCGAAACTGGGCATGGACCTGTGCGAGCGCCAGTATATTGCCGATGCGATCAGGAACCACGAAGCCTTTCAGGAAACCTTTGAACGGGACGATGCGGCCGGGAAACTGGTGAGCGATGCGCTCTATGACGCCGACAAGTTCCGGTGGGGGCCCGAGAACTTTACGACCACGCTCTGGCTCATGGTAGAGTCCCACAACACGCCGCCGGAATCACTGCATCGGACCTTTAAGGAAAAGATGAAGGGGATCGAGAAGATCAAGGAAACGTTCCGGACCGAGACCGGCAAGCGGTTCGGCCCGGAGTTCATTGACCAGGGAATTGCCATCGGGAATGCCATCTACGACAAAATGAGCGAGATGCTGAAGCGGACCGGATAAAAGCACGCTCCCAAGCCCTGCTACGCCTTGTCCTGGTTGCCGTAGACCTTTCTGAGCACCGCATCGGAGCGGTCTTTGCGCGCCTCGGAGACACCATCTCTGATCTTCAGCGTTTCTTCCGCGAACATCGCCGACCGCAGCCATTCATAGCCGAGCTTCAACAGTTCGGTGTCTTCCGTGCGGACCAGCTCTATCCGTTCCTGCGGGATATCGTAGGTCTCCAGGAAACTGCTGCCGAACACGAACTCGCGGAAGTAGTCGGTGTTGGTCGTGACCATGAAGAACATCTGGTTCTTGATCTCGGGAAATTCCTTCTCGCCGAATGACTTTTTCTTGATCAGGATCTCCATCCACCCGCGGTTCATGTCGTCGTAAAGGTCCGCCTGCTGGTCCTTGCGCCACTCGCCTACGGTCCACTCCTTGTCCTCTTCGAAGCCCTTGCAGTGGTCTTCCTTGATCATGAAGTAAAATTCGTCCTTGCCTCCTTCGGCATCCCTCTTCCTGAGCGTCGCCATGCCTACGGGATAGTACCGGCAGTTGCTCGGCCGGTCTTCGTACACCGTGCAGCCATCGGGCGTCACAAAGGGGCAGCTCTTCTTCTCATCGGCGCTCATCTTGAGCGTGATCACCGGCAGCAGGGTCTTGGCGAGGATCTCGATATCGCAATACTGGTTGATGAAATCCTCAGTCGTCATGCCAAACCGCTTTCTGAGACGCAGCAGGTCATAGGGGGGCAGTACGATGTTAATATTGCTGCAGCAAGCAGTAAAGCAGGACACGCCTTTATGGCAGCGGAACTTGAATCTGCTCGCCTCGGTCAGCTTGACGGGAACAACCTTGTCGTTTTTGCTCTGTTCTAACGGATTGACGTCAAAGTCCACGGGCGTTATTGTCTCTTTTTTCTTTTTCTGCTTCTTCTCTTTCATTGCAACCCTCTCAGCTCAGGTAAAACCCTGATCCTTGTTATTTTTTTCAATTCCGCATTCCGCATTCCGAATTTGAAATCACTTCATCCACCGCTGTATCTCTTCATGCTGCTTTATGAATAGCTCGACCCCTTCGTGTCCTGGACCGAGAATTCTTTTGAAGCGTTCAAGCGCTTCATAAAACGGCATTTCACGGGTTCCGCTCATCAGATTGTCGGCATAGGAAACGATCTTCTCTTCCGGTGTCAGGGGCACATAGTCCTTCGGAGGAAGCCCAAGCCGTTCGGCCTCAACCGCCGTGATGCCCGCTCCAATATGGCGTTCAATGATCAGGATAATCTGGCCGGAAAAACCGATGCGCTTCGCGATCTCAACACCCACCACGGCATGGTCGATGCCGTGCGTACGGGACCTGCCGATATCATGGAGCAAACCGCCCTGTCTCACCAGATCACGTTCAACAGGGATAGCCACGCGCTCGGCAAAAAAAAGCGCCTTTGCAGAGACTGCAGTGCAGTGCGCTACAACCTCAGGGGAGCACCCGGCGTTTATCAGAACATCTACACCATGCATAGCCACGGGATAATACCACTTTGCGCATAAATTTCAAGCGAAGATTCCGTCCGTTGAACAGGATAAAAAAAGGCTGCCCCCGTTCAGGGGCAGCCTTGTAGTAACGGATGCTGCTTACTTGATCAACGGAACGATGAGAAGAGCCACGATGTTGATGACCTTGATCATCGGGTTGATGGCCGGGCCTGCAGTGTCCTTGTAAGGATCGCCGACCGTATCGCCCGTGACTGAGGCCTTGTGTCCGTCGCTGCCCTTCTTGTGCACAACACCCTTGCTGTCCGTGACGCCGTCTTCAAAGGACTTCTTGGCATTGTCCCATGCGCCGCCGCCGGAGGTCATGGCGATGGCCTGGAACAGGCCGGTCACGATGGCGCCGATGAGCACGCCGCCGAGGGCTTCTTTGCCCAGGAGGAGACCCACCACGACCGGAACCACGACCGGGAGAAGCGCCGGGAGCATCATCTCATGGATGGCGCTCTTGGTCACGATGTCAACACACGCGGCGTAATCAGGCTTGCCGGTGCCTTCCATGATGCCCTTGATCTCTGCAAACTGTCTGCGAACTTCCACCACCACGCCGCCTGCAGCCTTAGCAACGGACTCCATCAGGAGCGCGCCGAAGTAGTAGGGGAGCATGCCGCCGATGAACAGGCCGCAAAGGACCAGGGGGTCAGCAAGCTCGAATTTTACTGCCGCGCCGCCAAAGGAGCGTGAATATTCCGAGAACAGCACCAAAGCGGCCAGGGCTGCGGAGCCGATGGCATAGCCCTTGGTCACTGCCTTGGTGGTGTTGCCGACCGCATCGAGGGGGTCCGTGATGTCGCGGATCTCTTTCGGGAGACCGGCCATTTCAGCAACGCCGCCCGCATTGTCCGTGATCGGACCGTACGAGTCGATTGCCACGACGATGCCGGTCATGGAGAGCATGGACACGGCTGCAAGCGCGATGGCAAAAATGCCGCCCGAGGCTGCGTTCGCTGCGCCGGAGAACCCGCCGCCGAGCCAGTATGCACCAAGGATCGAGGCAACGATCACCAGCACGGGAGGTGCGGTGGACTTCATGCTGACCGCAAGGCCGGCGATCACGTTGGTGCCGTGACCGGTGAGGCTCGCCTGTGCGATATGCTGCACCGGGGCATACTCTTTTGCGGTGAAGTACTCGGTGAGCCACACGATCAGGCCGGTGAGGGCAAGACCGATAAGGGAAATGAAGAACACGGTGTTCGCCGTAAAGACGCCTGCATCTGCGCCGAGACCGTCGATAAAGCTCTTGGCAACGAAGTAGAACGCGACTGCTGCGATAATGCCTGCAACGGCCAATCCCTTATACAGGGCGCCCATGATGTAGTTGGTCTTGCCCAGTCGCACGAAGTACGTGCCGACGATGGACGCGATGATCGACACGCCGCCGAGCATGAGCGGGAACTCGATCCAGGGGCTGCTTGCGCCGAACACGGTCTTGGCGAGCAGCATGGCTGCCACGAGGGTCACCGTGTAGGTCTCATAGAGGTCGGCTGCCATACCTGCACAGTCGCCAACGTTGTCGCCCACGTTGTCGGCGATGACCGCCGGGTTGCGCGGATCGTCTTCGGGGATGTTCTTCTCGACCTTACCCACAAGGTCGGCGCCCACGTCAGCGGCCTTGGTGTAGATGCCGCCCGCGATACGGGCGAACACGCTCATGAGCGAGCAGCCGAAACCGAGTCCGATAAGAGCGGTGGAGACCTCTTCGGCCGGGGCCATGGATTTTGCGATGAAATAGAAACCGGCCAGGCCGATGATGCCGAGGCCCACGACCATGATGCCGGTCACGGAGCCGCCCTTGAAGGCGAGGCTGAGCGCGGCCTGGAGGCCTTTGCTCGCTGCTGCTGCGGTGCGCACGTTGGCACGGAGCGACACCCACATGCCGATGAAACCGGCCAGGGCGGAACCCACGGTGCCGATGATGAAGCCGGCTGCTGCCCACATCCCGAGTTTGGGAGTGAAGGCCAGGACCAGGACAAGGACTGCTGCGACCATGGCGACGGTCTTGTACTCGCGCGCCAGGAACGCATTAGCGCCTTCCTTCACTGCATTGGAAATGTCGATCATCTTCTGATTGCCTGCATCCTGCTTGTTCACCCAGATCGCGGTCATGATGCCGTAAATGA
>Ga0334722_10005682_pt1 | contig 12519 bp, 4 predicted proteins | sample C3_bottom_MG_FD_207210 | JGI IMG/M metagenome (GOLD analysis project Ga0334722, IMG submission 207210) | Sediment microbial communities from Yellowstone Lake, YNP, Wyoming, USA - C3_bottom | ecosystem: Environmental > Aquatic > Freshwater > Lake > Sediment | place: USA: Wyoming | collected...
ATAGATCTCCACTTCGTAGGGAGGCTGCTGCTGCCCCTGGATGCTAAGCGTCGTCCGTCGGGCCACCTCGCGGTTGACGGGATGGTCGGTGAGGTAGGTCGTGTAGTGGGTCCGGAACTCGTCGGGAAGATACCCCAGGATGGCGGTGATGGACGGGCTCAAATAGGTGAAATTCCCGTAAATGTCATGGGAATAGATGAAGTGCGTCTTCTCAAGGTTCACGAGCAGGGTGTTCCGTTTCTGGATCGACCGCTCAAGTTGTTCGGACAGGTAGTCGAACTCCGCAACACCGGTCGGTTTCGGTTGTCCTCCCTGCCGGATAGATCCAATGATCGTCCTCAGGGGTTTCCGGACCGTTTCTTCGAGCACGACCAGCAGCCCCAAAAGACCGATGATGACCAAATAGACGATGTTAAGATAGAGCGACCGGATGTCCTGGGCCAGTGACGCATACGCGGTCCGCTCCTTGACAAGGACGATGTGCCAGTCCCAGGGGGGGAATGTCGTGTGGATCACGGCATAGCGCTTCCGGGCGTGTGAGATCAGCGACACCCCGCCTGCGGAACCGCTGCCCTCCAGCGCTGCGAGGAGGTCCGGGGACAGTTCACTATTCAACGCGAGCCGCTGAGCTCCCGAAATAGTGATGAAGCCCTCCAATCCCTTCTGCCGCATGAAATCCTCAAGAGCGCCCAGGACGTAGGCCTTGCGGATCCGCACCTCCGCCGGATCGGCCGGCAGCGGAGCACTTATCAGGCTGTTCCTGTTCCGGTCGCAGATGTTGAAGACATCATCAGCTGCCGTCAGCATGAACTGGCCGATCTGCCGCTCGGCGAACTGTGAGAACGTGCGTTGCACCGCCGCGTAGAGGCCGATGCCGGCCAGGATACATACGATCAGTACGGGTCCTGCAATGCGGAATGCGAGGCTGTTCAGCCGGGAGCGGATGGTCATGGGAACCGCGGGGCCGACGTCCGGTGCTCCGCCGGCCACACGACCTCCTTTCTACCCTGCTGCAGCTGAATGACGAAGTTGATGTTCTTGATCTGCACGCCCGTCCGGTCGACGCCGTAGCGGCCGATGATGCTCATTGCGTCCATGGTGGACAGGGCGTTTTGGACCGCGGCGCGGTCAAGCGAACCTGCGTTCCTGACCGCCGTTTCATAGAGCTGGCCGGAGGCATAGGCCGTTGCAGCGAAGTAGGAAGGCTCCGTCCCATAGGCGCGAACATAAACCTCGGAGAACGCATCCCTTCCCTTGCCCTTTGCGAATGCGAGGGCCTCCCATTGAGAGGTGGAAAACACTCCGTCGGCGTCCTTCCCCAGGGCCGTCCGGTACTCACCGGTCCCCGGACCGACCGGCGCATAGTAGGCCCGGGGCATCCAGCCGACCGCCGTGAAGGCCCGCCGCATCCGGATCGCCTCATCCATATAGCTGGCGAGAAAAACGACCTGGGCGCCGGCATCCCGGGCCCTCCGCGCCTGCTCAGAGAAATCCACGAGGCCCTTCGGGAACCGCTCCTCAAGGACGACCGTCAGCCCGAAGCGGCCGGCCCATTTCTTCGCGCCGGCGGCGATGTCCTGGGAAAAGCCTGTGTTCTCGTGAAAAAGTGCGATCCGGTCGATCTTGCTCCGCACTAGCATCTCGAAGAAGCCGACGGCGAACTTGCTTGCAGGAAGGAACAGCCCGAAGACATGGTCGTACCCCTTTTCCCATATCCGGTCCGCCGACGCGCCCGATGCGATGAGGGGATATCCCTGCTGCGCTGTCAGCGGAAGGATCGCCTCGGTGATATCGCTCGAGTAGGGCGCGAACAGGAGATCGACGTGCTCGTCCACAATGAGCCGGCGGTAAAGCGCGACCGCGGTCTTCGGATCGCTCTGGTCGTCGTACAGCACAAGTTCGACACGCCGGCCCAGGATGCCGCGGCGTGCGTTGACATCCTTCACCCAGAGCTTGAATCCCTTTTCTTTGTACTTTCCGACCACCGCGTACTTGCCCGTCAGGGAGAGCGTGCCGCCGATGCGAACCGGGCCCTCATCGGCAGCGACAACGCCACCGGCTGCGGTAACCATGAAGAGGATGGTAAGCAGGAGCGGTTTCCATGACCTCCTGAAGAACGCGCTCAGAGGACCTTGATGAACAGGGTTCTGCATTGAAATGGTTCCATCCTTCCCGGCCGCAGACAGATAGTAGTACTGGTTGATCAGATCGCTAGCTCCTGGATCCACGGCATGGACAAGGCCTGATTGAACGACAATACTATAATCCGTAGCGTTTGACAAGCCGCGTCCTGACGGGGGCTCATCCTCCGGCACCGCCCCGCTGGATGCATTGTTCCGGCAGCCTGCCGGCTACTTTTCCCTCATCTCCACCACCACGTGCGAAGCATTCCCGTTCCGCAAGAACTTCACCTGGAGCTTGTCCCCGGGCTGTTTCGTCTTCAGGACATCGGACAGGTCCTTCAGGACCGCAATGGAGGTCGTTCCCGCCTGGATGACCACATCGCCAGCCCTCAGGCCGGCCCTCTCCGCGGGACCGTCCGGTGAAACCCCGCCAAGCCGCACTCCCTGCCCATTATAGGTGAAGTCCGGTACAATGCCAAGCGTCACTTTACGGTCTGTCCGGGGAGCAGGCGCGCTTGCAAGTGATGCTGTTATGGTCGCGGTGAGCGGCTCCGGGCGATTGGCGAGATAAAAAGCAGCTGCCCGCGCCACCGTTGCGACCTTCGCGAGCCCCTTACCGTAGATCTTGTCCGCTGTGTCCGTGGGGCGGTGGTAGTCACCATGAGGTCCGGTGAAGAACTGTACCGCCGGAACCCCGGCCTCCTGAAAGCTCTTCTGGTCGCCCGAATCAAGCGCCTGGACCATCTCGGCGATCTCGATCTTCAGGGACTTGCCGGCTTCCTGGAAGAACGGGGACCACTCCTTCGCTGACCCGGAGCCGATCACGATAAGCGTGTTCTTCTCCATCCGTCCGACCGTGTCGAGATTGATCATGGCAATGGCCTTTGCCGCGGGATACCGCCGCTCGTTCCGGACGTAATAACGGGAACCCTTCCGGCCCTCCTCCTCGCCGGTGAAGGCGACGAAGACCACGGTCCTCTCCATGTTGGCGACAAGGGGCAGCCGCGACGCCAGTTCAAGGAGCACGGCAATACCGCTTGCATTGTCATCGGCGCCGTGATGTACCTTTCCGGCGCTCTCCTTCGAACCCCCGTTCGTTCCGAGATGATCGTAATGCGCGCCGATGACCACGCTTTCCCGTGCCAGTTCAGGGTTCCTGCCCGGAAGGGTCCCCACGATGTTCCGCATCTTTATCTTGCTCTCGGGATCGGTCCATTCCTGGAACCAGCTGCCGTTCGCTGAGCCGCCGGGCTGCAGGCCGACCGCTTCAAAGCGCGACGCGATGAACGCCGCTGCCTTGTCCAGCTCCGGTGTCCCGATGCCCCGGCCCATGAACTCCCCGCCCGACAGGTATTTCACGGTCTCCATCATACCCTCGGGCTCGATGGCCACCTGCGCCGGAGCCGGTCCTGCCAGCGCCGTCATGATGATCATGCTCATGAGAACAGTTTGGTATCGCGTCATGTCTTCATCCTCTTCTGGCCTCCGGAATTGAACATATCCTTTTTAAACGGTCGCCCATGATCCTTCAGCAAACGGTACGACAGAGAGAGCGCGACCGCAGGCCGGCACAATGGTCTAAGACCTGTTTATTGTATGATAGTACCGGGCGGGGGTAAAGAACAATATCTCATACCAGCAGAGCGTTCAGAATGGCCTGCAGATCCGTTACGTCATAGGGTTTCTTCAGAAACGCCCTGAATCCGTGCTTGCGGTAGGTCGACGTAACCAGGTCGTCGGAGTAGCCCGAGGATACAACGGTTTTCGCGTCGGGGTCGATCTCGAGCAGTTTCCGTACGGTTTCCGCGCCGCCCATGCCGCCCCGGATGGTCAGGTCCAGAATGACGATGTCGAAGGGCCTGCCCGCTGCCTTCGCGTTCCTGTATGCCTGCAAGGCCGCTTCACCATGTTCGGCAAATTCCGCCTCATGGCCCAGCGTTGTTATGAGCTCTCCCGCGACCAGCCGCACGATCTCCTCATCATCCATGATCAGGACCCTTCCTTTCCGCGCGCCTGCGGGGACGGCGGATTTCACCGGAGCTGCCTCGACAGCTGCCAGTGCGGGAAGATAGAGGGAAAAGACGCTCCCTTTGCCGAGTTCCGAACGGACGCGGATCAGCCCCCCATGGTTCTTGATGATGGAATAGGAGGTCGCCAGTCCGAGACCGCTGCCCTTCTCCTTCGTCGTAAAATAGGGATCGAAGATCTTGCCGAGATACTCCTCGGCGATGCCGACGCCACCGTCCCGGATCTCTATGATCACCTGGTCCTTCCGCTCGATCCCCTGCGGCAGTTCAGGGTCGGCCCCGAACAGATTGCGTGCCGTGATCACGATACTTCCGCCGAGCGGCATTGCCTGGTCCGCGTTCAGCACGATGTTCTGCATGACCTGTGCCAGCTGGCCCGCGTCTGCGTCGACCTGCCACAGATCGGGGGCGATATCGAGCCGGAAATCGGACCGCGATCCGCTCAGCGCGAATTTTGCCGCGTTCTCGATCACCGGAAGCAGTGAGATCCTTTTCCTGACCGGCTTGCCGCCCTTCGAGAACGTCAGGAGCTGAGAGGTGAGGTTCACGGACAGGTGCAGGGCCTTCTCGGCCTGCCCCAGCATTTCCAGGGATTTTTCTTTCTGATCATAGGTCATCTTGGCCATGGAAATATAGCCGAAGATGCCCTGCAGCAGATTATTGAAGTCGTGGGCGATGCCGCCTGCAAGCGTGCCGATGGACTCGAGCTTCTGGGTCTTGAGCCGCTCTTCCTCAAGAAGATGCTTCTCCGTGATGTTGTTGATCGTCTCGATCACCGAGATGATGTTCCCCGATGCGTCCTTGACAGGGAATCCTTTTGTCTCCACGAACAGCACATGCCCTTCGTGATCGCTATGCTTGTGGAACACTGTCTGGGGCAGTCCGGTCGCGAAGGCCTGCCGGACCGCGCACTCCTCGCCTTCCTCGTAGCAGGGCCGGTCGAACTTATGCGATATGGTGAAGCAATGTTTGCCGATGATGTCGTCACAGGGTAGATTCACCTGCCCGCAATAGGCCTTGTTGGCGGTCAGGATGCGGTAATCACGGTCGATGACGATGAACCCCTCGTCGACCGTGTCAAGGATGTTCCTCACGAACTGTTCGCTCTGGCGGAGCTTTTCCTCGTTCTCTTTGCGTTCAGTGATATCCTGCCCGGTCCCGCTCAGGATGTTCTGCGTACCGGTCTCATCGTGCATGAGCTCCGCCTGCGCGTGCAGGATCCGCGTCCTGCCGTCCCTCAGGATGAACCGGTAGTCGACGCTGAACTGTTTTCCGGTCCTCACGGTCTCGTCAATGCCCTTTATCAGGATCGGCCGGTCGTCGGGATGGATCATGTCGAAGAACATATTGAAGTCGGCCGGGTCCTTCCGGGGATCGAGCCCGAGAATGCGGAACAGTTCGTCGGACCAGAACGCCTTGCCGGTCGTTATGTTGTGCTCCCAGCTTCCAACGTGGGCGATGCGCTGCGATTCGGCAAGCTGCTTTTCTCTCTTTCGTAATGCTTCATCAGCCTTCCTGCGTTCCGTTATATCACGGCAGAGGGAAAGGATGCTGATCGATCCCTCGCTTCTGAGGACCGTAGCGTTGATCTCAACCGGGATTGCCCTGCCGGCTATACCGAGATAATCTATCTCAAGGTTGCGGATATACCCCTGATCGATGCATGTGCGGACCGCGGCGGCGTTACGTTCCTTCTCGTAGGGTGCGGTCCATTCCAGGACATTATGCCCGATGATCTCGTCCCTGCGGGTGCGGCCGGTCAATGCCATATACTCCTGGTTCGCATCCATGACGACGCCGCTGTCGTCGATGATTACATATCCGGTATTCGTTGTCTCAACGAGACTCCGGTATTTTTCCTCGGCCCGTTTGCGTTCGGTAATATCGTACGCAGTGCCCCGGGTCCCGATGACCTTGCCGTGCTCGTCCTGGACGAACTTCGCGTTGAATACCAGATGAATCGCGCGGCCGTCCTTTGCGCGATGGACCGTTTCATACTGGCTGACGGCCCCGGCCTGCAGCAGACGGGAGAACATCTCCATGTCGCGTTTTGCCGTTTCGGGGTCCTGAAAATCGGAGAACTTCTTCCCGAGCATTTCCTCAAAGCGATAATTGAGAACAGTTTCCCAGGCTCCGTTCACGTACGTGTAGCGGCCTTCCGTATCGCACTGCCAGATGAGGTCCTGGGCGGTCTCGACCAATTCCTGGTACAGCCGTTCCGCCTTGCGGAGCGAGTCCTCGACCTTCCTGCGCCGCGTGATATTCTGGACGACGCCGAACATCGACAGGGGCCGGCCCCCGGGATCGCGGACGACCTCACCGATCGTATGCGTAAAGCGCTCCGTTCCATCCAAGCCGATCATCCGGTACTCGCCTTCGAAGTGCGTACCCCGCTTGACCGCGTCCTCCACGGACTTGACGAACCGGTCCCGGTCCTCGGGCGCAACGGCCTGGATGACGACCTCAAAAGATGGTTTGTCGGTGGCAGGGTCGATCCCGTAGATCCGATAGACCTCGTCGGACCAGATGATCTCGTTGGTGAGGATGTTCCACTCCCAGTTGCCGAGCTTGGCGATCTTCTCCGCCTTTTTCAGGTTTGCCTCGCTCTTTCGAAGCCTTTCCTGAGCCTGTCGGAGGTCCGTCTCGCACCGGTCGGCGGACCTCTTCCGAGTACCCGCAGTCTTCGGACGAACCTTCTTCGCTGGCTTCTTCGTTTCCCCCATGCTACCCCCTACAACCATTCGATGCTTACCCATCGTGCAGTGTGCCGGGTCACCGGCACCTGTCGAACATATCACGAAAGATCGCTGCTCTTAGCAACAAGCATTCAGGCCGGGTCCCGGTTGCGGTGCATTCGTGTGCCATCGTCATCCCATTCACGCCATCACGTCGTCCAACACTCTTGCGAGGTCGCCCATGTTGTAGGGCTTCTTCAGAAAGGAGCGGAATCCGTGCTTCCGGTAGTTGGCGATCACCTCGTCGTCGGAATACCCGCTGGACACCACCGCCTTCACGCCGGGATCGATCGCCAGCAGTTCGCGCAAGGTCTCGTTGCCGCCCTTGCCGCCGCGGATGGTCAGATCAAGGATGACGACATCGAAGGGCTTTCCCGCAGCTTTCGCCTGTTTGTACATCTCGATGGCACTATCGCCATGCTCGGCGAACTCCGCCTCATGTCCCAGCTCCCGCAACAGCTCTTCGGCCACGACGCGTATGATCTGCTCATCGTCCATGACCAGGACCCGGCATGTCCGTCCGGTTGCGCACGTCCCTGACGCCGCCTTCTGCTCCTGCGCGGCGCGGGTGGCGGGCAGATAGATCGTGAACGTTGATCCCTTGCCCAGCTCGGACGAAACAACGATCATGCCGTTATGATTATTGACAATGGAATAGGAGGTAGCGAGCCCCAGACCGCTCCCCTTCTCCTTGGTGGTGAAATAGGGGTCGAATATCCTCGGCAGGTGTTCGGGAGGAATTCCCGTGCCCTGGTCGCGGACCACGATCTCCACCAGTCCGTCCTGCGCGGCGAGCGGAAGTCCGGCAGCGCGGGCAGGCGGAACGTTCTTCGCCGCGATCTCGATCTTGCCGCCCAGAGGCATCGACTGCTCGGCATTCAACACGATGTTCTGGACCACCTGGCCGATCTGCCCCTCGTCCGCATCGACGGCACAGAGATCATCGCCAAAGGATATGTCGTAGCTCACCCGGGAGCCGCTCAGGGAGAACTTCACCGCGTCCTCGATCACCGGACGGAGGTCGAGCACCTTCTTGACCGGCTTGCCGCCCTTCGAAAAGGTCAGAAGCTGCGACGTGAGGTTCACCGACCGGTGCAGCGCCTTCTCGGCCTGTTCCAGCATGGCGAGCGACTTTTCCCTCTGGTCGATCGTCAATTTCGCCATGGAGATATAGCCGAAGATGCCCTGCAGGAGATTATTGAAGTCGTGGGCGATGCCGCCGGCGAGCGTCCCGATGGATTCAAGCTTCTGTCCTTTGAGCTGTTCCTGCTCCAGCTGTTTTCGCTCGGTGACGTCCCTGACGATCCCGAGCGCGTGCCACGTGCCGCCGATGTTCATGGCCGAGGTCGAGACCTCCATGGGGAACTCCGTCCCGTCCTTTTTCATCGCTACCATTTCCACGGACCGGTTGATCACCGGCCCCTGTCCGGTCTTGACGAACCGGGCGAACCCCTTGCGGTACTCATCATGCATCCGCCGGGGGGCCAGGAACTCGTGAAGGGCCCTGCCGACGGCCTCATCGGCGGAGTACCCGAAGATCCGCTCGGCGGCAGGGTTCCAATAGACGATTTTTTCTTTATCATCCATGAGCAAGATCGCGTCGGATGCGGTCATGGTGATCGCCCGAAAGCGCTCCTCGCTTTCCCGCAGCGCCTCTTCTGCCTTCTTACGCTCGGTGATGTCGCGTGTCACCGCCAGCAGCGCGGTTATCTCGTCCTTTTCATTGCGCAGGGGGACAGCGTGGGTCTCCATCCACAAGTGCCGGCCCTTCAGTCCTACCATCTCGAATATAAGGGTGCCCGATTCTCCCTGAAAGGCCCGTTTGGTCAGGTCCAGGAACACCTCGCGGTACTCCGACGTGACCATCGGGCAGACGCATTGACCCTTGACCTGCTCCAGGGTGTCCACTTGCAGCATGTCAAGCCCGGCCCGGTTCATCATGATCAGGTTCGCGTTCTCATCGAGCAACTTGACGCATTCCGGTTCGGCGTCGATGATCGTCTGGAGCATCTTCTCGCTTTGCCGCAGCGCCTCTTCGGCCCGTTTGCGCTCAGTGATATCCCGGATGGCGGCGATGTGGACCGGCCGGTCCTTGTAGGTAAAAAAGCGGCCTGTGATCTCCACGGGAAAGACAGTGCCGTCCTTCTTGCAGTGGTACCGGAGGGGGATCGTGATCGCATTATCCTTTATGACGGGAGTTTCCTCGGTCACCTTCCTGGTTTCCGAAGGTTCCGCGGACAGATCGGAGTTCTTTTTCGCCAGCAATTCCTCTTCACTGAATCCATACAAGGCCGCGGCCGCGGCGTTCGCCATGAGAATACGGCCGGTCTCGTTGTCGATCAAGAAGATCGCGTCCGATTCCGCGTTGAACAGCTGACGATACCGCTCCTCGCTCTCCCGAAGTGCCTGCTCGGTCCTTTTTCTTTCCGTGATGTCGACGATGACCGCCAGCGACCGTACGACTTTTCCGGTCCCGTCACGCTCGGCGATGGCCGAGAGGAGCGTGGAAATGCACTCCCCGTTCTTCTTTACGAAGGTATAGGGAATGTCGGTGCAAACGCCTGTTCCCATGAACTCCGGAAGGACCACGGTACTGGCATAGGTGCTGGATTGTTCATCGAGGAAATCGGTGGAACGCCTTCCGAGGACCTCGTCCCGGCTATAGCCGAGCGTTGTTAACCAATAGTCGCTCACACTGACCAATTTCCCCTCGGCATCGATGGAGTGCATCATGACCGGCGTGCCTTCGTACAGCATGCGGTATCGAGCTTCGCTCCGCCGCAGCAAATCCTCGGTGCGCTTCCGCTCGGTGATGTCGCGGTCAATGCCGCGATATCCCTTGAAAAACCCCTCCAGGTCGAATATCGGCATTCCGTTTGTCTCTAAGATTACCGCTCTCCCATCCTTACGAAGGTTGATATTCTCAAGCGATACCAATGGCTCTTTTTTCGACACGACCTTTCCGAAATCTCGGGCTACGCGCTCCCGCTCCTTCGGGGGCATAAAATCGAAGGGGGTCTTGCCCACAACTTCTTCGGCAGCATAACCGAGAATGTCCTTTACTCTCGGACTTGCATACGTATATAACCCATTCTCATCAACCGCCCATATCCAATCGTATGAGCTCTCAACCAGCGCCCTGAACTTTTCTTCACTCTCCCGCAACTGGTCTTCTGCTTGCTTTCGTTCCGTGATGTCCGCGATAACCGCCTGGGATCGGACAATGTTACCGGCGGCATCCCGCTCCGCGGTCGCTGAAAGCAGCACGTTCACCACCGTCCCGTCCTTCTTGACGAACTGATAGGGTATATCTTTAACGCTGCCGTCCCTGAAAAAAGCCGGTTGAATGACCTCCTGGGCATATTTCCGTGATGCAGCCGCGAGGAAATCCGTCACTTTTCTGCCAATCACCTCGTTCCGTTCATACCCGAGGGTCCTCAGCCAGTGAGCGTTCACCTCAACCAGGACCCCGTTACGGTCAATGGAATGGAGCAGGACCGGCGTCTCATTATAAAGGCGCCGGTACTTCGCTTCGCTCTCCGTGAGCAACTCTTCCACCCGTTTGCGCTTGTCGATGTCCGTGATGACGCCGATCAGGCCCATTTCGGTGCCCTGGACGTCATGATAGCGTCGCCCCGCGAGATGGCCCCAGAACTCGGTGCCGTCCCGCCGCCAGTAGTGCCGCTCGAGGTCCACGGAAGGGATCTCGCTCGCCAGCAGGGCCAGCATCTTCCCCCGGCCCGTCTCCCGCTCTGAAGGATGGACGAGGCCGACATATTCGCTCCCTACAAGGTCCTCCATCGAGCAACGGAACATCTCGGCCATGCGCCGGTTGGCGTGAGTGATGTGGCCGGATCTGTCCACCAGGAAGATCGCCACGCTCGCGGTGTCCATGATCTGCCGCAGCGTAGCACCGCGTTCGGCGATCTCCTGCGCGGCCCTCTTCCGTTCGGTGATATCTCTCAGGATCACCAGGGTAAGGTCATCTTCGCCCTCCCGATAGAGGGATGCATTGACCTCCATATCGAATTCTGAACCGTCGACACGCAGTCCGCGCGTCTCGTAGGCCGCCGGCACCGCTTTGCCCCGCGCCCGGTGTGCCACATGCTCCTTGATCTGATCACGCCGTTCCGGCGCGATCAGGTTCAGGATCGACGTACCGGCAAGGTCTGCATCAGGAGGGAACCCGAACAGCGCACGATATGCGGGATTCACCAGCACATGGACCCCGGCCTTTGAGACGCCGATGGCGTCACGGGAACCATTGAAAATGGCCTGAAGACGGGCTTCCGTCTGCGCCGGAGCCGGCGTCTGAGCAGACCGTCCGGTGGAGCGCGCCCCGCCGCTTCCCGCCTTGCCGCCGCCGAGTCCGGTCGCCTTGACGCGTCGCGCCCGGCCGGAACGTGCGTCTTTCTTCGTAGATGCTTTGTTCTTGTCCTTCATGTTGTCCTCTGCTGCGGTCCCTTGTCCCCTGTCGATGCTTCTTTTCCCCCGCGTCCCCCCGTCCCCGTGTCCGTTTCTACTCAGCCCAGTCGGCAATGAAGATGTCCGTCTGCCTCGGTTTCTTCGGGTCGCGGTTCGACGCCCAAACCAACTTCTTGCCGTCAGGCGAGAACATGGGGAAGGAATCGAACGTTGTGTTGTAGGTGATCCGCTCGAGACCCTTGCCGTCGAGGTTGATGAGGTACAGCTCGAAGTTGTGGCCGAACTGCTTGATATCGTCGCGCCAGTCATCCATGTTGCTTGCAAAGACGATGCGATTGCCGTCGGGATGCCACGACGGAGCGAAATTCGTTGCGCCGTTGCTGAGAAGCATCCGTTTGTTCGACCCGTCTGCGTCCATGACCCAGAGGGCAAGCGGGAAAGCGAGGATGTAATTGTTCTCCATGCAGTCCTTCCATTGTTCCCGCTCGGCCACGGTCTCGGGATACCAGGCGCGCCAGACGATCTTGGTGCCGTCGGGCGAGAACCAGGGCCCGCCGTCGTAACCGACCCGGTCCGTCAGCCGCCGCACATTCGAGCCATCGGCATTCATGATGTAGATATCGAAATCCCCTTCCCGCTGGGAGCCGAAAACGATCTGCTTGCCGTCGGGAGAGACCACCGGCTCGGCGTCGTATCCATCATTGTTGGTAAGCCGGACGAGGTCCGTGCCGTCGCGGTTCGCTTTGTAAATGTCGTAGGGATAGAGCGGCCAGACATACCGGGCCCCGGCAGGGGTCGTTGGTTTTGGCGGGCAATCGCCGGGCAGGTCCTTCGTCGAGGCGAACACGATCTGCTTCCCGTCGGGAAAGAAGAAGGCGCAGGTGTGGGCGCCGTGGTTCGGGCTCACCATCCGTTTGTTCGAACCGTCGCTGTCCATGGTCCAGATCTTATCGCAGGCATGACCGCCCCGGCTGGACTGGAAGATAAGCTTTTTGCCGTCGCCGGAGAAATAGGCTTCGCCGTTGTCGCCGTCCGTGGTGAGCCGCGTCACGTTCTTCATATGACGGTCGCGGAACTGGCCGCCCGCCGGCGGAGCTTCGGCCGCTCTTCCCGGTCGCGAGCTGGTGCAGCCGGCGAGCAGAAGCGCGGCGGCCAGGCAAAGTATCGTCGTTCGTACCATGGGACCCCTTTCGAACGTAATAATGCTTC
>Ga0334722_10005683_pt1 | contig 12519 bp, 11 predicted proteins | sample C3_bottom_MG_FD_207210 | JGI IMG/M metagenome (GOLD analysis project Ga0334722, IMG submission 207210) | Sediment microbial communities from Yellowstone Lake, YNP, Wyoming, USA - C3_bottom | ecosystem: Environmental > Aquatic > Freshwater > Lake > Sediment | place: USA: Wyoming | collected...
CCAGCGAGAGAAAGAACTGCGAAGAGCCCGGGTCGCCCTGACGCCCTGACCGGCCGCGCAACTGGTTGTCTATCCGCCGGGACTCATGGCGCTCGGTGCCCAGCACATGGAGACCGCCGACGTCGACGACGCCCTCGCCAAGGACGATGTCAGTGCCGCGTCCGGCCATATTGGTGGCGATTGTGACCGCCCCGGCTTGGCCGGCCAAAGCGATGATATCGGCTTCCCGTTCGTGATGTTTGGCGTTTAGCACCTCGTGTTTGACGCCGCGTTTCTTCAGCATTGAGCTTAGGAGTTCTGATTTTTCTATAGATATAGTGCCGACCAGCACGGGCTGGCTTTTGGCGTATCGCTCGACGATATCGTCGACAACTGCGTCGAACTTGGCCGGCAAAGTCTTATAGACGAGGTCAGCCTGGTCGGCGCGGACCATCGGCATATGGGTCGGGACGGTGATGGTCTCGAGTTTGTAGATGTGTCGGAACTCGTCGGCTTCCGTAGCCGCGGTGCCGGTCATGCCGCCCAGCGTTTCGTACATCCGGAAATAGTTCTGCAGGGTGATCGTGGCCAGGGTCTGGTTCTCCTCCCGGATGCGGACTTTCTCTTTGGCTTCGATCGCTTGGTGTAGTCCTTCGCTGTACCGGCGGCCGAACATCAACCGTCCGGTGAATTCATCGACGATAAGTATCTCGCCGTCCTTGATGACATAATCGACATCTTTGCGGAAGATAGCGTGGGCCCGCAGCGCCTGGTTTAGATGGTTGACCAGCTGGCTGTTGACATGGTCGTAAAGATTATCGATCTTCAAGGCTTTCTCAACCTTGGTCACGCCCACTTCCGTCACCGCTACCGTGCGGGTTTTTTCATCTATCTCATAGTCCTCGTTCTCTTTTAAGCGGGGCATTATCTGGGCGAACGACTTGTAGATATCGGCCGCTTTTTCCGGGGCGCCTGAGATTATCAGCGGCGTCCGGGCTTCATCGATAAGGATACTGTCGACTTCGTCGACGATAGCGTAGTAATGGCCGCGCTGGACCATTTCGTCGGTGTCGACCGCCATGTTGTCGCGCAGGTAGTCGAAGCCGAACTCGCTGTTCGTGCCGTAAGTGACATCGGCTTGATAGGCCGTGCGGCGCCACTCCGGTTCCATCTGCGTCTGGAGCAGGCCGACCTTCAAGCCCAAAAACCGGTAGACCTTTCCCATCCACTCGCTGTCGCGTTTAGCCAGGTAGTCGTTGACCGTGACGACATGGACGCCTTTGCCCGCAATCGATTTCAGGTAGACCGGCAGGGTCGCGACGAGCGTCTTGCCTTCGCCTGTTTTCATCTCGGAGATGTTGCCTTCAAAGAGGACGACGCCGCCCATGAGCTGGACGTCGAAATGGCGCATCCCGAGGACGCGCTTGGCTGCCTCGCGGGTGACGGCGAACGTTTCCGGGAGTAGTTCGTCGAGGGTCTCGCCTTCCCGGTGGCGTCGGATAAACTCATCCGTCTTAGCCGACAGGTCGGCGTCGCTTAAGGCGGATATTTCCGGTTCCCACTCGTTGACCGCATCGACTTTTTCCTGAAGATGTCTTAGTTTCTTGCCCTCGCCCATGCGCAGGGCCCGGGCCAGCAAATTACGCATAAAGTGATTTTACCAGATTTTCTACACTCTATTCTCCATTTTCTATTTTCCGTCTTCTACCTCTATACCTCATTCCCTGGACTATCATTGTCGCCACGCCGGCGCTGAGCAGGATATCGCCGATACTAACCAGCCCGCCGAGTCCGCCGGGCAAAGGCCAGGTAATGACGTCGCCCAGCCAGGGCAGCCGGGTGATGTCGGTAAGTCTTAAGTGGATGGAGTCGGTGAAAGCGACCGTGGCGGCCGCCTGGACGGGCATGCCGCCGTTTAAGCCGATCACCACGAAATTCAGGAAGACCCCGACCGCCATCAGGCCGATGGCGGGGGTGGGCTCGTTGCGCGAGAAAACGACGAGCAGTATCAGGTAAGAGAAGACATGGAAAAAGTAGCCAAGCGACGGATCTATCGCGGTCAGGCGTGGGACGAGCGACGAAGCGACGAATGCGGCGACGATAAATTCGGCGCCGATAAGTTTAACGCCGATCAAGTTTGCCGGCCTGCCGCCAAAAAGCCAACCGGCAAATAAGCTAATCGCTATAACTTCAAGCAACATATGGAAGGGCGCCCACCTAAGCAGTCGTTATAATCAGGCGTTGTTGTCTTTTCAGGACACCGATGAGCGCTCGCAGGACTTTCGGATCGAACTGGAACGCTTCTCTCTTTATCCTAGCCACAGCTTGATTAGTTGACAAGCGTCTTTCGGCTATCGGCGTCTGTGTCAGCTGGTCGAAGTAGTTGGCCACGGCGATAATGCGGGCTTCGATAGGGTGTTCCTGGTCGACGGCGCGGTGGCTGACGAACGGCAGGTGATGTTTGCGCACAACATCGGCGTATTGCTCCAGAAACTCGACCTGTTCCAGTATTTCCGCCCCTATCTGCGCGTGGGGCGCGATGTCCGGATTCATCCCGCGGGAGTCGAGAAGCACGTCGAATGAGTCGACATCGAGACCGAGCTTGCCGATATCATGGAGCATGGCCGCATAGCCCAAGGCCTCCAGCTTCTCTCCGTGCAGGCCCAGCTCTCTGCCGACATCGACCGCCAGGTCGGCCACCCGCTCGCTGTGACTGCGCTGGTCGTGGTCTTCAACCTGGATAGCTCGGGTCAAGGCCGCTATGGTGTGCTTATACGTATTCTTAATGTCCAGGAATAGCTTGAACGAATAGTGGACGACAATAAGGGGCAGCCCAAACAGGAAGACGCCCCACATGCCCATCGACGGGTACATCATCGACATGAGGATGCCGACGGAAGCCAGTGAAAAATAGATCGGCACGATCAGTCCGAATGAACCGAGGAAAGCCGGAAGAAACGGCGATGCTTGCCGTTGGCTCAAAGCCAGTTGGTCAAGGGCCAGCTCCAACAGAAAGAAAGTCGCGCACAGACCGATGGCCCTCGTCAGATCCCAGCCGAGAAGGTGCAAAGACTTATCGGCTGTCAATGCTGTTACGTAGTGCCCGTTCGTCCAGAGACCGGCGACGGCCACCACGATGGACCGCTGGGCGACAGAGAAGAGCGGGCCGCCCAGGTCGGCTTTCTGTTGGCGGCTCAAGGTGGCGACCAGCATCCCGCCGACGGAGATTACCAGGGCGCTTGGCAGATCGAATAAGAGCATTGCCGCCACCACCAGCGACGCATCCAACGTTATCGGATCGCCTTGGGGCAGCTTGACCTCGGCCAAGCGGACGAGCGCGACCAGGACGATGAAGACGGGCAGCCAGATCCGGCCGAATGCCGCCAATCGGCTCTCGGCTATAAATATCGGCAGCCCTATAGTTAAGATAGCTATCCTGGTGAGAATGACTACGCTAGGCTGGTGTCTCATCGAAATGCAACTGTCCTTCCGGGACTTTGGGACCTTTCGCTTGATAACCGATAGATTCGATAAAAGCCGCAACGATGGCGGGGTCGAACTGGCTGCCGCTACAGGCGATCAGCTCCCGGCAAGCCACATCCATCGGCATGGCGTCACGGTAAGGTCGTGGCGAAGTCATAGCGTCGTAAGCGTCTGCGACCGCCAATATCCTGGCCAGGAGCGGTATTTCTTCGCCCTTGATCCCATCGATATAGCCGGTCCCGTCGAAATGTTCGTGGTGGTGAAAGATGGCCGGCACCGCTTTGCTTAGGAACTTTATCTCGCGCAATATCAAAGCCCCGGATTCGGGGTGGAGCCGGATGCGCTGGTATTCGTCTTCCGTCAGTTTCCCGGGCTTTCGCAGGATATATCGGGCGGTGCCGATCTTCCCGATGTCGTGCAAGATGCCGGCATAGCCCAAGGTTTCCAGGTGTTCGTCACTGAGTTTTAATTTCCGCCCGATCTTCTCCGCCAGCCTGGAGACGCGCTCGGAGTGCCCTCGGGTGTATGTGTCTTTAGCTTCAAGGGCGGCTACCAGGGATTGTACGGTGCCAAGATAGGCGTTGCGCTGGCGCATGTAGACCTGGAAAGTCTGGCGGGCGACGATCAGCGGTAGGATTATCAAGATGACGCCGATCTTTCCGACCGCCATATATATCTGGGCCACCGCCAGTCCGAGGGGGGCCAGAGCGAAGTAGTTCGGTATCGCCCAGCGAACGTTCACCAGCCAGACACTTAGGGGCCGCATCTCCTCGGCCAGGCCGATGACAGTCGAGACCAGGATAGTATTGGCCAGGAAGAACACGATAATGGCCAGGGTCAAAGGCGGCAGAACGCCCGGAAAATCGCTGACGTTGAAGCCGCGGGAGAGGCCGGTCAAGATAGGTCCGCCGGCGGCCACATAAGCTAATCCCGCTGCCCCTGTCGTCACGGCGTACTGGGCGCCGTTAAAGAGCCAGCGGTACGGGTGCGTGCCCTTTTTCAGGTCGCGCCAGATGACCGCGCCCAAAACACTGGCTATCGCCGGCAGTGTCGGGCCGAACAAAATTATCGCGGCGAGGATGACGGTGAATGTTACCGATACGGCGCCGGCCTTCGGCAGGTCGATGCAGAAGTTCTCGGCCAGAAAGACCAAGATGCTAAAGAAGACCAGGGATTGCCAGTCGACCGTGTATTTGCCCGACAGCGCCAGGGAGGCAAAGAGGCCGAAGGCCGCAGCCGTCAGAAAAGCGATAAATATTCGTAGTTTAGTAGGCACTTAATCTGTTCTCTGTTTCCTGCTGCTTGCTCTCCCGCTTCCGCAAGAAAAAGGACCGACATCCAAGTATTAATGTTCTACCAGCGCCAGCCGGCGCCGCCACCTAGAATTAGAGCTGCCAGACTTGTAAGCAAAACAATAATCTTGGTTTTCATGGAAGAGTGCCTCCTTTTTTGAGGATCTTCCTCCCAAGCCGCTAGTATTGGAAAGGTATTAGCCGCTCCGCTAGAGACAGATATTATCCTTTTTAACTTTGGATGTCGGTCCAAATCAGTCTCGAATATGTCATAGAGTCAAATGACGATTAATCGCCGCCAGCGTGGCTTTGACCACTGAGTCGCACTCATCGGCCCTGACCATCGCTGATCCCGCGTATCTATTCTCACCCGCCCTTGTAATCACTGAAATACAGGCTACGGCGATCTTGCCGGAGCTTGTCGGCATTATCGAAACGTGTTCGAGCGCCAGATTGGCATTAGGGGAGACGCATTTTGCGGCCGCCTCCAGAGTAGCGACGGCCACCAGCCGCAGGCGTCCGTTCTGCGAAGCCGGCCCTTTTGCGGTCCCCGAGGAGAGCGTCTCGCCCTGGGTCAACGTCACTTCGACCGCGGCTTCATAATCTTTGCTGTCGACGGCGATATTGCTGATTTTCAGACGTCCTATGCCCTGCATTTTCGGCTCAGCCGCCGCGTTGTTGATCTGCGCGATGCTGATCTTCTTGTGGTCGACGGCAATGCCGAAGCGGGCCATTAATAGGGATTCGATATCGCGGACTATCTGTCTGGGGGCTTTTTTGTCCGAAGCCAGAACGTGGAGTTCCTGAATTAGGTTGTTGGCGTCGCTTACAACCCGAACGGCCTCGATCTCGGCTATTTGGCAAAGGGTATGTTCCACTTCTTCCCTGTCAATGACAGGCGTCTCTGAACCCATGAGCCATCCTTGCTATGACGGTTGCCGCGCTATAGCCCGACAACTAACCCGACTACGATAAAACAACGATCTTGGGTCTGGTGTAATAAAAAACTATAAGTAGGCTAGCCGAGAGTCTTGCGTCTGTCAATGGCTTGGCGGGTAAGTGTTTCCCCCTACGCCGGTTCTATGAGGCCGTAATTTTCATTACGCCGGCGATAGACGACGTTTATCTCTTCAGTATCGGAATTCGTGAATACGAAGAAGTCGTGGCCGAGCAGGTCCATCTGCAAGGTCGCTTCCTCCGGAGTCATCGGCTTAAAGGGCATCCGTTTGAGGCGCACGATGCCGGCTTCGCCTTCGGCCGGTTGAGCGGGCGTCCGCTTGGCTTCGCCGTTCCGGTGGAGCGAGGAGCTGCTGTAAGACTTGTCCTTGTATTTCTTTATCTGCTTTTCCAGCTTAGCCAGAACGCCGTCGATCGAGGCATGCATATCTATCGACGTCTCTTTGGCCCTGATGGTGGGGCCTTTGGTCCTGAGCGTGACTTCGACAGTCTGACCGGCGGCGATGCTGGGGTTCTTTTCCGATGTAAGCTCGACTTCGGTTGACATGACCTGATCTCCGGGGAGGAACCGGTCGAGGCGGCTGATCTTCTCGTGCACGTAATCTTTTATCGCCGGGGGAACATCCATATTCTTGCCTTTGACTATTACTTCCACAAAATACCTCCGAGTTTGTTGTTAAATTAACGGGATAAGGGCGCCTGAAAAAAATATATTAAACTCAAGGCGACTGTAAAGTATTTGTTTTAAAGCATTCCCAATTTGACGGGTCAGCAACGGTCGTTAAACAAGAAAAGTTGGGCCGACAGGATTTTATCGGCTATTTGGCCGGGGACGACCTTGTAGCTGCCGCCGGCGATATTCTCTTTTAGAGCGAGAAGATCGGAGCGGTCTAGCCTATTTTCGGACGGCCGGTCGGCGCATTTTGGCGGGAAATCATGGATGTTTCTAAAGAATATTTCGGTCAAGTTCGTGCACCTCTTTGTTGGTCTTGTTGTGATTATCGGAGCCCCGGCGGCCTGTCTACACTAGCTATTGGTACAGGTTAGGCGCGCTTGGCGCGCCTAAGGGAGAGTCTGTGGCGCGACCGCGTTATCCGTGTGTCATACTTCTGGCCAGCGTCACTACCCGGATAGAGGCGGCCCCGGCATCTTTGAGCGTCTTCGAACATTCCGCCGCGGTCGAGCCGGTGGTGTAGACGTCATCGACTAAAACGATGTCGGCCCCCGCTATCAACGCCGACTCGGTCGGGCCGAAAACCCCTTTTATGTTTGTTCTTCTGGCCCGCCCATTCAGCCGACTCTGGTCTTCGGTCGCCCGCACTCTTGTTAGTAACGCTGTCGCGGGGATGCCGGTGGCGCCGGCGAGATTAAAGGCTAAGAGCTTGGCTTGGTTGTAGCCGCGGTTCCAGGTTTTGCGTCTTGTTAGCGGGACCCAGGTGATGAGAAACGTGGCAGCTTCGGCTTTGAGGACGTTGGGGTCAGGTCGTGCAATTAGACCAGTATCTATTGCACGACCTGACCCCATTAGGGGCGTCAAATATCGCGCCAGCGCCGGCGCCAGGCTTTTTTGGTTGGCGAATTTATACGCATGGATAACGTCGCGGGCCGGGCCTTCAAAAGTCCAGGCGGCCCTGGCGGTATCGAAGTAGAGCTCCCGGCCGCGGCAGTCGCGGCAGTCGTCAACGGTTGTGGGGACGGGTTGGCCGCAACGGCGGCAGATATGGCGGCCGATGGCGGGGAGCAGGCGGGCGCAACGCGCGCAGAAGTCGCCGTCCTCCGTCAACTTAAGACAGCTCGGGCAGCGGGGCGGATAGATCAAGTCGAGGACGGGGCTGAGATATGAGCGCATAGACATATGCTACTACTACTAAAGTAATGGCGCAACCGCTTGCCATAAGGGGATCGTTGCCAGGCTCAGCAAAGTGCTGACCAGGATGGCTGCTGATAGAAAGTCGCGGTCGAGGTCGTACTTATCGCCGATGACAAAGCTCATCAACGCGATCGGCATCGACGCTTGCAGGAGGGTCACGCTCGTGATGGCCGGCGGAAGCGCCAGCGCGGCGCCGAGCCACAACGCCAGCGCCGGCATTATGCCCAGCTTAAGGATAGTGATAGCGGCCACCGCCGCTCCCGCCCGCCCGAGCTTGCCGCTTAAGGAGACGCCGATCGACAACATGATGATGGCGACTGTCGCGCCGGCCAGTGAATTTATCGCCAGGTTGATAGGCGTCGGCAGCCTGACGCCATAAGCGGCAAAGCCGAGAGCCAGGGCGATCAGGTTGGGCGCCGCTAAAATCAACCCTTGCCGCCAGGCTTTTTGTTTGCCCTGCCCGTATTTCGACGCGAAGTAGATGCCGACCGTGAAAAGGACGAAGACAGTGCCGAAAATATCGTAAAAGACCGCCTTTACCAGTTGGGCGCGGCCAAATAGAGCTTGAGTCAACGGGTAGCCCAGATATCCGGTATTGCCGACGCCGGAAGCGAGCAGGAACGCTCCGAAGAGAGGGCCTTTTAGCCGCAGAAGTTTAGCCAGCCCGTAGCCGCCGGCCACCCCCGCCAGGCTTATCGCCAGCGCCACCGCCGAGATCGTCAACAGCGAAGTGGAGAAGGGCGCCCGGCGGGCGGCTGTAAAGATGAGGGCGGGTAAACTGATAAAGATGATGATGTTGTTGAGGGCGTTCCGGTCCTCGTAGGCGAGCAGGCCCAGCCGCCGGCAGAGAGCGCCGAGGCCGATCAGTAAAAAGATGCCAAACGTTAGCCCGCTAATGTTTGGCATCAGAGAATTGAGAAGTGGAAAATAGAAAATAGATATGCTTGGTCAATTAAGAGCTGAAAAATTTGGCGGATAGGTTCTATTCTCCCTTCTCTATTTTCTCTTTTCCATTCTCTATTCTCGTCCCCACCGCCAGATTCTCGCGGTATGGGGGCCTAACAACGCCGACTTCGGTGATTATGGCGGCGATAAGGTGGTTGGGCGTCACGTCGAAAGCGGGATTGGCGACAGACACGCCCTCCGGGGCAAGGCGTCTACCGCCGATATCGGTCACCTCGTGGGCCGCCCGTTCCTCGATGACGATGTGACTGCCGTCCGGGATATCCGGGTCGACGGTCGAGGTGGGGGCGGCCACGTAGAACGGGATATCGTGGGCTTGGGCCAGAACGGCCACCGAATAGGTGCCTATCTTGTTGGCCGCGTCGCCGTTGGCGGCTATCCTATCGGCCCCGACCACCACCTTGTTTATCTTGCCTTGTTGCATGAAATAGCCGGCCATATTGTCGGTTATCAACGTCATAGGGATGCCTGATTTAGCCAGCTCCCAGGCGGTCAGCCGGGCGCCCTGGAGCAAGGGCCTGGTCTCATCGACAAAGATGTGGATCTTCTTGCCCTGATTCCAGGCGGCGGTGATCACCCCGACCGCGGTGCCGAAACCGGCGCAGGCCAGGGCGCCGGCGTTGCAGTGCGTCAGCACGTTCTCACCGTCGTTTATTAGCGTGGCGCCGTGCTCGCCTAAGCGGCGGTTGCGGGCGATGTCTTCCTCCTGGACGGCGACCGCTTCGGCTACCAGGATATCTTTAAGTCTGTCCGGCGATTCCCCGGCATGGGCGCCGGCCAGGGCCAGCATCCGATTGAGCCCCCAGAAAAGATTAATGGCCGTTGGCCGGGTTGCGCCGAGTACATCGGCGGCTTGCTTTATATCGGCGAGCAGCGCTGATGTCGTTCGGGCGGGCGAATTGACGGCGGCCAGGGCCACGCCGAGGGCGGCGGTCACTCCGATAGCCGGGGCGCCGCGCACCCGCATGACCTTGATAGCCTCGGCGACCTCCGGGATGGTGGCCAGTTCGATAAACTCTTCCCTACCCGGCAGCAAAGTCTGGTCGATCATCCGCACCTTACCGTCGGCCCATTCAACCGTCTTCATAACAAGCTATTATAGATTTCAAGGACACTCTTTGCCAGCGCTTCCCGGCTGAACTCGGTTTCGACTCTTTCCTTGGCTTGTGCCCCGAGTTTTTGGCGCAGTTTATCATCTCCAAGCAGGCGTTTGATGGCTTGGGCCAGAGCGGCGCTGTCTTTTGGCGGGACTATCAAGCCGGTGACGCCATCCAAGTTGGCATAGGGGACGCCGGTCGGCAGGTTTGTGCTGACGACGGGCTTGCCGCAGGCGTGTGCCTCCAATTGGACGAATCCGAAGGCCTCGGAGTTGGCGACGGACGGCAGGACGAGAAGGTCGCAGGCGTGGTAATAGGCCGGCAGTTCGGCATCGGTCGCACGCCCGACAAAGTGGACGCGCGAGGCTATCCCCAGGGTCTTGGCTTGCTCTCTTAGCCCGGCCTCCAGAACGCCGTTGCCGACGATGAGCAGTTGCGCATCGACGCTCTTCATCGCATCCAGCAAGTAATCGATCCCCTTGTAATAGATCAACCGTCCCACAAACAGGATCAGGGGCGTCCCGTATTTTTCGCGGATCGCCGCCGCTTCGGCGGCTACCTTATCGGTCAACGCAAATGGCGCGGCGTCGATGCCGAATGGCACCACCCGACATTTTCCGGCCACCGGCTGAAGCCAAGGCGACGACTTAATGAGGTTCGGCGATGAGACCATGACGGCGTCGGCCCGCCGCAGGAGTCTGCGGATAAAGGGCGCCATCAGGCGAACGAGCAGTTTTTGTCGGATGATGTCGCTGTGGTAGGTGACGACCAGTTTTCCGGGAGACCCGGCGGCCAAGTAGGCGATCTCGCCCATCGGGTTTGGAAAGTGCAAATGATAGATATCGGCGCGCATCTTCTTGAAAGCGCCATGGAAGCCCGGCGCCACCGGGGCCGATCTAAGCCGGCCCCAACTTGGCACCCGGGTCACCGGCACGCCGTTGACTGTCTCAGCCACCCGCCGGTGCGAGGTGTTGGCGACCAAAACTTCGACGTCGACTTTACCCAAGAGAGCTTCGGCGACATCTTGGACGTGCTTTTCCACGCCGCCGATGAACGGGTAGTAAAGCTTGTTGACTTGAAGTACCTTCATGTAGACATGAAGATAGCAAAGAAAGGGAAAGGGCGAAAGTGCGGCTAAGCAATCTCCTGAGATTCGTATTGCCGGCCTTGCTTTTTCTCACTATCATCGAGGCGCCGGCCGTGGCGTCCGGAAATAGAGCTCGTCTTGGCCGCGCCCGGACTTTCATGTACCAGATTCAAGGGCTTAACAGGCGGGGGGCGATAACCGCTTTGGCCAAGACCGACTATCCGCTCCTTGTCCTTGAGCCGACCAACACGAACCGGGGTAGCGAAGATTTTAACACCGCCCGCATGATTCGACGTCTCCGACGGACGCCTCAGGGTAAACGGCGGGTGATCCTCGCTTATATCGATATCGGCGAAGCCGAAGATTACCGCATCTATTGGGAGAGCGACTGGTCGGCGCCGTCCGGCGGTAATCCCGGCAACCCGGATTTTATCTTAACGGCGGACCCGGACGGCTGGAGCGGCAACTACCCCGTCGCTTATTGGGACGCGCGCTGGCAAGATATCTGGCTTGGCCAAGGCGGCCTGGTGCGCCGATTGGCGGCGGCGGGCTTTGACGGGGTCTATCTGGACTGGGTCGAGGCGTATGACGACGATACGGTCAAGGCCGCCGCCCGGCGCGCCGGCGTTGACGCCGCTCATGCGATGGTCGATTTTATCCGGCGCATTAAAAGGAACGGCCGGCTTGTTGACCCGAACTTCGTGGTCGTCGCCCAGAACGCCCCTTATTTAATCGATAAGGACTCAAGGTATTCCCGCACTATCGACGGGCTAGGTGTTGAAGACACCTGGTTCGGCGGCGAGGCCGACGCCGCCTGGAATAGCCCGCGCGGCGGCGACATTCCCAACCGCAACCGGGGCGGGTGGTCGACCGGCGGCTTGCTGCGCCAATATCAAAAATACATAGACGCCGGCCTGCCGGTCTTTAGTATCGATTATTGCCTTAGGCGGGACAACGCCGATCAAGTTTACGGCGACGCCCGGGCTGCCGGCCTGCGGTCCCTGGTCACGCGGGTGGCCTTATCCAGGCTCACCACAACGCCGCCGCCTTAGAAGCGCGGCCGAAAACCCCGTCTGCGGCGTTTTCCTCGCCCTCGGTTCGGTCACGTAATCACACATACGCTCCCTCACCTCGGGCTTCGTCAGCCTTGCATCCGGGGCTTTGGGCCGCGTTCTCCAATTTTGACCGGCCTGGATACTTTTCGGCCGGACCTTTAGGAGCCTGTCTAAGTATTCCGCTCGACATTGATGGGGACACCATCACTTGGTCGTATCGAACAATGAAAGCCGTTGCCCTTGCAATAATTGACGCACACCATTATCGAACATGGATGGTGTCCCCTAAAGATGATAGACTCCCGTTGAAATGGAAGTCATACAAACTAATTATTCGCCATGCAATTAAATGCGGACATAAGACAGCTGGTAAACCACGCGCTAATGGGGAGATTCGAACCCTCCCTTGCGTCGATGGCCGATGAGGCGTTGGCGGCTCGGGCGGCCGCCGGTTCCAGTCAACATTTCGAGGCCCTGGTCCGGCGGTATTCAAAAGCTATCTACCGCTTGGGCTTGCGTTATTCGGGCAATGCCGGCGCGGCCGAGGAGATCGCCCAGGAAACGTTCGTAAAAGTCTTTCTGGCTCTGCCGAAGGCCAGGCTCGACATTCCATTCAAACCCTGGCTCTACAAGATCGCGATGAATACAGCCATTTCGAACCGGCGTAAATCGAAAGACGAATACAATCTCCCGCTGGAGCGCGCCGAAGCCACGGTCGGCAAAGGCGATATCGCCG
>Ga0334722_10005684_pt1 | contig 12519 bp, 11 predicted proteins | sample C3_bottom_MG_FD_207210 | JGI IMG/M metagenome (GOLD analysis project Ga0334722, IMG submission 207210) | Sediment microbial communities from Yellowstone Lake, YNP, Wyoming, USA - C3_bottom | ecosystem: Environmental > Aquatic > Freshwater > Lake > Sediment | place: USA: Wyoming | collected...
TCGGTAACCTGTTCATTGCCTGCTCCATCCTGTCCATGACCACCGGGATGGCCGCCGTTCCCCTGATGACGCAGATATACCAGGATAACTACCCGGATTCCGACCGGGGCAGGTTGTTTTCCCGGGCCGTCATGCTGCGCATAATCGTAGCCGCCTCGTTCAGCGCGCTGGCCGGCTGGATGCTGACAGGAAGGATTAGTGAGGGATACCGCTTGCTTCTTGCCCTATTCGGATTCGTCCAGCTCATTTCGGCCTCAATTCTCTCGCGCTATCCCTCCCGCCCGCTGGCCCCCACGGGCCGGAGGAACCCCTTCCAGGCTCTGCGTTATGTCCGGGAAGACCCCCTGTTCCGCTGGATGCTGATTTCCTGGATGTTCATGGGATTCGGCAACCTCATGATGATGCCCCTGCGGGTGGAATACCTGGCCAACCCTAAATACGGCCTGGCCTACGGTGCCATGGCGGTCGCGCTCCTGACCGGCATCATCCCCAATATAACCCGGCTCATCCTGAACCCCGTCTGGGGCTGGCTGTTTGACCGCATGAATTTCTTCCTCATGCGGTTTTGCCTGAATATCGGGTTCATGCTGGGTACCTTATCGTTCTTCACCGGGAACTCGACTACCGGCATGGTAATTGGAGCCATGCTTTACGGCGTGGCCAGTGCCGGAGGCGATATCGCCTGGTCACTATGGGTCACCAAGATCGCCCCGCCCCACCGCGTAGCCGACTACATGTCGGTCCATACCTTCTTCAACGGGATCAGGAATGTAATCGCCCCCATCCTGGCCTTCCAACTTGTGGGCGGAATGGGCGTGGTGAAACTGGGCTGGATCAGCGCCGGCATTATTGCCATCGCCTCCATTATGCTGATACCAGAAATCCGGAACGGGAGCGAGCGGCTAAAGAAACGACAGGTTCCGGAGATCCAGAACTAGGCCCCCAGTTTGCACCTGCTGATAATATAATCCCCATGACATCAAAAGAGCGCGTCAACGTCGTATACAACCTCCAGGTGCCCGACCGTGTTCCCACAACCGAACTGTGCGTAAACCATCCCGTGGCCACGAAACTGCTGGGACATGATGCCATCTGTGGATTCGGTGGATACATCCGGGGCAAGGTCCAGAACACCATGCTGATCGGGGGTCAACGCGATGAATTCGCAGAGAAATTCACCCGCGACACCCTGGAGGTTAACCGCCTGCTCGGTTTCGATATATTCCAATTCCATTTCCTGCCCGCCAAGGGGGCTCACCCCGAAATAAAGGACCTGGGGGACAACCGCTGGCGCATTGACGGCGGCGAGGGCAGGTACGGCATCTTCAAGTGGGACCCCGGAACGGACTTTTACGGCGAAGTGGAGACCTCCTTCGACAAGGACCCGGAGAAGGAGCTGAAAATAATGATCGAGGAGGTCCGGCGTGCCCCCGTGGCGCGGATGAAACCGGGCGAGGACGAGTTCTTCCGGAAGGCGCGCGCGGAATTCCCCGGCCACTTCATCTGGGGGTGCGTCGGGTTCGGGTTCCCCTATTCGGAGGACGCCATCATGTCGCTCATCGAGTACCCGGAATTATGGCGGGAATACCAGGAACTGCTCTGCGAAAAGAACAAGACAAGCATCGACCTGCAGATCGCCCTGGGGGCGGACGCCTTCTGGAGCGGGCAGGACTGGGCCTTCAAGAACGGGCCGATGATGTCTGAAGCCACATTCCGGGAAATATTCTTCGCGCCCTTCAGGGAAATGATGAAGTACATCCACGGGAAAGGGCTCAAATTCATCCACCACACCGACGGCAACATCGAGAGGTGGGAAAAGATGTGGTTCGATGAAATCGGCATCGACGGCTACCATGCCATCGAGCCGTCGGCGGGAATGGACATCATCGCCCTGCGCCGACGCTGGCCGAAGCTGCTTCTGCACGGAAACCTTGACTGCGGAAACCTCCTGACCATGGGGACTCCTTCCCAGGTGGAGGACGAGGTAAGGCGGCTGGTTGAGGGGCTGGCGGCGCATTCAGGCTGGGTGTTCTCCTCCTCCAACTCCATCCACAGCGGGGTACCGCTGGAAAACCTTGACGCCATGGTAAAGGCCATACGCCGGCACGGTGAACATCCGATCATAAAGAGGGGGAAAATCTACTGAAGATTACCTGAAAACAGCCCCCTACCGACGACTCAGGCAGGCAGTACCCGCAACACCAACCCATATAAAAGCGCCGCCATCCCGGAATACAGGGACAAGTAACCGAAACCCAGGATGACCAGCCAAAAAATATGCCAAATTACCGTGATTCTGTAGCCCGCCCCCAGCCTAATGCCCTTTCCGGATGCAATAGCCAGGTGTTGCTCCCTCATCCTTTCGAGGGAAATAAACATGAAATACGGGAGCGCTAACAGCCATTTAATCCTGTTGCGTCCCACCCTTCTCCGGTCGCTTTCCGTTGCCCCCTCCGGCAGGCGGGCCATCAGCACCCCCAGGATTCCCTGCCATAAAAACTTTCCATCCACCAGCAGGGCGAGGAGGAATATTCCCGCTCCACCCAGCATGCAAAACCGGGAAAATGGGGACATATATAATATTATAATATTCCTCATCCTGCACCCCTTTCCACCAGCTTCAGCCTCCGTTCCTGCTCTACTTTGCGACCGCGTAGGATGTTAATACTGACCGACGGCTGGAAAATTCCAAGGAGCCTCGCAACGGCAACCTCTTTCTGACCCAATTCGTCCACCAGCCACATACATGCCAATGAACGCGCCAGGTATTGATGCGGCCTCTTCCCATTTCCAACAACATCCTTTACTGCTACACCCGCAATTTTCGCCGCCCGCTCCAGAACATCACCCGCCTTCAGACCCGAACTCGCCAACTTGCTCCGCCAACGCTCCTTTTCCCCCGCCTTCTTCAACGCCTCCTCGACAAATACCCGGCTGCCCAATATCCGCTCGTCTCCATATTCCTCTGCCCCGTTCGTATGCTGCTTGGCCTTCTCCCATCCCCCAGCTACCAGATGAGTTAAGGTGTTGCCCTCCAGGAAATCATCCGTCCCCCTGCCCAATCCCCCTTTCATGAATCTAAGGTACTCTCTCCGGGCTGGACCTATCCGCCTCCCGAAATGACCTAGAATCTGGTCAACTGCCAGCCATGGCTCCCGCTCTTTACCCAATATGGCTCCATGCCCAGTCCACTCGTATCTAGCCAGATGCTCCAGACTTTCCACCAGCCCGGCTCTTACCGGGTTCAGGTGGATGTATCTGACCAGTTCAAGTAGGTATGTCTCAGTCTCGCAAAGGATAGATTTGTATCGGCCCTGAAACAGGTGGCCGCTCCGACTATGCCGGCGGTTAAAATATACGGCGTGTCCACAGAACAACCTGTGCAGGACCTTGGAAACCGGTACTACACCTGTTGAAAGAAGCAGGTGGACATGATTGGGCAGGAGTGCCCAGGCATAGCAGGGGGTTTCCGTCTTCTTGAACAGCTTTCCCATCCTTATGACGAAACTCGCGTAGTCATGCCCGTCCCGGAATATTTTCCCCTTCTCCATTCCCCATTGCATCACATGATGCAACGCCCCAGGCATGTCTATCCTTCCCCTTCTCGGCATATTCGCAATATCCGCTACTGTCCTGTGTATGTCAAGAGAATATTATAATATTATATATGTCCCCAATCTCTACTTTTCCGCTTCAGGACCGCCAAGCAGTTTGGGCATCCGGTAGGCAAAACGGACATACTGGGCGACCATGCGGTGGGTGTTGAAATGGGAGGCATTCAGCGCCACCGTATTCTTCATCACCCGCAGGAAGGACGGACGGTCCTCGTAGAACATCGGCATGATGGACTTGGATAGTTCGTTGTAAAGGGAGGCGGAATACCGGCTGTCATGCGCGGGATTTGTCGTGTCATCGATATGCTCCCCGACCGCCCAGCCCGTGACCTCCTCTATATGCCCCTCCATCCACCAGCCGTCCCGGACCGACAGGCTGGGCACGCCGTTAACGGCGGCCTTCATCCCGCTTGTTCCCGAAGCCTCCAATGGCGGCCGGGGGGTATTTACCCACACATCCACGCCGGCAACCATCTTCCTGGCCACCTCCATGTCGTAACCCTCCAGAAATGCCACCTGGATCCGGTCCTTCAGAATCCCCATCACCTCGAAAATGCGCCGGATATGCGCCTTGCCTATCTCGTCACGGGGATGCGCCTTGCCCGAGTAAAGGATCTGCATCGGGCCGACATACTTGGCGATCGACTTGAGCCGGGCCAGGTCCTCAAACAGGAGGGTCGGGCGCTTGTAGTCCGTCATACGCCGCGCGAATCCCAGGGTCAGGACATCGTTGTTGAAGCTGACCCCGGTCTTGGCCTTAACCAGCGCCACCAGGTCCTTTTTGCTAATCATGTGGGCCGACCAGACATCCTCGTCCGGGACATCGATCATGTACCGCAGGCCAAGGGGATCCTCCCTCCAGCCGGGGATCCTCCGGTCAAACAACTCCTGCATCGGCTTGGAGGCCCAGGTCGGGATGTGGACCCCGTTGGTTATGGAATTAATGACGCTGCCGGGAGGGAATAAGGTGCGCGAAACCACTGCATGCTTCAGGGCAACCGCATTGGTATAGGAGGAGCACTTCAATGCCAGGGTGGACATATTCAACCCCCCATCCTGTCCGACCTGTTTCATAAGTTCAACGCGCTCCGGGCCAAGCACCTGCAGGGTAAGCTCACCGGTAAATGCATCGTGCCCGGCCGGGACGGGAGTATGGGTAGTGTAAACGCACCTTTCCCTCAGGTCCTCCATCATTTCAGGGGTAACCGTCCCGCTGGTTCCCCCAAGTTTTTCCTCCAACAAGGCCACCGTGCACAGCGCGGCATGACCCTCATTCATGTGGAACCGCTTGAGATGCCGGTGCCCAATCTCGCGCAGGATCTTCACCCCGCCCATGCCCAGTACGACTTCCTGGCAAAGACGGTAATGGCTGTCGCCGCCATAAAGATAGTCGGTAAGCCCCCGGTCCTGCTCAGCATTTTCCGGTAGGTTTGTATCGAGGAGGAGTACTGGAAGGGAGTGTCCTCCATTGCCCCTGACAATGTACCGCCAGGGGGCAATTGTTACTTCCCTGCCCTCGATCTGCACCCGGGCCCGTTGGGGAAGGATCTCCAGCTTCTCCCTTGGATTCCACACAACGGGATCCTCAGTCTGCTGTCCCCGGGCATCCAGCCGCTGGATGAAATACCCTTTCCGGTAAAGCAGGCTCACCGCCACCATGGGAAGCGCCATATCCGCCGCGGAACGCAGGGTGTCACCCGACAGGACGCCCAGTCCACCGGAGTAGTTGGGCACGCTGGAATCCAAAGCGATTTCCATGGAGAAGTATGCGAGAAGCGGCTCTCTTTTACCGTTTGCCATCAGTTGACCTTTTTACATCCTTTCCTTATTTGATGCAAATTCGGGCATAATTGCCGGCTTGCCAGGGCGGAATAACGGCCATTTCATCGGCGGATATGCCTTTCGGGACCTGAACGCCCCTTTATTGCGCCTTGGGCCAGCGGCTCCAACCCTCGCGAAAGAGGTAGATCCGGGGCAGGTTTTTCCCCCACATTTTCGTGCAGACATCCTGGACTGCCGCATCGTTAAAATCATCCCCGTACAGGATGATTCCCGATGACTGGGACAGGCTGGCGCTTTCCCGGGCAAAGGCAATGTCAAAGTCGCCTGCCGGGATATTACGGGAACCCGGGATGCTTCCCGCACTGAATTTTTCCACCGACCGGACATCCACAAAAATCCAGGACGGATTTTGCACCTTGGTTTGAACATCAAAAAGGCTCAGCGGCTGCCCGGTGCAATGGGGACCCTCGGGGACCACCGGAGCGGGTGGCTTGGGTTCAACCTTCGCTACAATCGGCTTGGGCTCAGCCTTGGCAACCGACTTGGGCTCAGCCTTGACAGCCGGTTTCGTCTCGGTCCTGGCAGCCGGCTTGGATTCCATCCTGGCTGCTGGTTTCGCCACCCCGGACTTTCCAGCCGCATTCGGGGAAGAGACAGGACCGGGCCTGAATGCACCCGATGGCGACATGATGGCATAGAGCACGGCGGCCAGGACGGCCGCACCGATCAAAACCAATAATTTCGATGAAAGCAGACCCGTCCTGGCCGTCTTCCTGACCGGCTTTTTAACTCTCTTTTTTGACTTCCCCTTCGCCATATATTTTCCTCCCTACCCGCAGGTTATTACTTATCAGCTCAATGATAGCATCCGGGAAACATGCGCCGTCACCGGCCGCGACGACCGGCGAGACCCGACTTAAAAGACCGGATTCAGCCCCGGATGGCCCGGGCCAGCGCGGCCAGATGGGCCGGCGTTGTTCCACAGCACCCGCCCAGCACCAGGACGCCGGCATCCCGGAGGGCCAGGCCTTCGCGGACAAAATCGTCAGGGCCGGTCAGGTAGACCTCCAGTCCATCTCGGACTACCGGAAGACCGGCATTGGGCTTGGCCATGAGCAGCGCCCCGGGATGGGCGGACCGCATCCGCTTTACCACCGCAAGCGCGTCCGCACCCCCGAATCCGCAGTTAACCCCGATAACATCGGCTCCCGCCTGGAGCAGGCGCTCAGCAGCCTGCTCGGGCGTATTACCCATGAAAGTCCGGTAATCCTTGTCCGCTCCCTGGAATGTCATCGATGCCAGAACGGGAATATCGCCGACGGACCGCGCCACACCGACCGCCAACACCGCCTCCTCCAGGTCGATATTGGTCTCCGAGACCAGCGCATCCACCCCGGAAGCCACCAGGGCAGCCACCTGCTCGGCATAAGCAGATCGGGCATCCTCAAGGGGCAGTTCACCCGACGGCTCCAGCATCTCCCCGATGGGGCCTACCGACCCGATAACCATCTTCCCGGGAGCGGCCTTCCGGGCCGTTTCAACCCCGAGCCGGTTCACTTCCCCCACCCTTTCGCCCAATCCACGCTTGGCCAGGTTGATGCGGTTGGCGCCGAATGTGCAGGAATAAACCGCGTCAGAACCGGCACCGGCGTATCCCGCGCTTACGGCGGCGATATCGGCCGCCCGGGACACCAGCCACTCCTCGGGAAGCTGTGGCGGCCTGAGGCCGGCCTTCTTCAGCTCGGTTCCCATTGCCCCGTCCAGGATCAGCGGCCCGTCAGCCAGCCTTTTCCTTAATTCAGCCCTGTTCATGGTGTATTGATGTTATCAGGTGCCGGCGCGCCCACCACCCCGGATCCGCCTCTTCAAACGCTCACTTCCCCGCTCCGTGCACCATTTGCCGTCGCCCAGCACGACGGAACTGGCGGACTGCAGTGCCGGTATTTTCCAGTACCGGCGAAGCAGCATTTCCCCGTCCCTGCGGGAAAGAAGGCTGAACCCGTTCTTAATGTAAAACCGCAGTGCCCAATCAGCGGCGGCCCAGGTACCCGCCAGCACCGGGCGGTCCGTTTCGGACATAAGCCGGGTCAACAGGGATTTCCCAATCCCCTGCCCCTGCCGGTCGGTGCGCACATAGGAATGCCTGATCAGGGTCACATCCTCCACATCCTGCAGGCCCATAACCCCTACCAGCCGGCCGGACTCCTCGGCGCACCAAAAATCCACCCCCGATCCGGTCTCCACCCGCAATTCCGCAGCGTCCATATAGGGTTCCTTCCAGCATTCTGCGGGTATTTTTCCCCTGTAGGCAGCCGCCCCATCACTGATGACGGAGAGGATAAGCGGTTCTTCGCCCGGTTTGCTAGGCCTTATCATCATGGAAAGACATTCTAACAGGGGACAAGAAAATAAGTTATAAGCTCTAAGCTGTAAGTTTTAAGCTTTAAGCTGGAGAATAATTTGGGAATGGCTTATGGCTTATCGCTTATCGCTTACAGCTTACCGCTTCTTATCTCCCTGCCACCTTATGCGCCTCGTCATACATGGCCAGGATATTCCCGACCGGGGTGATCGGCTGGATGTTGTGGCAGGGCGCGATGATGTAGCCGCCCCCCTCCCCCAGGATGCGGATATTGTCCCTGACCTCTTTGCGTACATCATCAGGAGTCCCAAACGGCAGGGTCTGCTGGTTATCCACTCCCCCGTGGAAAACGATGTCCTTGCCGAAATCCCGTTTCAACCCCTCCCTCTCCATGCCCGGGCACCGCCACTGGATGGGATTGAGGATGTCGGTCCCCAGGTCGATCAAATCGGGGATATAGGCCCTGATCGCCCCGTCGCTGTGCGTCAGGACTTTTGCCCCGTATTTGTGCGCCAGCGAAGCCATTTTCCGCATCCGTTCCTTGAACAGGTTCCTGAACACACTCATGCTGAACATCGGGGCATCCTGCGTTCCCAGGTCCTCCGTAACCTCGACCAGATCGATGGCGCCTCCGCCGGCCTTCAGGGTCTTCTCATAAAGCGCGTAGTGGATATCGAAAATCCGCTGAAGCCCGGCCTCGACAAATTCCGGGTTGGCGATAATGTCCTCCATCGCCAGTTCGGTGCCCCGCATGTTGGAGTAATGGTAGAAGGGGGAGAAATACCCCCCCTGGATCGGCCAACCAGCCTGGGCGCGGCACTGCTCCGCCACGGTTGAGGCATCCCACCAGTCCGGGTCCGGCCAGCGGTACTTTTCCAGCTCGCCCACCGTTTCCATCGCCCCCAGCGGGGGATCGATCACCTCGTCATAGGAACCTGCTCCGCCCGCATAAACGACATTCCTGGTCTTTATGCCCCAGACATCCGCCCCGTTGCGCCCGGCGGTATGGGGATCGTTGAGGACGGGAAAAGCCCAGTGGACCCGGTCCACTCCCAGTTTTTCCCAAAGCGCATCGGTATCGGCGCATCCTAGCGCCTTTAGCAGTTTATCCGTGGTTTCCCCGGTCCCCCAATAATCAATCGGGAACCGGTCCGGCGTCCGCCGGGCCAGTACCGCCAGCCAGCGCTCCCGGGGTGTCATATCCCGGTTATCTGCCCTCGCGGTAGGGCTTTCCGATCAATTCGCACTTTTTCCGCCTGTAATAGCGGTAATTCTCGAATGAGACATCCGGTGGCACCCGGTGGTCCACATGGGGGATGAAATTCCCGCGCTTCAACAGCCGTCCCAGTTTTTCCATCTCCCGGTCGATCGCCTCCGGCCCCTTGATAAGCGGGATCTTGTCCACATATCCGCGCAGGGCCACCTTTTTCCCGAATTCATCCGCGATCTTGAATGCATCCGTGTGCGCCGCTTCAAGCGGAAACATCACATTGACGCCGGCTTCCAGCCAAAGCCCGACCAGCTGGTGGATCTTTCCGTCACAATCGACCATGTTGAACTCGCACCCGCAACCATCCCGCAGGAGTTTGGTGATCCTCTTGTAGCGCGGGACCATCAGCTTCTTGAACATTTCCGGGGAGAGCAGGGATCCGTCCTTGTAGCACATGTCCTCCCACCAATCCATCCGGTCGATCTTGCATTTCCCCGCCAGCCTGGCCAGGACCTTCTCCGCCAGCTGGGTCAGGTGCTCCATCATCTCCTCCACCCATTCCGGGTCCTCGATGAACAGCATGGAAAAATTCTCGACACCCATCCAGTTGCGGAGCCAGCCGTACATCGAACCGGTCCACATGGAAGGCGGATAGTCGGCGGTGAAGGACTTCCTGCACAACTCGTCCAGCTCCTTCGGGTACCGGTCCGGATTGCGCCAGTCCAGGCGCTCGTCCCGCATCCTCTTCCAGTCTTCCTTCGTTTCGATTGCAAACCTCAGATAGCGGGGAATGGAAACGCCGCGGCCCGGCTTCATCTGCTCGCATGTTGCCCCGTCCCAGTCCAGGACGATATCGTAATCCCCCTTGGACTCCAGCACTTTCGCCTCGAATCCCGGGCAGATACCGATGTTCACATACGGACTCGGTCCAAACTCCTCGTCATCAAGATGGAACCAGTCGCGCATGGCATTGTCCTCATGGGTCAGGTCCTTGGGCAAACCCTCACCGTGCCAGCGGGTTATCGTTTCCGTCCATGCCCCGAACTCAAAATCGGGCACCCGGTCCACCGGCTCGCCCCGAAGCACCGCCAGGTGCCTTTCCCTGTGGTTCACTTTTCAATCCCCCCTTTTTCCGGAAAAGTCATTTTTTCCGCGTATAAATCCTGGAAGTCCACCGATGTTTCAAGCGATACATGCCTCACCCGGGAGATTATATCCCCGCACAATGCCTTTCCTCCATCCGGAATGAACAGGGTCATTTTCGCCCCCAAAAGGGCCGCATTGCCCGCCGAATTTATCTGCCCGGCCGCAAAGGGCAAAAGCCCGATCCGCTGGCTGTTAGCTATGTCCAGGTTGTTGCCAAAGGCACCCGCCAGGTGGAACACCCCCAGGTCCTCCTCCCGTAGGCCCATATCCCGGACCAATATGGAGATTCCCGCGGCGATGGCCCCCTTGGCCAGCTGGACTTCCCGGATATCCTGCTGGACCAGCCGGACATCCCCGCGCAGCCTCATCTCCCCGGCAGGCAGGCGCCCTGACGGGTCGATTATCCCCAGCTCCAATCCGCAGGCAATGGCATCCACCAGTCCGCTCCCGCAAATTCCATGGGGAGTTCCGCCGCCGACCACATGGGCGCTCACTTTCCCTCCGTCCAGCGTCATCCGGTCAATTGCCCCGGGAGCGGCCCTCATTCCCTGCGAGATACGGGCCCCCTCAAAAGCGGGCCCGGCGGCGGTCGAGGCGACAAGGATCTTCCCCCCGGATGCCACGATTAATTCCCCGTTCGTCCCCAGGTCCGCCCCGCCAGCCGGGCCATTTCCCTCGTAAAGCCGGGTGGCAATAATGACCGCAAGAATATCGCTGCCCACAAATCCCCCCAGGTTCGGCAGGAACCAGGCGCGGGCCCCCGAAGCCGGGCCAGTCCACCCCAGTTCCGCTCCGCCCAATTCAACCCCCTCAAGGTGGTCCGCCTTGAAGGGATAGGCAGCCAGCGGCGCGACATCGAATCCCAGATACAGGTGGTGCATCGCCGTATTGCCGACCAGGGCTCCCCTGACGATCTTTTCACCGGGGGGAAGATGCCGGCAAAGGCGGGCTATCATCCCCGCAACCTCATTCCGCACCGATTCCCTCATTTTCAACACGGCTCCCGGGTCGGCGGCGGCCGCGATCCTGCTCATGAGGTCGGCCCCAAAAACGCCCTGTGGATTGAGCGCCGTCTCGGTTCCCAGCACCTTGGCGCTGGAAAGGTCCATCAGCTGGACCGCCATTGTGGTTGTACCGATGTCCACCGCTATGCCAAAACCGTGCCGGGGCTCGAACTTGAACGGCGTATCGTCGGCCAGGATCAGGGCAGACCATTGCCTTAACTCGATCGACAGGTCGGATACCGGGCGGGCCTGGCAGGACATCCTCCAGCCGTCGGCGAGCTCAGGCTGGGTGAGCATGAGGCTGTCGGATTGGGTTTCAGCCAGGTTTCCGCTGATCACCCGCACCCGGCATCCCCGGCACCGGCCCCTTCCCCCGCACGGAAACTCGATCCCGCGAGAAAACAGGTGGTCAGCGAGGGGGGAACCGGCAGGCATGGTAAAACTTTCGCCAAGCGGAAGGAGGGTTATGCGGACTTCGCCCTTGTTAGTCACCTGGGATTACCCGCCCAAAACGCCGGAACCAGCCGGCATCTCCGGTAATTAACGGGGTAAAAAACCGGCGGAACCGGCACCCCCTATTTTGTTCCCACCAGCTCCTTGGCCAGGGTCGCCGCGGCGAAGGCGTCCGAACGGTAGCCATCCGCGCCGATCTCCTTGGAGAAGGATTCGGTGATGGGCGCGCCGCCGATTATCACCTTGACCTTGTCGCGCATACCGGCGTCTTTCAGGGCTTTTACGGTGTCGGGCATCGCCAGCATGGTCGTGGTCAGGAGGGCGGACATGGCAATAACCTCCGGGCTGTGCTGCTTGACCGCCTCCACGAACTGGGCCGGCTCGACATTCACGCCAAGGTCGACAACCTCAAATCCCGCGCCTTCCATCATCATCTTGACCAGGTTCTTCCCGATGTCATGAAGGTCTCCCCGGACCGTTCCGATGACCACCTTCCCGACCGGCTTATAATCGGTACCGACCAGCTTGGGACGGATTATTTCCATGCAGGACTTCATGGCTTTGGCGGCCACCAGCATTTCGGGGACGAACGCCTCCCCCTTCTGGAACTTCTCGCCGACCGCGGCCATTGCCGGGATAAGCGCCTTTCCGACCAGGTCGGCCGGGGCAGCGCCCTCCTCAAGGGCCTTGTTGGTCGCCGCAACGGCGTCGTTCTTTTTCCCGAACTCGACCGCCTTCCTTACTGCCTCTAGATCCGCCATGTGTATATCCTCCTGTTTGGACAATCGCCTTAGCTCTCCGGCAAAACCGGGATTTAATATTCCTTCTTCGGGTTGGCTTTAAACTCCCGGCACCGGCCCTTTTTCCGGCAGGCCACACCTGGAATCCCTGAAAACCGCCAACAGAGGAATGATATCAGTTGGTTCAAGGATATGAAAGACCGGTTTC
>Ga0334722_10005686_pt1 | contig 12512 bp, 11 predicted proteins | sample C3_bottom_MG_FD_207210 | JGI IMG/M metagenome (GOLD analysis project Ga0334722, IMG submission 207210) | Sediment microbial communities from Yellowstone Lake, YNP, Wyoming, USA - C3_bottom | ecosystem: Environmental > Aquatic > Freshwater > Lake > Sediment | place: USA: Wyoming | collected...
CCCGGCCACTTCACGAGGGGTGCCGAGGCGCCCTCGATAACCTATAGCTAAAACGCGCAATGACTAGCCACATACCGAACAAACAACAACATTTGCTGCTGGTGGATGACGACCAGCGGATGAGGGAACTGTTGACCGACGTCTTTATTGGCAAGGGCTATCACGTCACCGCCACCGCTGATGGTCGCGAAGCCTTGTTGCATCTGGAAGCAACTCCTTTCGATACCGTTATCACCGACCTGATGATGCCCAATGTCAGCGGCACCGAGGTGCTGGCCGCCGCCTTGCGGCGCGACGCCCAACTGCCGGTGATCATTATCACCGGTTACGGCACCGTTGATTCGGCCATCGCCGCCATGAAGCTCGGCGCCCACGACTATATCCAGAAGCCGTTCGATCCCGAGGAACTGGCCCTGATTGTCGAACGCGCCCTGGCCCACTATCAACTGGTAAAACAGAACCGCGATCTGACCGCCAAAGTTACGCTCTTGCAAGGCTCGGATCTAATCGGCTCATCTGCAACCATCCAGGTGGTAAAGGAACTGATCGCCAAACTCGCTCCGCTTACGGTCTCACTGCTCATTTGCGGCGAAACCGGCACCGGCAAGGAACTGGTCGCTCGACTGATCCACCGCAATAGTGCGCGAGCAGCAAACAATTTTCTGGCCATCAATTGCGGGGCCTTGAGCGAGACCCTGCTGGAATCCGAACTTTTCGGCCATGAACGGGGCGCCTTCACCGGGGCGGTGGAGCAGAAGAAGGGTCTTCTGGAAGCCGCCCATGGCGGCACCCTCTTCCTCGACGAGATCAACAGCATGCCGCTCTCGCTCCAGGTCAAACTGCTGCGGGTGTTGCAGGACGGAACCTTCCTGCGGGTGGGTGGCACCAAGGAATTGACGACAAATCTGCGCGTCATCAGCGCCAGCAATACCGACCTGAAGGAACTCATCGCCAAAGGTCACTTTCGCGACGACCTCTATTATCGCTTAAACGTCATGGAAATCAATCTGCCGCCCCTGCGCGAGCGGCGCGAGGACATCGCCGAACTGGCCTACCACTTCTTGAACCGCTACTCTCGCAAATACAACAAGGAGATTCATGAGATAGCCCCCCAGGCCCTGCGCATGCTGAGCGAAGCCCCCTGGCCCGGTAATGTCCGGGAACTGGAAAACATCATGAGTCGGGCGGTCATCATGGAGCCCGGCGCCACCATCACCACCGCGGCCCTGCCACCCACCCTCGGTGCGGCAAGTCTGCCGCCAGCCGCCGCCAATCTGATGAGCCTGGAAGAAATGGAACGGTTTATGATCAAGAAGGCCCTGGCGGCCAGCAATGGCAACCGGGCCATGGCGGCCCAGATCCTCGGCATCGACACCTCAACCTTATGGCGTAAGATGAGGAAGACATGAAATTTACCATTAAAAAATCTCCCTTGCTCGCGCTGGTAATTATTTTCTTCACGGTCGCGCCACCCGATGTCTCTGCGGAACAGCTCAGCTACCAGGGCACCCACATTCTCGCTTACAGCACCATGGGGAAGCTGACTGACGCCTACCGACAACTTGCCGGGGTGACGGTTGAGGTTCTGGGCGGCGGCTGCTCCGATGGGGTGGTGGCGATCACCAAGGGCCGGGCGGCAATGGGCGGGCTTTGCTGCCCCCTTAAACCGGAAGAAGTGGCCCGCAATCTTGTCCCCCATCCCGTGGCCCGGGACATCAAGGTGGCCGTCGTCAACTTTATTAACCCGCTGCCTGGGCTTTCTTCCCAACAGCTGCGGGATATCCATCAGGGAAAGATCACCAACTGGAAGGAACTGGGCTGGATCGACCGGCCAATCGCGGTGGTTTACCGCAAACATTGCCTGGATCGTCGCGAACCGGTGCGGGTTTATCTTGACCTGGATGACCAGTTGAAAAACCTGGCGCCCAAGACCATTGTCGTCTCCACCGACATCCAGTTGATCGATTACGTCAAACGTTTCCCCACCGCCATCGGCATCACCAGCGATGTCTTCGTCAAAAACCGGGGGGCCGAGGTCAATCGTCTGGCGCTGGACGGGGTGAAGCCCTCCGCCACCAACGTCGAGACCGGTCGTTACCCCTTCAGCGCCATCATGTACATTGTCACCAACGGCCAGCCTGATCCGGCCACCCGCAAGTTTCTCGACTTCGCCGGGAGCCCGGCCGGGCGAAAGATCGTGCGCGAAAACCTGGCGACCGCGCCATGATCGTCCCGTCGCTTGCCCCGCGCACTTTGTCGCGCAAGATTATCATGGTCATCATCATGAGCACGATGGCAGCGACCCTGACCCTCATCCCGGCGATTTTTTTCACCCTGCGTCAGGGCATGCACGACCAACGACAGCGGCATCTGGCCGGGGTGCGGCAACTGGTCGAGCGGCTGCTCGATGAAAACCGGCGCACCGTCAAGAACTACGCAATCCTCTTCGCCACCGATCGACAGGTCAAGGATAACCTCTATTACTATGCCGAGCTGGCCGGTGAGCGCGAACATCCGGCCGCCGCAGTCAAGCACCTGGTGAATGCCTTCGGGCTCACCTATATTGAATTGGGCGACCGGTTCGGCAAAGTCGTGATCGATGCGGCCAGAGCCGACCGCCAAGACCAGGATCTGTCCAGCGACCCCTTGATCAGCCAGGCGCTCACGGGTGCAACGGTCGTTGGCATCGAACCGTATCCGGAGGGGTTTCTCCTCAAGGCCGTGGCCCCGATCTTTCATGACGAGGGGCAAATGATCGGCACCATCAGCACCGGCGTGGCCCTGAACAATGATTTCGCCGCCATGATCAAGGCGTTAAGCGGCGCCGATATCGCCATTGCCGACCGTAACGGCCACGTCATTGCCGCCAGCAGCCCGGAATTGGCCAAAGGAACGAGGCTTGCGCCGCATCCCGAAACCATGATCCTTCAAGGCAGTTATTATCAGGTCATGTCCTTGCCCTTTGTTGATGTACGCCAACGCCCCTTGGGGCAGGTTGTGATCCTGGCTGAGGATCGGCTACCCGCCATACTCCGGCGGACAACCATAACGGCGGTCACCATCCTCCTGACCATCGCTGTTGTTTCGATTATCGCCACCGCCCTGGTTTTGCGCCGGGTGCTGGCGCCCATAGCCGAATTGCGAGACGGTGCCGAAAAAATCGGTCGCGGCCAATTTTCTCACCGCCTGCCGACTTCCGGTACCGATGAAATCGGCGGCCTGGCCCGGGCCTTCAACGCCATGGCCGCCAATCTCCAGCAGATGCGGGAGATGGAGGATAAATTAAAGCACGCCGAGCGCCTCGCCTCCATCGGCGAGTTCACCGCCGCCACCGCCCATGAGCTGAATAACCCCATTGCCAACATCATCGGTCTGGCCAAGGTGGTTCGTAAGGACATCGCCGACCATACCCCCCTGGCCGATGACCTCGATCTCCTGGTCAAGGAGTCTGGGCGCTGCGGCGCCATTGTCCGGGATCTGCTGATCTATTCCCGGGCCTCGAAACCAACCCGTGAGCCGGTGGATCTCAACCGGCTGCTGGATGAGGCCATAGCCTCTCTGGGGCGGCGCTATCTTGACGGAAAAGATATCCGGATTTATGTTGTCCGTCCACTCACCTCGACGGCGCAGGTTTATGTTGATCCAGCCCAGATTGAGCAGGTGCTGAGAAATCTATTGATCAACGCCGCCCAGGCCATCTCCGGTCAGGGTGAAATCGCTATCAGAATAACCGCCGAACTGCTCGGATACCTGACGATCGAGGTTGCCGACAGCGGTGGCGGCATCGCCCCCGAGCATCTTGCCAAGATTTTCTACCCATTTTTCACCACCAAAAAAACCGGCGAGGGCACCGGGCTGGGTCTAGCGGTCTGTTACACCATCGTCCAGGCCCACAACGGCACCATTACCGCCGGCAATCGTCCGTCGGGGGGGGCGGTGTTCACCGTCACCCTGCCCAGGGAGGAAGATCATGTCTGAACCGTTTACCGTCCTGGCCGTGGATGATGAAGAGACCATGCTGCGGGTGTTGAGCCGGACGCTCACCGGTGCCGGGTTCACAGTCGAAACCTTTGCCGACGGGCAGGCGGCCCGCGACCGGCTCAGAGGTGGCGGCATCGATCTGATCGTTACCGACCTGACCATGCCGGAGCTGGACGGCTTCGCCCTGCTCGAAGAGGCCAAACGGGTCGATCCGGGAATTATCGTCATCGTCATCACCGCCTTTTCCTCGGTGGAGTCGGCGGTCAAGGCCATGAAGCTCGGGGCCTACGACTTCATTCCCAAGCCCTTCGACCCCGAACATCTGCTGCTCGTGGTGCAACGGGCGATTGACAACAAGAAACTCCGGCAGGAAAACATCGGCCTCAAAAAGGTTTTGTCCGAGCGCGACCATCTCGGTCGGATCATCGGAGTGAGCCGGGCGATCAACGAGGTAAAAAGGCTGATCGACAAGGTCAAGGCCACCGACGGCACCGTGCTGATCACCGGGGAATCCGGCACCGGCAAGGAATTGATCGCCAGGGCGATCCATTACGGCAGCGGCCGGGCCACGGGCAATTTTGTGCCGATCAACTGCGGGGCGCTGCCCGATGCACTCCTGGAGTCCGAACTGTTCGGCTACGAGAAAGGCGCCTTCTCCGGCGCGGGAGGGAGGAAAATCGGCTTGTTGCAGATGGCGGACGGCGGCACCCTTTTTCTCGACGAGGTTGGCACTGTCAGTCCGATGATGCAGATGAAACTCCTGCGATTTTTACAAGATCGAAGTTTCAGGCGGCTTGGCGGCACTGAATTGATCCAGGTCGATATGCGGGTGCTGGCCGCCACCAACGAAGACCTGACCGAGGCGATCAAGGTCGGGACTTTCCGCCGCGACCTCTACTACCGGCTGCATGTCATCACCATTGAAGCGCCGCCGCTTCGGGAGCGGCGCGAGGACATACCGCTACTCTGCCACCACTTTCTGGTGCGATACTCCGGTAAGTTTGCCAAGAATATCACCGGTATAACCAAGAGGGCCTTGGAGGTGTTGCTGGCGCAACCATGGGAGGGTAACGTCCGCGAACTGGAGAACTGCATCGAAAGCGCCGTGACCATGGCCGAGGGCGAGTTAATCGATCTCGGCGATCTGCCGATAAAAATACAACTGCACCCGGGGAAGATGGCCTCGGCATTTGCTTCGATGGATGCAGCAATTGAGATGTCTCTGAGCGAACTGGAGACCTTGCATATTTGCCGGGTGTTGGAACACGTGGCTGGTAACAAGAGTCAGGCCGCGAAGATCCTCGGCATCGATTACACCACCATGTTGCGCAAGCTGAAAAATAATCCATCTTAAAACCACGAGGGCGAGATGGGGGAATAGTAGCGCAATACAGCTATCGTCATTGTGCCGGGCTAACCTGTTTACCTTTTCGGATCAGGGGGTCAGACGATGGAAACCCGACCGCTGGTCATTCGGTAAGTGCGATTGGTGGAGGCGGCAAGCACGGTGTTGTGGGTGACGATAACGAAGGTCGTGGAGCGTTCCCGGTTTATATTCCGAAAGAAACCCAGGATCTCCGCCTCGGTTTCTTCGTCGAGATCGCCGGTGGGTTCATCGGCCAGAATGATTTTCGGGTCGTTGATGAAGGCCCGGGCGATGGCCACCCGCCGCTGCTGGCCGCCGGAGAGCTCGGCTGGGTATGATTGCGCCTTGTCGGCCAACCCCATCTCGTCCAGCAGTCTGGTCGCCTCGGTCTCGCTCTTTTTACACTTGGCGTACATGGTGGGCAGCAGGATGTTCTCCAGGACGGTCAAGGTGGGCAGCAAACTGGCAAATTGGTAAATAAAGCCCAAGTCGCTATTGCGCAGTTCGGCGCGCCGGTCGTTGGAGAGCCGCCAGAGATCCTGGCCGTTAACGGTGATGCCGCCGCTGTCCGGGGCGGTAAGCCCGCCCATCAGGCTCAGGAGGGTGGTCTTGCCGCTGCCGGAATGGCCGACAATGGAGACAAACTCTCCGGCGCCGATGGCCAGGGTGACGTTGTCCACCGCCTGCAAAAGTTGTTGCCCGGCTCGATAATTTTTAGACAGTCCGTTGATTTTGATCATCATCTATTCCCCCTGGCGGATGGCGAGATAGGGTTCCATGCGACTGATCCGGTAAGCCGGCCAGGCCGCCGCCAGGATGCCGCTGGCCAGGGCGGCGATTATCGCCAACAAGGCCGCCAGGATTACAAAGCTGGTGTCAGGCCAGAGATAGGGAAGCTTGAAGGCGTTCCGCAATGGTTCCCGGCAGGCCAGGAGCAGGATGCTGCCGGCGGCTAGCCCCAGCAGCCCGCCGACCAGAGAAAGCAGGGCCGCCTCCAGGGCCACCAGACTGAAGATATTGCGTCGCTTGGCTCCCATGGCCTGGAGTAGGCCCATTTCCCGCTGGCGTTCGTTGACCGACATGGAAAAAACCAGGCCGATGAGCATGATGGTGATCAACCAAAGCGAAAGCCCGATGCCGCCGATGGTGCGCACCAGCACCGCGAGTTGCCGCTTGACTGCGCCGATCACATCCTGGGAGGTCAGGGCCTTGACCCCCTCGATTTCGTACTCCACGAACACCTTGGCCCGTTCCGGGGTGATGGTGGGATCAAGCTGCACCAGCACCACTGAAATGGCATGCTCATTGATATTGAGGGCGCTTTCGGGCTGGGTTTGGGAATTTTTGATCATCTGCCGGGCCGTTCCCATGGTTATGAAGGCGGCGTGGTCGATGTATTCCAGTCCGGTTTCAGACAAATCGCCCGCCACGGTGAGCGGCACCCCGAAATATTTCATGGTCAGACCGGTCGCCAGGGGGATAGATTTGCCGATGATGGTTTCATTGTCGAGAAGCGGACGATTGATGGCCTCCTTGAGCCAGGAGCCGATGGTAAAGTCGGTCTCCTGATCAAAGGCGACCAGCAAAATATCGACGTAGGTGCAGCACTCAAAGTCGGTGGATTTCAGAAAAAGCTGCGGGGTCGCCTTCCGCACGCCCTTTACTTTCCTCACCTTATCCAGGATCTCCTCCGGCATGTAAAACACCGAGGGCTTGCCGGCGATCAGGGTAGAGCGGGCCGAATCCTCGTAGCCTTCCGGCACCACCATGAGATCGGCGCCGAGGCGCTGGCTGCCCAGGTTAATGCTGGTGGAAATCGACTTCATGGCGATGGCCCCGGCAAAGAGCAGGGCCACCACCAAGGCCAGGGCGGTGGCCAGGGCGCCACTGCGAAAGCCACGGCGGGAGAGATTTTTAACCGCCAACCGGAAATTATTCATCTGCATAAATCGATCCTCCTCACACCAAATCCGGTGGCGGGAATTTATTGAGCTTGCGTTGCAGCGTTCGACGGTGCAGTCTGAGTCGCTTGGCCGCCTCGGAGATGTTGCCGGCGCAGTCGGTCAGAACCCGGTTGATGTGTTGCCATTCGACCCGGGCCAACGAGGAGGCCCCGGTATCCTCATTGCCTTCGTCTCCCGGCTGATCTGCTGATGTCGGCAGGGCGAAGGCGGCCAGGATCTCAACGGCGTCGGTCGGTTTAGGCAGGTAGCTGATCGCCCCTAAGCGAATCGCCTTGGTGGCGGTGGCGATGCCGCCATAATCAGTTAATACCACGATTTTCAACAGCGGCCTAGCTGCCAGAGCCTCCCTGACCAGTTTCAGCCCGGAAGAACCGGGGATCCGCAGATCGACCACCGCCAGTCCTGGCGCCTCACCTGCCAGCGCCGCCATGGCCCCGGCCCGGTCGCCCACCGCCACCACCTGATGGCCACGTCTGCTCAAGCCCCAGGTCAGCCGGTCGCGGAAATATTCGTCGTCGTCTACCAGCAGGATCTTCGCCATCTATTCAGACCACTAGCACTATTGTTGGTGAAAGTAGAATTGATTTCTCGCCAGTATGCGAGCACCCCGGGCGCCTTCAAGATTAAAGGCCGAAGACCCCGGGGTGACAACTCCAGGCGATATTTTTATTTTTCCCAAGCCACCTGGATGCCGCAGATAAAGACTTCCCGTTCCTTGCTAACCTCGGGATCAACACCGCTGGCGCCATGGCAACCGGCGCACATGGAGATCGAGCCAATCGGTTTCTTGGTTGCCATATTGATGACCACATACTCGGAATCCTTGAACTCCTTGGCCGGGGTGCGGCGGGCCGCGACGATCATGTACTTGCCGTCCGGGGTGGTGGTAGCATCATGGGCGTCGTAGGTCAAGCCCAGGACGTAGGTATCTTTAACTTTCAGGGAGTCAACGTCCACGGCATAGACGCGGCCGTTATGCACCCCGCTGCCGAGGGAGCCGGTGGAGGCCTGATAGATGGTCTTCTTGTCCGGGCTGAAATGGCCCCGATGCAGGAACTCATCGCCGCCGGGTTTAAGCTCCTTGAGGCGCTCACCAGTTTTTGAGTTGTACAGAAAGAGCTTGTGCTCCTTCATGTCGGTGGTGATTACCTTATTGCCGTTGTCAACGACCTTAACATTGCACAGGTAGGTGGATTTGTAGTTGCGATCCATCAGTTTGGGCTTGAGCGGGTCTGAGATATCGACCTTATGGACATCACCCTGGGCCATGGAACTGAAATAGAGATTGCCGTCCGGGCCGATATCGGTGCCGCAGTGCCGGGTCGGGTCTCCGAAAATTTTGGTCTCGGCAACCACCTTGGGTTTAAGCCGATCCTGGATATCGATGGTATAGAGCATGCTCTGATCCCAGGTCGGGTAGAAGATGTACTTTTTGTCAGTGGACATCTGGAGGGCGTCGGCCTGCTCGTTGTTGGGCATCGGCAGACGCCCCACCGTGGCGCCGGAGATCATGTCCCGTTCGGAGTCGATGGTGATCTTGGTGAAGACCATGTGGCCGCCGCGGCCTGCGGAATAAAAAGTCCCTTTGTAGACCGGCTTGGCGTCCGCCGCCGTAACTTGTTCCGGGGCGGAGAGGAAGACGCCGCCCGCCACAATCGCAACGCCGACTCCGGCCATTAGGGAAATCGCTGCCCGTTTTGATACTTTCTTCATCATTACTTTCCTCCATCTTGATTGGGATTAGAAGCACCCGCGTGCTCGCCGTGATCCGGCACCTTGGTTGACTGGAAACTCATCACAAATCGTGCCAATGAATAGCTGGACGGATTTTTGTACCACGAAGTGGCAACAGACAAGGCAAGCACGGCAGCGAGCCCAGTCGGGTGATCCACTCGGGAGTAGTGCCAATATGGTAATCTGCCAGAATATGCCTGAGGTTGTTATGGCAAAACGCCATAGCTGTATTTGGAGGATCATAGTCGCGAAGGTCAAGAAGCGAATTTAAAGGGGCCAGAAACGAAGCTGCGGGCAATGTCCGGGAACTAGGAAAGAGCCCCCATTCTTATCCTACCGTTAGAAAACCCCTGGTACCGGCACTGCAAGGAGAGTTATTGCCGACAATGACGATAGCCAGGGGTTTTCAACGGATTTTTGAATCTCGGGTCGCTATTTCATGAAGTTCTCGCTCTAATAACCAAACTTGGCGTTAAGGCCAATCGTGATGGTGTTCTCTTCGGTACTTTTGGTGTCATTCTGGCGGGTATTGTAGGCGGCGAAAAGTTCCGACTTTTTATCCAGGTCATACTTTGCGCCCAGACTCCAGTTTATATATTTGTCGTTACTATATACCGAGCCATCCTTATTTGTGCCGTAAGCGGCGATCAGGCGTGCCTTGCCAAGCTTGTAAATTCCGTTGACGTAGATATTTTTACCCAGCCCCAGGTCTTCGGTGTCTTCATAAAAGGCCGCAACCGAGAAATCCTTGATCTTATAACGGCTGCCAATCTGCCAACCATGAGCATTATCGAGGCCTGCCTTGCTAATCTTGTCGGCATCCATATTGACATAATCGGCGCCAATAAAAAATGGGCCGATGCTGTACTTCACTCCCACGCCCGAGGCCGAGCCGCCGGTAAAGGTTTTCAGGGTGCCGGTATTATGCAGGGGAGTGGTGGCATTGTCGTATTCGCTGGCATACCAGACCGAACCGCTTAGGCCCTTGACAAACTCCGGGGTTGTATATTCAGCCGCATTGTTAAAGTAGCTGGCATGCAGTTCGGAAGAACCCTGCCGCCCGCCGGAACGGGATTCGGGCGCGTTATCGCCCCAAGGATCAAGCTCGGTCAGGGTTGTCTTGTATGCCGTGTCTAAACGCCCCAGGCGAATTTTGCCAAAAGTTGGGCTGGCAAGCCCCGCATATCCCTCACGAAACTCAAGCTGTTTCCCGCCGCCCGTACCATCAACGGCATCGGTAGTTTCATAACGCACTTCCCCCATATAAATAACACTGCTGTCCCCCAGTCCGCTGGGGATTGCCCCTTTTACGCCGATGCGGGAGGCGTTACTGACAATTGATGTGCCCTTTGAACCACTTTTCCAATCGCCTGAATGATTATCGACACTGACCCGCAATTGTCCGTAAAATTGCATCGCCTCGGAGTTAGCTAACCAGGTTGAGGCTTTATTCTCGGGAGGGTTGGTTTTTTCCAGGCTCTCAACCCGTTTTTGTAACTGCTGAATAAGTTCATCGTTATCTGCAATTGCCGGGATCGGCAGCAATACTCCCATTGCCACGGTGAATAAGATTGGCTTGGTTATGTTTCGCATTAATCTCCTCCTTGTTTATTCTGATTTATAGATACAGACACAGACGTTTGCCAACTTGCAACAGCAACACCTGTGCCACAAAGTGACATGCGTCGCATGTTGCGCAATAACAGATAGATAGTGAGCTGAAGAGTTTATTCCGAAGTATTGGCTTTTGTTGCAAACCGCATGATTATTGCAAATTGCAATAGTGCGAATTGCAATTAGAGTGAGGCGGCGCGGCTCTTAACAGCTCCCTCGAATAGCCCTGGACAACCATGTATTCGGCAACCCAGGCTTTTTTGCATGTAATGTAAGGGCAACCCGGAACTTTTCTGACTCTGCCACCAATCAGTTTCTCACGAGGGACGAGTGAACCAGACAAACAGCCATAAGCCTGGAATTGATGCCAAATCAATGCTTGACGAATCCGTTTATCCGGATATAAAGGTATAGTCATGCGACAAACCACCAATTTACTCAAAGCCTTGACCGACGAAACCCGGCTGCGCATCCTGGCCCTCCTTGGGCATGGGGAACTCTGCGTCTGTGACCTGATCGCGGTGCTGGAATTGCCGCAGTCAACCGTCTCCAGACATCTTGCCTTGTTGAAAAATGCCGGGTGGGTAACTGATCGCCGCCAGGGGCTCTGGATGTACTACCATCTGGCAGATACTGGAATGCCCGTGCGGATGACCTTGCAGCAAACACTTCTGGCCCACCTCGCAGGTTTAGCTACACCCAAAAAAGATCTGGAGCGCCTCGGCCTTTATCTAAAGGAAAAGTCGCAAAACGCCTGCGGTTGATGGGGCAAGAGAAAACTAATTACCAGGAATTTGTCGGACTTAAGATAGCGTTATTGCTATCACCGGGGTTGGGTCTAAATCCCCGTTCTACTCACTGGAGAATACGGCTATGTGGTCTAAATGTTTCTGTTTGCTGGCTCTGTTGCTCACTCTGATCACGCCTGCTTGGGCAACGGCTCCCAGCCACTTTCTGGTTCTCTACTCCAACGACGTCCACGGCGAAACCGAGCCTTGTGGCTGAAAGACTAATCAACTGGGCGGTCTGTCCAGAAAGGCGCAATACTTCGGGCAAATGCCCATGATCTCCAACCTGCCCACCCTCAAGGTTGATGGCGGTGCTCTGCTCTTCGCTCGGCCCCAGCCCAACCCCGCGGAACTGGAAAAGGCCAAACTGACCGCCACTGGCCTAGTGGAAGCTTACAACCAGATCGGTTACGACGCGGTCGGGGTGGCCCGGCTTGATTTGGCAGGGGGGCTCGATTTTTTCAAAGGTCTGGTCAAGGACTCTAAATTTGCCTGGCTGAGCGCCAACCTGGTGGAGCCGAAGAGCGGGCGGCCGCTCTTTACCCCCTTCATCTCCCGTAAGCTTGGCAACATGAGGGTGGCGGTCATCGGCATTACCTCTAATCAGATTCGGGAAGATGGGTTAGGGGAGGCAGCGGTGACCAGCAAGCCTTGGGCGGAGGTGCTGACCCCGCTGGTGGCCGAACTTAGTCGTAGCCATGATTTCCTTATTTTGCTAACCGATCTTCCCCCCACCGTTTGTGTGACCGTGGCTCAGCAATTTCCAGCCCTAAACTTGATCATCAATGCCGGTGGCGACCCCGGGAACCAGTCACCTCGCACCCTGGCCCCCGCCACTATTCTGGCAGCGACTGAACAGCAAGGTAAATATGCCGGGGCACTTGAGATCACCTGGAATCCCGGCGGCAACTGGGGCGAAGGGAATAAGCAGTCCCTCGCGCTGGAGGGATTGCCGGTGGCCTCTTTCACCAACAGCTTTCAGGCCATGGACGTGGCAGTCGGCGAGGAACCGAAGGTGGCCGCCATAGTCGCTCAGGTCAAGAGGCGAATTTTTGAATTGGGCCA
>Ga0334722_10005687_pt1 | contig 12512 bp, 10 predicted proteins | sample C3_bottom_MG_FD_207210 | JGI IMG/M metagenome (GOLD analysis project Ga0334722, IMG submission 207210) | Sediment microbial communities from Yellowstone Lake, YNP, Wyoming, USA - C3_bottom | ecosystem: Environmental > Aquatic > Freshwater > Lake > Sediment | place: USA: Wyoming | collected...
TATTCCTGGTCTGCCGCCAGCGCCAGCACCTGGCGGACGAACATCTTGACGCCCACCGCCGCGGACGGGGCATCGGCGGGCGGCCAGAACCATGCCGAGAAGGGCATCGCGCCGTAGCACCAGAACCAACCGGCCAGGCTCGCGGCGAGCGGAACGGCAACGAGGACCAGGCGCCCGGCGACGGCCGCGCGGCTGGCGGTCCTGCGGAATTGCACCGCGCGCCGGCACCAGATCGCCACAATGGCGACGGCCGGCCACAGATAGACCGGGTGCAGCCACGGCAGCAACGCGGCAATCCCGCCAATCAGCACCGGCTGCCATGCCGGCATCAATGGCGTGCGCTCGAGCGGTCCGCCCTCCAACGGCTCGCGCCAGAGGACCATCGCGGCCGCCATCACGACCAGCAGGCTCGCCGGCACGTCCGGCGCAATCACACCGCTCGTCACCACGGCCGACACGGACAGCGTCGTCACGGCCCAACCGAACGTCGCAGCGGATGCCGAGCCCGTCAGTCGCCGGATCCAGAGCCACGTGGCTGCCGCCGCGAGCGCCGCGATCAGGTTCATCAGCAGGACCGTTCCGCCGTATCCCGCCAGCGCAAAGGCAGGTGCGAGGACGAGGGGCAGGCCGACCGGCATTGCGGTTCGGCCGGATTCGCCGCCCGGCGGCGTGAGGGTGCGAGGAGGCAACTCGCGCGTCGAGTAGGGCGCATACGCGCGTTCGCGATAGTTGTTGCGGACATCCAGGTCCCGGTCCGCGGCCAGGCTCTGCGCCGCCACGAGGTAGTGCGGTTCGTCGCCGGCGGGAAACAGCCCTGACGGATCGAGCCCGCGCGCTGCCGCAACGGACACGACCAGGCTGGCGGCCGCGACCAACAGGAAGGCGCGCGGGCCAGGCATCACGTGGAGCGCGGCGACCGTGGGGCGCCCGGCACCCGATCCCATGGCGGACCAGGCCACTTGTGCGATGACCAGGGCCCAGATGACGTACTTGCCCGGTCCGGCGAAGACCTGCAGCACCGGGAGTGCGTCGGGCAGCCAGGGCAGATAGGGCAGCACCAGGACCGCGAGGCCGTAGAGCGGCAGGACGGTGTCCGCTGCGGCGCTCGATTGCGAACCGGCGCGCAACTGGAACAGGACGCCGACGAGCACCGCGATCGCCACGCTCCCTGCCAGTTGCAGGAAGTCGGGCAGCATGGCGACCCGGAGCGTTCCGCTCGACCCATCGGCGACGTCGAGCACGCCGAGCGAGAACCACAGGGCAACGCCCGCCACGGCCCACGCGCCCAACGCTCCGAATTTCACCGATGCCGGTCCGGAAGTCACCAGTTGATTCTACTCAACCTGGATGTCCGGTTCCCGGCAGAAGTGCGCCGGGATGATGGCATTCCGCTCTGGCCCGGAATCCGGGGACTCACCGGACGTAGGTCCTCGCATTCGTGGTGAACGTCACGGTGCCGGCCGTCGCTCCCGGAAAGGCCTCGACCGTGATGCTGCCGCCGGAGTTCATCTGCACGAGGACGACGCCGCTGGGCCCGCCAAAGAAGGGCGCTGCCACCGGATACGCGACCACGCCCGACGCCGGCGTGACCAATGCCGGGTCGGTCGCGCCGGCGGCGACATTCAGCACGCCGGTCATCGCGAGCGTGCCGCCGATCGAGATACAGAGTTGGGTCGGATCGGCCGGGTCTCGCACGAAGGCCAGCTGCATCGGGCCCGCCCCGTAGGCCGCACTCTGAGCGACAGGCAGGCTGTCGAGGAACCAGTTGCCCGCGAGCGTGCCGGTGTGGTCGAAGCACACCTGGCCGTCCTTGTCGGCCCCGATCCGCTGCACGAGTCCGTAGAGCGTGGTCTTGAGCGGTTCGGCGAAGTACTTGAGCGGCATGTCCGCGTGCACCGAATCGGTCGCATAGCGGGCAGGGTTGATGAAGCCGAGCGTGACGGCCGTGTTGACGAGCCCGAAATCCAGCGCGTACGCCGCGCTGCTGGTCATCCCGAGCCGCTGCCCCGCCGTGATCTTCGCGCCCTGCTGAATCGTCCCGTCGAGCACGACGTGGTCGAGATAGTACGTCTGTGACGATGTGACTTCGACAGACACCTTCTGGTCGCCGTGCTGGAGAATCGACGTCACCGTTCCGCCCGCCGGCGCGACGACAGCGTAGGCCGGAGCGGTCGGGTGGTTCAGGTGATGGTAGAAGTAGATGTGGTCGGTCGGAAATGTGTGGTCCGGCGGATTGAGATGGCCGAGCGGCGTGACAAACTCGATGACCGCGGCGTCGATCGGCGAGGAAGAGAAGGACAGCGCAGACGCCAGGCTGCCGGGCGCGGTCGGAGACGAGTGACAGGCGGAAGCGGCTGTCGCGCAGGCGCCGATGAGCGAGAGTCCAAATCGCCAGAACCGACCGAAAGGCGTTCTCAAGTCCATCTCCGATTTTCCGACTTTCCGACGCGGCTTCGCAAGACTCCCACCATCCCCCCCCAATGTGCAGCCCGCTGCCGGGTGTACTGTCGATCAACGGATATCCGGCACGCTGGCAGTGCTCGAGGCGGGGACGTTCTCTGTAACACGTTGGCAACAAAGAACAGCGGACATGCGGAGGGTATGGCAAACGCCTTGCTGCTTAGTTGAGAAGCCCCGCATTCGCGGATAGTCCTGCCGGAATACCGGCGGGACACCGGGTGCTAGCTGATCGCCTCCCAGCCCCATTGCTGCTGCCCGATCCGCGCTCGAGTTTCGTGCGCCCGCCCCCGTTGTGTCCGAACGACTGCGCGTTGGCGGCCAGGTCCGGGATTTCGCCGCTTCCGCGCGCTTCTCGCGGGGTCTCATGAGCCTATGAGCGATCCAGTCAGCACACGCCGACCGCGCGTGACGCTGGAGCCGGCGGCGCTGCAGCAGTTGATCGACACGCTGCGCACCGACGGCTTCCGCGTGATCGGGCCGGTCCTCGGCAACGGTTCCATCGTCTACGACGACCTGACGTCGACAAGCCAGCTCCCGCAAGGGCGGACGGACCGCCAGCAGCCCGGGCTCTATCGGCTCGGAACACGGGAGGACGAGGCCTGGTTCGGCTATGCGGTCGGCCCGCACAGCTTGAAGCGGTTCCTGTATCCGCCCGTGACCCGATTGTGGAAGGCGGAGCGCAAGGGATCGGGCCTGACGCTCGTGCCGGAGGGAGACGAGGCGCCGCCCACGGCGTTCGTGGGCGTGCGCGCGTGCGACGTGGCCGCCATGCTGGTGCAGGACCGCGTGCTGCTGCAGGGGCCGTACATCGATCCCGCATACCGGCAGCGCCGCCAGGCGGCGTTTATCGTGGCGGTGAACTGCGGTTCGCCCGGCGGGACGTGCTTCTGCGCGTCGATGGGCACGGGCCCGGCCGTCAAGACGGGGCACGACATCGCGCTGACGGAGGTACTGGCCGATGGCGCGCATGCGTTCGTGGCCGAGGCCGGCAGCGACCGCGGCGCGGCGCTGCTCGGCCGGCTGGCGACGCGGCCGGTGACGGACGGGGAAGCGGCATGTGCAGCGGCGGCCATCTCGGACGCGGCCCGGCACATGGGCCGCACGGTCGCCGCCGAGGGCGTGCCCGAGCGGCTGGCGGCCAACGTGGAAGACCCGCGCTGGGACCTGGTGGCGCGCCGTTGCCTGACGTGCGCCAACTGCACGCTCGTGTGCCCGACGTGTTTCTGCTCGACGGTGGAGGACGAAACGGATCTCTCGGGGGCGCACGCGACCCGGGTCCGCAAATGGGATTCGTGCTTCACGCTCGACTTCTCCTACATCCACGGCGGCAGCGTGCGGCCCTCGCCGTACGCGCGGTACCGCCAGTGGCTGACGCACAAGTTCGGGACGTGGGTCGAGCAGTTCGGAACGTCCGGGTGCGTCGGCTGCGGCCGCTGCATTACCTGGTGCCCCGTCGGCATCGATGTGACCGAAGAAGTCCGGGCGATGGGCGGCCAGGCGCCGTCCGATCTGCCCGTTGCGTCCGCGTAAGGAGACGAAGATGCACACGCTCGAACCCATCCTCGCCGAGCACCCGTTCTTGAAAGATCTGAAGCAGGAGCACCTTGAACTGCTGGTGGGCTGCGCCTCGAACGTGCGGTTCGAGGCGGGCGCGTTCGTGTTCCGGCAGGGCCAGGAAGCCAATCATTTCTACATCCTGCGGGACGGGAAGGTCGCCGTGGAACTGTTCGCGCCGCAGCGCGGGGCCGTCGCCATCGACACGTACGGCGAAGGCGACGTGCTGGGCTGGTCATGGCTGATTCCGCCGTACCACTGGCGCTTCGACGCCCGGGCCATCGAGCCGACGCGTGCGATCGCGCTCGACGCCCGGTGCATGCGCACCAAGTGCGAAAACGACCACGAGCTCGGCTACGAACTGATGAAACGGTTCGCCCGGATCATCGAGCAGCGGCTGGACGCCACGCGCTGGCAGCTGCTCGACGTGTACGGCGTGCGGTCCTAGGAGGGCGGGCCCGATGAGTGCAGCCGTTGCGAGCCCCATGGTGCCGGATCTCTACCGCGTCCGGCAGGTCCGCCGCGAGACGGACGACACGTTCACGCTCGAGCTGGGACTGGCGCGCGGCAGCCAGCCGTTCCGGTTCCTGGCCGGGCAGTTCAACATGCTGGCCGTGCCCGGCGTCGGCGAGGTGCCGATTTCCATCAGCGGCGACCCGGGCGCGCCGGACACCCTGGTGCACACCACGCGCGCGGTCGGCGCCGTCACGCGGGCCATGCGCGCCATGAAGAAGGGCGACATGCTCGGCGTGCGGGGGCCGTACGGGACCGGGTGGCCCGTGACGGAAGCCGAGGGCCACGACGTGCTGGTGATCGCCGGCGGCATCGGCCTCGCGCCGCTGCGGCCGACGATCTACCGCCTGCTCGCCAACCGTGACCGCTACGGCAAGGTGGTCATCCTCTACGGCACGCGCACGCCGGCGGACATCCTGTTCCGCCGCGAGGTGGAGGCCTGGCGCGCGCGGCTCGACGTCGAGGTGTACGTCACCGTCGACCGCGCGACGGAGGGCTGGCACGGCACGGTCGGCGTGGTGACGAAGCTGATTCCGAAGGCGCCGTTCGACCGCACCCGGACCGTGGCCATGGTATGCGGGCCCGAGGTCATGATGCGGTTCACGGCGCTGGAGCTCGAGAAGCGCGGCGTCGAGACCGACCAGATCTACCTCTCGATGGAACGCAACATGAAGTGCGGCATCGGCCTGTGCGGGCACTGCCAGTGCGGGGCGACCTTCATCTGCAAGGACGGCCCCGTGTTCCGGTACGACGCCATCAAGGGACTGCTGTCCCAGCGGGAGATCTGACATGGCCGGGAAGAAGAAGCCCAAACTGGCCGTCTGGAAGTTTGCGTCGTGCGACGGGTGCCAGCTGTCGCTGCTCGACTGCGAGGACGAGCTGCTGGCGATTGCCGGGGCGGTGGACATCGCCAACTTCCCCGAGGCGTCGCGGGCCGTCGTCAAGGGGCCCTACGACATCTCGCTCGTGGAGGGATCGATCACGACGCCGCACGACGCGGAGCGGATTCACCGGATCCGCCGGTCGTCGCAGGTGCTGGTGACGATTGGCGCGTGCGCGACGGCGGGCGGCATCCAGGCGCTCCGCAACTTCAAGGACGTCAAGGACTACACCTCCATCGTCTACGCGACGCCGGCGTACATCGAGACGCTCAACAAGTCGACGGCGATCCGCGACCACGTGTTCGTCGATTTCGAACTCCGGGGATGCCCCATCAGCAAGACGCAACTTGTCGAGTTGCTCAGCGCCTACCTCAACGGCCGCAAGCCGAACATCCCGAACTACAGCGTGTGCGTCGAGTGCAAGATGGCGGGCAACGTCTGCGGGCTCGTGGCATTCGGTCCGACCTGCCTGGGGCCGGTGACGCAGGCGGGCTGCAACGCCCTCTGCCCGACGTTCCACCGCGGGTGCTTCGGGTGCTTCGGGCCGAAGGAAGCCGCCAACACGGCGTCGCTCGCGGCGGCCTGGAAGGCCCAGTGGGTCACCAGCGAGCAGCTCGTGCGCACGTTCCGCGGCTTCAACGCGTATGCCGAGGCGTTCCGCAAGGAGAGTGAGGCCAATGAACAGTAGGACGATCAAGGTCGATATGCTCGCCCGCGTCGAGGGCGAAGGCGGCCTCACGGTGAAGGTGAAGGACGGGCGGGTGACCGACGCGAAGCTCACGATCTTCGAGCCTCCGCGGTTCTTCGAGGCGCTCCTGCGCGGCCGCTCGTACGACGAGGTCACGGACATCGTGGCGCGGATCTGCGGCATCTGCCCGGTTGCGTACCAGATGAGCGCCGCCCACGCCATCGAGGACGCGTTCGGCGTTCACGTGTCGGAGGAGCTGAGGCAGCTGCGCCGCCTGCTGTACTGCGGCGAGTGGATCGAGAGCCACGTCCTGCACATCTTCTTCCTTCACGCGCCCGACTTCCTCGGCTATCCCGACGCCATCGCGATGGCGAAGCACCACGGACCGGTGGTCAAGTCGGCCCTGCAGCTCAAGAAGGTGGGCAACGACCTGGTGACGGCCATCGGCGGCCGCGAGATCCACCCGATCAGCGTCCGCATCGGGGGGTTCTACAAGACGCCCACGGCGGCGGAGCTGGCGCCGCTGGCCGAGCGGCTCAAGTGGGCGCGCGACGCGGCCATCGCGGCCGTCACGTTCGCCGCCGGCCTGCCGTTCCCCGACTTCGAGCGCGACTACGAGTACGTCTCGCTGCGGCACCAGAGCGACTACCCGTTCAACGAGGGGCGGCTCGCCTCGAACAAGGGGCTCGACATCCCGGTCCGCGAGTACGACCAGCATTTCGAGGAGCAGCACGTCTCCCATTCGAACGCGCTGCACTCGGTGCACTCCGGCCGCGGCAGCTACCTGGTGGGCCCGCTGGCGCGGTACAACCTCAACTACGACCGGCTCTCGGCGGTCGCGCGGCAGGCGGCCACGGCCGTCGGCCTGGGCCCGGCCTGCCACAACCCGTTCAAGAGCATCATCGTCCGCGCGGTCGAGACCGTGTACGCGTGCGACGAGGCGCTGCGGATCATCGAGCACTACGAGCGGCCCGCGAATGCCGTGATGGAATTCCGGCCGACGCCGGGCGTCGGGTACGCGTGCACCGAAGCGCCGCGCGGCATCCTGTTCCACCGGTACCGGATCAACCCGCGCGGGCAGGTCCTGGACGCGAAGATCGTGCCGCCGACGTCCCAGAATCTGCGGATGATGGAGGAGGATCTTCGCGAGTACGTCGCGCCGCGCATCAGCGTGGCACAACAGGCGCTGACGTGGCAGTGCGAGCAGGTGATCCGGAATTTCGACCCGTGCATCTCGTGCGCCACGCACTTCCTGAAGCTGAAGTTCGACCGGACGTAGGAGGCGGAACCGCCATGGCGACCGTCAGGATCATCGGCATCGGCAACGAATTCAGGCGCGATGACGGCGTGGGCGTGGCCGTGGCGCGGGCGGTGAAGCCCGCCGTGCCGCCGGACGTCGAGGTCTGCGAGCGCGGCGGCGAGGGCACCGACCTGATGGCCACCTGGATGGGGGCCGACACGGTCATCGTCATCGACGCGACATGCTCGGGGGCGGCGGCCGGCACGATCACGTGCTTCGAGGCCGGCGCCGAGGCGCAGGGCGGCCTGCCGCCCGCGTCCGTGTTCCGCGGGACGTCTCACCAGATCGGTCTCGGCGAAGGCATCGCCCTGGCGCGACAACTCGACATGCTGCCGCCGCGGCTGGTGGTCTACGGTATCGAGGGCGCCGAGTTCGGGGAAGGCATCGGGCTCTCTCCGAAGGTGGCGCGCGACAGTTCGTGCGGCGCGCCGGATGTGTCGATCAGCAGTTCCCAGGACCGGGCAGCCCCGTCGGCCGGCAGTGTGAACCGGACGGGCGCGGCGTCGGCATTCAGCAGCACCAGCAGCGTGTCGTCCGTGATGCGCTCGCCGCGGTCGTCGAGTTCGGTGATGGCGTCGCCCGCCAGCAGCACGCCGAGCGTCCGGGCCTGCGGGGCGTTCCAGTCGGCGGCGGTCATCTCGTGGCCGCCTGCATTGATCCACAGGATGTCGGCCGCGCGCGGATCGCGGGCGTCGCGCCCCTGGAAGAACGTGCGGCGCCGGAGCACGGGATGCGCCGTGCGCAGGGCGATCAACTCCCGCACGAACGACAGCAAGGCGCGGTCGTCGCCGCCCGGATCCCAGCAGAGCCAGCTGACGTCGTTGTCCTGGCAGTAGGCGTTGTTGTTGCCGCGTTGCGTCCGCCCGAACTCGTCACCGGCCACGATCATCGGCACGCCCTGCGAGAGCACCAGCGTGGCCAGCAGGTTCCGCACCTGGCGGGCGCGCAGCGCCGTCACGGCCGGGTCGTCGCTCGGGCCTTCGTGGCCGCAGTTCCAGCTGAGGTTGTTCGATTCCCCGTCGCGGTTGTGTTCGCCGTTCGCCTCGTTCCGCTTCTGTTCGTAGGTGACGAGGTCCCGCAGCGTGAACCCGTCGTGCGACGTGACGAAGTTGATGCTGGCGTAGGGCCGCCGGCCGCCCTGCGCGTACAGGTCGCTGCTGCCCGCCAGCCGGCTCGCCAGCTCCGACACCTGGCCGCCGTCGCCGCGCCAGAACCGCCGAACCAGGTCGCGGTAGCGTCCGTTCCACTCGGTCCAGCCGGCGGGGAAGTTGCCCACCTGGTACCCGCCCTCACCCAGGTCCCACGGCTCGGCAATCAGCTTCACCTGCGACAGCACGGGGTCCTGCTGGATGATGTCGAAGAACGATCCCAGCTTGTCAACGTCGTACAGCTCCCGCGCCAGCGCGCTCGCCAGGTCGAACCGGAAGCCGTCGACGTGCATGTCGACGACCCAGTAGCGCAGGCTGTCCATCAGCAGCTGCAGCACGCGGGGATGCCGCATGTTCAGCGTGTTGCCGCAGCCCGTGAAGTCCTGGTACCGATCCGGGTGGCCGGGCAGCAGCCGGTAGTACGACGCGTTGTCCACGCCGCGCATCGAGAGCGTGGGCCCGAGATGGTCGCCCTCGGCCGTGTGGTTGTAGACCACGTCCAGGATGACCTCGAGGCCCGCCTCGTGCAGCGCCCGCACCATCATCTTGAACTCGCGCACCGCCGCCATGCGGCCCTTCGACGTCGCGTAGCGTGTGTCGGGCGCGAAGTAGGCGAGCGAGTTGTAGCCCCAGTAGTTCGGCAGGCCGAGTGCCGCCAGGTGCCGGTCGGTCGCGTGCATGTGCACGGGCATCAGTTCGACGGCCGTCACGCCGAGATCCGTGAGGTGCTGGAGCGCGGCGTCAGAGGACACGCCGAGGTACGTGCCGCGGAGCGCCTCGGGGACATCCGGATGCCGGGCGGTAAATCCCTTCACATGCAGTTCGTAGATGATCGTCTCGTGCCACGGCGTGTGCGGAGGGCGATCGCCGCCCCACGTGAACGCCGGGTCGATCACGACGCCGAGCGGCGCCACGGCCGCGCTGTCGCGCGAGTCGGCCGCCGCCGCGTGCGGCCCGGTTCTGGACTGGTGGCCGAAGATCGCGTCATCCCACGTGAGCGGACGGCCGACCGCCTTCGTGTACGGGTCGAGCAGCAGCTTGGCGGGATTGCAGCGATGCCCGTCCCCCGGCGCGTAGGGCCCATGCACGCGATAGCCGTACAACTGCCCGGGCCGGACGTCCGGGAAGTAGCCGTGCCAGACGTGGTCGGTGCGCTCGGGCAGCCGGACCCGCGCCGCCTCGCGTCCGTCGGCGACCGCGTTGAACAGGCACAGTTCAACCGCCGTCGCGTGTTCGGAGAACAGGGCGAAATTGACGCCCAGGCCGTCCCACGTCGCACCGAGCGGATGAGGACGGCCTGGCCACGCGCGCATCGTCAGGATCCGATCCCTACTTGCCGAAAGTGACCGTGGGGACCTTCTGGACTTCCGGCGGCGCCTGGAAGTACGGGTACTCCTTGAACTTGAAGATCGAGGCGGTGATGTTCGACGGGAACGACCGCCGCTTCGTGCTGTACTCCTGCACCTTCTCGTTGTAGCGCTTGCGCTCCACCGCGATGCGGTTCTCGGTGGCCGACAGTTCGTCCATCAGGCGGTTGAACGACTCGTTCGCCTTCAGCTGGGGGTAGTTCTCGACCACCATCAGCAGCCGGGCGAGCGCCGAGGACTGCTCGTTGGCCGCGGCGATCTTCGCTTCCGGCGTGGCTGCGCCCGCGAGCTTCGCCCGCGATGCCGCGACGGCCTCGAACACTTCCTTCTCGTGGCCGGCGTACCCCTTCACCGTGTTCACGAGGTTGGGAATCAGGTCGTTGCGCCGCTGGAGCTGGTTCTCGACCTGCGACCACTGGCTCTTGATCGCCTCTTCCTGGCTGACGAACGTGTTGTACGAGCACCCCGACAGCGCAATCGCCATCAGGACAATGCCGGTATTGATGAGCAGTCGTTTCATGGTGTCTCTTCCGCCTCTCCAGTTGATGCTAGAAACTCGAACCGCCGCCGCCGCCGCCGCTGCCGCCGCCGCCGAAGCCGCCGAAGCCGCCCCCGCCACCGAAGCCACCGCCGCCGAAGCCGCCGCCGCTCCACCCGCTCCAGCCGCCGCCGCCCCAGCCGCCCGTCCGCCGGAACGGCGACCCGCCCGACAGGCTGCCCAGCACCTTGACGATCACGAACAGAATGATGATGACGATGAGCCCGACCGGCGTGCCGCCGGTGCGGGACGCGCGCCTGGTCCGCGGGGACGGCTCACCCTCGCCGAGCGACACGCCCTTGGCCTCCGCAAGTGTGCGGGCGATTTCCCCCGCGCCCGCCAGCAGGCCGACGCCATACTCACCGCGCTGGAGGAACGGCCGCATGATCTGCCGGCTGATGGTGCCGGCGGTGCCGTCGGTGATCACGGGCTCGAGGCCGTAGCCGACCTCGATCCACACCTTCCGTTCCTTCAGCGCGAGCAGCAGGAGGACGCCGTTGTCCTTGCCCTTCGCGCCGATGCCCTTGCCGCCGTTCTCGAACATCTTGACGGCGAGTTCCTGCACGTCCGCGTACGGCTCGACCGTCGCCACCGTCGCCACCACGATGACGTCGCCGGTCTTGTCCAGCAGGTTGCGGATCGTACTGTCCATCGCCGCACGGCTCTGCGCGTCGATGATGCCGGCAAAGTCGTTGACGGGCGCCGTCAGCGCGGGCGGAGGCGGCTGCGCGGCGGCGGGCCTCGGCCCGGCCAGCAGCATGACGGCTATGCCCGCCAGCACCAGCGCGGCCTGGGCGACGCTCCGCCGGACCGTGAGCCTGGGCCGCATCATGTCAGGCCTTCCACCCGTCGACGTACTGCACGAGCCGATCGACGGCCGCGACGTACGCCGGGTACACGGCTTGAGCGTCCGTGGGGCTGATGCCGGCCCGGCCGCCGGACGCCAGCACCTGCTTGACGAGGCCGGCACTGATGCCCGCCCGGTCTTCGAGGCTCAAGTGTGCGCCCCCGCCGCCCGTCCCTTCGAGCCGGTCGATGCTGGCGAGCAGCAGGCGGAACGGCCGCGCCGACTGCTGGACGATGGCCGCCAGCGCCCGCGGCTCCGCTCCGGATTCGACGAACGCCTCGCGCAGGTGAAGCAGGTGACTCCGCGCCTGCATTTCGCACGCGCGGCGTGTGTCGGCAGGTGCCACGGTCAGGCCGGCCAGGACATCCGCGCCGAAGACCACCCGGTGGTGGGCCAAGATGTCGCCCAGTTCCAGCGGGAATGCGTCGAGCGACCGCGCCAGTTCGCCGGCGGCCATCAACAGGGGCGTTGCCAGCCCGCGCCGCTTCCAGCTGCCGGCCAGTTGCGCGCAGGCCTGCAGGTCCCGGGCGTCGAGGGCATCGACCACCGCGAGCGAGTGGACGTGGTCCCTGGCGTCGCCGGTTCCGCCGCCGGAGAGCGCCTCGGCTTCGCCGTCGCCCCCGTAGGCTGCCACGCACCGAAGCCGCTGGCCGAAGACCGCCTGAAGGTCGGTCACGAGCCCGTCGAGCGCCGTGGTGTTGAGAGAGGAGTCTGCCATATGCCTATTCTACCGATCGCGCCCCACCCGCGAGGCCTTCTTCACTGATACGGAAAACCGGGCGATTCGGGTTCACCGGCCCCGCAGGGCTGATAAAATCCCCGCGATGCGCCTGCGGACTATCAAGGTCGGCTGTTTCGGCGGGGGTACGGGACTTCCCAGCGTGCTGGGCGGGCTCAAGCGGAATCCCTGGATTGACCTCAACGCCGTCGTCACGATGTTCGACAGCGGCGGCAGTTCGGGACAGCTGCGAGACGAACTCGGTGTGCTGCCGCCCGGTGACATCCTGAAGTGCGCGCTGACGCTGGCGCGCAACGAGCGCGAGGCGCGGCGCCTGCTGCTGTCACGGTTGCCGACGCTCGAGGATTCGCGGCTGGCGGGGCATACGGGCGGCAACCTGCTGCTGTCGATGATGGAGCAGTACAGCGGGAACTTCATGGCCGCCGTCGAAGGCCTGCGGTCGCTGCTCGGGTGCCGCGGGCGCGTCTGGCCCGTCAG
>Ga0334722_10005688_pt1 | contig 12511 bp, 16 predicted proteins | sample C3_bottom_MG_FD_207210 | JGI IMG/M metagenome (GOLD analysis project Ga0334722, IMG submission 207210) | Sediment microbial communities from Yellowstone Lake, YNP, Wyoming, USA - C3_bottom | ecosystem: Environmental > Aquatic > Freshwater > Lake > Sediment | place: USA: Wyoming | collected...
TCCCTGAATGAGCCACCCCAGGACCTGTCCCCGTCGCTGTTCCCTGCTGTTCAACGTGATTCTGTCTTTCATGGTGTGACAGAATCACTGCCCATTAGGGTGTGACAGAATTACTGCCCATCTACACAATCACGCGGCTCGTTTGACACGGTTTCCGGGCGACAGATACAATTTGAGGCGATGCCTGCCGTCCGGCAGGTGTCGTGCTGTCCGGGAGGTTGCCGTGTACGCCGTCGTGCGTTCCGGGGGAAAGCAGTATCGCGTCGAAGAGGGGCGCTCGGTCCGCCTCGAGAGGCTTCCGGGCGAGCCCGGCGACAGCGTGGAGCTGGGCGACGTCCTGCTCATGGCCAGCGGCGAGGACGTGACGGTCGGCAGCCCGCTCGTTGCAGGCGCCCGCGTGATCGGCACGATCGCTGAGCAGGGCCGGGCGAAGAAGATCGTCGTCTTCCGCTACAAGGCGAAGACGCGTTCGCGAAAGAAGACCGGCCACCGGCAGCAGTTCACCCGCCTGATCGTGGAGGACATCCTCGCCGCCGGCCAGGAGCCGAAGCCGAAGGCCGAAGCCGCGCCGGCTGTCGAGGCCGCCGTCGAGAAGCCGAAGCGCGGGCACCGGCGCCAGGCCGCCGCGCCGGCCGAAGCCGCCGCGGAAACGGCTGTGGAGGCGACAGACGCCGAATCCGGCGGGACGGAGCCCCAAGTCGAAGAGGCGGCGCCCAGGCGGCGGCGCAAGAAAGCGGAATAGCGATGGCACACAAGAAGGGAGTCGGGAGTTCGCGCAACGGCCGCGACAGCAACTCCCAGCGGCTCGGCATCAAGCGCTCGGACGGGCAGGCCGTGCTCGCGGGGACGATCATCATCCGGCAGCGAGGCACGCGCGTGCACCCGGGTCGGAACGTCGGCGTGGGCCGCGACCACACGCTCTACGCCCTGCTTGATGGCTCCGTGAAGTTCGAGCCGTACGCCAAGAACCGGCGAAAGAAAGTGAGCGTCTATCCCGTCACGCAAGATACGGCCAGCTGAACCACCGGTTACCGGACAGAAGACAGAGAGAGATACAGGACCCGAGATGAAAGCAAAGATCCACCCCAGCTACGTCGAAGCGAACGTCCACTGCGCCTGCGGGAACACGTGGCAGACGCGATCGACGAAGCCCGACGTCCACGTCGAGATCTGCAGTAACTGCCACCCGTTCTTCACCGGCCAGCAGCGTATCGTGGACACCGCGGGCCGCGTCGAGCGCTTCACGAAGCGCATGGAGAAGTCGGCGGCCGTGAAGGCCAAGAAGGCGAAGTAAGCCCGCGGCGCCGCCACCGCCCGACACGAGAGAAGAGCGCCGGATGCCGGCGCTCTTTCGCTGTCCCCCGCCCGACCGGCGTTCCACGATGCCGGCGGGCGTGGTATGACATCGCGCATGCTCCACGAGGACAGCTGTGGCTGACATCTGCCTCCGCAACGCGCGGATCTGGACGGGCGTCGCTGCGGCACCCTGGGCCGAAGCGGCGCTCGTCCGTCGCGGCCGCTTCGAGGCGGTCGGCAGCGCATCGGGCATCGACGCGCCGCGCGGCATCGAGACGATCGATGCCGGCGGCAGGCTCGTCGTGCCCGGCATGATCGACGGTCACGCGCACCTGCTCGGCACCGGAGCGGCGATGCGCTCCGTCGATCTGAAGCGCACGGCGGACGCCGGCGAGGCCGTGCGCCGCGTCGCCGCGCGCGTCGCGGCATCGCCGGGGGGGTCGTGGATCCGCGGCGCCGGCTGGGACCAGAACGATTGGCCGGGCGCGCGCTTCCCGCACCGCCGCGACCTCGACGCCGTCGCACCGGACCAGCCGGTGTACCTGGTGCACACGTCCGGTCACTGCAGCTGGGTGAACAGGGCGGCGTTGCGCGCGGCGAACATCACGCGCGAGACGGCGGCGCCGCGCGGCGGCGCGATCGACGTCGATGACGACGGCGAGCCGACGGGCATCCTCCGCGACGCGGCGTCGAAGCTGGTCACCGACGTCGCGCCGAATCCGGACCAGGGCGAGCGCATCGGCGCGCTGCGCGACGCCATCGCGCACGCCCACAGCCTGGGCGTAACGGGCGCGCACGCGATGGACGTCGGCCGCGGCGAGCTACAGGCCCTGTACGCCCTGCGCGACTCGGGTGCCCTGCCGCTGCGCGTGCGCGCCTTCCTCTCGGCCTCGCGGCTCGACGAATGGGTCGCCCGCGGGCAGGCGACGGGCGACGGCGACGACATGCTGCGCACGGGCGGCGTCAAGTTCTTCGCCGATGGCGCGCTCGGGTCGCTGACGGCATGGATGTACGAGCCGTACGATGGCGCCACCGGCACGGGCTTCCCGCTGCAGCCCGTCGACGAGCTGGAAGCGCAGGTGCGCCGCAGCCTCGAACACGGGCTTGCGCCGGCGATCCACGCCATCGGCGACCGCGCTAACCACGAAGTACTGGACCTCCTGGAGCGGACACGGGACATGGCGCCGGCGCTGCGCCGCCGCGTCGAGCACGCGCAGCTCCTGCGCGACGATGACGTGCCGCGCTTCGCCGCGCTGAGCGTCGCCGCGTCGATGCAGCCGATCCACGCCACGCAGGACATGGCGAAGGTCGACCGCTCGTGGGGCGCGCGCGGCGCCGGCGCGTACGTGTTCGCGTCGCTGCTCCGCTCCGGCGCGACGCTGGCCTTCGGCTCCGACACGCCGGTCGAGACGATGGATCCGGTCGCCGGCATCCACGCCGCGGTCACCCGCCGCAACGCCGCCGGCGCGCCGCCCGGCGGCTGGCGTGCGGAGCAGCGGATCACCGTCGAGGCGGCGCTGCGCGCGTACACGTCAGGCTGCGCGGACGTGGCCGGCGACGGGTTGGCGGGACGCATCGCGCCCGGCTGCTACGGCGACTTCGTCGTGCTGTCGGAGGACCTGTTCGCGCTCGATGACCCCATGCGCATGCTGGAGGCGCGGGTGGAACTCACGGTCGTCGCGGGCGAGATCGTATTCGCCGCCGCGCCGTTCGCGCGCGGTTGACGCCCCGTGTGCGGTGTGGCGCCGGCGCTTTGGGCTGCTCGATGGATGATCGTGCAGCCCGACATCGTCTTCTCGGCCTGCGAGCCGCAGCGTCAGGAGGCCTCCGGGCCTCGCGCCGCGGCCGCCGCGTCCGACGTGGCCTCCAGCTCGCGCATGCGGCGTCGGAGCGTCCGATCGCGTTCGAATCGCGCCGTGATATCGCGCGCCTGAGCCATCGCTCCCAGCACGCCGCCATCGCTTCCGTGGACAATGGAGAAGCTCAGTTCGACGTAGATCGTGGAACCGTCCGCCCGGAGCGCCTTTGTCGGAAGCGACTGGCCTCGATACTTCGTGTCGCCCGCCGCCAGTGCACGGTCGTATCCCGTCCAGTGCGCTTCGCGCAGGCTTTCAGGAATGATGATGTCGAGGTTCTGGCCGATAGCAGACCCGGCCGGGAATCCGAAGATGCGCTCCGCCGCCGGGTTCCACATCTCGATCACGCCGTCGCGGCCGGCAAAGATCAGCCCGTCCGGCGCCTGGTCGACGAGCACGCCGGGATCCAATATCGGCTGGCTTGGTTCCAAGGCGACGTCCTCCCGAACGGCGAATACCGGTGCGTCGTCGCGCTCAGCCTACACGTCGCGCGAGAGGCTTGCTAGGCGGCGAGCGCCCGAGCGATTACCTCGTACGCCCGCGCATTCACCACCAGGCCGACGTGCGTCCCGTCCACCTCGACGTCCACCGCGGCGTCGCCTTCGATGCACGTACGCCAGTCGACGACGCCGTCCTGTCGCGTGAAGACGGCCGTGCGTCGGACATCGGCCGGAAACGGCAGCGCCAGCGCGTCCGCAAGGTCACAGGCACAGGTCTCGCCGTGGTCGTGTCCGGCGTGCGGTCCGTGACGGGACGGCGCCGTGTCCTCGAGCAGACGCGCCAGCCCGGCGACCAGCGGGTGGGCGCGCACGTGGTGCAAGGGTGAGCCAAGCGTGATGACCTGCTCGACCATCCCCGGCGCCATCCGTGACGCGGCGGCTCGGGCGAGCGAACCGCCGAGGCTGTGGCCGATCAGCCGCACCGGCTGGCCGCCGTCGGCGTACACGCCGGCCACACGCCTCTCGAGGCGCTCGAGTAGCGTGTCGGGACAATCGATGTTGCGCTCGAATCCCGGGTCGAACACGCCGTAGCCGATGCGCGCCAGCCAGTCTCTCAATTCGTACAGGCCGCCGTACGACCCGAGAAACCCGGGTACGACAATGACGGGCTCTCCGTTGCCCCGCGGCACACCGACGCCACGATAGACGTTCGATGCCCACAGGCGGATCCACTCGATCCCCCACAGCAGCTCATGCGAGAGCGGCAGCGGCGCAGTCTGGATTGGCATCTCGCACTCGGCGGGGAGGACTTCCTGCGTCATCATCGCTGTGTCTCCTGTCTGTCCCGGCGCCCGGCCGGGATAGAGGTGCCGCAGGCGAAGGGAGTGACGCCTGCGGCACCTCGGCGGGTCCTACCGGAACTGGCTCGGGAACTGGTTGATGATCCCGAGGCTCAGCATGTCCGACATGCTCAGAATCGCCGTGTGCACGCGGTCGTACGCCGCAACGTCCGCCTGGAAGTCGCCCGTGAGGTGCGCCACCGCTTCGGCGAGCGTGAGGTCGAGGTGCTCGCGCATCATCTGCTGCATGTGGTCGAGCGGCCACTCCGCCGGGTTGGCGGCGTTCAGGAAGGCGGCGATCTGGTCGCCGTTCGCGTACCAGCGCGCGCTGGCGTCGTTGACGCCCGCCGTGTTACCGGCCTTCGCGTCCGTGACGATCTCGGCGGCAATGACGATGTGGTCGTGCAGCAGCGCGGTCAGCTGATCGCCGGCGGCGTCGCCGTAGTACGGTTTGATCGCGTTGCCGATGTCAACCTGGTTCTGGAGGAGTCGCTGCACCGTCGCCGCTTGCTCCGGCCGGTCGTCGGCGAGGTCAATGATCGCCAGGCGTGTCCAGGTGATGTGGTCCTCCCAGAGCTTCCGCATGTCGTTGCGGAAGGCGACGCCTGTGTCGCTGTTCTGCACGCGGTCGTTCGCGTGGGGGTTGGTGTTGCTGCGGCTGGAGAAGCCGACAACCGCGGCGCCGGCGAGGACGAGCGCGGCCACCGGGGCCACGATCCCAAGATACTTGCGGAATGGGCCGTATCGCATGACTGGAAAGCCTTTCATAGCTCTAGCGAGTCGTAGTTGCTGTCATAACTACTATAGAGAATGCATGAAAAAACCTCCTCAGCCGCGCGCGCGGCGGGCGATCGCCGACACGCGCTTGAGCCAGGACTCGCCGGCCGCGGCCAGGCCCGGCCCCTGGAGTGCGCCGGCCGCGCCGCGGTCAAGCAGCTTCGGCAGGCGAGGACCCAGGCTGCGCGCGATCTCCGCGGTGGCGATCGCGCCGCGGAGATACTGGGACGTCATCGACACGAAGACTTCGAGCGTCGTGTGGGCCGCCCTGACCTCGCCCCCCGGCGAGATCTGGCCCACCAGCAGTTCGCGTTCGTCGGCCACGATCATCAGCCACCGGGTGGACGCCTCACCGGACACGGCGTAGCGATAGACCTCGCCGCGACAGCCGCCGCACTCGTCGGCGCAACCCTCGATGCACAGCGTGACGATCTGGACCCCTCGGGCCGGCGCGGCCGCGACAACGCCGGCGAGACGGCCCGCCTCGTTTGACCATAGGCCGACCTGCAGGCGTTCGCGGGCGCCGCCGATCAGCTGCTCGGCCCGCGCCATCGCGTTCTCATAGCCCTGGAGATTCCACAGGGCGGCCGCCGGTGGCGCCTGCGCCAGGTCCGCCAGTGCGCTCTCAGCGCCGGCAAGATGTGACTCTACGGTGCGTGACAGGCCGGCCAGCATCTCGTCCGCCGGCAGCGCCGCATACTTCACACCATCGCCCACGTCGATCCGGGTGACGGCGCCGCGCTTTTCCAGCCGGTCGATGACGGGGTAGACGTTCGGCCGCGGTATCCCCGACGCCTTGGCGAGCTGATAGCCGGTGAGCGGGCCCCGCTGCACCAGCGTCGCATACGCCTTGGCCTCGTACTCTCCAAAGCCGACCGACTGGAGATGCTCGATCGCTGTAGTAGTTGTGTTCATTACTACGTATCGTAATCGGGGGTTCACTGGAAGTCAAGGGGCCGACGTGTGAAATTTCAGGCTGCGGCCTGCGCGGGCAGAGCGGCGGCCTGACGCCGGGCGCGCCCGCGTGGGGCACCACCGCACCTCCCGGCTCTCGCCCGGACGAAGCATTCACGGTCGCTGGATCTGGCGAGCAGCAAAGGCAGCCCGTGGCACGATCCAGACCGTCGGCCATGGGCCGGCGACTCCGGAGCGCTGCACAACTTGAACTGGCAGGTCTGAGACGGCTTGAGAACGCCACCGGCAAGCGAAGGGCGATGACGACGACCGCAACCGACTATCCGCTGCCGCGCGAACGTAGTTTCATCATCGCCTCACTGTTGGTGCTGGCCGCCGCCGCGTGGGCGCTGATCGCCTGGCGATCGTCGGCGATGTCCGGCGACGGGTTGATGGGGCCGACGATGGGCCTGAGGGCGCCCGTCTTCCTTGCCATCCTCTTCCCGCTCGGCATGATGAACATCGCCGCGTGGCCGCGCGCCGACGACCGTCAGCAGCCGCATTGCATGGCGCTGATCACCGTCCTCATCTTCGCCGAGAAGTCGCTCCGATCAGTCGTGTCGCCGTCATGCTCGCCGCGTTCGCGCTCATCGCCTACGGCGTGTTCGTGCTCGCGTCCCTGGGGGTCCTTCCCACGGTGATGTAGTCTCCGCGCGCGAAGCGCGTCAGTTCCGGACGGTCGGCCGATCGCAGGCGTTCCGTATGCTCCGTCGCGACGACGGGCACGGAACGTCTGAATGCGAAGCGGCAGGCAGCCGCACCCGCGAATCGCGGGGCGTCGTCCGACGGAGCAACACAACAGCCGGGCTGGCGACTGGCGGGGCAACCCCAGCGCTCTCCGCTGTTGTTCGCCCCGCCGCCGGCCGCGGACGGAGGTTCCCGGGCTGGGCCGCCTTGCCGGTCGGGTTACAAGCCGATACCGAGCATGCTCTGGTAGATGAGCAACCCGAACGAGAAGAGCACGACCTCGGCGGCGATCAAGGCGATCGATGGGATCAACAACACATTGGTCATGGCAATTCCTCCGGTTGCTGGAGTTATAGCACTACGGGCGCGGCGGTCATGTCGGGAAACGCATCAGGGCAGCGAAGCATCGCCGAGCCGCCGTTCCATGACGCGCGATCGCGGCCAGGGCGATCCGGCGCGGGGTTCGCGGTCAGTCGATCGCGCGCTCCAGCATCTCGAGCGCGTGTGCCGCCGGATCGTCGCCCTGGTAGACGCCAACGACCCCACCCTGCGCGTCGACCACCGCTACGGCGATCGTCTTCGTGACATCATCGACGCCGAGCGGCTCCAGCAGATCGCCATCCCAGTCCGGGACGATGAGCACGTAGTCCTCCGGGTTGCGCCCCGGCTTCAGGTTCTTCACGGCGTCCTTGTACGCGGACTTCATGATCTGCTCGGCGATCTTGCGGATCAGCCGCGGGAACGGACGCGTGTCGGCGATGTTCACGATGAGCACCTGCTCGGCGGTCTCGTACCTGTCGCGGATCGCCGTGACGACCGGTGATGCCAGGTCGGACGTCTCGCGCGCGACGCATACGAGCACAGCCGGTACTCCGAGCCTGTTGAACGTCAGCTCCCGTCCGTGACCGTTGGCCTTGAGCGTCACCGCCGGCGCCGGCCTGAGCGCCTGTCGTTCTTGTGTTGTCATATCGAACGCCACCCTTCGTTGAGTTGAGCCGTACGGTCCAGTGTGCGCCTTCGCGGCGCGCCGCGCTATCCCATATTGACAACCACACCGCGCGTCCTCGCCCGCGGGGCCGTCATGCTGCCATTGGCGAGCTCGCCGGCCATCAGTTCGCTCGCGCGGAACCCGAGGCGGGCGTGGCCGTCGATGCCGGGTCGCAACTGACGAGGCTCCGTACGGCCGATACCGCATCGGAGCCTCCAGATTCGAGATCATGGTAGCCCCGACGGTCGCTACTTCGAACTCCACGAGAGCGAGCCTGGCTCTGTCCTACATCACGCCAATCGCCCTGAGGAAGCCGACTTGATCGTAGAACAAGTTCTCCTCGACGATCTCGCCATCCTTCCAGCGCGCCACCGTGCAGAATTGGAGCTCGAAGCTCTTGCCCGTCGCCTGTACTACCTTGCCGTCAGGCGCCATCCACGGCCCGATCATCTTGCCCTTCCATTTCGCGATAGTGCAGGTCCAGTCACCCGAGGCAAACATCACCTTGTACGGGTCGTTCTCCAGGCTGTTCTCGATCGACTTGAAGAACGCCTCCGACTCTGCCTGGTGCGCCTCCCGCCCGCGCGTCGGATCAGGCTGGCCGGGCCAGTACACTGCGGTGTCGTGCGAGTGCCGCTTGCGGAACACTTCCCAGTCCTGCGCGTTCCACGCGTCGTCCAGCGTCTTCATCAACTTCAGGTTGTCTTCGCCGGCCATTCGTCACCTCCTGTGTGCGATGCTCTTGGCGTTTCTCCGGAGTGCCGGTGTGCGCCAAAGATCTCCTACGTCCGCATGTGTTCGATCATCGCCCTCAGCGCGACGGCATCGTTGTACTCTACACCTCTGGCACCAAAGACGAGCGTTACCGTGCCGCGCTCGGCGCGATGGGCGAGGTCGCGGAGCAACTCGCGCGCGGCTTCCCCACCGGGCTCGCGCCGATACCTGGTGCGGAACTCCCGCCAGCGCGCGGGATCATGGCCGAACCACCTTCGCAGCTCCCCGCCCGGTGCCAGGTCCTTCGCCTATGCGTCGAGACGGAGATCTTCCTTGCGGCGTCCCCTCGGCCACAACCGGTCGATCAGTACCCGGTACCCATCGTCAGCCGCAGGCGCATCGTAGACACGCTGTATCTGAACCGGCACGTTCCCTCGCTTGGCCGCTCTGATACGTCCGCGCCGTCTGCCCGACGCTGCGCCAAGCGTTGTGCGGGTAGAACGCGGCGAGCCCCACGCCGATCGTCACGCCGACGCAGCGAGCTGCCGCGCCGCGGTTCGACAGTTCCGGGCGGAGTGCTCGGTAAAGTGCACGTGAGGGCACGACCAGATCACCTGACCGTCGCTCTCGATTACGGCACGATAGCCGCTCCCATTGGGTGCGACATCGGGTCCAGGGACCGCCGTCGCGTCGTCGGTCAGTGATTTCGCTTGAACCGAAGGCCGGGTCGTTGCTATATCTGAACCATCGCTTCCTGCCTGGCGCGCCACACCACATGGCGCCGCATTCCCTCTGTCAGCGCGGGTGGGCGGCGGTTGCGCCTGAATCAGCAGTCTCAAGTGGGATGCGCCGGTGTGGCTATCGTCTGTAGCGGGCCCTCCTGAACGAGCCGCGTCGGCTGCCATCAAACTGCCACTTCCACCTCGTCCCCGGCGAACCGTACCTCATAGACGGGTTCCGCTCTCGTTGCGGGTGGGCCCACTACGGCTCCTGAGGTAACGTCAAACTTGCTCCCGTGCCAGGGGCAGGTGACGATCGTTCCAGCCAATGCACCTTTCCCCAACGGCCCGCCCGCGTGAGTGCATTTGCCACCAATCGCATGGAGAGCCCCATCCACATTCGCGAGACAGATCTGCGTCTTATCGGCCCGCTCAATCTGTCTGACCTGGCCTGGAGGTGCTTCGGACACCTTTCCGACGCTGACGAATTCGGCCATAGCGTGTACTCCTTCAACTGACCGAACGAAGAACCGCTCGGTAATCCACGAGTAGGAAGAGCTGCCGACATGGACGCGTACCGCTATGTTAGCGTGTCCGCGTCACGCAAGCGGGCCGGATCAACCTGACGATGGTCCGCAATCCAAGCGGAGGCGATGTTCCGCTCGCCGTCCGGCCTGTTCATCACAAACGCCGCCACGAGCACACCGTACCGCAACCACCACGCACTGAATCCGCCACTCGCGACGTCGCCGCGATATACAACGTCGTCCGCATCGGCGGTGTCGCCCCAGAATTCGTATGACAGTTCGAAGACGTCCGAGAAGAAGTACGGAACGTGCTCGAAACGCTCGCGTTCCCCGAGCATCGCTCTCGCCGCGTGCTTACCTTGCTCGACGGCGTTGTCCCAGTGCTCGATGCGGCGGTGCTTGTCGAACACCACGTCGCGGTAGCGGGCCACGTCGCCGGCGGCCCACACGTTCGCAACGTTCGTCTCAAGGTATTCGTTCACAATCACGCCATTGTCGCACGCCACCTCGCCCTCGTTCAGCAGGTCCGTGACAGGCACGACCCCAATGCCCGCAACAACAACATCCGCCGTCAGACTGCGACCGGACTGCGTGATGACGCCCTGGACGCGGTCTGATCCGGCCATCGAGGCGATTTGTTCACCGCGTGCGAACGACACGCCGCGTTCCTCGTAGTAACGCTCAAAGAACGCGGACATCGGTGGGGTAAAAAATCTCGCCCATACCCGGTCCTCCGGAAACAGCATCGTTGTCTCGACGCCGCTCCGGGCAAGGACGAAGCGACCTCCATCCCTATGAAACCGGCGCCCACAACGACGGCTCGCTTCGCCTCCTTGTACGCGTCTCGCAGACGGCGCGAGTCACCGAGCGAACGCAGGTACATGATGCCCGTGAGCGCGGCCCCGGGTACATCCAGCGTCCGCACGCGAGCGCCCGTCGCGACGAGGAGTTTCTCGAAGCCGAATGCATCGTCAGCCGTTGTATAAAGTTTGTGCTCCGCTGCATCGACGCGATCCACCGTGGTTGACAGATGCAGCACAATGCCCGCGTCTTCGTAGAACGAGAGTGGGTTAATGAATACGCCCGACTCGTCTGTCGTTCCGGCGAGGAAGTCCTTCGACAGCGGGGGCCGCTCGTATGGAGGCGCGTCGTCGCTCGAGACGATGGCGAGCTCGCCCCGCTGCACGCCGCGGCTGACGAACTCCTGCGCTGCATAACCCGCCACCATGCCGCCACCGAGGATGAGATACTTGAAATCAGACATCTTCCAGAACTCCGACCGTCCATCTGCAATCCCGGTGCAGTCTACTCACCCTGAGTTCCTGGGCCGTGGAAATCAGCGCCAGGTGGCCGGGACGACAAGCCCACGCATACCGCCGTCGCCTCATTGGCCGGTCCGCGTCATCGGTTGCCAGCGCTCGACATCAAACGTGGAACGGAAGTGATGGCCGTTGTCCAGACGGCCATGCTCGCCGGCTTGCCGTACGCCGGATTGCAGGACGCGATCTTCGCACATCCGACGATGGCGGAAGGCCTTAACACGCTGCTCGGGAACCTGCCGTCAATCTTGGATAGCTGGGGACGACGTAACGAGTCACACTGGGGGCCGCTGCCCATGGGATGCATCGATAGTTTGCGAGGCGAGTACGTGGATACCGACGTCGACCAAGTGCCGGTTACGAACAATCAGCGTCGCCGGAGGTTTGAAGTACGCGCTGGCGACCGAACTGCCACGCTGACGTACATGGTACAGGGCGACCGCATCACCCTCATCCATACGGAAGTGCCGAAAGAACTCGAAGGGCACGGGCTCGGCGGCAAGCTTGCGGCGTTCGGACTCGATTATGCGCGTGAGAACGGGCTTCGCGTCGTGCCAACTTGTCCGTTCGTCGCCGCCTACATCAAGCGGCATCCTCAATACGCAGACCTCGTCGCCCCTGCCGCCAGTCAATAGTCGCCACACGACCATACCCGTTCGACACGCATCATCTGGGCTCCGCGGGGTCCGGCGTGACGGCCAAGCTACGCGTTATGTTGTTTGAGCCATACGGAAAGTGGTAGCGCCAGCGGGATTCGAACCCGCGATCTCCGCCTTGAAAGAGCGCCTTATTCTATCCCGAACTGTCCCAAGCCATGGCGCTGCGTACCGCGCGAATCTGACATCGGTCACGCGTGTCACGTTCTTCCACGTTGCTCCCAACGCGTTTCGCGGCGCATGGTCACAGTTAGGTCACAGGCTGCATGGACGGACTAGCGATCCCCTGCGCGAAAAGCGCCGACGCCTGACTCGAGGTTGCCGCGTCTTCCAGATGTCTGTCTCGCCGACGGGCCGTCCCAACCAACACCGGAGCGCCCCGTTCTGTACGTGTGTGTTGGGTCTTTGTACCAATGCGACCCAACGCGTACCAACCTCTAACACTACCGTTGATTCGCAAATGATTTGCTTGATTCGCCGATCGTAGCCGATCAGCGGTGATGGCTGGCACCCGAGCGCCTCAGCCAGACCAACCTCCCTTCAGAGGTTCGCCGGGGAACCGCAAACTGAACCGCTCGACGAGGCCCGGCACGCTCTCCGGATCCATCTCGAGCTGGTACCGTCCCATTAACTCCATCATCTTCTCAGGCGGCGCCTCCGTAACGCCGCCCATATCAACCAGTTCTTTGAAGAATCTCTCGAAGCCCGCAGGAGAAATGATCTCCAGGATTCGCGCCGG
>Ga0334722_10005689_pt1 | contig 12511 bp, 13 predicted proteins | sample C3_bottom_MG_FD_207210 | JGI IMG/M metagenome (GOLD analysis project Ga0334722, IMG submission 207210) | Sediment microbial communities from Yellowstone Lake, YNP, Wyoming, USA - C3_bottom | ecosystem: Environmental > Aquatic > Freshwater > Lake > Sediment | place: USA: Wyoming | collected...
ACACAGCCCGACTCACGTTTACCGCCCACCTTGTCCTGTATTCGTGGTACTACAAAAAAATGCAGTTTCTATGGCTTTTTTTCTCTTGAAACGTGAAACGCCAAGTCGTAACATATATATGATTTTGGAGATCGATCTGTCCTTCGTTTGGGTATTTCGGAAAAGGGCTTGTTGCAGGTATGGTCCTGCAGGGGGTTCGGGTATGAAGAAAAGGAAAATTCTTACGCTTCTGCTTCTGTTTGTCGGCACAACGGCATTTGCAGCCGAAGACCGGGTCCAGGTCGCCAGCCTTGATAAAGAGCATGCTCTTCGCAAGCATTCTCCCCCGCAGGTGATCGAGAGGAGCGAGTACTATGAGATCAGGGGGAGCAGTGAAAAAGAGCTGCGGAACCAGATGTGCAGGAACGGCTGCACCTGGGATGACGGCAGGACCTATGATTCCGTCACCAGCTGGTACTGGACGTGGGGCTACGGCGCGGAACATGATCCCCAGACCTGTTCAACCGACGGCTTTACGGTGACCCTTGAAATAACCTACCGTTTTCCGAAATGGGTGCAGACCAGCGAGGCTCCCAGGCCGCTTGTGGATAAATGGGACGAATATATGAAGAAACTCGTCATGCATGAATACGGACATCGAGACAGGGTGTTGGATGCGGCGTCACAGTTCAGCAATGAGGTGGCTCGCTTGCCCCGTACCACCAGCTGCGACGAGCGCGACCAGCGGGTAGAGAGCCTGAGCAGTGAACTGATGACTCAATTGAATGCAGACCAGAGGGAGTACGATATCGCCACCAATCACGGCGCAAAACAGGGCGCGCTCTTTCCCTGATCCCTGCTTCATGTGATGATGGCGCAAGTGTTCTTTTTGTTGTTCGTTGTTGTATCGGATCATGAGGCGGCCATTTCTGGCCGGCCTCATAATCGTGTTGGAGACCTTTACCGCGGTCTCAATGCAACGGATCAGTTAACGACCCCGGTCTCTAAATCAACGTATCCGGGAAGTTTGCTTGGGTCAATATAGTTGGGAAACGTGTCCAGTCCGCTGCTCATACCGCCAGCAGCTGATCCTCGTGCTTTAAAGGATTTAAATTCAGTAGTGACGGCGCCTGACTCCGCATCCGCGTAGCCGGGTACGCTGCTCGGATCAATGTAATTCACCAGGCTGTCCCGAACCTCTCTCGGACCTCCTGCAGCCGATCCTCCCGCACCGGGTAATCCTTCTTCCGTTAATCCCATAAGCCCGCTGTGCGCCGGGGTTATCGTCGGTGCATTGCTCGGATCAAGCTGGTTGATCATGCAGTCAGGATGGCCGGCCCATCTGTCGCCTTTCATACTCTCGTTTCCGAATGCAGATGCAGTTACCAGCAGCAGGAATGCAACTACGAAAATCAACCAGATCTTTTTCATTCTCTTTCACCTCCCTTCTCTTAAAAAATAAAAAAACTCCCTATTCATCCCCTCCTTTTGCGTCGAAATTTAATGTCCTATATATAGTATATCTCTGCATAGCAATACTTGTAAAACTAGATAACCTTCTACTGCCCTTTGCAGGCTACTATGGTATTACTCGACCCTCTTTAAAGCCAAAATCCACGATCAAGAACCTCTTGGGATGAGAAGGGGGAGGTTGGGAGAAAAGGGGTAGCTGTTATTTAATATATACGTGAAGCCCCACGAGCAAAAAAAAGAGGCCGGCAGATTGCCGGCCCCATAAAGCCTCAGGGATTGACCGAAGGGGAATAAAGTAGAATTCCCCGAAGGGCTATTCGGGCTAGTTGATGACCCCGGTTTCCCGGTCCACAAAACCGGGAAGACGGCTGGGATCGATGAAATTCAGGAACGTGTCAGGCTCCTGATGAATGCCGCCTGCCGCTGACCCTCTTGTTACGATGGTTCTTGACAGCATGCTGCCGGCCCCGGTCTCCGGATCCACATACCCGGCGACCCTGCTCGGGTCGATATAGTTCAGGAAGGTGTCTGATTCGTTGCTGATGCCGCCTGCCGCTGACCCGCCTGACGAGATTATCCAGGTCGGCGCAACGTTGCCTGCTCCTGTCTCCAGGTTCACATAGCCCGGAGCTCTGCTCGGATCAAGAAGATACATAGCTGAATCCGCATTTGCGGTCACTGCATAGGTTGTTCCCAGCGCAAGAACAAACCCTAAAATTGTAAAGAACCTAGTCATCTTTTTCATTTCTCCCACCTCGTTTCCTTTCCATTCAACATCCTTTTATGATCAGTTTAGCATGAGTTTTTAAAAAAACAGGGCTGCATGAAAAAAAGATTAAATTTATCCTGATTCACGTGCTCAGCCTGCTACTTTCGTCGTCCTTCGGTTCTGCTTTTTTGCATTCATTGCGATCTTGTGCTGGTATCGGCCAAGGATGCATTTCAAACGCTTTGCGAAATCATGCCTGCAAGATCGTGCAAATGTGAATGATCTTGCAGGGACGCGGGTCATTCAGATCGAGCCAACGCTTTTTTCTTTTATCGTCATTTCAACATGTTGAACCTTTCTTCACGTGGCGCAGCATTTTGGAACAATACTTGCTCTATCATGATGAGCAGCAGCGGTCATTATCCACCAACGGTGCCTGTCTCCGGATCATGCCTCATCGATGATTCCGGGGGAACCCCGGCATCATGCATCCGAATATCGCTTGACTTCGGAGACTAAGGGAACATAATATTAATCGTTCATTTCGCATCGCTGCGCTCCGAGGAGGAACGACCCATGACAAAAGCAAGCTCAGCCGGCACCCGATTCAGGGCTGCGGTCAAGGAAGAAAAGCCGCTCCAGGTGGTCGGCGCGATCAATGCCTATGCTGCCCGGCTGGCCGAACACTCGGGTTTCAAGGCGCTCTATGTTTCGGGCGGCGGCGTTGCGGCTAGTTCGCTGGGAGTCCCGGACCTCGGCATCAGCACCATGGACGATGTCCTGACCGATGTGCGTCGCATCACGGACAATACGGACCTTCCCGTGCTGGTCGACATCGATACGGGCTGGGGAAGCGCTTTCAATATATCGCGCACGATAAAATCGATGATCAAGTTCGGCGCCGCTGCCGCGCATATCGAGGACCAGGTGCAGGCAAAGCGCTGCGGCCACCGGCCGGGCAAGGCGATCGTGCCGAAGGATGAGATGGTCGACCGGATCAAGGCTGCAGTGGACGGCAGGACCGACCCCGAGTTCGTCATCATGGCCAGGACCGACGCCATTGCCGTCGAAGGGATCGATGCTGCCATTGAGCGGGCCGTTGCCTGCGTCGCAGCAGGAGCCGACATGATATTTCCGGAAGCGGTGAAGGACCTTGCAACGTACAGGAAGTTCAGCCAGGCGGTGAAGGTGCCGGTGCTTGCCAATATCACCGAGTTCGGCACGACCCCGCTCTTTACGATCGAAGAACTGCGAAGCGCCGAGGTTTCGCTCGTCCTCTATCCCTTATCGGCATTCCGCGCCATGAGCAAGGCGGCACTCTCGGTCTATGGCGCGATACGGAGCGACGGGACGCAGCAGAACGTCATTGGCAGCATGCAGACCCGCGCAGAGCTCTATGAACATCTGGGCTACCACGCCTTTGAACAGAAACTGGACGCGATCTTCTCCCGGGAGGACAAACCATGAGCAATGATACGTCGACATCGAACACCGAATCAGCGCCGCGCGTGAAGAAGTCCGTCGCGCTGTCGGGCGTTATCGCAGGCAACTCCGCGGTCTGCACTGTCGGCAGGACCGGCAACGACCTGCATTACCGGGGCTATGACATCGTCGAGCTTGCCCTGCAGTCCACCTTCGAGGAGGTGGCCTATCTCCTGGTGCACGGCGAACTGCCGACCCAGTCGGCACTGAAAGACTATAAGAGGAAGCTCAAGAGCCTGCGCGGCCTGCCTGCGCAGCTCAAGATCGTGCTGGAACATATCCCTGCTTCGGCACATCCCATGGACGTGCTGCGCACGGGCTGCTCCATGCTCGGCAACGTGCTGCCCGAAAAGGACGACCAGAACATCCCCGGAGCAGGCGACATCATCGACCGCCTGGTCGCCTCCTTCGGTTCCATGCTGCTCTACTGGCTGCATTACAGCCAGAAGGGGAACCGCATCGAGGTCGAGACCGACGACGATACCGTGGCAGGACATTTTCTGCACCTGCTGCACGGGAAAAAGCCGACAGCACTGCAGGAGCGCGCCCTTGACCAGTCCCTGATCCTCTATGCGGAGCATGAGTTCACGGCATCGACGTTCACGGCTCGCGTGATCACGGGCACGCTCTCCGACGTCTATTCCGGCATCACCGGCGCCATCGGCGCCTTGCGCGGGCCGAAGCACGGCGGCGCCAACGAGGTCGCCCATGAGATCCAGCGCCGCTACCGCACGCCTGACGAGGCGGAGGCGGACATCATGGCCCGCGTTGCGCGGAAAGAGATCATCATCGGGTTCGGACACCCGGTCTACACGGTGAGCGATCCCAGGAACACGACCATCAAGGGGATCGCCCGGCATCTCTGCACCGAAGGCGACAACCTGAACCTCTTCAACATCGCCGACCGCATCGAGATGGTGATGAAGCGCGAGAAGAACATGTTCTCCAACCTGGACTGGTACTCCGCCGTCACCTATCATATGCTTGGCGTGCCGACCTCCCTGTTCACGCCGCTCTTTGTGATCTCGCGCACCACCGGCTGGGGCGCCCATATCATCGAACAGCGCATCGACAACAAGATCATCCGGCCGTCGGCGAACTACACGGGGCCCGAGGACCGGAAGTATGTTCCGATGAAGGAACGATCGTAGATCGTAGTTGGGAGTTCGGAGTTGGGAGACAGAGGTCAGGAGTCAGGAGAACTCCACCCCATGCTGCATCGCCAGTTACCGGACTTAGCTATAAGGTTTTATCTGCGTACACTGCGTAATCTGCGGCCACGATGTTGACCTGAGCAGTTACGAATTAGAACTTCCCCCGTTGAAAGGAACATGCCTACATGAGCTCGCACATCTCGAACGTTCGTCCTGATCCGGACAAGGTCCTGGTCGACATCGCGGATTATGTTGTTAATTATACGATCACCTCCGACGAGGCTTTTGAAACGGCGCGGTACTGCCTCATCGACACCTTAGGCTGCGGGATCGAGGCGCTGGGCTACCCGGCCTGCACGAAGCTGTTGGGACCGATCGTTCCCGGGACCATCGTGCCCCAGGGCGCAAAGGTGCCGGGCACGCAGTTCCAGCTCGATCCAATTCAGGCCGCTTTCAACATCGGCGCCATGGTCCGCTGGCTCGATTTCAACGACACCTGGCTTGCCGCGGAATGGGGACATCCGTCGGACAACCTCGGCGGCATTCTGGCTACCGCAGACTGGATCTCACGCACGCGCGTAGCGAAGGGCGAAAAGCCGCTTTCCCTGAGGACCGTGCTCGAGGCCATGATCAAGGCGCACGAGATCCAGGGCGTCATGGCTCTCGAGAATGCCTTTAACCGCGTCGGCCTCGATCATGTCGTGCTGGTGAAGGTCGCCTCTGCAGCGGTCTGCGCCTGGCTCATGGGCGGGACCAGGGACGAGATCGTCAATGCGGTTTCGCAGGCCTTCGTGGACGGCCAGTCGCTGCGCACCTACCGCCACGCGCCGAACACGGGCTCGCGCAAGTCCTGGGCAGCAGGCGACGCCACGAGCCGCGCAGTACGGCTGGCGATCTTTTCGCTGAAAGGGGAGATGGGCATTCCGGGCGTGCTCACGGCAAAGGACTGGGGCTTTTACGACTCGCTCTTTCGGGGCAAGGAATTCACGTTCCAGCGCGCCTACGGCTCCTACGTCATGGAGCAGATCCTGTTCAAGATATCCTACCCTGCCGAGTTCCATTCCCAGACAGCCGTTGAATGCGCCATGACGCTGAACGGCAAACTGAAGGAGATGGGCAAGAGCGCCGGGGACATAAAAAAAATTACCATCCGCACCCACGAGGCCGCGATGCGCATCATCGACAAGAAGGGACCGCTCAGCAATCCCGCTGACCGCGACCACTGCATCCAGTACATGGTCTCGGTGCCGCTTCTCTTCGGCAGGCTTACTGCTGCGGATTACGAGGACAGCGTGGCAAGTGACCCGCGCATCGACCTGCTGCGCGACAAGATCGACTGCACCGAGGACAAACAGTTCACGAAGGACTACCACGATCCGGAGAAGCGTTCCATTGCCAACGGCCTGACGGTCGAGCTCACAGACGGGACGAGGCTGCCCGAAGTGCTCGTAGAATACCCCATCGGCCATCGCCGCCGGCGCAAAGAGGGCATGCCCGTGCTGGTCGAGAAGTTCAAGGCCAATCTCGCCAGGCGGTTCCCTGCAAAGCAGCAGAACGCCATCTTAGACATCAGTCTGGACCGGTCGCGGCTGGAAAGCATGGCGGTCAATGAGTATGTGGATCTGTTCGTGATATAACGTACACCAAACCAGAAGAAAAAAGGCGTCTCTCGCCAAGCTCGCAAAGGACGCAAAGGAAACCGTAAGAAAATCTTTTTTGTTGTCAAACCAGAAGTAAGCATTTGTTTTTGATTTTCTTGGCGACCTTTGCGGGCTTTGCGAGAAACATTCTTGCCTTGTTTTTTTTGATCCTGCCATTGCTAATCCTAACTTTAGCTCCCCACAAAACCCCTTGACTGCGATATACAGAACTCATTATAGTACTGGAAAGCATTGGTGCTATGCTTTCCATCCACGCGGTATGTGCCCGTGGATATATCGTCATCGGTCAGGCGGGAGGATCATCATGGGGAAGTATGAAGAGATGTTTCAAAAGAGCATCAAGGACCCCGAAGGCTTCTGGGGAGACGCCGCGCAGGCCATCACCTGGACCAGGAAATGGGACAAGGTGCTTGACGATTCGAACAAACCCTTCTACCGCTGGTTCGCCGGCGGGGAGATGAACACTTGCTACAATGCGGTGGACCGCCACGTTGAATCAGGCCGCGGCAGCCAGGTGGCGATCATCTATGACAGCCCGGTTACGGGTACGCTCGAAAAGATCACCTATCAGCAGCTGCTTGGTCAGGTCGAGAGATTCGCCGGCGCGTTGAAAGGCCTGGGTGTGGCCAAGGGCGACACGGTCATCATCTATATGCCCATGATCCCCCAGGCAGCGATCGCCATGCTTGCCTGCGCGCGCCTGGGAGCGATCCATTCCGTGGTCTTCGGCGGGTTTGCGCCGCATGAACTGGCGATCAGGATCGATGATGCGAAACCGAAGGTCATCATCACCGCATCAGGCGCCATCGAGGGAAAGAAGACCCTGGAGTACAAGCCCATGCTGGACCGGGCAATCGAGCTGGCCGGACACAAGCCGGAGAAGAACATCATCTTCCAGCGCTCCTTTGTCAAAGCAGCCATGATTGCGGGGAAGGACCTTGACTGGGAAGAGCTCGTGAAAAAGGCGGCACCTGCGGGCTGCACGCCGGTCAAGGCGACCGATCCTCTCTATATTCTCTATACCTCGGGCACGACGGGAAAACCCAAGGGTGTGGTCCGCGACAACGGTGGTCACGCCGTGGCGCTCCGCTGGAGCATGGAATACATCTACGGGGTGAAGCCAGGCGACGTGTACTGGGCAGCGTCCGACGTGGGCTGGGTCGTGGGACATTCCTATATCGTCTACGCGCCGCTGCTCACGGGCTGCACCACGATCATCTATGAGGGAAAGCCGGTCGGCACACCGGATGCCGGCGCTTTCTGGAGGGTCATTGCCGAGCACAAGGTGAAGGTGATGTTCACGGCGCCCACGGCGTTCCGCGCCATCAAGAAAGAGGACCCCTGGGGCGAGTTCGTTGCAAAGTATGATCTGTCGGGATTCAAGTACCTCTTTCTCGCAGGCGAGCGACTCGACCCCGATACCTACCACTGGGCGCACGACCTGCTCAAGAAACCGGTCATCGACCACTGGTGGCAGACCGAGACGGGCTGGCCTATTACGGCGAACTGCATGGGCATCGAGGAAATGCCGATCAAACCGGGCTCCTCGACCAGACCGGTGCCGGGGTTCGCGGTAACGATCCTGGATTCGAACGGCAAGGAGGTCGGTCCGAAAGTGACCGGCCTGGTTACCATAAAGCTTCCTCTTCCTCCGGGAACGCTTCCCACCTTGTGGCAGGCGGACGACCGGTTCCTCGAATCCTATCTCAAGATCTACCCGGGCTACTACTTTACGAGCGACGGCGGATATATCGACGAGGATGGCTACGTTTACATCATGGGACGCGTGGATGACGTGATCAACGTGGCAGGCCACCGGCTCTCGACGGGCGAGATGGAAGAGGTGGTCTCCACGCACAAGGACATTGCGGAGTGCGCGGTCATCGGCGTGCATGACGCGCTCAAGGGGCAGGTTCCCGTGGGGCTTTGCGTGCTGAAGGCCGGCGTGAACAAAAGCGAAGAGGAGATCAGAAAAGACCTTTCGTTCATGATCCGCGACACCATCGGCCCCATTGCTTCATACCGGGAGACCTGCGTGGTGAAGCGGCTGCCGAAGACGCGATCCGGCAAGATCCTGCGAGGCACCATGCGCAAGATCGCCGACGGCGAATCCTATGCCATGCCGTCCACCATCGACGACCCTGCGACGCTGGGAGAGATCGAAGAGGCGCTGAAAAAAGCGGGGTATGCGCATAAGCAGTAGCTGAGAAGCGGGTCAAGAGCGGCTCCCGACCTTAAAACCAAAAGCAAAGCAGTCGCGTAAGCTTTTCTTGGCGTCCTTTGCGAGCTTTGCGAGAGACGCCTTTTGTCTGTGGTTCGAGTCAGGCAGGGGATTTATGAGGTCGGGCCTTCTCAGCCGATTTTGAACTGATCTGGCTGAACTGCGTCTGGTTCGAGCGAAAAAAGGCGGGGCGGATCACTATCCGGGGGATGACGAAAAGGTCGTGAAGGCCTGCTTCGGGGAATTTCAGAGCGGAATGCGTTTTTCGCGCGCGGAGTTCCGGATGACGATGAGCGCGGCGTGCAGACGCTGGAGCTTCATGTTGCGCATGCGCAGGGCGACAGGATCGTTGAACAGCAGCTTCTCATTGCGCGTTAAGGTCATGGCCTTGTTGACCGTTTCATAGAGTTCCTTCAGCATATCCTTGTCGAATTTTTTGAGGAACAGGGGGTTCACCGACACGAAGCCCTCGGCCACGTCCACGGCTACCGCCTTCATGCTTTTTCCTCTGAATCCGCTTTCTGCCATAGGTTCTGTTATCCCTTGTTAAAAGATTTGATCGTCTGTTCCAGCAGTTCCTGCTTCTTCAAGACGGCTTCAAAGTGCTTCTCAAGCTGCCCACCGGAGGTGCTGTTTTTCCCGGCCTCGTCATGGAGCGCCTGAACAGCGCTGAAAAGGTCGCGGGCCTGGTTCTGGATCAGGATATGCTCGTTCCGGGTATGTTCGCAGAGCTGGCCGATCGCGGAGACGATGTCCTTGAGCATGGGGTCGTCCGTATCCCGGAGCCGTAAACTGACGGAGTTCTCGCCCTTTACCATCTGGTCGAGCGCGCGCCGGATCCGCCACATGGGGCCTACGAACTTATGGGAGTAAAAGGAACCGACGATGCCGATGAAGATCAGTAAGATGACCAGGGAGATGGGCAGAAAGAGCGGCAGCTGCAGTATTTCGGCGAGTTTTTGAAACACGCGCAGGAGAACCGTGTAGGCAACGAGGACAAAAATAAGGAAGACGATGAAGCGGTACTGCGGGCCTGCCGCCTTCATGTGCCCCTTGCCCCTGTCCAGGATTATCCGTTTTGCATTTTTCGTCATAGAGGATGGTCGAAGACGCGGCCCAATCGTATCAATATGGCGTGCACGGTGGAGCCCGTACGATGTTAAAAGCAGTATACTGTCAAAATCAGGGAGGGTCAAGGCCATAATTTGCCTTGTAGTTGCTCCATCCCTGTGGTAGATTTTTACCATGCCCCTTCGGGATCGCAGCAACAGGACCATCGACTATTTGCGCATATCCGTCACCGACCGGTGCAACCTCTCCTGCGTCTATTGCAGGCCGAGGGCTGGGGTAACGACGATGCCGCACCAGGAGATCTTTCGGTATGAGGAAATGCTGAGGATCGTGCGGCTCGCCGTGCCACTGGGAATAACCCATGTTCGCATCACCGGCGGCGAGCCGCTCGTCCGCCGCGGCGTGCTCGGGTTCATCGCGGAGCTGCGGGAGGTAGCGGGCATAGAGGACGTGAGCCTCACCACCAACGGCGTGCTTCTGGGGGAAATGTGCCGGGGATTGCGCGATGCCGGGATCTCGCGGCTCAATATCAGCCTTGATTCGCTCAAGCCGCGGCGCTTTCGGGAGATCACGGGCAGCGATGCCTGGGACCTTGTGTGGCAGGGCATCGCCGGTGCCGAAGCAGCAGGGTTCTCTCCGATAAAGATCAACATGGTCCCGGTCAGCGGGGTGAATGACGATGAGATCGCCGATTTCGCGCGGCTCACGCTCGAGCGGCGTCTCCATGTCCGGTTCATCGAGTTCATGCCGATCGGCGCCAATGACCGATGGCATACCGAGGCCTGCGTCACCTCCGAACGAGTTCGCGGCATCATCGAACACAACTTCGGCCCGCTGGTGCCGTTCATGGCAAAGGGTTCGGCAGGCCCTTCGGACAATTACCAGATCCCGGGTGCGCGCGGCGTCATCGGGTTCATCAGCCCCATCAGCAAGCACTTCTGCGCTTCCTGCCGCCGCCTCCGGTTGACAGCAGACGGCAGGCTCCGGCCCTGCCTGCTATCCGATACGGAGATCGATATCAAATCGCCCATGCGCGGCGGATGCAGCGACGAGGAACTGGAGCGTTTGCTCCGGTCCTCTCTCGAGAAAAAACCCGAGCGCCACCACGTGAACGAGGATCCGGCGGCATGCAGCCAGCGGATCATGTCCCGCATCGGCGGATAAGAAAACTTCCGGGGAAAGAAGGAAAGCAGGTCCATGAAAGAACTGACCCATTTTGATACAGACGGTGCAGCGCGCATGGTTGACGTCTCCGGCAAGGGGGAAACACTGCGTGAGGCAGTGGCAGCCGGCCGCGTGTCCATGATGCCCGAGACGCTCAGGCTTATTCTGGACCGCAAGGTGTCGAAGGGGGATGTTCTGGGCGTTGCCCGCATCGCCGGCATCATGGCGGCTAAAAAGACAGCGGAGATCATTCCCCTGTGCCATCCTGTCTTTCTTTCGTCCGTTGAGATCGCTTTCGAGCCGGACGTTGCAGGGTCCTTTGTTGCCATCGTTGCAACGGTCAGGACAACAGGCCAGACCGGCGTTGAAATGGAAGCGCTCACCGCAGTGTCTGCTGCCGGTTTGGCGATCTATGATATGTGCAAGGCCGTGGACCGGGCCATGACGATAACTGATGTTCGCCTCATGAAGAAAACCGGCGGGAAAAGCGGCACTTTTCAGCGATAGATCTATCCCGAAGAACGGTTTCTTCAAGTATCTTCCCCTGTAGTTCTCCGCGATAAAAACAGAAAAAACAACAAAAAATCAATATGTTATATGCGTAGCACTCTCTTGACAGAGTGCTAGTGAGGTGTTATATTTTTTTTAGCAAGGAAAAGGGCGTTTTCTGTAAGGACCATTGTTTCGTTGTTGTACGGTCTCCGGGTTTTGTTGCAGGGAGGCCGCCAAAGATGCAAGGAAGGGAGGGAGCTGTATGAAAAGCCTGATGAGATTGGACCCGTTCCGGCTCATGAGAAAAGTAGATCCGTTCGATGAACTTCGTGAAATGCAGCTTGATATGGACCGGATCTTTGACCGGTTCCTAGGCAGGGATATTTCCTCAGCAGAGGGGCGGGGCTATGCCTGGATGCCGCGTGTAGAGAACTTCACCAAAGACAATAACCTGGTATTCCGCTGTGAGCTTCCGGGGGTCGATCCCAAGGACCTGGAGGTAACGGTGACTGACCGGGGACTCACGATCAAAGGCGAACGAAAAACTGAAAAAGGCACGAAGATCTTTATCGCGAGATCACCTACGGCGCATTTGAGCGGCATTTCGAGCTGCCCGAGGGGGTTAAATCCGACCAGATGAAGGCCAAGTTCTCCAACGGCATCCTCGAGGTAACGGTTCCTGCGCCTGCTGTTGCGAAGGCCCGGAAGATCGAGATCGAGGCTAAGGCCGAAGAGGAGAAGGAAGTAAAGAAGATCGCTGCTTAAGAAGGCTCAGTCGAGGTAGGTTGTTGCAAAGAGCGGCAGTGGCAAGGAAGTTTGCGTGACCATCCTGTGCATTTGATAGGTGCAGGATGGTTTTTTTATTCTCTCGAGGGCAGTCTCAGTCGTTTGCCGGCCGGTAGGTGCAGGGGAGCCGGTGGGATGATCGTGGCAAAATAACCGCTTGACACAAAATAAGGCGTATGTTAGATTATTAGCACTCTATTATGGTGAGTGCTAATAGAAGGATGCTGCATATAATGAAGTTCTGAAGGCTGTGGCATGGATCTGGACGAAAGAAATAAAAGGGTTTTGCAGGCTGTTATAGACAGCTATATTTCAACCG
>Ga0334722_10005693_pt1 | contig 12507 bp, 12 predicted proteins | sample C3_bottom_MG_FD_207210 | JGI IMG/M metagenome (GOLD analysis project Ga0334722, IMG submission 207210) | Sediment microbial communities from Yellowstone Lake, YNP, Wyoming, USA - C3_bottom | ecosystem: Environmental > Aquatic > Freshwater > Lake > Sediment | place: USA: Wyoming | collected...
GAGGGCAGGGCCGAGATGGAGCGCTCCGACCGGGCGAGGATCCACCCGGCGAGGGAGAGCCCGAGCACGTTTGGCGCCCACAGGAGCGCGATCATCGCCGGGGCGGACCGTTTCTCCACCACCCCGGCCGCGGCGACGAACAGGTAGAAAACGAGCACGAGCGCGGCGGTCAGGCCGACGGCGGAGGACTTCCCCCGGGAGCGGCGCGACATCCCGAGGGGGATCGCCAGAAGCCCGAAGGAAAAACAGGACACGGCGAGGGAGAGCCGGCGGTGAAAATGGTATCGGTACGTCGCGAACCCGCCCTCGCCGCCCGTCTCCCCGATCTTCCGGTGAAGCTGCGGAAGGGTCATCCCCTTCGGGTCGTTCCCCTCCGGCGAGGAGGAGGCCTCCAGCGGCACCCGGAACTCCATCCGCCCGAAGGACGCGACCCGGTAGACCGGTTTCCCGGTCGGTTCTCCGTGGATCGTCCCGTCGGAAAGTTCGAGGCCCACCACCCCGTCCCCGCCGGCGGGGACGAACCTGCCCTCGCGCGCGAAGACGAGAAGCGGGTCGCCTCCCGCGGGGCGGAAGGAGACGAAAACGCCCGACATCCTGCGCCCGTCGTTCGAGACCCGGTCGGGATACACCAGGACATCCGGGGCGATCTCGCGGAAGACGTGCTCGGAAACCCCGGCGCCCGCGCGCTCGGAGACGATCCGGGCGAGGGTGCGCTGCGTTTCATGGTATCCCCACGGCACTCCCTCCCACCCGGTGAGGAGCACCGCGGCGAACGTGACGGCGCAGGCGGCGAGCACCGGCGACGCCACCCGCCGCATCCCCACGCCCGCGGTGAAGAGGGCGGTGGTCTCCGAGTCCGCCGCGAGGCGCCCGATGCCGAGCAACACCGCCATCAGGAGGGACGCGGGCAAGGTGATCTCGAAAAAGGGCGGGATGAGCGAGAGGAGGAGCCTGCCGACCAGTCTCGGGGGGACCCCCTTGGCGATCACGAGGTCGGACAGCCGCGAGAAGCGCTGGAGCAGCACCACGAGGGTGAAGCTCCCGACACCGACGAGGAAGGGGCCCGCCAGCTCGCCGAGCAGATATTTCCGTGTGATTTTCACCGTGTAGTATCATACTGTATCCCCCTGCACCGGAGGAGCCGGAACCGCGACAGGATGGAACGGTCTGCCCGGATGGACGTCATCGAGGGATCCCGGCGGTTTTCGACGGCGGGAAGGACCTCTCTCACGATCGGGAACTTCGACGGGGTGCACCTCGGCCACAGGGAACTCCTGCGCAGGACCGTGGAGCACGCCCGGCGGCACGGGCTGCAGTCCGTGGCGCTGACTTTCTCCCCCCATCCGATCCGGTTCTTCACGCCCGGGGCGCGGTTCTATGAGATCACCTCGCTGGGCGAGAAGGCGGCCCGGATGGAGGAGTTGGGGATCGACGTCCTGGTCGTCGAATCGTTCACCGGGGAGATCGGCGGAATGTGGCCGGAGGAGTTCGCCCGGACGGTCATCCACGAGCGGATGCGGGCGCGCTTCGTCACGGTCGGGTACGATTTCACCTTCGGCAGGAACCGGACCGGGTCTCCGGAGATGCTCCGGCGCATCGGCGCGGAACTCGGATTCGAGGTGGACGTCGTCGCGCCGCTCCTGCGGGGGGGGGCGATCGTGAGCTCCAGCCGGATCCGGGAACTGTTGCTTTCGGGTCGCGTCCGGGAGGCCGAGGAGCTCCTGTGCCGCCCGTACGCCGTGTCCGGGACGGTGATCCCCGGCGCCGCCCGGGGACGGAAGCTGGGGTTTCCGACGGCGAACGTGCGGTTCGTCCAGGAGCTCGTCCCCCTTCCGGGGGTCTACGTCGTCGACGCCTCGGTCGAGGGAGTCGTGCGGAGAGGGGTGGCGAACGTCGGGTTCAACCCCACGTTCGGGGAAAACTCGCTCGGCGTCGAGGTCCACCTGTTCGATTTCGAGGGAGACCTGTACGGGCGGGAGATGACGGTGTATTTCCGGGACCGGATCCGCGACGAGCGGAAATTCCGGAGCGTGGAGGAACTCGTGCGGCAGATCGCGAAGGACGCCCGATACGCGCGGGCGGCGCGGCTTCCGGACCGGCCGCAGGAATGCGGCGCCCGGGCAGCCGCAATCCGGCGGGAGGGCCGCGGAACGTGAGGACCCCCGGCTGGCTTCTCGCCCCGGCGGCGGTCCTCCTCGCCGCCGGGTGCACCGCGCCGGGGCCGGGGGGGGCTCCCGCGCCCGCCGACGTCGCGTCGGTGCAGCAGGCGCTCGTCGGGGCCGTGGAGCGGGCCGTCCCGGCGGTGGTGAACATCCGGACGGTGACCCGTTTCGCGCGCGGGGCCGCCGGAGGGGCGCGGCCCGAGGGTCCCCCCCCGGAATACCTCGTCGACCTCCTCGAGGAGAACGGCGGGTTCCGGGAAAACTCCCTCGGCTCCGGGGTCGTGATCGGCGAGGACGGCCTGATCGTCACCAACGAGCACGTCATCCGCGACGCCGACGAGATCGTGGTCCGGCTCTCCGACCGCAGCGAACATCGCGCGAAAGTGGTCGGCGCGGATGTGCGGACGGACGTGGCCGTCCTGCGGATCCAGCCGCCGGGGAAACTCCGCGTGGCGACCCTCGGGGATTCCTCCAGGCTGAAAGTCGGCGAATTCGCCATCGCGGTGGGGAACCCCTTCGGTCTCGAAAGCACGGTGACCCTCGGCGTCGTGAGCGCGACCGGGAGGAGCGCGGAGCCGGAATACGAGGGGGGGGACGATTTCATCCAGACCGACGCGTCGATCAATCCCGGGAATTCCGGCGGCCCCCTTCTCAACGCCCGCGGCGAGGTCGTGGGGATCAACACGGCGATGGTGAGCGCCGGGCAGGGCATCGGGTTCGCCATCCCGATCAACACCGTGCGCGCCGTGGAGCAGGACCTGGTCGCCCACGGGACGGTTCGGCGGGGGTGGGTCGGCCTGGGGATCCAGCCGCTCTCGCCGGAACTGGCCGAAGCCGTCGGCGCGGCGGGCGAAAAGGGGATCCTCGTGAACCGCATCGTCCCCGGCAGCCCGGCGGAACGCGCGGGGATCCGGATGGGGGACATCCTCGTGGCGTGGGGGAAGTCCCGCCTGTCGGGAGTGAAGGAGTTCCGGAAGCTGGTCGCCGACACGGCGCCGGGGAAAACGGTCGCGATCGAGGGCGTGCGCGAGGGGAAGCGGGTCCTGCTGACGGTGACGGTCGAGGAGGCGGAGAAGCAGGCCGGGGGAAGGCGCGTGCCTCCCAGGGAACCCGTGGACCGCCTCGGGGTGGCCGTCCGGCCCGTTCCGCCGCACCTCCTGCGGGAGATGGAGATCCGCGGCGGGGTGGAAGTGACGTTCGTCGAAACCGCGAGCCCGGCGTGGGAAGGCGGGATCCGCGAGGGGGACGTGCTCCTGTCCGTCAACCGGGAGGCGGTGCGCAACGTGGAGGAGTACCGGAAGGCCGTGACCCGCCTGCCGCGGGGGCGGCCGGCCTTCGCGCTGGTGTACCGCGAGGGGGCGCAGCTGTACGTCGCCATGAGGAACAAGTGAGGGAGAGGAGGCAGCGATGGGAGTGGTGAAGGACCCGGAGGTGGCTCGGCGGATCGCCCGCGCCGTGGTCTCGGACATCGCGCTGTACAACGCGAAGAAGGTGGAGGAGGGGGTGCAGAACGACAACCTCTTCGACATCCTGAAGGAGGAGATCGAGGAGGGCAGGACGTACTACCACAGCCGCATCGACCCCGAGATCGCGAGGAGCACGAACTACTACAACCTTGCGCTGGTGGACGTCCTCCTCAAGCCCGCGGGCCGCATCCCTTCGAAGGCCTGGTAGCATGGGGCCGGTCGGGCCCCACCGGTTGACGGTTCCGCCCGAACGCGCGGGAGACCGGCTCGACCGGTTCCTCGCGGAAGCGATCCCCGGCCTCTCCCGGTCCCGCGTCCAGCGGTTGATCGCGGAGGGGAACGTCGTGATGGCGGAGGGGCCTGTGCAACCGGCGACGCGCCTCAAGGGCGGAGAGCGCCTGTCCGTGGTCGTTCCCGCGCCGGCCCCCCTCGCCCTCGCGCCGGAAGATCTTCCCGTCAGGATCCTCCATGAAGACGCCCACCTCCTCGTCGTCGAAAAGCCCGCCGGGATGGTGGTTCACCCCGCCCCGGGGCACCCCGGGGGGACCCTCGTGAACGCGCTGCTTTCGCGCGCGGACACCCTTTCGGGCATCGGCGGGGTTTCCCGGCCCGGGATCGTCCACCGTCTCGACCGGGACACTTCCGGGATCCTCGTGGTGGCGAAAACCGACGCGGCCCACCGGGCGCTTTCGGCGCGGTTTTCCGCCCACGCGATGGACCGGCGGTACCGGGGGATCGTCTTCGGCGCCCCGCCCCGGGCGGAGGGGACGGTCGTCACGCGGATCGGCCGGCATCCCGTGCGGCGGAAGCGGATGGCGGTTCTGCCGGCGGGGGGGCGCGAGGCCGTGACCCGGTACCGCCTGATCGAGACGTTCGGGCGCTTCTCCCTCGTCGAGTTCTCGCTTTCGACGGGACGCACCCACCAGGTCCGGGTGCACTGCGCGCATCTCGGTTGCCCGATCGTCGGCGACGACGTGTACGGCCGGCCGAGGAAGATCCCGATGGGGAAAGGCGCATCGGCCCGGACGGTGACCGTGGGGCGGTTCCTCCTGCACGCGTACCACCTCGCGTTCCCGCACCCGGTCACGGGAGAGGAACTCTCCTTCACCGTGTCCGACCCCCCGGAGTTCGCAGCCTTCCGCGCCGAGGCCGCCCGGTGAACCCCCTCCCGCGGTTCCTCCAGTCCCCGCTGCTGCGATCCGTCCCGGGCGTGTACCATGCCTTCCTCGGCAGGGACCCCGTGGCGGGGAGGGGACGGTCCGAGCGCATGCGGGAGGTCTTTTCCATCCCGGCGGAGTCGGTCGCCACGGTCACGCAGGTCCATTCGGCGCGCGTGGTCTTCTTCGGCGCGCCTTCAGGGCAGTCCGGCCCGGCGCAACGGCGGGAGGCGGACGCGCTGTGGACCGACGCGCCGGGCACGGGGGTGGAGGTCCGGACCGCCGATTGCGCCCCCGTCCTTCTCGCGCACCGGACCCTTCCCTTCGTCGCCGCGGTCCACGCGGGGTGGAGGGGGCTTTCCGCCGGCATCGTCGAGGAAACCGTCCGGGCCCTGGCGGCAAGGTACGGGAACGGCGTACCGGAGGGGATCGTCGCCGCCGTGGGCCCCTGTGCACGGGGGTGCTGCTACGAGATCGGCGAGGAAACGGCGGAGGCGCTGCTGCGGATCCGCGGCGGCGATCGGCACCTCCGGAAGGGGCCGTCCCCCGGGAAGTGGACCGCGGATCTCCAGGGAATCGCCCTGGCGGCCCTCGCAGGCGCCGGGATCCGGCGGGAACGGTCCGGGGCCTCGGGGATCTGCACCATCTGTTCCCCCGGGTTCCACTCCTTCCGGCGTGAAAAATCCTTGACCGGCCGGCAGTCAAGTTTTATTTATAAGTTGAATCATTCCGTTGCCTCATCCAATCTTTCCACGGGGCGGGACATCGCATGATACCGATCCAGACGCGCATCCGCATCGAAAGCGAGATCCTCTCCCGGATGGAGAAGCGCTACTCCGAAGAGGAGCAGGCGAACCACCTGATGAGCCTCCTCCTCGACAACTACCCGCTCCACTCCGCCGTCGTGCTCGCCTTCGACGAAGGGAAGTCCCCGCTCGTGGTGGCCCACCGGGGGCTCTCCGGGAACTTCATCAAGGACCTGTATTCGAAGGGGACCCTGCCGGTCATCGACGCGGCCGCATCCGGCGAGATCGTGATCGCGGGGGACGACCCGAGGCTGTCGGATCCCGCCTGGCGCCTCGAGCACGAGTGCCGCAGCCTCTACGCGGCACCGTGCCGGATCCAGGGGGAGACCGTCGGCGTGTTCCTCGCCGACTCCGGCCAGGCCGATCTGTTCGCCGGGGAAACCCGGAGCGCGTTCCAGCGGTACGCCCAGCTGTGCGCGATCCTGTTGCTGTTGCGGACCTACCGCGGGAAAGCCGCCCGGGTGCCCGACATCGATCCCGTCACGGGATTGCGCGGGTTCAAGTTTTTCCACGAGGTTCTCCACCGGGAAATGATGCGGGGGAAAAAGTTCCGGCACCCCGTTTCCCTCCTGTTCGTCAAGGTGCGCTGCCTCCGCGAGATGAACGAGGTGCACGGGCACGTCGCCGCCGACCAGGCGCTGGTGGCGTTCGTCGAGGCGGTCCGCAGATGCGTCCGGGAGGTCGACTTCGTGACCCGGACGGGATCGATGATCCACATCGTCATGCCGCAGATGGAGAAGGAGGAGGCGTCGAAGGTCGCCGAAGCGATCCGCGAAGCCGTGGATGCGTCCCGGCCGGGGCGGGGGGGCGTCGTGCTCAAGGCCGCGATCGGCGTGGTCTCCTGCCCGAAGGACGGCGACACGGAACGGGTGCTTCTTCCCCACGTCGAATCGATGGTGCATGAATCGGCCCGCAAGGGCGGGAGCGCCGTGTCTGTTTTCAGGGATTGACGCGCGGAACCGGATTGCGGTACACTTGAATTTCCTGGACCAGACCAGCGCACATTCGGCGAGAAACCACCACCTGTTGGAGTGCCTTCCGAAGCGTTTTTCCACCATGGCGATACCGGTGGTCCCGGGCGCTGGAAGGAGAATCCCCAAATCCTCCGGAGAACCTGCATGAACCTGAAAGAGCTCAAAGGAATGCGTATCGGCGAACTGACCGAGATCGCGAGGAAGATGAACGTCGACGGGGCCGCGGGCCTCAAGAAGCAGGAGCTGATCTTCGCGATCCTCCAGGCTCAGACCGACCAGGAGGTGATCGTCTCCGGGGAGGGGGTCCTCGAGGTCCTTCCCGACGGGTACGGGTTCCTGCGCTCCCCCGATTCGAACTATCTCCCCGGCCCCGACGACATCTACGTCTCCCCCTCCCAGATCCGGCGGTTCGGACTGCGCACGGGCGACACCGTGAGCGGCCAGATCCGCGCGCCCAAGGGGGACGAACGGTACTTCGCGCTTCTCAAGGTCGAGAAGATCAATTACGAGGATCCCGAGATCAGCAAGGACAAGATCCTCTTCGACAACCTGACGCCGCTGTATCCCCAGGAAAAGTTCACGATGGAGCACGCGCAGGACAACTACTCCACGAGGATCATCGATCTCGTGGCCCCGATCGGCAAGGGGCAGCGTGCGCTGATCACCTCCCCGCCGCGCGCGGGGAAAACGATCATCCTCCAGAACATCGCGAACGGCCTGACGAAGAACCACCCCGAGGTCGTTCTCATCGTCCTGCTCATCGACGAGCGGCCCGAGGAAGTGACCGACATGCAGCGCAGCGTGAAGGGCGAGGTCATCTCCTCGACCTTCGACGAACCGGCGCAGCGGCACGTGCAGGTGGCCGAGATGGTCCTCGAGAAGGCCAAGCGACTCGTCGAACACAAGAAGGACGTGGTCATCCTCCTCGACAGCATCACGCGCCTGGCCCGCGCCTACAACGCCGTCGTCCCCCCGTCGGGGAAGGTGCTCTCGGGCGGCGTCGACGCGAACGCCCTGCAGAAGCCGAAGCGGTTCTTCGGCGCGGCCCGCAACATCGAGGAAGGCGGGTCGCTCACGATCATCGCCACCGCGCTCATCGAGACCGGCAGCCGGATGGACGAGGTGATCTTCGAGGAGTTCAAGGGGACCGGCAACAACGAGCTGGTCCTCGACCGGAAGATCGCGGAGAAGCGGATCTTCCCGGCGATCGACATCAACAAGTCGGGAACGAGGAAGGAGGAGCTGCTCCTCGAGAAGAACCTCCTCCAGCGCGTCTGGATCCTGCGGAAGTTCCTCTCCCCCCTGTCGCCCGCGGAGAGCATGGAATTCCTCCTCGACAAGATCTCCAAGACGAAGACGAACAAGGAATTCATCGATTCGATGAACAGCTGAAACGACGGAAAGGACGCGCAACGATGAAGGAGAACATTCACCCGAAGTACGTCGCCGCCACCGTGAAATGCGCCTGCGGCAACACCTTCGAGACGATGTCGGTCATGGAGGAGATCAAGGTGGCGATCTGTTCCCGGTGCCACCCGTTCTTCACCGGGAAGCAGAAGCTGGTCGACACGGCCGGTCGGATCGAGAAATTCGAGAAGAAGTACAAGAAGGGGTCGAAGGCCTGATCCCCGGGGGGGCGCCGGACCCGCCGTGAACGTCATCCTGCTGTCCTGCACCCCCGAACCGGAGCGCGCCGTCGCACTGGCCGCCCGGCTGTGCTACTCCGCCGCGTCGATCGGGGATCTGCGCGAGGAGCTCTCTCGGCGCGACGCGCGGAACCTCGTGCGGCGGGTCCTGTCGATGGGGCACGCCTCCGTCCTCGAGCACGTCACGCTCACCTACGGCGTGGAGGGGATCTCCCGGGCCGCGTCGCACCAGCTGGTCCGCCACCGGATCGCCTCGTATTCCCAGCAGAGCCAGCGGTACGTCGCCGCGGAATTCGGCTTCGTCGTTCCGCCGACCATCGGCGGCTCCCGGAGTCTGGCACAGGCGTTCCGCCGCCACATGGCCGCGTCGTCCCGCCTGTACCGGAAGCTGATGGAGGCGGGGGTCCCCGCGGAGGACGCGCGGTTCGTCCTGCCGAACGCGACGCAGACCAGGATTCTCGTCACGATGAACGCCCGGGAGCTGCACCACTTCTTCTCCTTGCGGACGTGCCGCCGCGCGCAGTGGGAGATCCGGGAGATGGCGATGCGGATGCTTGCGGCGGCCAGGGAGCGCGCCCCGTTGCTGTTCGAGTCGGCGGGGCCGGGGTGCGTCCGGGGGCGGTGCCCGGAAGGGAAGATGAGCTGCGGGAAACCCGACGAGGTCCGCCGGGAGATCGCGTCGCTCGGGAAGGGAGGCGGCCGCTGATGTCGCGGGAACCCGCCGAACTCGTCCTCGGGGGGCAGGCGGTCATCGAGGGCGTGATGATGAAGGGACCCCTCGCGTACGCCGTCGCCGTGCGCAAGGCGAGCGGGGAGATCCGCGTGCGGGATTTTCCCATCGCCGAATCCGCCGCGAGGAAGCGGATCGCGAAGGTCCCCCTGGTCCGCGGAGTGGTGACGATGGCCGTGATGCTGGCGATCGGGTACCGCGCCCTGCAATATTCCGCCGACGAGGCGATGGCGGACGCCGGGGAAGCGGAAGGGGCCGGGAAGGGCGCTCCCGCGGAAACCGCGAAGGGAGGAGGCGTGGCCATGGCGGGAGCGATGGCGGCGGCGCTCCTCCTCGGGGTGGGACTGTTCTTCCTGTTGCCGCTGTACGCGACCCACCTCCTTTCCCGGCTGCTTCCCGTGCTGGGGGGATCGATCGCGTTCAACCTCGCCGACGGGGCGATACGGGTCCTCGTCTTCGTCCTCTACATCGCGGCGATCGCGCGGATGAAGGACATCCGGAGAGTGTTCGAGTACCACGGCGCGGAGCACAAGGTGATCCACGCCTTCGAGGCGAAGGCCGGCCTTTCGCCCGGGGAGGTGGCGGCCTACCCCCGGCTGCACCCGCGCTGCGGCACCAGTTTCCTCCTGTTCGTGATGGTGATCGGCATCCTCGTTTTCTCGCTGATTCCCAGGGAGAGTTCCCTCGCCGCGAAGGCGCTGCTGCGCCTGCCGCTCCTCCCCGCGATCGCCGGGATCTCCTACGAGGTGCTCCGGCTCTCCGCGAGGAAGGCGCGGTCCCCCTGGTTCCGGGCGCTCGTCGCGCCGGGGCTGTGGCTTCAGCGGCTGACGACGCGCGAGCCGGACCTGCGGCAGATCGAGGTGGCGATCGCCTCGTTCCGCCGCGTTTCCGGTCCTCCGGAAGCGGAGGGTTCCCTTGTGGGATAAGCTCGCATCGATCGCGGAGAAGGTGCCCGAGCTGGAACGCCTCCTGGCGGACCCGTCGGTCACCGGGAACCCCCGGGAGATGCAGCGCCTGGGGAGGGAGCTCGCCGACCTGCGCCCGGTCGCCGAGGCGCACTCCCGGTACCGGCGGATCGCGCGGGAGATCGAGGAAAACCGGGCCCTCCTCGACGCCGAGACCGAACCGGAAATGAAGGCGATGGTGCGCGAGGAGATCCAGCGGCTGACCTCGGAACTGGAAGCGCTCTCGGAGGAGATCCGCGTCCTGCTGGTCCCGAAGGATCCGAACGACGACAAGAACATCCTCATCGAGATCCGCGCCGGTGCCGGGGGCGAGGAGGCGTCGCTCTTCGCCGGCGAGCTGTTCCGCGCCTACGGGATGTACGCCGACGCGAAGGGGTGGAAGGTGGAGATCCTCTCCCGCAGCGAGACGGGGCTCGGGGGGACCAAGGAAGTGATCGCGATGATCGAGGGGCGCGGGGCGTACAGCCGCCTGAAATACGAAAGCGGCGTCCACCGCGTCCAGCGCGTGCCCGCGACGGAGGCGGGGGGCAGGATCCACACCTCGACGGTCACCGTGGCGGTGATGCCCGAGGCGGAAGAGGTGGATGTCCAGATCCAGCCGGACGACCTGCGGATCGACGTCTTCCGTTCCTCCGGGCCGGGGGGGCAGAGCGTGAACACCACCGATTCGGCCGTCCGGATCACGCACATCCCCACGGGCCTCGTCGTCCAGTGCCAGGACGAGAAATCCCAGTTGAAGAACAAGTCGAAGGCCCTGAAGATCCTGCGGTCGCGCCTCTACGACGCCGAGACGGCGAAGCGCCGGTCCGAGCGCGCCGACCTGCGCCGATCCCAGGTGGGGACGGGCGACCGCAGCGAGCGGATCCGGACCTACAATTTCCCCCAGAACCGCGTGACCGATCACAGGGTCGGGGTGACGGTGCACCAGATCTCCTCCGTGCTCGACGGCGGGTTCGATCCCTTCATCGACGCCCTGGCGGCCCAGGCCCAGGTCGAGGCGCTGCGCAAGACCGGCTGACCGCCGCCATGCGCCTTTCGGAACTCCTCGGGATCTGCCGGCGGGAGATGGCGGCCGTGCGGGACGCCGCCCCCGGCGAAGCGGAGATCCTCGTTTCCGCGGTCACCGGGATTCCCCGGGGCAGGCTCTTTCTCTCCGCCGGCCGCGATGTCGGCGGCGCGGCGGAGAGGATGATCCCGCTGATCGCCCGCCGCGCGGCGGGGGAGCCGCTCCAATACGTTCTCGGCGCGTGGGATTTCTTCGGCAGGGAGTTCCGGCTTTCCCGGGACACCCTCATCCCGCGGCCCGAAACGGAGGGGCTGGCGGAGCGCGCGGTCGCGGCGCTGCGCCGGTCTCCGGCGATCCGCCCGCTGGCCCTGGACGTGGGAACCGGGAGCGGGGCGATCGCGGTGACCCTGGCGGCCGAGGTTCCCTCCGCCGCGGTCGTGGCGACCGATGTTTCCGGCGGCGCGCTGCGGGTGGCGGCGGAGAACGCGCGGCGGCACGGCGTGGCGGACCGTGTCCTCGCGGTTTGCTGCGACCTCCTTTCCGCCTTGAAATGGGGGGAGCGATTTGATGTAGTGGTCTCGAATCCTCCGTACGTCGCCGAGGGGGAGTGGTCCTCCCTGCCGCGCGCGGTGCGCGACCACGAGCCTCCGGGGGCGCTGTTGGCCGGGCGGGACGGCTTGTCCGTGCTGCGCCCCCTCGTCGCGGGCGCGGAGAAGGTTCTCGCGCCCGGCGGCAGCCTGTGGTGCGAAATCGGCGCGGGCCAGGGGGGGGCGGCGATCTCGCTGCCGTGCGGGTCCTTGCGCCCGCTCGGCGTGTTCCGGGACCTCGCCGGGCGGGACCGGTACGCCGGCTGGTCGAAACCGGAACGGGAGGCCTGACACTGGACATCTTCGTCATCAAGGGGGGCAGGCGCCTGTCGGGGACCTGCCGCGTATCCGGTGCGAAAAACGCCGTGCTGCCCGCGATGGCCGCTTCCCTGCTCGCGGAGGGGACGGTGGAGATCGCCGGCGTCCCGCGCCTGCGGGACATCGCCACCTTCGGCAAGCTCCTCGGGATCCTCGGCGCGAAGGTCGACCGCGTCGCCGCCGGCGAGCCCGGCCGGGACCTGCTGCGGATCGTCCCGGGGGTGGCGCGGAAGGCCGAGGCGCCCTACGATCTCGTGAAGACGATGCGCGCCTCGGTCCTCGTCCTGGGTCCCCTCCTCGCCCGGTACGGGAGGGCGAGGATCTCCCTTCCCGGCGGTTGCGCCATCGGGGCCCGCCCGATCGATCAGCATCTGCGGGGCCTGGAACTCCTGGGAGCGAAGACCAGCCTCTCCGAAGGGTACGTCGAGGCGACGGCGAAGCGCCTTTCGGGGGCGGCCGTCACCTTCGACATGAAGACCGTCACGGGGACGGAGAACCTGATGATGGCGGCCACCCTCGCCGAGGGGACGACGTTCCTGAAGAACGCGGCGAAGGAACCCGAAGTGTGCGACCTGGCGCGCCTGCTCCGCTCCATGGGCGCCGACATCGAGGGGGAAGGGACGGACGAGATCGTGGTGCGGGGGGTCCGTTCCCTGCGCGGGGCGCGTCACGAGGTGATGGCGGACCGGA
>Ga0334722_10005694_pt1 | contig 12504 bp, 21 predicted proteins | sample C3_bottom_MG_FD_207210 | JGI IMG/M metagenome (GOLD analysis project Ga0334722, IMG submission 207210) | Sediment microbial communities from Yellowstone Lake, YNP, Wyoming, USA - C3_bottom | ecosystem: Environmental > Aquatic > Freshwater > Lake > Sediment | place: USA: Wyoming | collected...
TTTAGTTTCTTTTGGTTTTTCTGCTTTAGTTTCTTTTGGTTTTTCTGCTTTAGTTTCTTTTGGTTTTTCTGCTTTAGTTTCTTTTGGTTTTTCTGCTTTAGTTTCTTTTGGCGTGCCTTTAGGTTTGTGACCTTCTAACTTATTTTTACGCCAATCATCATCAGTGTTAAGTCCAATTATTAAGACATTTGAAGAAGGAATGTAAACATCGATTTTCTCTCCTTTAAGTTTCTCCTTTTTAATTCCCTCAATTGCAACACCACCTTTTTCTGTAGAAATTTTTGTAACTTTACCATCAATGCCTTTGTATTCCCCACGGATTATTCTAACTGTATCATCGACGTTTATTCGAACACTTCGCTTTCCATATTTTTTTCTAAGTTCTTTTGATAGAGATCCTGAAATTTGTTTACTCCTTACAGCATAAGTTGCTTTATAGATTTGTTGATTTCTACTTTTTGTCGGCTTCAATCATACCACCATAGATGCAAGACTAGCTACTCTTGGCCATTTTTCAGATGCTTCAGCTGCAACAGGTCCTTTGATGTCAGTCCCCTTAATTTCTCCTTCAGGAGTTACAAGAACTCCTGCATTATCCTCAAAAATTACTCGAACGCCATTTAGTCTGCGAACTGGGTATTTTTGTCTAATCACAACTGCACCATAAACTTGTTTTCTTAATTCTGCAGGACCTTTTTTTACTACTACATTTACAAAGTCACCAACTGCAGCCGCAGGTAACCTTGATGAACGTGTTTTCAATTTTTGAACCATGACAATTTCTAATATTTTTGCACCAGTATTGTCTGCACAATTAATTCGAGCGCCAACAGGTAGAACTCTAGTAACATAAGGTCTAAATTCCTGAACTCCTTTTGCCTTGCCACGACTTCTACCCTGTGACATTACTTTCTAACCTCCACTACAACAAAAGAAACAGATTTTGATACAGGCCTACATTCAGCAGTTAAAACTAAATCGCCTTCTTTAACATCAATGCATGATGGGGTATGAGCATGAATGGTGCTTTTACTTCTAGCATATCGTTTGAATTTACTAAAATAAAGAGGAGATTCTTTTTGCAATACAATGGTATTTTTTGCTTTAGCGCTAACAACTTTTCCCTCAAATAATTTTCCTCGTACACTAAGAGAACCATGAAATGGGCAATGCTTATCATTACACACTTCTTTTGGAGCAGTAACTGGGATGCCGATATTTTTTGTCATATTTTTGTTCCCAACCTATCATACGAACGTTTTTCGAGTAAAGAGCCATAAAGTGTAATTTCTTGATTCTTTGCATAGAATTTCCAAGTGTTTAGTTTTTTTGGTATCATTTTGAATCCATTCTTGGTGTTTAATATTAACATTGATTTAGTTTCATCAACAATTGTACCGTTTAATCCTATAATCTGATGATTAGGAGAATCACAAATTTCTGTTTTTAATCCTATAATTTCATGGATAGAGATATTTTCAGAAGTTATCATTTTTTCTTCATCTCATTTAATCTAGTCATAATTCTTGCTATATCTCTTCTCAGCGGTTTTATCTTTCCACTTTCCTTACGAAGTGTTCCCTTTGCTGAATCTACCTTAAGTTTTGTAAGATCTGAACGAAGTTGTTGTAATCTATCATGTAGATCATTTTCGTTTAGCTCTCGTACAGTTTTCATTTTAATTCTTGTCATGTTCTAAATTTCTCCTCTTCTTCTTCTAATGTTTCAAGAGTTGCAATTTTCTTTGCTTCAAGTTCAATTTGCTCACTTTCAGTTCTTGCCTTTCTTTCCGCCTCAGTTTCCACTTTTATTGTAGAGACAGGTTTATCTGCGATTACCTTAACTACGATTTCCTCTTTTTGTTTTTGTTTAGCTTTTTTAGATTTGTCTTTAAATTCAAATTCAGGGATAAGCTTTTCTTTAATTGCAATTCTAATTCTAATTCCAATAAGACCCATAGGGGTTTTTACATGGGCAATATCTTCTGCGACTATTACCTCGGCGTGATGACCAGCTCTTGGTAAAATACCAACTGAATGTTTTTCAAAGGCAGAACGATCACCTCGAAGTTTACCAGAAATTGTAATTTGAACTCCCATTGCACCATTTTCCATAATTTGTTGAAGGGTCCACATAGTTGCTCGTCTAAATGCAGTACCTCGTTCAATATGAGAAGCCAATCTATTACACATTACATTTGGAGAAAGTTCAGGTTTAGCAATTTCAACTACAGAGATTTGAGGATTTTTTAAACCAAATTTTGTTCCGAGGACTTCAGTTAATTCCCTTATACCACTTCCTTTACGTCCGATTACAATTCCTGGTCGTGTAACATGTAAGGCAATTCGGGTTCCTACAGGTGTTTTTGAAATTTCAACATCAGAAAATCCAGCATCCTTGATTTTTTCTCTCAAATAGTCTTTGAGCAACATCATGTTGTAATTATCTTTAAGTACATTTTTTACAGATGACAATTCTAAGACTCCTGAGCTACAAGTTCAACATGAGTTAAAACATTATTTTTTGGAGTGGCTCTTCCCATGGCTCTTGGTATGAATCTTTTTATCAATACACCTTTGTGAACTGTAGCGTTAATAATTTTGAGTCTATCTAAATCCATTCCCTTGTATTCTGCATTAGATTCAAGATTATCAAGCAGTTTAAGAAATTCAGTGGCAGACTTTTGTGGATATCTTCCAGACATTACACCTGGGTCAGATTTATGACCTACTTGCGTTTTGTATCTTCTAAATGGAACTGCTCGTTTCATTGATATTACGTTTTGAAGATAGTCCCTTGCTTTTTCTAGAGAGAGGCCCTTAATTGCTACAGCAATTTCTCGAGCATGTTTATGTGAAATTTGTTTTTCTCGTAAGGATGCTCTTACATGTTTAGTTGGATCAAAATTTTGAAAAGCGTACTTGAATTTACCCATAATTAATCACTTCAATGGAACGTAAAGACTAGATCTAGATGCACCTACGCCGGGGGCACCATGTGAGACTCGCTTATTTGTAATAACATATTCACCTAGATAATGACTTATCATTTCTGGAGAAATATTGACAGCTACAAATTCTTTACCTGAGAAAACATTTACTTGTACACCAACCATGTAAGGTAAAATAATCAAATCCCTAAGGTGAGTTCTTACTGGATTCTTTAATTTACCGGCCTTAGCCATCTTTATCTCTTCAATTAATTTTCTTTTGCTATCTGTAATACCTCTTGTAAGTGATCTTCGAGCTCGTGCTGGAAATAACTGAAAAAGTTTTTCCATCGGCATTTTCTCTAATTCTGTTAAATCGATTCCTTGATAATCAAATTTTTTAACCATTTTTTTTCACCTTAGATGCAAATAGGGAGAATTTCAGGACCATATTATAGCATTCCTATTTTTGTTGCCAAATCTCGTGCTTTGTCAACTGATTGAAATTTAACAAATGCCTTTTTGCCGTAAACCGTTTTTGCAGTATTGACATCAAGTACAGTTTCATTGTATAATGTTTTAACCGCTTGTACGATTTTTGGTTTTGCAGCATCAGACGCCACAATGAAACAAATTTTTTGTTCATTTTCTACCATAGCAAATGTTTTTTCAGTAATGTATGGTTTTAAGATGATTTTTGAAGCTTCGTCAATATTCATTTTATTTTCACCATAAGTTCTAGGTGTGGAGATTTAATTTTAGAAATCTCATCGATGGCACTTTTAGAATAAACGGTCAACCTTATTGGAACTGCTCCAGGAGCTAAATCCAGAACGCTCAGATTCTTTACTGAACACACCTCCACTCCTGGAAATGAACCACAAGCTTTTGAAAGATTTGTAGAGTCCTTTGTTACAAATAATATGCTTTTCCCTACTTTAGATGATCTTCCCCTCAATGCAGATTTTCCACTACGAGCTTTTCGAGATAAGAGTCGGTCAATGTCTTGTGTTAAGTTCAATGCTTCAAAAATTTTTTTCATTTCGCTTGCCTTTGAAACTTTCTCAATAGCATCTGAAACGACTAAAGGAAATGATGCAATTTTTTCTATAATGTGTCCACGTGATTTTATGATTTGTTTTGAGGAAGTAGCAGCTATAGCTGAACAAAGTGCCAATTTATTTTCTTTTTTATTTAGTTTTTTGAAAATGACCTTTTCAGAAGTTGGAGGATGTGCTTGCCTTCCGCCTCTTGTTGATGCTACACCGCCTCCTTGACCCTGACGTCCACCACCTCCACCCTTAAGTCGAGCTACTCTAGCTGAACCGTGACCTGTAGGAGGATCATTGGATCTTGCTACTACATCCATTCCTGCTGTTGGATGTCGTCCTTGTCTTTGAAATTTATGTGAGCTTAGATGTACGACTGCTTTTTGAATAAGATCTTTTCTAAATGGAGTAGAAAATACGCTAGGTAAATCAATTTCATTTTCTTTCGAACCACTAGTTGTAAATGTTTGAACTTTCATTATAAAACGACCTCTAGTATTTGGGGTTTAAGAATTTTAGAAGGAACGTTACGAATTTGTGTTCTTAATTTTATCAGCCGCCTATAAGTTCCTGGAACTGAACCTTTTACAATAACAAAGTCACCATTAACCAAACCAAAATGTTTGAAACCACCTTCTGGATTAATTTTTACTTCGTTTTTTTCTGTGTTACTCATTATCATAATTCTTTTGTTGTACTCAGTTCTTTGATGAAATCCTCGTTGGCCTGCTCTTGGAACCGTATACATTATACTTGCGGGGGAAATTGGACCTAGTGAACCAACTTCTCTTACACTCTTTCGTGATTTGTGTTGTTTCTTTTTTACACCCCATCTGGTGATAGGGCCTTCCCATCCTTTTCCTTTAGTTATTGCTGCTGCATCAACACTGACGCCGGTTTCAAAGACTTGATCAATTTTCATTTCTTTACCTAAGAAGCTTTTTACAAATTCAAATTGCTTTTTAATGTCACCACCTTTCACAGCAGCCTCAAAAATATAGGGTTTCTTTTGATCAAGATTTGTAGTTGGGGTAATTCCAACTATTGCGTAAATTTCTTGTATGTTGCCAAGATGTTTTTCAACTTTTTCTAAATCGTTACCCTCGGTTTTTAATTTTAATATTCTGGAAAAATGTTTTGGTAAATCTTTTGTATAAATGTCAAAAGCAGCTTGAAGACCATAATTGTCTTTTGAGTATCCGCGTATTCCAACTACAAATAACGGAGGAGTAACTATAACTGTTCCAAGACTAACAAGTTGTTTTCCAGCGTTTGGGGTTTTATCACGATCATCAATGGTAACAAGTTGAACACAGCCAGCCTTGAAACCTGCATGTGCTAATAGTTTTGGCTCATCAGAATTTATTGTAGGCCAAGAACGTATTCTAGCCTCAAAATTTTTAGCTCGTCCTCTAGGGAGATATGCAAGACTACCTCTACGTGGTTGACTACGTTTTCGATGACCCATGGATAAACGGAAAAAGTCGTTAACCCCATTATATACCTACTAAAAATTTCAAGGTTTGCCTAGAAATTTTATAAAAATAATCTTTTATGGGTTTAACAAATTTTCTAATAAAGATAAAATTGTAATAGAACCAATAACAATACCTACTAACCCTATAATTATTGCAAAAAGAAGAATTTTTTTTTGGTTTATCATATCTAAAACATGATTTTTTATATTAAATTTGACGCGCCTGAAATATGTTAAGAATTGAAAGTACGCCAATCATTGCTTCTTCAAGTCGAACTGTTTCGGTAGCTTGGTTTGGAAAGAAGTTTAAAATTTTTGAATTTTGAATTTGATGAATTTTGCCTCCTAAAATTTCATGAAGACCTCTCTCAGGGGAACCAAAAACAACGAGAGTTGGTTTTTTACTTTCTAAGAACCATTTTGGAAATTCTTGTGATATCATTTTGCCTTTTCTTGATGTGAGAATAATTTGACCATCCCAAGAAGAAAGTGTTGAAAGAAGACTTCCTCTTTCTTTTACTTTGTACCCCCAATAATCTTTGAGGTGGTCTTTTAAAATTTCTTTTACTGAGAAATTTGGATATTCAGATTTGAATTGAACTGTAATACGCTGGCCAATATCTGCTTTTCCAAAATAGGATATTAGATTTTTTATTCCTACATCAACAAATTTTTTTCCTTTTACTGAAACAACAAGTCCTTCTCTAACATCATCGATTTTAATTCTTCGAGGATCAACGATATTACTGTGACTTGGAATTTTTAATGGGTACAAAATTCCGGAATATTTTAGTAAATCCATTTTTGGGTATAGATATCTTCTAAAATATTGGGGAGTCTCTAAGTACTTTAAAATTGTTGACATAAGTATTGCATCACTTTTTTCACCCAAAGTTTCATGGTAAATGAAAATCTCATCTACTTGAAAAATTGCACATGCTCTAGCTATTCTTGAAATTTTACTGGATTTTTCTTTCTGAGTTATTTCATCAGATAAAGATGAGTCAGGTATTGCGATTGAAATGTTCATGTAATTACTAAATCTTAATTATAATAATACTGTTGTTAACTTTTTTCTGAAGGATATTTTTCTAATGCAATTTTTGCAAATTTTGCAATCTGTTCGTCAGGAATTATCTCAAAGGATTTTGTGGCGGCTTTGATTTGAGACATTTTGATGTGTTGAGAACCTTCTTTTTCTTCACTAGCAATGTAAATTGATGCAGTTGCCAAAATAGCAGCGTCTTGAAGAGAAATATCTGCTTTGTAATTTTTTTCAAGAAAATCTGTAACTTGATCAGAACCTGAACCAATTGCAACTGCGTCATAAGAAATGTAAGTCCCACTTGGATCAGTCAAGTATAATTGGCTTCCTCCAGAATCAACACCCCCGAGAATTAAAGCAACGCCAAAAGGACGTACCCCTGCATATTGAGTAAATTGTTGACACTGATCTGCCAGATGTTTTGCGATTGTTTCAACATCAACAGATTCATCATAAATCAGTTTGTTACTTTGAGAAAAAAATCTTGCATTATCGACTTGACTTCTTGCATCTGGAATATAGCCAGCTGCTGCAACTCCTACGTGATCATCAATTTGAAATATTTTTTGAGCTGTATCTGAAATCTGTAGCTTGCGGGGTTTCTCTTCTACCGCTATAATTATTCCATCTTTACTTTTGATACCAACAGCAATTGTTCCACGTCGTACAGTTTCAATAGCATATTCAACTTGATATAATCTCCCGTCAGGGGAAAAAACAGTAATAGCCCTATCATATCCTTGTTGTGCAGGTAGCAAGTCAATCTTCAATGTTTTGAAAGTTTAATTTAAGTCTAGTCATGTTCAAGTTGTGCATTTTGAAATTCCTTTCACTGGTCATGAAAATATTAGATCCCTTCATAAAAATACAATTGAAATTACAAAGGAAACTGATCTTACCCCAAGTGGAGATTGTATTATTGGAGTAGGTGCTAAATGTGGATGTGGCGAAATTCCAAATAAAATAAAAAAAAAATTAAAAGACCCAAATTCCATTGTAATTTTTTCAATTAATGTAAATGGATATACCTTTAAAATTAATGGAAAAGGGCATAGAGATCTTATTTGCTCAGATCCAAATGATATTGTTTTACGAAAAAGCAATTATGTGTGCCCTAGAACTTTAGCAGTAAATTGTGACAAGGCTAGTGATTCTATTCCAAGAAAATTAGTTCAGCTTTTACAAAACCCAAAAACAAGAGGAGTTTTTTCTATTGAGATCATTTAATTTTTGAATTTTAAGAGTTTGATTTTTCTAAAACATTAGTAAGTGCACGATTTACAATTTCCATTAAAAGATACTGATTGTAATTTTTGTTTTCCTCAACCTTGTGATTTTTTGTTTTTGAACCAGTTTTTTGAGAGATATTTTTTACAAGGTTTTCAATTTTATCAGATGTTGTTTTGATTAAGGTTGAATATTTTGATTCAAAATCTTTAGGAGTTTCATACTCTAAAAGCTTAGTTGATGTTCCATAAAATTTTGTAATGGCTCCTCTAGATTCTTGAATTTTCACTAGTTCTATTAGACCTGAAATTTTTAAAACATCCAGATGGTGACGGATTGTAGTTAGTGCTTTATTGTATCCAGTTTTTTTCAATTCTTCTAAAATTTGTTCTGCTGTAAATTGTTTTTTATATAAAATTTTTAGAATTTTTGACCTAGTAAGATCCTCAATTGCTTTGGCTTGCTGGCTACTCGAAGTGACTATTCTATTAATTCTAATTGATTTTTCCAATAATGTAGACATGTAGTTTTAAGTGAAAATGTAAGCTAAAAGATCGTTATATCATATTTTTTTGTCTATTCGCATTAATTTTTTTTTGTTACTATCTAGACTCTACTGGTTGAATCTTAATTAGATATGCTACTATAAAGATTATACTAGAACAATATTTATTGTTGCATATTAATCAAATTAGAAGCATTACGAAATTAGTAGATATTTTGTGGCCATGCAGCCAACTAGCCATAATTAGGCACCACCATACATTTTTCAGGTCCAAAAACACAAAATTGTGTATTTGATTAAAATGAAAAATCGAGTTATATTGATTTTTTAGTAAAACGTTCATAGGCAATAACATACCTCTCGGTCATTTTTTTAATTAAATCATCTGGGATTGTAGGAGCTATTGGCTCTTTTCCTTTAGCGCGTGCTTCATCGAATTTTTTTTGGTAACCATCATGTGTTAACCAATCCCGGAGTAATTGCTTATCGTACGATTCCTGAATTTTTCCAATAGAATAGGAGTCTTTTGGCCACAAACGATACTCGTCTGGACCAATTGAGTCTCCAAGAATAATCTTATTATCGAGTTTACCAAATTCTAATTTCAGGTCTGCCAGTATAAAGCCTGCAGAATCAGCAATTATTCCCATTTTTTTATAGATTTGAATTGATGTCTTTGATAGCCAGTCAAACTCTTCGTTTGTAACAAGATTCAATTCTACTGCATGGTTTTTGTCAACAGCAACATCGTGAGATGATTTTGTCGTAGGATCAAAAATAGGTTCAGGTAGTTTTGCTGCAAGTTCAGTATTAGAATTTTCAGGCAGATTTACTTCACCATTTTTCCATCTACCTACAAGGCTTCCATAAAAATAACCTCTCACTACACATTCAAGGGGGATCATATTCATTTTTTTTACTATAATTCCTGTTTTTGATTGGGTCCTAACAAAATGGTTTGGTATATCTAATTCATTAAACCAAAATTCTGCAAATTTACATAGGATTTCTCCTTTTTTTGGGATTTCCTCTTTAAATTTTACATCATAAGCTGATACTCTATCGCTAAACAGAAAAAGCAGATTACCATCTTCTAAATCATAAATATCCTTTACTTTTCCAGATACAAGAAATTTCATCTATAAAATCTAATTCTTAATATCATTTTAGTGCATTGTTTTTGAATATGAAAAGGGATCTTTTTCTTAAGATCTAGATTATCCTAGGAATTATGAATCTCAAAACCTGATTTTGAATGCAAAAACAATTTTAAATCTAATCTTTTGATTCTTCTCTCGATTCTCTTTCTTGTTTACTTAAGATTGATTTCTTTAGCTCTTCGTAGGATTCTTGATATTCCTTTTTCATTTGATTTTCAGGCTTGGATGGGTTATTTTTGTTCTTTTGGCGCATAATTTTCTTCATATATAAAATACCTCATGTTAAACTAGGAATTAATAGTTTGCAGATTTAGTTTATTATTAATTTTCCTTTTATTCCTGTATTTTCTTACCTTCGGCAATTACACAATCATGGCATAGTCTTGGTTTTGAGGTTGCTAGTTCTTTTTTCTTCTTACAGCGTTTGCATATTTCTTTCATTTCTTTGATAATCAGAACCTTGTAGATATGAATGCCTGTTTTTCACGTTTTATCATTATGTTCATAATCGTATACAGATATCATAATTGAATTAGGGGATTTTTAAGAACCCATCATTCCAGGCATTTTGATAGGTGTCCTGTATGCCTTACTGACAAAAATTCCCTCATCTGAAGTAACAATCACAAAGTCCATATCATTTTCAGGGGGTGGGGAGATAATGATTTTTTGACCTGGTTGTAATGTTCCAAGTTCCTGAATATCGCCGCCCCCAAAATTTGCTTTGACATTTGTTAAGGGACTATTTCCTATGTTTTGAATTGTTACTCTAGCCATGATGAAGAGATCTTGTTTATCCTTAAATGGGTCGACCAAAATTTCATATTCTTGAGATGCAATAGCGCCCTTCGATAATGATATACCCACAACTAGAGATAAAATAGCTATTACACCCACCCCTAATCCTATAAGCATCTTATATGTTGCCACTAAAACTAAGAGTAGTTGATCACTTTTAAAATTACTTGCAATAATGACAACTGTCTTAAAACTGGATTACCTAGTCCACATATTATATTTACTTCATAATTTCTTAATCAGGTAATGAAAACTAGAACAATCTTTGCCTTAATTACTATCAAAAATAGTAAAAATTTAGTGTTTTGATTAGGTTAATGAGGATTAGGAGTAATTGAAATCTGGGATGTTAGAATCAAAAATGGATGGTCATCGGATTACCATAATACTAGATGATGATATTGTAAAAAAACTTCGAAAGCGGCAGGCAAAATTGTTGATGGGAACAACCAATTCGGTTACTCTTACTAGTGTAATTAAAGAAGCTCTTAATGAATATCTAAAAAAAGAAAAGGATTAGTTTCCTAACTCAGAAATTATTAAATTTTCTTGTTTAATTGGTTTTGAGTGGTTCCAAGAATAATCAAAAAGAAGACAGATTGAATCAATTAGGGATTTGGAATTAGTCCAAAAAGCAAAAATGTTTCTAGTTGGGAAGTTGGTATTTCTCAAAAAAATTAATAATTCATCGTCATCTTTTAATAGAAAGCATTGATTTTTTGCCATGTTTTTGGGCCAAGACCTTACACTTGATTTATTCATGTTTTGAATTAAATGAGGAACTAGGGCATCTGATGAAATTAATAGCTTCATATTCAATGAGGAGGCCTCAAATATTTCAATTAAATTTGAATAATAAAATCTCGAAAAATCCTTTGCACCACATAATAATTTACAACCAATTTTAGAATTTGAAATCATATTCTGCATTTTACTATGAATTCTAGGTGAGCCTTGAAGCATTTGGAATTTTTCGTACTCGGGTTCATCAGATTTAGTAAAAAAGCAGGGTATCTGATTCCATAACTGTGTAATCTCTTTTTCTTTTTCTGCTAACATTCCAATCTTTGTTTGTTCAGTTTTTACCATAGTAGAGATGGCTTTCTCCATAGGGATGGCTGAAAATTTAGTTGGATAAGAAAATTCGCTAACTACAATCCCACGATTAGTCAACTCATTAAGTATGTGATAAGTTTCAGTTCTGGGCAATTTAAGGTCCTTACATACTTCTGGGGAGGATTTTGAGCCGTACTTGCCCAAATATATGAAAACCTTTGCTTGGGTTTTTGTTAAACCAAATTTTACTAATTCCATGGTAATTCTTTCAATTCCTAATTTGTATTCGTGTAATTTTGAATCAGAGGGTGAATTAAGAATATTAATGGATTTTTCTGCTTCATTCATAGATCTTTATAGATCGGTGATTCTTATATCGAATCTGGATCAAATTGTAAAATTTTAGTTCCAAAGTGGTAATTTACTAAAATAATTAAAAAAAATTATAATTATATTATAAAAATATTATATGTTAATATGAATTATTCCGATACATTTTACTAAAAATGGACAAACAAAAGGATTCGAGTTAGGTGCCGCCTTGTTCTGGGATTACTGAAAGAGTAGTAGTAGAAATCACGTGTTTTAGATGGCGAATTTTTTTGGTGATTATATTCTGAATTTCAGTGCTTGAAGATGCTTCAATTTTAACAAAAATATCATAGAGTCCAAATGTTCCTTTTACCTCTTTTACTCCATCAAGTTTTAGAATTTCATTTAATACCTCCATTTCATGTGCGATTTCACTTTTGACTAAAACATAAGCAATTTCCATTTTATTCACCTTTCATCTGAATTCTTGTTTTAAATGAAGGCTTTATGCCTAATGAGTCATAATTTCCAGTAGAGCATGTAAAACACATTGAGTCATGAGGAATACCTATTGCATTTGCAAGATTTTCAGAATCATTGTATCCAAGGAAATCGGCACCAATTTCAGAGCGTACCTTTTCAGTGATTTGCTCCAAAGAAACATCCTTGCCGTCTACATAAGTTATCAATTCTTCTTGAGATGGAAAATCAATTCCTGCATAACATGGATATCTAATTGGCGGATAGGTAATCAACATGCTAATTTTTTTTGCTCCAGCTCTTCTTAATGCTTTGATTATTGCTTTGGAGCTTGTACCACGTACTAGGCTGTCGTCTATGACGACAACATGTTTCCCATCAATAATCTCAGTTATAGGAAAAATCCAGCGATTAATTTCAATTCTATCGCTTTGGTGGGGTTCGATAAAACTTCTAAGAGGTCCTT
>Ga0334722_10005695_pt1 | contig 12503 bp, 3 predicted proteins | sample C3_bottom_MG_FD_207210 | JGI IMG/M metagenome (GOLD analysis project Ga0334722, IMG submission 207210) | Sediment microbial communities from Yellowstone Lake, YNP, Wyoming, USA - C3_bottom | ecosystem: Environmental > Aquatic > Freshwater > Lake > Sediment | place: USA: Wyoming | collected...
GCTCCAGATCGACCAGCATGATATGCTCAGCTCTCTCTTTGATGTCCACCGTCAATTGGCCCCGCAAGCGGTTATCCTCCACGTCGCTCCGCCCCCGGCGAATGGTCCCGGCTATCGGCCGGGTCTGGACGGACGACCCTTCCAGTTTCACCAAGCGCTCCGGAGAGCATCCGACGAGGTGCCAATCGCCAAAATCAAAGAACCCGGCGAACGGCGAGGGGTTCAGTTCCCGGAGTATCGAATAGATCGCCAACGGCGACGAGACAGTCGACGCCATTAATCGCTGAGAGAGATTGACCTGGTAGATATCGCCGGCCATTATATATTCCTTGGCGTCGCGAACCGCTTGCGTGAACAGGTTCTTGCTGAAATTCGAATCCCAGTTCGTTCTGCGGCCGCCTACACCGGCGCGAATCAGCGGCGGCGGTTTCTCTAAGGTCTCTACCAGCTTCTTTATCACCTCATCGGCGGCGCGATAGGCTGCGCCCGGGCTACCGTCGGCATCGACAAAGACTATCGCTTCAGCAGTTTTAAGCGCATGGTCGAAAACGATGAACCGGCTGCAGAAGAACCAGACGGCGTCGGGCAGATCGATATCGTCGGCGGCCAGGTTCGGCAGCGCCTCGATAAACCGGCCCATATCATACCCGAAATAGCCGACGGCGCCGCCGCAGAACCGCCTGGACGAACGGACCGCGAATTCAGCGCATAGACGGCGCAAGACCTCGAAAGGGTCGCCGACGACCAGGTGCTCGCCGGCGGAATCGACTATTCTGATGCGGGAGCCTTTGGCCCGAAAGATCGTATGCGGTTCCAACCCGATTATCGAATACCTGGCTATCCGCATCGGCCCGCTGACGCTTTCCAGTAGGAAAGAATTGGGAACGTAGACTTTTTGGTAGGCCTCAAAAGGCGATTGCCAACCGACAGGCGCGGTAACGGAAATCTTGCGCCTGCCTGACGATGCCTGGGCCATACTGGTTTTATCCGGCGTTAATCTCATTTAATACATTCGATTCAAGGCAAGAGCACCTGCCTTGGAATAGAAATAGCATAAAAACACGGCAGCGGGAAGAGGAAACATAGAGTATCCCGGGTAAAAGGAGCGCGGGCGTCGCTGTCCGACGTTAAGGTGTCAACGAAAGCGGGTCGGCTCCAGACTCCCTTGGCGGGGTCGAAGTTGACGCCGTCGATCGCTCGGAATTCCCGGTGATGCTAGGCGCTTTCTTGATCGATTTGTCCACATGTTTTTCGAAACTGTTTGGATTTTTGATTTATTAACTTAATCTGATCTTCCACTGACAGATTTTTGGTTGCTCTATAGTTTTCATCTCTGATTTTGCGGAACGCTTCAATCGTCTTGATAGCCATGTTTTGTCACCTCTCTGGGGAAAATATCTGGATTGGCTTATAACCCATTTCAATATTTACCGCGTTAAACTGCTGTATTTTGCCAAAATGAACAACGTGCTTAAAATTCCAACTGACCAAGAGGTCGGCAAGGGCGAGATGTGCAGAGACGCACAGCGTCCCTGATATATTCCGCGAGCCACTTAAGGCCCCCGTAGGCATTCTTAACTTTGAGTTTGGTCAAGCCGGGCTCTAGTGTCTCGGTCAACTGATTGCCGGAAGCAAATGCAAAGCCGTAATCGGAATCGTCATATTTATACTTTGTGGTCTTGCCCCCGACTTGTGCTTCCTTTGGCTCAAAGGCCCTGCTCCAAGAGAACGGCTTCCACACAATAAAACATCGAATAATAAGCCCGGCCATTTAAGGCCCCATAGCTCAACCGAGAAGCATTCCCTGAACTGTCTATCGATTTGATTAACCTATAAATCCTCATCATACTCATGAATGAGCGTGCTGCCCTTGTTGTCGGTCATAGTCGTTCGCTTGTTGCCCGTATCATATAAATAATTCCACTGATTGCCATGGGCATCATATTGCTTGACGACTTTGCCGTTGACGGGGACCTTATCGAACCCAAAACCAACTACACCCATTCCGCCGCCGGAGCCCCCCGTCATCCCGCCGCTGTCGCAACAACCGGCAGCGGGGCCGCAACCGGATGGGTCGGAGCAGACCGGGGTTGAGCCGCCCGAGCCGTCGGCCCCGCTCGAGACAGTCCCGCCATATGGGTCCAGCCACTGATAGTCGCCGTAGACGTTCTTGATTATGGGCTTGGTTGCGCCGGGCTCGGTTATTTCGATCAATTGATTGCCGGAAGCAAAGGCAAAGCCGTAATCGGAATCGTCATATTTATACTTTGTAATCTTGCCGCGCACATCGGTATATGAAATCAGGTTGCCGGCGCCGTTGTAATCGAATGAGATGGAGCGGGACGTGGAATCCGTTACCTTCCTTAAGAACGAGGCTGTTGTACGCCCCGGTCCGCTTAAGACCGATTGCCCCAGGTATTCGAAGGTCAAGTACCTCCCGGATGGATCGGTTACTTTCGTTAAGTTCCCATCGGTATAGGTTAACGCGGTGGTGTTGCCGTACCTGTCGACCTGGGATATGAGGTTGCCTTTGGCGTCGAAGTTGTACTTGGTCTGATCGGCAAAGACTAGCTTATATGAGCCGTTCGTGTTTTTCACCAGCTTTTCAGTGACGCCCTTTTTAGGGACGAAGTTGACGCCGTCTGTCGAGCCAAAGGGCACCCCGGCACCGCTGCCGTAGTTGACGGTGATGGTGGTCGCTGAATCGAATACCAAATCCGTGTTGTAATTATGGGTCCAGCCGTGGCCGAGAGAGCCGGAGTTTAAAGCATCGGCGGAGTTGTAGCTGCGTTTGAATTCAAGGGACATACCTATACCCGGCAGGGACAAGTCTTGGTGGTCGTAGAAGAAGTTGCCGGTCGAGGTCATGACGGGGTCGCCGCACTTTGGCGCAGTCGGATAACTACCGGCGAAAACAGTTGCGGGATTTAGGGATAAGAAAAATATAAGAAAAACGGTGGTTAATTTCATGGCCACTGATTCAACATTTAAACAAGTAAAGTTGGTTAACTACGGCCTATCTGCACGTCTTTCGAGCTCCAACAGGGTTCTTGCTTTGTTGTCGCTAGCATCTAAATTCTCTGGATCAAGTTCCCGGGCTCTATTGAACGAATCAAGCGCTTCGTCAAACCTCTCTAAGGCCCCCAAGGAACAACCAAGCATATTCCAAGCCATACTCTCATTCGTTGATTCCGAGATCCCACACTCAATAGCTTTTTTAAAAGCACCAACGGCTTCTCCTTCGCAGTCAAGCATACTAAGCGCCATCCCACGGTGATACCACGCCTCATAATTTAAGTCATCCAAAGCCATACCTTTATCAAGCTCCTTCAATGCTTTCTCAGGCTCTTCCAACCCGATAAAAATCCTAGCTTTTTCGAAATATAGCGATGGATTACCCGAGTCAAAACCTATTGCCCTGTCCAAGACTTGCAAAGCTTCTCGGTTTTTTCCGGTCCATTGAAGAGCAAGGCTCTTGTCGTAATGCGCTAAAGCTGTGCTTTTTTTATTTGATAGTCCGTACCCGATTGCTCGATCATAAGCTTCAATGGCTTGATCAAATTTTGTGACGTCAGCCAATATGCGTGCCTTAAGAAGCCAACCATCAGCGTATAGGGAATCAAGCCTCAATGCTTTCTCGACCTCGACCAAAGCTTTCTCGTCTTTTCCTGATTGCCAAAGTCGCCATCCATACTTTACTTTATAGTAAGGCACGCGGGGATTGAGGGCGGCCGCTAATTTACTTAGTAACTCGGCATATCTTAAACGTAGCCGCCCAATTGCAGAGGAAGTGTTATGCTTGCGCGTGCCCGTTCTATGCATACTTGTCATCATCAGCATTTTAGGGCCCCGGGCCCAAGAGGTCACCGATTTTATCAATAAGTTTTCCCCACCAAGACTTGTAATTATTTGGGTCTGGAGGTATTGGGGGTGATCCTTTTGAGACCCTTGGTGCTTGGTATTTTTTGCCCTTGACAAACTTGGATTTTTCTTTAGTCAAGAGATTTCTGTCGATTTCCCGCATAGCCCTATAAGCCTCAGCGCAAGCACCACCGATTACCTCAACTGTTACCTTGGTTTCTTGATATTTATATTCCAACCAGTCAGCAGCCGGATTTTCTTGCATCCACCACACGTCATAGAGATCGGTGTTTTGATCAAACGGGTCTGAGACCCAAATTGGCGGAAAAATATCGTCGCCGCCAATAACGATACCGTATCGCCCTCCACTATCCATAAAAACGATCGGGTTATCGTTTGCGTAAATGTATCGGTTCATAGTGATCGGGCGCAGGGCGCTGAACGGTGCGGCATCTCTGCTTAAAAATCTGTAGTCTACCGGGCTATAATACCTGGTTCTTAAGTGATACAGGCCGGTATTTGAATCGTATCTATACCCGGCATACCTGTAAGGATTGTTAACCGCTTCAGAAGTTGCCAGCGGATTCCCCCAAGGATCGTAGCTGTACGTATTAACAATACTCCCTGAGCTGTCAGTTAAGCTGACAACATCCCCATGAGCATTGAACTGGTAATAGTAGAGCTGCCCGTTTCTCTTCATGGTCTGGATTTGGCCGCTGGTGTCGTAATAGTAGTTCGCTGTGATGTTACCGGAGCTGTCACTTTCCGCCACCACATTCCAACCGTCATAGTGGAAATATGTGGTTGAGCCGGAAGCATCGGTTGATGAGATTCTTCTGCCCATGAAGTCGTAGGCATAGGCGGCTATGGTTGTTTCGGTTGATTTGTCGATTACAGCGGCAAGCCTGTTCTCCGAATCATAAACAAAACGCTTGTTTGCATCTTCGGTCATATTGCCGTTGGCGTCGTAGGCGTAGCCCGCACTAGAGATTTGATTGGCGACGTTGTAAGTAAAACTCTTGGTAGTTACTCCGCCTTCCTTGACCTCCAGCAGATTGCCGACTTTGTCGTATGAATAGCTGGTGATGGTGTCGGACGGCGGGTTGTACCAGGCGGTTAAGCGATTGAGGGCATCGTAGCCGTATCCCGTTTCCGAGATTGCCGCGCTCGCTTCGCTTTCTCTGAGTGACGTGATGTTGCCGTTTGAATCGTAGCCATAGCCGAAACTTTGAATGCCCGCCGAAGTCTCGTTTGTCACAGTGGTAATCCGACTGGCCTGGTTGTATGAAATGTTGCTCATAGCGCCCGGCATTGCTATCGACGTCCGCTTGCTCGCCTTGTCATAGCCAAATGTAATCTCGGTTGTTTCTTCGCCGGGGATATTTATGCCAATTAAGTCATAGCGGGCATTGTAGCCGTAAGCGGTCGATGAATCGCCAGACGACCTGATGCTTGTTAGGTTGTCCTCCAGATCGTAGCTTCTGGCGATTGAAAAATCGCCATAGCTTGGGCTTACCTGATCTGTGGTGGAAACAAGGCGGTCGCCGGCATCATAGCCAAAGAGCCACTGGATTCCCGCTTGCGCGGGAATGACATTTTGCGTGACTTTGGTTAATGAGTGAACGGGATTGTACTCAAATGAATAACTGGTCTCCTCACTCTTGTACGATATCGACTTAAGCAGGCTATCTCTGTAGTAGTCAAAATGGCTCTCATTCCCGTTGGGATAGACAACCTTTGACAGATTCCCCGTCGGGTCATACCCGTACTCAACGGTTTGGCTGGTAGGATCGGTAATCGATTTCAATCTGTTGTTGGCATCGTAATCGTAACTCGTGCTGTGGCCTTCGGCGTCAACAACCGTGGCCAGGTTGTAATTGGGGTCGTAGCCGTATGTTGTCGTTGATTCCAGGGCATCCACCACGCTGGTTAGGCTGTTCATATCGTCGTAGCCGAAACTGGTGAGGTTGCTGTCGGCATCCCTAAACGATGTCTGATTGCCTCTATCATCGTAAGTGAAGTCGACTTTATGGCGCTCGTCCGGATAGAGCGCGGCCAGAGGATCGAATATGGACAGGATATCGCCGCCCGCATCGTAAGCATACCGGCTTCTGTTCCCCTCGCCGTCTGTGGCGGCGGTCATTCTTCCCGCGGTGTCGTATTCCATGGTCGATGAATCGTTCAGCGAGTCGGTTACCTTGGCCAAATTACCGGCGCTGTTGTAGCTAAAGCCGGTTGAGTGGCCTACGGCATCGGTCGTGTTCTTCATCAGACCGTCGCTGAAGTAACTAAACCAGGCTGTGCCGATAGGGCTGGTCAAGCTGTTCAGCCACTTGCCTGTTGCATCCCAGCCATATGTTGTCTGCCTCTGGAGGGCATCTTTGGACCACAGAATGTTGTTGTTCGTTAAATCATACAATGCCTGGCCCCCATGGCCCTCGGGGTCAAGGCTGCCGGTCACGTTGCCGTTGACGTCATAGCTGTAAGTTGTCGTAGCATCGTTCTGATCTGTCATCGTCAGCGGCTTATTTAAGGCCCCATAACTCAACCGCGAAGCATTCCCCGATGAGTCTATGGACCTTATAAGCCTGTAGTCATCGTCATACTCATGAACCAGCCGATTGCCCTTATTATCCGTCATAGTCGTTCGCTTGTTGCCCGTATCGTATGAATAATTCCACTGATTGCCATGGGCATCATATTGCTTGACGACTTTGCCGTTGACGGGGACTCTCTCAAACCCAAAACCAACTACCCCCATGCGCCCGCCGGAGCCCCCCGTCGTCCCGCCGCCGTCGCAACAACCGGCAGCGGGGCCGCAACCGGATGGGTCGGAGCAGACCGGTGTGGAGTCGGCGCCCGAGCTTGAGCCGCCCACGGCACTCGAGACAGTCCCGCCATATGGGTCCAGCCACTGATAGTCGCCATAGACGTTCTTGATTATGGGCTTGGCTGCCCCGGGCTCGGTTATCTCGGTTAGTTGGTTACCGCCGGCAAATGCAAAGCCGTACCCGGCATCGTTGTATTTGTACTTTGTGGTCTTGCCGCGAGCGTCGGTGAACTTAACCGGGTTGCCGGCGCCGTTGTAATCGAACGAGACGGAGCGGGACGTGGAATCGGTTACCTTCCTTAAGAACGAGGCGGTTGTACGCCCCGGTCCGCTTAAGACCGATTGACCCAGGTATTCGAAGGTTAAGTATCTCCCGGACGGGTCGGTAACTTTGGTTAAGTTCCCATCGGTATAGGTCAAGGCGGTGGTGTTGCCGTATTTATCGACCTGGCCGGTCAGTGTGCCCGCGGAATCGAAGTTGTACTTGGTCTGATTGGCAAAGACGAGCTTGTATGTGCCGTTAGTGTTTTTCACCAGTTTTTCGGTGACTCCCTTTTTGGGGACGAAGTTGACGCCATCGGTTGCATTAAACGGCACCCCGTTGCCGTTGGTGTAATTGACGGTGATAGTGGTCGCGGAATCGAAGACCAAAGAGGCGTTGTAGTTATGGGTCCAGCCGTGGCCGAGGGGGCCGGAATTTAAAGCATCGGCGGAGTTATAGCTGCGTTTGAATTCCAAGTCTAAGCCTTTACCGGGCAGGGACAAATCCTGGTGGTCGTAGAAGAAGTTGCCGGTCGAGGTCATGACGGGGTCGCCGGCGCTGGGCTGGCCTTCACCGGGGCCTTTGTGCTTAGCATTACATGGTTTGCCGGTGTACGGAGCATGCAGGATCAGGCCTTTGTACTTGCGATCATGAAACTGCCACCCATGAGTGAAGCGCGCGTTATCGGCACCAAGCTGAATCTTATATTTACCCCCGGGAAGGACACTCGCATACCCGTTCGGCATGGCATAGTTGATCGCCGGGAATCGCGGATCGTTCCAGAAGTAGCCAAAAAAATTTGAGATCTGGTTTCCGCCCGGATCGTTAACATGCACATTGGCAAACCAGCCATCCGGCTGAAAATCGCCGTCATAATACGCCAAATACTGATAGCCCGCGTCGGCATAGTATTCAAGAAGGTTTGGAGTGAAGAGCCAGTTCCCGTATTGATCTAGTATGCGCACTGAGCTAACCGTGCCGGAAAAAGCAAATTCTTTCCAAATAACAGGCGGCTCGTTGCCCCCCGCTCCGCTGCCGGCGTTGCCGCTATCGCTCGCGCCTCCGCCGGCACCGTCGCCGTCGCCACCCCCATCGGGGAAACCGCCTTTATGGCAAGCCATCGCGCTGGTTCCCAGCGAATCGATATAGCGCAAGGGGTTGTTGTCGGCATAGACATAGCCATTGAAGCTGACCGGCTTCAACGGATCCCCCGGGACTGAATCGAGCGACATGAATCTGGATATGGCGGGGGTGTAATAACGGGCGACCAGATAGTACATTTGGGATTCGTCGTCCAGATAGTAGCCGGCATATCTAAACGGCTGGTCGGCCAGAGGGCCGGTAGCGGACAGAACGGTTCCCCAAGGGTCGTATGAGTACCGGGCAACAACAGCCCCGATTGAATCGGTAAGGGCCAGGACATCGCCCTTATACGACTGATGATAGTAATAGGTCCGCCCGCCTCTGGTCGTTGAATGGAGCCGGCCTTTGTCGGTGTAAGTATAGGTGGCGATTTCGCCCGATGAATCGGATTCGGCCATTAAGAACTTGTTCAGCCAATGGTAACGGATGGTGTGGCCGTCTGGTAAGGTCTTAGTTAAACGCCGCCCCCGGTAGTCATAGGTATATGTGGTAACACCGGCGGTCGATTCGAAGCTTTGCAAGCGCCCGGCGGCGTTCCAATTGTAAGTGTTGACGCCGTCCGAGGTTAAATCGCCCCGGTCGTTATAGGTATAAGCGTTTTGGCCGTCGGAGACCAGCTGGTTGGCCGCGTTGTATGTAAAAGCGGCATCGCCCTTTTGGGTTAGGTTGCCGGCGGCGTCATAAGCATAATCGATGGTGCCGTCCGGCCCAAGCCATGAGGTCAGCCGATTAAGGCCGTCATAGAGATACCGGTTGGCGGCGCCGTCGACGGCATTGGCTATCGCGTTTCCGGCCTCGTCATATCGATAAGTCACGCTCAGCGTTTCATCGGCCAGAACATCGACGATCTGCTCGGGGAGGTTGGCTTTATTGTAGGACATATAGGCGCCGGTATTATTCGGCCTGGTTGCGCCAATCAGGTTTCGCCTTGGATCGTAGGCGAAAGTCGTCTCGCCGCCCCGGTCGGTTAAGGCAGTCAAAAGATTGTGCCGATAGCCATAGGTTGTCGTGGCATCATCGCCGACTTTGACGCTTTTTATCTGGCCGCCGGGCTTGTAGGTGTAGCTTTGGCTCATACCGAATGGATCGGTTGCTTGAGTGAGCCAACCGGCCTTGTTGTAGGCGAAGTCGTAGCCGCCGCCGGCGTCGCCGGCCGTTTCAATGTTTTTGGTACCGGGCCAGTAGGTCGAATCGAATGTCTCGGTCGTGCCGCCGGCGGCGTAGCTTTGACTTACCAAGCGTCCCGATGAATCATAACCAAAGGCCGCTCGCGCGACGGAATCGGTCTTGCCGACAAGGTTGCCGTCGCCGTCGTAGGCGTAACCGGTCAACTTACCTAGCGGGTTCGTCACCGATTCCAGCAAACCGGCGGCGTTATATCGGTACGCGCTTATGTGGCCCCGGGCGTCTTTAAAGCCGCTTAGGTTCCCGTCGCCGTCATAGCTATACGTGGTTTCCCGTGATTTATAATCCCTTATCTTTAGGATGCGGCCGCCGGCATGGGCGCTTAACGCTTTGTTGTCGTCGTAATATATGGAAGTGCGAAAACCCCTGGGGTCGACTTGCTGCCAAGATTTGTCGGAAGCGTCGCGACCGAAGGAAGTAACGCCGCCTCCTGTATCGGCAATGCTTGTCAAATAATCCCCATTGGCGCCGTATATGTAATAAGTTGTGCCGTAGGTAGGGGTCGTCTCGGCCGGGTCGTGCCAATCCGATTCAGTCAACAGATTGCCGAAGTTGTCGTACGTATACTGCTTGACATATCCGCGAGAGTCCGTCTCTTGAGCTGGATTGGCCCCCGAATATGAAATACTCATGCTTGTCCCGTTGGCGTCGATCAACTGGGTTAAGTCCCGCCCCTGATAAGTAGTTCCGATGTGACCGGTAGTGTCGTTGTCGACAGCAAAATAGGTATTACTCACATTGCCGTTTGAATCGTAAGTTAAGGCCTTGGAACCGACCGCGGCGCTGACATTAACTTGTCTGTTGTCGAGCCATTCGGATTCCCGTGCGGACCCATCGGGAGCGACGACCTTGGTGGTGTTGCCGCGTGAGTTGTAATAATAAACGGTAGTGTGCCCGCCGGCGTCGGTGACGGAGGTTTCCCCCGAGCCGTAGCTGAAGAACACGTTGATGGGATTAGCCTCGGTTGACCGAGGATCAGTTATCGTCTCGATTCGGCCGAGCGTATCATAGCCGATAGTGGTAGTGCCGTTTGCGCCGGCTATTTGCGCCAACCTGCCGGACGCATAAGCATACTTGGTTTTTTGCCCGCCGATCGAAGTAAACGCAGCCAAGTGGCCGCCGACATCGTAACCATAGGCAACCGCGCGGCCTAAGCTATCGTTTGATCCGGTTAGTTTGACGCCGCTGTAATTGAACGTAGCGCCGGCATTGGCGGGAAACGTCAAGCCGGTTAAGCGCCCGTCCCCGGCCCGGTTGAATGTCGTGGAGTTCAGAGCGTCTTTGGAAGTCGAGAGCAGATATCCGCCCGAATCCGCGTTGCCAAAGACATATCGATCGTGGCCGTCAGCTAAGGTGCTGCCCGACAGCGCCAAATCGACGCCCGGAGGCGCGGAATACGTACCATCCGCCGATTGGGCAAAAACATGGCGCGACCCGTCGCCGGCGGTGTAGGTAATTGAACCGGCCGCAACCCCATGCTCAATATGAGCATCGGAGTTGAAACGCCATCCTTGACTCAAGGCGCCGTTGTTTGAATCCAGGCTATTGTAGTGGCGCTCTATTTTTGCGGAGATGCCGCGCGCGGCCACATCCAGATCGACGTTGGCCAAGTGCAAATTGCCCGATGCTAAATTGACCTCAAATGTTTGCCCGCCGATTTTCTTGTTAAAAACGGTATGGAATTTTTCGCTGCCCAGTTGCGGCCGATAGACGATTGTATCGGAAGAAACCTCGCTCTCATGTCCGATCGCGTCTTTATATTGGGCGTAAACAGTTTTTGTCCCGTCCTGATTTTGGAGCTCGAAATCGTGCTCCGGGCGATACGGAACGTACGCCGTGGCTTCCAAACCTTCGACGGACTCGGCAAACCGCATGAAAGCCGCCTCGGGAACGCTGGAGTCAAGCGTTACATTCAAGGACACGGCTTCGGAGGCGCCGCCTGCTATGGCAAAAGATGAAACGGCTATAGGCTGGTTGTTGACCCGAACCGCTTTTTGGGCGGGGAACGGGTCGATGTTGTTCGCGACATCCGTGACCTTGGCCTCAATTAAATACGAGGCAAGATCTTGATCGGCGGGCATATCCCAAAAATAGACGAAGGTGCGTAAGGCCACGCCCGGCGCCAGCGCTGCCGGCAGGACGGTTTGCGTCTCGCTCCAGCTTGAGCCGTCCCAAAACGCGCCGTCGGATGTTCGTCTTATCGTCAGTTCCATTTTATCGACAGCGACGTTATCGAATGCCGTGCCGGCGATCAGCCTGGATTGACCGCTTATAATTGGCCCTGCCGGCTGTTCGATAACAGCGCTCGGCGGAGTAACATCGGGCACGAAGAAGCTCCAGGTCGTGTCGACGAGGCTGTTACCGGCCCGATCGGTGAGGCCCGAGGTCAAATGAGCCGTATAGATTGCGCTTTCAGGCAGTCTCTCAACGGGCGCGAGGGTCGCCGTCTTTTGCCCCGGATTATAGCTGACGAGCGCCGGCACTATCTCATTGGCAAAGTTGGTCAGATACATATTGGCCGTCGTAACAGTCAAGGGGTTTAGGGATTCGCTAAACGTTGCCGATACCGTCGCGCCTGCGGAAACGGTCGCATCGGCCGCCGGCGAAACCATGGTGACTGTAGGCGTGTCGTTGTCGATGGTGATGCCTAAATTCATGGACTTAACGGTTTCCGTATCGCCGGCGACATCCACGGCGTAGTAGTCTAAGGTATTAGCGCCTTCGACGACAACGGTGAAGGTGTTATCGTATGTCAGCCAAGCCCCGCCATTCAGCCTGTAATAGATGTGCTCGATGTGGCCGGCGCCGACGCCTATACCGTCGGTGGCGGTCAAAGTAATGTCGGCGCTGTTGAAGTAGTAACCCGGATCGTCGGCGGCTATGCCGATGACCGTGGCCGCGGTCAGGGGGTACCGGCTCCTGGCCGGAGCGAGAACGCGATAAGTCTTTATAACGCCGCCGGACGAGTCGTTGCCGTAAAAAGTAACAGTGGTGTTGCCTGAGTTAAAGATGTCGTAAGAGGCGCCTGAATCCTGCCCCGCAAAAAAATTGCCGGAGACAGTGCTGGACGCGGAGCTGAACTGCCCCATTATACCAATAAAGTTATTGCGCACGTTGTTATCGCGGACGATCTTGCTTTGCGTGTCGGACACATAAATTCCGTTTCCGGGATTGTCCTCAATTGTATTTGTGGCGATCAGCGATGAACCACTGGCCCGGATG
>Ga0334722_10005696_pt1 | contig 12503 bp, 7 predicted proteins | sample C3_bottom_MG_FD_207210 | JGI IMG/M metagenome (GOLD analysis project Ga0334722, IMG submission 207210) | Sediment microbial communities from Yellowstone Lake, YNP, Wyoming, USA - C3_bottom | ecosystem: Environmental > Aquatic > Freshwater > Lake > Sediment | place: USA: Wyoming | collected...
CCTGCGCCATACGATTCATGGCATGGCCCCCGATACCATTGCGCCAAAGCCAATCATCGCGACGTCCGCCGTTAGCGGCACTCCCCAGTCAGCGGCGCATCCCAGCAGACGGATTGAGATCGTGGCCATCGGCATTTCAACCGGAGGCCCCAATGCCTTAGCCGAACTCCTGCCTCGACTGCCGGCAACCTTCCCGGCGCCGATTGTCATCGTCCAGCATATGCCCAAGCTCTTTACCGGCGCCTTGGCCGAATCCCTCGACAGCAAGTGCGCCATCCGCGTAGTGGAGGGAGAGTCCGGGCAGCCATTGCAAGCAGCGACAGCCTATATTGCGCCGGGAGGCAGGCAGATGCGGGTTGTCAGCGGCCATGGTCAGTCGTCGTACTCCTTGGAGATTACCGACGACCCGCCAGAAAATCATTGCCAGCCGTCGGTAGATTATTTGTTCCGTTCCGTCGCTTCGGTGTGCAAGGGCCAATCCCTTGGCGTCATTATGACTGGCATGGGCAGTGATGGCACGCTTGGCTTACGATTGATGAAGCGTCAGGGCGCCCAGGTCATTGCCCAAGACCAGGCAAGCTGTGTGGTCTATGGCATGCCTCAGGAGGCGGTGAAGGCCGGCGTTGTCGATGTGGTGTCGCCCTTGTCGGACATAGGCGCCGAAATCATGAGACGATTGAAATGATTGCCATCACACCCGCCGAGGTAACGCTGTTTGCGGAATTCATTCACGCCTGCACCGGAATTGTCATAAACAGTACGAAGGCCTATTTGCTGGAAAGCCGTTTAGGGCCGATGATGGACGAGTATGGGGCCAGCAACTTCACGGATTTTTTTTATGCTGGACACCGTTCTCCGCAGTGGGTGGCTCGGGTTGTGGATGCCATCTCCACCCATGAAACCTCGTTCTTTCGCGATCAGCGTCCCTTCGATCTGTTGCAGACAAAGATCCTGCCCGAATTTTTCGGCAAGCGGCAAAACGGACGTGAACCTTCCGCCTCCGGGCTACAGATTTGGAGCGCGGCATGCTCAACCGGGCAAGAGGTCTACTCCCTAGGCATAATCATCGCCGAGCTTCTTGGCATCGAAATGAACCGGCGGAAGATCACCATAACCGGTACCGACATCTCGGATTTCGCGATCAATAAAGCCAAGGAGGGCGTCTACACCAGCTACGATGTGGAACGGGGAGTGCCCTTGAAGCTTCGCCAAAAATATTTCGAGCCCCAGGGGGAGTTGTTGAAAGTCAGGGCCGACATACAGGCCATGACCGTGTTCAAAAAGATGAATCTCCTTGCCGCCGCCGAGGGGAGTGGATTGTATGACATTATCCTCTGCCGCAACGTGGCAATCTATTTCAATCAAGAAAATCGTTGCCGTTTGTTTGAAAAAATCGCTGCTTGTCTACGCCCGCAAGGAATTTTGCTCATCGGTTCCACGGAGTCTCTTTTCGGAGTCAGCGACCGTTTTATAAGGAACGAAAGCTGCAACACTGTGTACTTCCAGGTGAAAGGCAACGCCGAGCTTCAAGCATTAAATGGTTAAACGTTAGGGGTTCTTGCAAAACTCCTCTAAACACCCTTTGACTGTTCGACAAGCTCACAGCTCAGGGTGAACGGGATGCCCGCTTGATTTTATTCGTGATTTCCGTTCGTGGTGAGCTTGTCGAACCACAATGTGGTATTTTTGCAAGAACCCCAACTGTGAATAATCAAGCCAACAATCTAAACCCAAAGGAGAACACCATGCCCACGAAAGCGAATACCACCAGAAACTGGACCATCATGGTCTATCTTGCCGGCGACAACAACCTGGACAGCGCCGGTGTAGTCGATCTGAACGAGATGAAGACGGTCGGCAGCACTGACCAGATCGCCGTCCTCGCCCAATTCGACCGGGCCGGGGCGAAGGGGGCGACCAGCCGCTACTGCCTGAAGAAAGGGACGCCGCTTGCCAAAGACGTCATACAGTCGCTGGGGGAGACCAACATGGGGGATCCGAAGGTGCTCGAGGACTTTGTCACCTGGGGGACCACGAACTACCCGGCCAACCACTACCTGTTGGTGCTCTGGAACCATGGTGCCGGCTGGGATGACGCCAATCTCTACCAAGGCGACGTCTTCAGCGGCGCCACGCCGCCTGTGAGCCGCAAGAAGCAGCCGATCACCACCCGGGGAGCGGCCACCGAGGCTGAACCCATCGCCTTTGCCCAGGCCCGAGCCGGCCTCTCCCGCACCCAGCGCGCCCTGTTCTGCGCCACGGTGGGCGCCGCCGTCAGGAAACGGGGGATTGCCTTCGACGACCAGGCCCAGGACTTCCTCGACAACATCGAGCTGAAAAAGGTGATGACGAAAATCAAGAAGACGCTCAAAAAGAAGATCGACATCCTCGGCATGGACGCCTGCCTGATGAGCATGGTGGAGGTGTACTACCAGATGCGGGACGTGGCCGAGTTCAGCGTCGGCTCCGAAGAGAGCGAGCCGGGCGAGGGCTGGCCCTATGACCGCATCCTGAAGGCCCTGGCCGCCAAACCGACCATGACCCCGGAGGAGCTCTCGAAAACCATCGTCAACGAGTATCTCGCCTCCTACAAGGCGAGCGACAACGTCACCCAGTCAGCCCTTAAACTGGCGGGGCTCAAGCCTTTGGCGGTTGCGGTGGACGGTCTGGCCAAGGCCCTCAAGAACACCCTGGCCGACGCCACCTCCCACACCGCCCTCATCAACGCCCGGGCCCAGGTCCAGGAGTACACCCGCCCCTACGACGACTACTGCGATCTCCTCGACCTCTGCGCCCTGCTGGAAACGAAACTTGCCGACCCAGGGGTACGCAGCGCCTGCGCCGCAGTCAAACAGGCCGCAGCAGCCGCCATCGTCGCCAGCGGCTGCAAGGGATCGGCCGTCGACAACTCCCAGGGGGTATCCATCTACTTCCCCAAACGCAAACTCTCGCCCCTCTACAAGACGCTGGACTTCACCAAGAAGAGTTCGTGGGACGAGTTCCTGGTGGCGTATCTGGCTGGGTTGGGAAGGTAGGTACAGAGGCGGACCGCTGCCGCATCTTCCTCAGCTCCCGGTCGCAGCAACGCCGCAGGTCATGCTCAAACAGACATCGTCATAAACGCCCCACGGAGGGAATTAACCATGACCCCGAAACTGAAAATCCCCGGAACATCCAGCGCAACCAACGCCAAGGCTGACGAACTTGCGAAAGAGAGCATCCCCCTTCCCTTCTCCATTTCAGTGCAGGAGGTGGTGGACGTAACCTCTGCCCGAGAGGCGGGAGGCGCGGTGACAGTGGAACTGACGCCGCCGCTACCCAAAGGAGAAGAGCGCCAAACCGGTGAGGTCTGCGAGGTGGAGTTAGAGGGCGGGATCACCCTCTGGCTGCGGCCAACCTCCCTCTACCGGGACTTCGGCGGCCGGCGGGCACGGGGTGGTGCGAAGCCGGCGGGTGGTGAGGACATCTGGGAGATCGCCCCGGCCCTCTCCCGTCGTGGTGCGACAGCACAGGGCGGGGCGACTGAGCAGAAGATACGTCGGGTAACAGTCTATCGCTGGCAGCGTACCCCGGTGGCAGCTCCTGCTCCGCCTGCCAGAGGCAAGGCGCGGGGAGCCAGGGGGGCGGTAGTGGATACGACGCTCGGGTTCGCCAGCAATGCAGCGGCCGGCGTAGTTGCCGAAAAGATCGCCATCCCCGTGGGACGCACGGTGGAACAACACCTGCTCCAGGGCAACGAGCCAGGCCTCTACCGGGTAGAGCTGGGTAACAACTTCTTAATGACCCCAACCAACGAATACCCAGCCGATGGGCCCATCCTCCTCTTCCTGCACGGCACCATGTCGAGTTTCGAGGGGAGCTTCAAGGGGCTCTGGGATTCAAAAAACAGCGCCGGCAGCGAGGCCCGTGGCCAGTTTGCCCGCCGTTACGGTCACGCCTACGCCTGGGAGCACTACTCCCTGACCGAGAGCCCCATCAAGAATGCCCTGGCCCTAACGCAACAGCTGCCGGACGGGGCGCGGCTCCATCTGGTGAGCCACTCCCGGGGCGGGCTGGTGGGGGATCTCCTCTGCCTGGGCCAACGGGTAGAGGGGACCGAACCGCTCTCCCCCGCCCGGATCAGGGAGATCTTCGAGCTGGCGGCCGGGGCGGGTAAGCCGGGCAAGCCAGATGAAGCGCAAAAGGAGCAGGCAGCGCAGCTCTACGAGCTGATCGAACTGTTGGAGAAGAAGAAGGTTACGGTGGAGCGTTTCGTGAGGGTCGCCTGCCCGGCCCGGGGCACCACCCTCGCCTCCGGCAAGCTCGACCACTGGCTGTCGGTGGTGAAGCTCTTAAACGATCTGGTCCTCCCCTGCAACTTCCCGCTGCAGCTCCTGATCGCACTCATCGCCGAACACGACGACCCGAGCCAGCTGCCGGGGCTTGCGGCGATGATGCCCGGCTCGCCGCTGGTGCGGATCCTTAATTTCCCGGCGCTGCAGGTGCGATCCGACCTCTCGGTCATCTCCGGCGATACCGAGGGCAAAGGGCTCTTCGGCCGGCTCAAAGAGCTGATGCTGGATCAATTCTTCGAGGACGAGTGCGACATCGTAGTCAACACCGGCGCCATGTTCGGCGGACTGCAGCGGCTGGATGGCGGCCGCTTCCACCTGGACTGCGGCCCGGAGGTGAACCATTTCAGCTATTTCAGAAATGACGGCACGGTGCGGATGCTGGCGGCGGGCCTGCTGCGAAGCGACGGCGCAGACGCCGGCTTTCACCCCATCACCCTGGCCCCGGAGAAGGAACCAGCCCGGGCTATCCTGCGCCGCGCTCCCCACGGCCCCCTGCCGGTAGTCTTCGTGCTCCCGGGCATCATGGGGAGCACCCTGGAGGTGGACGGCGACCGCATTTGGCTCGGCAAGCTCGCCCTGATGCTGGGTAAATTCGGGAAGCTTGCGATCAACCGGGAGGTGACGCCCAAGGAGCCCTTCGAGGAGTATTACGGCGAGCTGATGGAACGGCTGCGGGAGAGCCACGAGGTGGCACCCTTCCCTTATGACTGGCGGCGCTCGATCCTGCAGGCGGGGGAGGCCCTGGCGCAACAGGTCAACGCCACGCTGGACGAGATCGATCAGCGCGGGACGAAGCAGCCGGTGCGGATCCTGGCCCACTCTCTGGGGGGCCTGGTGGTGCGGGCCATGATCGCCCAAAGGCCCGAGGTCTGGCGGCGGATGACGGCCCACAGCAGTGCCCGGCTGCTCATGCTCGGCACCCCCAACGGCGGCTCCTACGAGATCGTGCGGCTCTTGACCGGCTACTCCTCAACGCTTAAGCAACTGGCGCTGCTCGACTTCACCCGCAACTGGGCCGAGTTGCTTGAGCTCATCGCCCGCTTTCCTGGCGTCTTGGAGCTGCTCCCCATCGACAACGACTATCAGTATTTCGGGATGGATATTTGGCAGAAGTTGAAAGCCGGGGATGAAGAGATGCGCCAATATGAAGTCAAATTGCCAAAGGCGACCGAACTGCTGCAGGCGCGGCGCACCTGGGAGACGATCCTGGCCACACCCCTCGACCCCAGCCGCACCCTCTACGTGGCCGGCCAAGCCAAGGAGACCCCCATCGCCTGGCGCCTGGAGACGGAACAGGATCCGGAACAGCTTAAGCCCGACCGCCAGCGTATCGTCTTTGAGGCAACCGCCCGCGGCGATGGCAAGGTTCCCTGGGAGACCGGGATCCCGCCGAATGTCAGAACCTGGTACCTGCCGGACGTGGAGCACGGCGACCTGCCGGCCCACGAGGAGACCTTCCCGGCCTACCTGGAACTGCTGCAGAACGGCGCCACGGCCCGCCTGTCCACGACGCCGCCTTCCGGTGTCCGGTCTGCGGCGCTGGAACAGCGGACAATCCTTTGCCGCGAGATGCCACCCACCCTACCGGACGAGCGCGAGCTGGCAGGCAGCATCCTGGGGGCCGGCAGCAGCCGCAGGAGGAAGAAGGCCGCCGTCCGTCTGCCCAAGGCCACGGTCTCCATCACCCATGGCGACCTCGGTTACGCCCTGCACCCGGTCATCGTCGGCCATTACGCCGGCGATACTATCGTCAGCGCCGAGGACTACCTGGACAAGGCGCTCGATGGACGCCTGCGGGAGCGGCACCGGCTGGGGCTCTACCCCGGCAAACTGGGGAGCTGCGAAGTGGTGCTCAACCCCGCCCGTTACGGGAAGCCGGCCGGCGCCATCGTCATCGGCTTAGGAAGGGTCGGCGAGCTCTCGCCGGGCAGCCTGCAGGCGGCCATCACCCAGGCTTCCCTGCAGTACGCAATCCATGTGGCGGAATGCCAGGATGAACGGTTCGGCACCCTTTCCGGGGTACCCCGCTCAGCCCGTATCACCAGCCTGCTCATCGGCACCGGCGCTGGCGGCATGACGGCACGCGACTCCATCGAGGCGATCCTCAGAGGGGTGGCCGCCGCTAACAAACTCCTGTACGATCAGAAACTAAGCGGCAAGGTCTATATCGATACCGTTGAATTTTTGGAGTTATGGCAGGATGTTGCCATCCAGGCGGCGATCGATTTGGAGCGAGTGTTCCTGGACGGGACAGTGGCCGATCTTTTCGTCTGGCCGGAGCGTACCGTGAACACCGGCGAAGGGGGACGGCGGCGGGTCCAGTTCGAGGAGGCCCCCAACTGGTGGCACCGGTTGGAGATCGTCCATGACCAGAAAAAGGACGAGCTCCGCTTCATAGCCCTTACCGACCGGGCTCGGGCCGAAGAGAGTTTGGTGACTGGCCAACTGCGTCTGGCTGAGGATCTGATCCGTCAGACCATCGCCGACACCAGCCGCGACACCAAGGTCAGCCATGCCCTGTTCGAGATGCTGATCCCTAACCGGATCAAGGAGCTGGCCCCCAACCAGCTCGATGTGGTGTTGGTGGTGGACGAGGTGTCGGGCCGCTATCCATGGGAGCTGCTGGAGGACCGCTGGAGCGATGGCGACCGGCCGCCGGCGGTCACCGCCGGCATGCTGCGTCAGTTCAAGACCGGGGTCTTTCGCGAACGGCCGGTCACCACCATGGAAGACACCGTCTACGTAGTGGGCGACCCGCTCATTACAGGCGAAGCAGCCCAGATGTTCCCAAGTCTGGAAGGGGCTCGCAAGGAGGCCGTGGCCGTGGCCGACCTCCTGCAACAGAACGGCTTCACCGTCAGCCGCCAGATCCGCTCCGATGCCAGGGAGATCCTGGCGGGACTCCACGACAACGGCTACCGGATCCTGCACCTGGCCGGCCACGGGGTGCACGAAGAGCCGCTGGCGATCGACACGCCCGGCACCTGCGAGACCTGCGAACAGCCTCTTCCCCCGCAGATGAAGAAAGTCTCGGGGATGGTCATCGGCGACAAGGTATTCCTTACCCCAGGGGACGTGGAGCAGATGCGCTTTGTGCCGGAACTGGTCTTCATCAACTGCTGCCACCTCGGGAACGTAGCCACGGGTAATACGACGGAGCGCCCTAATAACTTCCACCGGCTGGCCGCCAACATCGCAGCCCAGTTTATCCAGATGGGGGTGAGGGCCGTAGTGGCCGCCGGATGGGCAGTGGACGACGCCGCGGCCGAGACCTTTGCCACCACTTTCTACCGACACCTGCTGGCCGCCGACAAGTTCGGCGATGCGGTGCGCGCCGCCCGCGAGGAGACCTTCGACCGGCACGGCACCTCGAACACCTGGGGGGCCTACCAGTGCTACGGCGATCCTGATTTCCGCCTGCGCCCCCGCACGCCTGCTAAAAAGAGCACTCCGCTCAGAAACTACCACTCGCCAATGCAGGTGGTGGTGGACCTGGAGAACCTGACGAGCCGTGCCCGCTCGGGCAACGACTGCGGGAGCGAGGTGGAGGCGGTCGTGCAGTCGGTAAAAGACAAAGAGGCAAACTGGCTCAAGCGTCCCGAAGTGGCGGCAGCCCTGGGGCTCGCCTACGGTGAACTCGGCCTCTTCAAACAGGCGATAGACCATCTCAATACCGCCATGGGGGGCGAGAAGGCCGAGTATCCGCTGCTCATCGTGGAACAACGGGCCAACTTCAAGAGCCGCTGGGCGTTAGACATAAAGCGCAACGGGATCGTGACGGCCGGCGACTCACCACCTGAACAGCTCATCCAGGAAGCGATCGATGATCTTGACCGGCTGCTGAAGTTCAACGAGAGTGCGGAACGCCTGAGTCTACTGGGGAGCGCCCATAAGCGCCGGGCCTGGATAGTACAAGGTAAGGAACGGCAAGAAGCCTTAGCCAAGATGGCCGAGTATTACCGAAAAACGCACGAGAAGAAGTATGATGAGCAGCGCAACACCCTTGACACCTATCCGCTCCTCAACTGGCTGGCAGCCGAACTCCTGCGGGAATGGTACGGAGTGAAAGCAGACGTTACCCCGGCTGAGATCAAGGAGTGGTGTGAACGGGCCCGAGCCTGCGCCGAGGAGAAGGATCGGCAGGAGCCGAACTCTTGGAACAGCGTCGTCACGCCTGAATGCGATCTGGTTCAGGCCCTGGCCGGCACTACCCTCGACCAGCAGAAGCAGGCGATTGTCGATGCCTATACGTATGCCCGGTCACGCGGCGCAAGCCCCCGAGAGTTCCGCTCGGTGATCGATCACCTTGAGTTCCTGGCGGATATGGCCGCAGATGCCGGGAAACGGAAGGTTGTCCAGCAGCAGGCCGCGGCGCTGCGAGAGGTTGTTGAACAGCTGGCGCCGCTGGCTGAAGCAAATAGCAATATCTGACAAGATACCCAATAAAGTTAGGCGGTTGTCATTGTTATACGTGGCTCTTACCTATTCTCAGCCATTACAATCTTGAATAGTTAGCTGAGAATCCTTACGAGCCACAAAATACAATGGGGTGCCCGAGCGAGTTCGCGGCACCCCATTGTATTTTCAAAGCAGCACAGTAGAAGTCTTCCGGACCATCTGGCCAAGATGAGCCCCTTGGCCGGTAAGGCGCCAGATCGTGTCCGACTGACGCTTACTTCTTGCTGTGGCAGTCCTTACAACCGGTCGGGCCAGCAGCGGTGCCCTTGGCTTTGGCGTCCTTGTGGCAATCCATGCACTGCTTCATGGCATCTTTTTTCTTCATGGTGCCGGCGGCGATGGCCTTCTCGATGGCGCCAGCCTCTTTCGGGAACAGCTTGTGACAGGCTTCACAATCCTTCATGGTGTCCTGATGCTTCTTGTGGGCGAAAGGCACGTCGCCGGTCGAGCCGCCCTTCAATACCATTGTTTCCGCACCATTCCCGGCAAAGGCCGCTCCGACAAAAGCCACTGACAGAACTGATACTCCGACGATAATTGCTTTCTTGAACATGATTACCCCCTTTTGAATAAAAAGTTTTTCAATTGTCGGTTGCGCGCCGACAGTTCCATATTTTCAGTGGCACATCCAACGCAACCACCGTCTAATGGATATATAACTTTCTGAAAAATTTCACCACTATTTGTTGAAGGCCTATTCATTTTGGTGCGCCTGCGGCATGCCCGCCGAATTATGGGTTTCGGTGCAGCATTGACAGGGCTATTGCCGAATCTTAATTTATCCTTAACGGGGAAGGAAAAGTAACTGAACCGCGTTGGACATAGTTCGAATACTCAGTTATTAACCCTTACCTTGAAGGCGGGGAGGCACCCGAGAAGTGTAAGCGTCAGCTTCAAACGGTTCCCAGATAAGAGTCGAAATACATTAAGGCGGGGAGGTGAAAAGTATGCCCGAACTGAGATGCCCCGAATGTGGAAATGAGTTGTTGCCGTCGAAACCTCAAGAGGTGGGTGATGCTTGTATATGCCAAAAATGCGGCAGGAATGTATATGCGTGGTCAAAAACCGAGGTCAATATCGAGTGTCCGAAGTGCGGCAAGGACAATAAGGCAACTGTAACCAGATAGGTTAACCATCCGTGTGGCCTGTGAGTATCAAGCAGAGAATCAGTCTGCAATGAGAAAGCAGGCTTTTTTTGTTAACTACCGAAGGCTACTGAACTTTTACCATAAAATCAAAGAGAAGGATTTTATTATGGTGTTGGGTCTGACTGAAAATTTTGTATACGCCCGGCACTGGAAAGACGATTTCCGTTTCGATCTCGGGACCAAATATTTCCGGCGGCAGGTCGGCATGCAGATGATCATGGCGCCCCTGCCCTGGCAATTCGCCATGGGCATGGATAAAATGATCCAGGTCGCTCTTGACCACGGCAAGATGCATCGGCGCTCCCAGGTAAGGGGCAAGATCGGTCACCGGACCGCCATCTTTTTCAATGCGGTAGTGCAATCTCGTTTCTTGGCCGGCGACGACATGTTCAGGTGAAAACGTCAGGGTGACTCGATAGTCGCCAAACGTCTTTTGGGGCGAGAGATCGATGACAGGTTCAGCCATGGGCGCGGTATCCATGACATGGAGGGGAAACGTCCGGCTGTAGGAGTCGTCTGCCGTCGCAAAATCCAGGCCAACAACATAATCCCCAGGCTTGGGGAAAGAGTAGACGAGCGGCAGGCGGCCCTTCGCCAGCATCTCCTCGGTGATCGGGCCAAGGTCTTCGGGGTGGATATGGGCAAAGACGTTCAAATCCTTACCAATGATTACGGCATGAAGCACCCGTTCATGGATCAACGCCAACCCGTGCAGCGGACTGCCGCCCTGTTCCATGATGGAGACAGTCATGTTGACGGAGGCGCCGACTCTGATCTCGGCGGGATAGGTCTCCAGTGTCACCTTAAGCTCTCTGGCGGTGGCCTTTGGAGGCGAAACTTCATGCCGGTCGGCAAGGGCCAGACTTGCCAGATGTGCTTGATGGCGGGCAGGAACCCTATGCACAAGCGTGGCGACACAGAGCAGTACGGCCCCCATTAAAAGGGTGTCAACCCGCAAACGGCGCAGAAAGCTTGAAACAAAAAGGGCCTCGTCGCGACCATGCTCGACGGGGACGATGTAGCGCCCCACAAGCAAGATGACAAACAGGAGTTTTGCGGAAAAGAGCCAGCCGTATGGGCCTGTTGTTAGCGCCCCTAAGCTCCCCACCGTAAAGCGGGAGCTGTAAAATCCGGTCACGACCAGCACCGTCAACACAGGCCCGAACAAGACATAGAAGCGATCGGCAAGTCCGCCGACAAACCGTGGAGGCAACCCTTCCCCGCCAATCACCGCCGGGGAAAGCGCGCCGGCCAGGACAAAGATAGACCCGGCGAGACAGGAGATCGAAAGCAGATGCACGCAATCGCCAAGTTGTTGGACGCTGATATCGCCAAAATCGGCTAGATGCCCGCTGGCACAGCGGGAGAAGGCAACGGCAACCCCGGCGACGAGTAGAAGCGAAGCAAAATAGCGTGAGGCCATGTGCCGCCGGCTCGCCCCCCATATCGTCCAGGCCATGACGAGCCCCCCTGTCCGGACAAAGACCATGCTGCCGTAATGGGTCTTGAGCAGGATGGAGGGCGTGACCGGCAGGACTCCTGTCAGGCCGACGCCGCTCATCTCCATAACGCGCAGCACAAACCCGAAAACAAAGCTCACTACCAGCGCCAGCAGGCAGGACAAGAGGAGACGCCGCAGCCGCAGGAGAAAGATGTCGGGATAAACAGCAGGGGTGGCGTCGACCGTTCGGACACCCCACAACTGCACCCAAGCGACCCCGATCAAGGTGGTTAACGCCATGAGATCCAGAAAAGAGACTATGACATGGACAATATCAAAGATCATTCAACGGCCTCACCTGATTTCAAAGGTATAATCCCCTTCAGTCCGATGCCCGTCGCGCGCCAGCACCTCCCAACGCACGTGGTAGGTGCCGGGGAGCAGCCGGGGCAATTTCACTTCCAGTAGCGTCAAATCGGCGGAGCTCACCGTACCATCTCCCTTGTCCATTCGCGCGCCTTTTGCGTCCTCAACCGAAATAGTGCTGAAGGCCCCCTCCAACGCGCCATCAAACCATATCCGAACCGAGTCCGGGGGACGGTCGACCGTCGATCCCACCCTGGGTTCGGAGTGGTCGGGAAAGGCATGGCCCCAAGTCTGTTGCGGCAGAAGGCAGAACGCAACAATCGCCAATTGCGCCATAAGTCTTGATATTTTTGTCATGTTCACGGGAAGAGAGGACGGCCGAAGGTGTCCGGATACACATCGTCGATAAAGAAATGCAGCAGAGCGAAAACGCCGACATTATCTCCGGAGCCTGAATTGATGGGGATTTGCGCCGCCAAGCCGAGCTGTATTTTCTTGCCGAACCAAACGACTCCGGGGTTAACAAATCCGGTGGTCTCGCCTTTGCAGTCATAGTTCATGCAAGTCTCCATCGGGAATTCGACCACCAGACTCATGCGGTTCAACGGTGCTCCCAATCCGATATCTTTGACATAGGATTGCAAATACTTGAGATCGTATTGGACGGTAAGCCCCCAGGTCAAGGTAGTCGGATTATAGACGGTCGTTGAGGCTACGGTATTACTGCTCTCCGTCGGGATATTGGGACCTACGACC
>Ga0334722_10005697_pt1 | contig 12498 bp, 12 predicted proteins | sample C3_bottom_MG_FD_207210 | JGI IMG/M metagenome (GOLD analysis project Ga0334722, IMG submission 207210) | Sediment microbial communities from Yellowstone Lake, YNP, Wyoming, USA - C3_bottom | ecosystem: Environmental > Aquatic > Freshwater > Lake > Sediment | place: USA: Wyoming | collected...
CCTCAGGCCCTGCTCGTCTTGCCGGTGTCCGCGGTCGCGGGGGTGATGTTCGCGGGCTTCGGCCTCCTCTTTGCCGCGCTCTCCCCCTACATCGACAGTCTGAACCTCCCGATGTTTTTGTTCGTCAACCCGATGTTCCTGTTCAGCGGGACCTTCTTTCCGCTCGACGGAATGCCGCGCTGGCTGAGGGCCCTGTCGTGGGTCCTGCCGCTGACGCATGTCGTAAGCTTGATGCGCGCCGCGACGTTCGGGGTCTTGACCGCCGGCCTATGGGCGAACTTCGCCTACGTCACCGTGCTTGCCGTCGGCGTCTCCTGGATCGCGATGGCGAAAATGAAGCGCCGGCTGATTAAGTAGCCTGGGCGATTATTTCTTGACGGGCTTGTCCGCTGGTTTGGGGGCCGCGGGCTTCTCGATATCGAGAAGCTCGATTTCGAAGATCAGGGTCGCGCCGCCCTTGATCGTCGGCTGGCGCCCGGCGTCGCCGTAGGCCACGTCGGAGGGGCAGACGAGCTTGGCCTTGCCGCCGACCTTCATCATCGCCACGCCGTTGGTCCAGCAGGGGATGACGCCCTTTAAGGGGAACGTCGCCGGCTCGTTGCGCTTGTAGGAGCTGTCGAACTCGGTCCCATCGATCAGGGTCCCGCGGTAGTGGACCTTGACGGTGTCCTCCGCGTTCGGCGCCGCTCCCTTCCCTTCTATGAGGGAGAGAAAGAAGCCGCCGTTGGGGATGGGCCTCACGCCGCCGTCCTTGGCGAATTTATCGGTGAAGGCCTTCCCGATTTCCTTTTCCTTGGACGCCGCGGCGGACATGCGCTTGTCGAGCATCTCGTTGATGCGCGGGGCGAAGAGGGCGATGTTGATCGGAGACGGCTTTTTGAGGGCGGAATCGCGCAAGCCGCTTTCCAGGATCTTGAGTTCGGCGGCGTTGAAGCCAAACGGTCCGACGTTCCGGCCGATCTGATAGCCGATCGAGTAGATGGCCCGCTCGTCGTCGCTCTTAAAGCCGTCGGGGCCGGCGGCCGCGGCGGTCTTGACGGGGTGCTTGGTCGTCGGTTTCGGGGCGTCGGCCGCCCAGAGAGAGGATGCCGACATTAGGATCGACAAAACAATTTTCATGGAAGCCTCCTTGCCTGAAAGCGACCAATGATAGCACATCCTCCCAAAGGCATCGAATCACCGAATTAACTAGAATTCACGGGTGAACGGGAAAGTCCTCCGCAACGTCGTCTGGATGGGGACCGTCAGTCTCCTGGCCGACGTGGCGGGAGAGATGATCGTTCCCGTCCTGCCGCTGTTTTTGACCATCACCCTCGGAGCGCCCCCGTCCGCCGTCGGTCTCGTCGAGGGCTCCGCCGAGCTGGCCGCCAGCCTTTTTCGCGCCGTGGGGGGCTGGTGGAGCGACCGGGTCGGGCGGCGCAAGCCCACCGTCGTCTTCGGTTACGCCCTCTCCGCCCTGGCCAAGCCCGCCTTGGCCCTGGCCGGCGCCTGGCCCGCCGTGCTCTTCGTGAGATTCCTCGACAGGACGGGCAAGGGCTTAAGGGGTTCTGCGCGGGACGCCCTCATCGCCTCCTCCGTCGAGAAGGAGCATTGGGGACGCGCCTTCGGCCTGCACCGGGCCATGGACACGGCGGGAGCCGTGGCGGGACCCCTGGTGGCCTTCGCGCTGATGCAGGCGGGGGGATTTTCCTACCGCGCCGTGTTTGCGGCGGCGAGCGTGCCGGCCCTGGCCTCGGTCCTGGTGCTGGTCTTGTTCGTGAGGGAAGCCCACGAGGTTGTCCCGTCGAGCCCCCCGCCGGCGGCGGCTCACGCAGACCGTCCGCCCCTGCCCCCGACCTTCTGGCGTTTTCTTCTCATCTATGGCCTCTTCGCCCTCGGCAATTCCTCGGATTCCTTCATCCTGCTCAAGGCGCGGGCCACGGGGATGGCTTCCGGCGCGGTGATCGCGGCCTACGCGATCTTCAACCTCGTCAACGCCTGCCTGGCGCCGGGCCTCGGCCGCTTGGCCGATCGCGTCGGAAGGCGCCTGCTGGTCGCGACGGGGCTGGCGGTGTACGCGTTCTGCTACGCGGGGTTCGCCCGCGCCTCGTCTCCCGCGTCGATCTGGCCGCTTTTTGCGCTCTATGGCCTCTACGCGGCACTCGTCGAGGGTTCCTTCCGCGCCGTGGTCTCGGGCTTCAGCGTGGAGGGAAATCGCGGCACCGCCCACGGGGTCTTCCAGTCGGTCGCCGGGGTCCTGGGTTTTGCGGCGAGCGTGCTGGCGGGGGTGCTGTGGTCCAAGGCGGGCCCGGCGTGGGTTTTTTGGTTCGGCGCCGCCTGCGCGGCCCTGTCTTCCGCCGCCCTTTTTAGTGCCGTCGGCTCGAGCTTCGGAGGTTCCTCGAGTTCCCCGAGCCGGCCCTGAGGGCCGCCAGGCCGATCCGGTCGGCTAAGCCCGGGTCGTCGATGAAGGGGTTTCGGTTTCCCTGGTACTGCTCGTCGAGATCGTTGCGGTGCATCTCCTGGGTGTCCGGGGGGAACCGTCTGTTCCAGCCGATGAGCGTCTCGACTTGGATGTTCCAGAACCAGGCCGCCTTCTGCCCGAAGAAAGGGGCGTCCTTGTAGCGCGCGTAGAAGTAGAGGAGGTTTCGCGCGACTCGTCCCTTGGTCATGTCCGGGGGCTCGAAGAACCCGCCGCCGCGCTTGGCCCCCGCCTCGTTGTGGTAGTCGGGCTCTCCCGTGACTTCGCCGTACGGCAGATTTTGCCTCATGCCGTTGGGATGCTTGAACGTGGCCATGAGATGGTGGGCGTCCGAGCGCATGGGAAGCTTCTGCTCGAAGTAGGATTGGGGGAAGGTGTGCTCGATGTTCATCCCGTCCTTTTCCGGGTAGCCGTCGCCGTCTTGGTCGCCGTTGCCGGGATAGTCCCCGCCGTTGTCGCTGGTGCCGGGCACGAAGACGCCCGAATAGGCGTCCACCACGCCCGAAACGCCGCCCACGATGACGTGGTCGGCGGTCTTGAAGATGTAATGGATGGTCGCCTGGTATTCGCGGGTCTTGTGATTGCTCGTCGCGATCTGGCCGACCTTCTTGAGGAGTTCACGGCCGGAAAGGCCGTCTGTTCCAGGGACGGAACGGGCGGCGGCGGGCGGCGCGAGGGCGGATTGAACAAGGGCAAAGCGGCTGGAGATCGCGGGGTGGCTGCGCTCCGCGGGGACGAAGGTCGCGCCGTGCTGGGAGCGGAGCTCTCCGGCTCCGTCGAAGAGGGCGCGGCCGTAGGAACCGAGCGGGGCGTCGGCGGCGTTTGCCGCGGGCTGAGAGTCCCCCGGCTTGGGCGCGGCCGCGGCGGATTTGGGAGGAGCCGAGGCCGCGGAGAACTCCTGGAGCGTTCCGGGCGTCAGGGCGGCGGGAGGAACGGCCGTGAGGTCGGCCAAGGGTGAGACGAGAGAAGACAGCGGAGCAATCGAGACGGCCCCCGCCGCGGCGGGGGCGGCCGGCAGGATGAGCGTCGTCGTGACGATGGGGCCGGCCTTGCGGCCGAAGACGACCTGAGCGCTCAGGGGAGCGGCCAGAAGGACAAGCGTCGCCAGGGCTCTCAATACGCGGTTCATCCTTTTTGAAGTGTAGCGGCCCCGCCTAAGTCCAGCCCGGGCCTTTGGGCCCAGGAGATCTCAAGGAAAAGACCTATAGAGAGGATGGGCTCGCGATTGCTATAATCAAAGAAGATAAATGCCATTTACACGACTCGGACTGCGCTCCGAGCTCCTCAACGCCATCAAAGCTCTCGGCTACGTCAACCCCACGCCGATCCAAGAGAAATCTCTCCCGGAGTCCATGTCCGGAAAGGACGTCATCGGCTCCGCCATGACGGGCAGCGGCAAGACGGTCGCCTTCGTCATGCCACTTCTGCAGAAGCTCATCGACGACCGCGCCCAGGACCCGCACAAGGGCGGACTGCGCGTGCGCGCCCTCGTCCTGGTTCCGACGCGGGAATTGGCGACCCAGGTGGAGAAGGCCATCGGCGAGCTGGCCAAGTTCTCGCCCGTCAAATGCGCGCTCGTCATCGGAGGCGCGAGCTTCCACACCCAGACCCAGGAGCTTAAGCGTGGCGCCGAAGTGGTGGTGGCCACCCCCGGGCGCCTGCTCGACCATATCCGCTCCGGCACGTTTCACTTAAGCGACGTGAAGGTGGCCGTGCTCGATGAGGCCGACCGGATGCTCGACATGGGCTTTATGCCCGACGTGCGGCGCATCATGAAGCTCCTGCCCAAGCAGCGCCAGACCCTGATGTTCTCGGCCACCATTCCTCCCGAGGTCGAGCGCGTCGTCAACGAGTTCATGCGCGCGCCGGTCCGCGTCGAGGTGGATCGCCCGCGCTCGGCGGCGACCTCGGTCAAGCAATGGGTTTATCCCGTCACCGAGGGCCAGAAGGCCGAGCTGCTGACGGCGCTCTTAAAGATCGACGGGGTGGATTCCGTCATTATCTTTACGCGCACCAAGGCGCGGGCCGACCGCGTCACGGATCAGCTTAAGCGCAAGCACGTCTCCTGCGCGGTGCTCCACTCCGACCTCTCGCAGAAGGAGCGCGACAAGGCGATGCTGGACTTCCGCGAGGGCCGGCAGACGATCCTGGTCGCCACCGACATCGCCGCGCGCGGGCTGGACGTTCCCGAGGTCTCGCACGTCGTCAACTACGACGTGCCCGAGCACGCCGACGATTACGTCCATCGCATCGGCCGCACGGGCCGGGCCTTCGCCGAGGGCGACGCGATCACGCTGGTTTCCTTCGAGGAAGAGCGCCTCCTGCCCTCCATCGAGGCCTTCGTCGGCCAGAAGATCCCGCGCAAGGCCCTCGAGGGCTTCGCCTACAGTGTCCCGCCCCGCCTGCACAGCTACAAGGCCCCGCTCTCCTCAAGTTTCCGCATTCGCCGCGTCATCCCGCGCGGCGGCGGCAGCCGCTTCCGCCGCTAGCGGCTCTCTCCATCTGGCGAACTCGCATCGGTGCGAGTCTTGCGTCCGGATTTCCGCAGCATCGCGACAACGGTTGAGGTTCAGCGCCTGCACCTTGCGTTTATGGAGGGTCGGGGCTACCCTAGGCGGGTGAGTCGCTATGAGGCCGATGGGCCGGCATTGCTGGTGCTCTTACTGGCCGGCGTCTTGTTTTGGGTTATTCGGCGCTTATGGACCGGCAGCCGGATCCGGCGCTTGCTTTTGCCGCCCGTCTCCATCCGAACGTTGGGAGGGAGCAGCACGGCGGTCGCGGGACGCATCCTGCCCATAGTCGAGATCGTGGCTCCTGTCTCCGGGCGTCGGTGCGTCGCTTATCAGGACGTGGTCGAATCCCATGAAGCGAGCAGGCTGGGGGACAGAATCTTCAACAATCCCTATCATCTCGATCAAGGGACTTGGCGGAAGATGTCCGGCAACGTCATTGGAGCGTTTGTCGTTGCGGACGATTCCGGAAAGGCGCTCGTATGGCCGGCGGGCGCTTCTCTGATAATCGACGAATCCTGGAGCCGCCGCGAGGACCGCCTTGCGTTGCGCGACTCCTGTGACGGAAGGAGAGAATCGGAGAAAATTATTCGCTCGGGGGAGGCCGCTTATATTCGTGGAACGCCGCACACGTTCGACGCGCTTATGGCACGGCTGAGGCAAGACTGCGGCGTCATGCCGGGGGAGCTTCTCCAGGCGCTGCTCAATCAAGGCGATCTCAAAAACTTGCCTTGTTTTTTTGCCGACGGGAATCCGTTCGTCGTCGCGAACCAAACCTTTGAAAAATTATCCAGCGACTTGATCCCCGACGTGTTCGAGGGTTGATCAGGGGCACGCGAGCCAAAGCGGACGGGCGCCTGTTTTCAGAGTTCGTTGCGCTCAACCCAGCGCCACTGGCCCGGCGCCAGGCCCTTCAGCGTCAGCTTGCCGATGGCGGCGCGCACCAGGCGCATGGTGGGGTGGCCGATGGCGGCCGTCATGCGCCGCACCTGGCGGTTCTTGCCTTCCTTGAGCGTGAGCTCGATCCAAGCAGTCGGCACGCTTAGGCGCACGCGGATGGGGGGATCCCGCGGCGGCAGGTCCGGCTCGGTCTCCAGAAGCTGGACCTTGCAGGGGAGGGTTTTGCCGTCGGCCAGGAGAAGCCCCTTGGCCAGGCGCTCCAAGGCCGCCTCGTCGGGAACTCGTTCGACCTGCGCCCAGTAGGTTCGCGGATGGCCGAAGCGGGGGTCGGTCAGGCGATGGTTGAGGGTCCCATCGTCGGTGAGGATGAGGAGCCCCTCGCTGTCGTAATCCAAGCGTCCCGCGGGATAGATCCCGGCGGGAAGTCCGAAGCGCGACAGCGACGGCTTGCCGCCCTCCGCGGTGAACTGGGAGAGAAAACCGTAGGGTTTATTAAGAAGGACGATTCGGGTTTTGGCCACGGCCTAGTTGGACTTGCGCTCGCCCGTGAAGACGTAGCGCAGGGTCTTGCCGTCGCGTCCGCGCACGATGACGACGCCCGAGATATGCGAACCCTCCACGCGGCCCTTCCATTCGACCGGGTCGCGGCCGTTTTCGCCGCTGAGGGTGAGGGAAAAATCAGTGACGCCCGATTCGTCCTTGGCGTCGTAGAGGGCGGGGGAATATCCGCGGGCGACTTCTCCCGCGATGACGGCCTTGCCGCCGTGGAAGACGAGGGTGTCGCGGTGGGAGGTCCAGTGGAAGAAGCCTTCCTCCTTGACCTTCACGTCCCAGGCCGTTCCGTCGATGGGCCCGCCGAACATGGCGGCGTACAAAAGGTTCACGGCGGCGAAGAAGGCTCCGGCGAGGCTCTTCATTCGCGATGTTTATAACAGGAGAACGCCCTTCGCGCAAGACCTGGGCGATGAACTGCTAACATTTAATCCATGACCGTCTTCCTCCACGTCGCCCTGGCTTTGCTCGGGGCCCCGGCGCGCGCCGCCTCGGATGCCGCCCTCCGCCAGGCCGTCGTCCAGATCAATTTCGTCTCGCGGGAGCCCGATTGGTCCCAGCCCTGGCAGTACGATCGCCAGCACTCGGGCACGGGCTCGGGCGTGATCATCGACGGCCAGCGCATCCTCACCAACGCCCATGTCGTGGCCGACTCGACGTATCTGACCGTGCGCCGCTCGGGAGACGTCAAGCGCTGGCCGGTGCGCGTGGAGTTCGTGGCCAACGACGGGGAGATCGCGCTTCTAAAAGTGGAGGACCCCGATTTTTTCAAGGGGGTGGAGCCGGTGGCCTTCGGCGACCTCCCATATCCGCGCGACAAGCTCTCGGTCTACGGCTTCCCGACGGGCGGCACGGAGCTCTCGATTACCGAGGGGGTCGTCTCCCGCGTGGGGGCCGTGTCCTACGCCCATTCGGGGCGCAAGCTCCTGGCCATCCAAACCGACGCGGCCATCAATCCCGGCAACAGCGGCGGGCCGGTCTTTAAAGACGGCAAGCTCGCGGGCATCGCCTTCCAGCATATGACCTCTCCGGGCTCCGAGAACATCGGCTACGCAGTCCCCGTTCCGCTCATCCGTCGTTTCCTGGAGGACGTGAGGAGCGGCCGTTACGAGGGCATCCCGGCGCTCGGGGTCGTCTTCCAGGAGCTCGAAAACCCCGAGATGCGGCGCGCCTACGGGCTGAGCGACGACGCGACGGGGGTGCTCATCAACAGCATCCAGTACGATTCCTCCGCCTGGGGGGTGCTCAAGCCCGGCGACGTGCTCACGCGTGTTGCCGGCGTGCCGATTGGCCAGAACGGCAGCGTGACCCTGCGCGGCGATGAGCGGGTGGACTTCGGCCACCTGATCGCGCGTCGCCAGATCGGCGATCAAATCGAAGTCGAGATCGTGCGCGAGGGCAAGCTCGTCAAGCTCCCGATCAAGCTTAAGGCCCTCGTCGAGCTCGTGCCCGGGCCGCGGCACGACGTTCTGCCGTCCTACTTCGTGCTGGGCGGGCTGGTCTTTATGCCGCTATCGGAAGACTTCCTGCGCGCGCACGGGGGCGGGACGCACCGCCTGCGCAGCATCGCCGGCGAGGACGTGGCCACTCCCGAGCGCACTCAGGTGGTCACCCTCTCCCAGGTCCTGGCCCACGAGGTCAACCGGGGTTATCACGGCTGGGGGCTTCAGCCGGTGGCCAAGCTCAACGGCAAGGAGATCGGCGACATGAAGGCTTTCGTCGAGGCCTCGCGCCATCCCGGCGGGGGGCGGCAGGTCCTGGAGTTCGAGAACGGAATGAAGGCGATTCTCGACGCCACCGCGGCCGAGAAGGCGATGCCCGAGATCATGGCGCGCTACGGCGTCGGCCGCGACCGCTCCGCCGATCTGCCGTAGGCCCTTTCAGCGGCTTCTGAACGTTATTTGGAGGATGAGTCGCCGTAACGCATCAGGACCTGGGAGGTGCGGGATTGGCTCGGCGTCTCCTTGCCGCTCGAGGTGAGCACCATGGAAGTCTCCGACTCGGATTTCACGATCTGGCCGAGGCGGGGGGAGAACCAAGTGGTGCTGACGCTGTTGCCGGCGACTGAAATGCCGCTTGAAGCGTTCAAATCCACTTTAGACTGGGCCTTCACGACGTAGCAATCGAAGGTCCCCGCCGGGGTCGTCATTTTTTCCCGGCCTGAGACGCGGCTGGTGCTCTCCATGCGAGTCTGATCGACGGTGGTCTTGTTGAGTTCCAGGTGCGTCATCTGGTTTTTCATGACGGTCTGTGATCGCCACTCCGCGCCGATCTTCAACTTCTGGGGATACATGAGCAGCGGAGGGTCGTAGGTGTAGACGCTCTGGAATTTAGGATTGTCCATCTTCATCCCGAGCATGAAGACTCCGTCCTTGGAAGAAGAATAATAGGTTCGGACTTTGGTCTGCCCATCGTCGCTGGTGAAGAAGAAGCCCGGCTTGCCCTCGAAATCGCCGGATTCTCCGACCTTGGTGGTGCGGAGGGATTTCCCAGCGCTCGCCAGGTCATTAGCGTACTCCCACCAACTTCCCGTCTTGAAGGAGAACACCCCGGTCCGGCCGCCCTTGCCGCTCGTCTCCCCGTCGTCCTTGAGCGCCAGGGCCTTGAGCGCCGCCTGCGTCGGCCCGGGCGCCATATGAGGCGCCAGCGCCTTGGCCATCTCCGGCTCAAGCCCCGGGGACTCCATGTACGCCTTGACGAATTGGTTCGACCAGCTGCGCTTGTCGCTTCCGGGAACTACGCCGAGGGCTAGGAGGCGTCCGAGCTTTTCCCAGTCGGCGTCCCGTGCTTCGAGGCGCTTCTGCCTGGCCTCTTCGCCCGCCTTCCACAGCGCCTCGTATTCGTCCCACACGCCGGAGCGCTTGGCGGCGACGTCGGCGAACTTGGGCGCTTCGGTGGCGAGGCGCCGCCAGCCGGCCGCCTTCTCGCCCGGGGAGGCGTCGCTCTTGTCGAGTTGGACGGCCGCGTTGTATTTCTCCAAGGCATCGACGTCCACGTTCTCCCAATTGAGTCCCGCCGTCGAGGCGTCCAGGGCCTTCGGGATCTGAGCCCTCGGCATGGCCGGAAGATTGGCCGCCGAGATTTGGAAGCCGCGGGAGACCGAGGCCGCGCTCTCACGGTCGATCTTGGCCAGGTCGGGCGCGCTCTCGCGGCCGAGGCCGAGCACGGCGCCGGGCGCTCCCGAGGCGAGCTCAGGCGTCTGGGCGCGGTCGCGGGCGAGGCTTAAGACCTTCTTGGCGTAGTCGACGATCCCCTGGGCCGTCACCCGGCCTGAGGCATCGGCGCCCCAGCCGCGCAAGGCGCCCAGCGCCAGGTAGCTGAACGCCGGCCGCGGCCTTCCCGCCTTGGGCAGGGGCCCGGCGAATTGATCGGACCTGGCGGCGGTCATGAGGATGGTCCGGGCGTCGAGGCCCGTCGGCAGGGCGCCCATGGTCACGAGGGGCTGGAGGTTGGCCACCAAGGCCCGGCCCGAGGAATCTTTCCCCGAGAAGCAGGCGTCGATAAGCACGACGGTCCGTTCTTGTTTTCCCTTGGCGAGTATTCCCAGCAATTCGTTGCGCGAAAGGCTCCTCTTGTAGACGCTCTCGATCTTCTGCTGGGCGTCCACCCCCACCAGCAGGCCGTCCTTGCCGTCCTTCGACGGCGCCCCGTGGCCGATGAACACGAACCACAAGGTCCCGCCGGGCTCCACCTGGGACGCCTTGTCGACGGCGGCTTGGCGGATCTCATCGTTGGTCGCGTCGTCGTTGCGCAAAAGGGCCACCTTCTCCGCGGGGACCTTCAGCGTCCCGGTCAGGTAGGCATGCCAGGCATCGGCATTCTCCTTGGCGCCGGGCACGGGCTCGACGAAGGCGTATTTCTCGGCTCCGACGATCACGGCGGCGTCCTTCTCCCCGCCGCCCGTCGCCTTGGGCGGAGACGTCAGCTCCGGCCAGAGATCCTCCGCCCGGAGGGGCAGGGCTCCCAGCAGCAAGGCGAACAGTAAAAGGGCGGAGCGTGGAAAAAAGAGCGGCCGCATCGGCATGGAGTGTCCTCTCGAAGTCCGGCGTGCCAAACGACGAATGGGGCCCACTATCTAAACAAATTGGTCAGCGAGCCGAGCGGCAGGCCTTGTTGGGCATTCCTCTGGCACCTATCTCCCCGGTCGTTCAAGCGTTTCACTTGTAGATCTCCCGTCGATGGCCGAGATCAATGACGATCACGAGCAGTTCGCCGTGTCGCACTTCATACAAAATCCGGTAGCTGCCGAAGCGGTATGACCGCAATCCCTTGAGTTCACCATGAAGAGGCTTGCCCTCTTCCATCGGTTTTAGAGCGATTGCCTGAAACGCGTTTATGAAGCGCTGATAAAGCCTCTTATCAGATCGAAAGACCTTCTTGAGGTCCTTTTCCGCTTGCCGGCTCAGCTCGACTCTATACACCTTCTAATCTGCGCCGGAGCGCTTCCAGGGAGACGGTTTTACCGGCGCGCGCCTCTTTCCAAGACTTTCGGATTCGCTTGGCGGCAGATTTATCCGAAAGCACCTCGATGGTTTCAAGCAACCCCTCGTAGTCCTCGGGGCTGATGAGCATCATTACGGGGTTCCCGTGCCGAGTGACGATATAGCGATCCAGCTTGGACTCAATGGAGTCCGCGACATGCGGGAGCTCAGGGCGAAGGGCTTTGAGGGTAATGGTTCTGGTCATGTCTTAAGTATACACCGAAGTGTACACTTTCGCAAGGCCCACCCACAGGCGGGCGTTTTGCCGTTTTGCGGGTAGAGATGCCTAACGAAGCTTGTAGAGAAACCCCTTTCCCGTGCGATCCGCTTCCGTTTCTCTGTCGAGAGAAAAATCCGGGTTGGTCCATAAACGGGATTTTTCTACAGCCTCAACGCATACGGTGTGCCGCCGCGTCACGGCCGCCAGCATTAAACCAAAGCGGGCGGCACAACCGCATGGTTAGACGGTTCCTTTTGCTCATTGAATATTCCAAACGGGACGGTGATTCCGGATAAGGCGTCTCTCAAGAGCTTGATAGCCTGAGGAGATAATAAACCCAAATTCCGTGGCTTCGAGCCGGCCCCTCTTGAAAAGTAGCGAATTGATGCGCTTGGTTGTTCGACCGCCGACTCCCCCGATATGGTTCGCAAAAATGCGTCGAAGGATATTCTTGGTTCCGCCAATATAGAGAACTTGCTTCGAACGCCGATCACGAAAGAAGTAGACGTATCCATCCCCGGCAATGGGAGACAAATCACCTACTCTGAGTCCGTGCAACGGGTACCAACGTCGAACATTCATATTGAAATCTTAAGGGAGAGAATTTTCTAAATGCTCCTTCTTAATGGCTTCCCATTTTTTCTTATTCTCTTTTTCTTCTCTCATCGCCTGCTTCTTCATATCCAGATCGATGACACCGACATAAGGCGAGGCCAAGGGTCCCATTGCGGTGGCAGTCATTTCATCCTCAATCCCGGCCAAGTACATCATTGTTTTGGAATCGGCCCAAGTGTAGCAGGTCTGAGGCGTGGCGTCGCATCTTGGTCCTTTCCGCCTAGATTTGCCAAGACGGGCAGTGTAGGTTTTGACTAGATCGAGGTAGTGCAGGTTCGGGTCCGCGAAGTGGGCCTCAACCTTGAAGATCTTCTTGCTGTTCGGTGTAGCCCAAAAATCTACAGCAGAAAAGCGGTCGTCTGGCGAGGTCAACAACTCGAAGCCTCGTCCTCCCGAGGCGTAGTCCTCAGGTCCAATGGGTGCCATGCCCATTTTCGCGGCCGTGATCGAAGCGAGGTCTCCATACGCGGCAGTGATCTCTTCTTGAGGCTCTCCAAGTCGAATGCCAGCAATTTCCGTAGACAGGGCCGTACCTGAGGACAAATGGTTTTGTTTAGTCGAAGTATCTGCGGCGGCGGCCGGCAGCCGCAAGAGTAGAATAGCAAGCAAGCCGAACAAACGAAGGTTTATCATTTGACTGCTCCTACATCCGTCTAACGAAGCTGTAGAAAAATCTGTTTTTGAGCCAATCGATGTCCGGGAGTCGCTGATTTCGGCGCCTTGGCGTCGTTCTAGAGTCTAACTCCGTCTTTCCGGCTTTGC
>Ga0334722_10005698_pt1 | contig 12498 bp, 14 predicted proteins | sample C3_bottom_MG_FD_207210 | JGI IMG/M metagenome (GOLD analysis project Ga0334722, IMG submission 207210) | Sediment microbial communities from Yellowstone Lake, YNP, Wyoming, USA - C3_bottom | ecosystem: Environmental > Aquatic > Freshwater > Lake > Sediment | place: USA: Wyoming | collected...
CATACAAAGAAGTTACACATGCGCAACCAGTTTCATATCCCCTGCTTACAATATTTTTTCCGCTAACATCCTCTGTGTAATTATGACCAATTATAAAACGTAATTCCCTATTGTTAAATGGCCTACAGAGAAGTTCGTTTATCCCAGCAGCCACCGCAATCAATTGGGTTGCGTTTGAACCAAGTCCTATGTGATTTTCATTTCTTTTTATAACCCTAACCGCGAAACTAATCTGCTCCAGTTTTAATGCTTTTTTAAATACCATCACCAAATGTCGGATGGAATTGAATTCTTTTTCTATTTTATCTTTTCCTCCTTCAATTACTGAGATCTCAACCTCAGTATTTAGAATATCAACTGCCAATGCGATACCACCACCACCCGGCTTCGCTAACTCTACGCGCGAATCATCCAATAGACTGATATGAATTCTTGACGGAGCAGAAACCAATGCTTTTTTCCCAGCAAGATTGACTGCATCAACTTTAATTTTAGTCTTATTTAAAAAATCTAGGTTGTATTCGGATCCTGGTATGAATGTTTTTTTCATATTTTTTTAATCTATTATAACTTCCCACTCTACATTATCGCCAAGGTCCTTGAGGTTTATTTTTTTAGCTAACAAGTCATTTCTTATTTCATCCGCCTTTGCATATTCTTTATTTAGCTTCGCATTTTTTCTTTCTCCTATCTTTGATAAAATAACATCTCGAGAGATATTATTTTCCAATAAAATATCATTTTCCAGCTTATCCATATATTCTCTTGGATTTTCTTCAAAAATATTCAATATATCGCTTATTATTTTTAATTTATTTTTAAAATAAGCGACAAATCCATCTTGCTCTTCTTTTGAATATTTATTTGAACCTATTATCTCATTCAAGGCGTTAAATGCCTCGGAAATATTGGCAAACACCTTTACTGTGTTGAAATTATCATCCATCGCGGATATAAAATCATCTTCAATATTCTTTATGCTATTTGGCAACTTTTCTATATCGGTTGTACCAACTGAGGCTGTTGAAAAATTATCAGCCCTCAGCAGTGCTTTGTAGAAATAGAACATCCTTTTCCTGGCATTTAAAAATAAATTGGAAGAAATGTCCATTTCGGAAGAAAGATTTTGTGTTAATAGCATATATCGGATTTCCTCTGGATAGTATTTTTTTAGTGCATCCTTGACTGTTAAAAAATTACCGAGACTTTTGCTCATCTTCACGCCATCAACCATAACTAATCCATTATGAATCCAATATCTGGCAAATTCTTTTTTGTTATGTGCTTCGCTTTGAGCCATTTCATTTTCATGGTGAGGAAAAATTAAATCAATCCCTCCTCCGTGAATATCAATTGTGTCCCCCAGATATTTATTTATCATTACGGAACATTCAATATGCCACCCTGGCCTACCTGGGCCCCATGGAGAAGCCCAAAATGGCTCTCCAGCTTTCGCCGGTTTCCACAAGGAAAAATCATAATTTTTTTTCTTATTTGGAGAATTTTCCGTGCTTAATAATTCATCCTTGTTGCGATTGGATAATTTCCCATACTCCGGAAATGAATCTACGGCAAATAAAACTTCCCCGTTTGCCACATACGCATTTCCACCATCAATTAACTCTTGAATAAATTTGATTATATCGGCGATGCATTCAGATACCTTTGGCTCATATGTGGCATCATTCACCTTTATTTTTCTCAAATCTTTTTTTGTTTCTTCTATGTAATAAGCGCTGACTTCAATCGCCTGCTTATTCTCTTTATTCGCCCTATTTATTATCTTATCATCAATGTCGGTAAAATTTCTAACATATGTCACGCCATACCCCAAAAACTCGAAATAATTTCTTATCACATCAAAAATAACGGCCTGTCTCGCATGACCAACATGAATTTCGTCGTATGGGGTTACGCCACAAGCATACATTTTTACCTCGCCCTTGTTTAATGGTATGAATTCCTGATTTTTTCTAGTTAATGTATTGTATATTTTTACCATAGCAATTTATAGCATCTTATACTTGCAAACAAGCATAATATTCAAAGTTATATTAAAAAAAATTATTTAGTACCATGGGTCATTTTGCTCTACAAATTGATACGGCAATCCCAATGTCGCAAACAAATGCGGTATCTCCTTTAAAAATACTAATTTTTCCGTAGAATAATGCGATCCTTCAATCATGTTTATATCAAGACGATCCACTAACTTATTGAATGAATCTCGCTCTATATCGCCACGCGGAGTTTTTAGCTTATTATAATATTCACCGGTAAGATAAGTATCGCATCCAAAATCCATCGCTTTTTTTATTAATGTTGGATCGGTGCCCCCTCCAGGCACAATGCCGATTTTTTTGACCATATCCTTTCTTTTTATGAAATTTATTTTTTTATTTCCTAAAATATCTTTAATTAGGTTTATAAACTCTTCAAATTCCAATGCTTCTGGAAGTTCACCCACAATTCCCTCAAAACCGTCTACCGCCTCAATATGTCGAGAAAATTCTCTTAAATTCAAACTATTTGCAATAGACCCGGCCGTCGAGATACTTTCATTTGTATCCAATGGTGCATGCACGGAATAAACAGAAATTCTCATCTCCCTCATTCGCTTAAGATTGTCTTCGTCAATTGGAATAAACCCAACACCGCCTGTTTCATCCTCTGTTGGATGATGTGACAGAATTAATACATCCGTTTCTTTTTCTTGAAATATTTTATCTAAAACTCCGCTATCTAAAAAAACTGTTCCAAAAACTTTTTTTATGGTGGCGCCATTATTAAGCATTAATCCATTGAACGATTTTAAAAAATCATCTTCAAAATACCTGTGCATATCGAATCCTTTGTTCTCATATATTTCTGGAAATACTGAACTGAATGGCACATCTTTAACTGCCCCTGTAATCTCAAAAATATTATCCAGTTTATTTTTTAAATCACCCAATTCCATATGCCGGAATGACTCTATGCGATTATATTTTTCCATAATTATATTACTGGCATTACTTTTTAATTCCGAAGCATCGCATACATTATAACTACCAACTAAAACTTCCTCCGGCTCTCCGGGAATAGATTATTTAGTTCGTTTAGATCTTCTTCCAAGTTGTATACCTCAAACCCATCAGCACCTAAATGAAAAATGATTTTATGCTTATTATCAATTCTTAATGATTTTTTATTTTTTGCAAAGGAAAATTTACCTTTTGTAGCCTCAGTCTGCTCTTCCGGATAAAAAGTTTCTGAATACCCTAACAGATTGTTCTTATTTTCGCCTTTGATAATTGGAATTAATGATATGCCATCAAAGTCACTTTTATCATATTGAATGTTCAATATATCCAAAGTCGTGGGAACAATATCAACCAACCGTACCTGATTTTTAACTCCTTTCCTCTTAAGAAGATCCTTATCTTTCATTATTAAAACAGTTTTTTGCGTCTGATCGTACAGCAGACATCCGTGACCAAGTTCTTCTGGATGTCCTAACTTCTTACCTCCCTTGTCATTTGGATATAATCCATCAAGATCCTCTCCGTGGTCAGAAAAACAAACAATGGATGTTTTATCATAAAGGCCATATTCCTTCAATTTATTTATAAATTGTTGAACATAATGATCGGTATAGGCTATTTCCTCCTCATAATAATTATCTCCACCAAATTTCTTTGGCGCTTCGTATGGCCAATGAGCATCAAAAAAATGGAGGAACAGGAAAAATGTTTCGTCTTTATTTTTATCTAGCCATGCAATTCCTTTTTCAACAACCAAATCAGCTCTTTTCAAAGCTGTGCCTCTTTTTTTGACATCCACCGTCTTCAGAGGATCGGAGCCGTCCGCCAAGAGCGGAATTTTATCATCATACAAGTCAAATCCTTTGGAAAATCCATACCACTTATTCATGCCCGGACAAGACACAATGGCCGCAGTTTTGTAGTTTTCCTTTTTTAAAATTTGAGCTATAGTAGTTGCTTTCTTATTTAACTTCTCCTTGAAAAGATGCCTGACGCCATGATTAAAAGGCTGCAACCCAGTAAGAATCGTTGAATGGCTCACAGGAGTCAATGGTGAAGATGAAATGGTATTGAAAAATGTTACCCCATCTCTCCTTAGATTTTCGATACTCTCAAATTTTCCACTATATCCAACATCGGCTCTGACTGTATCCAGAGAAATAAAAATTAAATTTTTCCTTTTTTTCGTTTTGTTCATTTAATTTGGCTCAGATAACTTACATCTATAAAATCTTTCATGTTCACTTTTGTATTGACCAATCCTTGATTAAAAATAAAATCTGCCGCTTCCTGCATAATCCTATAATCATCATCTGTAAAATCAATCGTTATATCCTTATTTTGAGAGACTTCTAGGTTTGGCTCCATACTAGCTGAAATATCAAGTGCCTTAGGAGTTATATCCAATTTTGCTTCTGAAATAAACCAATTATTTGTCTGGTCTTTGTTGTTTTTATAATATGCATATGCCTCCTTGAATGATTTCAAGAATTCAGAAGGAGCATCTGGATTATCTTTAATAAACTTATCAGACATCATTATGACAGAGACAACCTTTCCCACTTCGAGATTTCTCACAAGACCCTTTTCTTCGAATATTGCAGGCGTTGGATCAAACCCAGCCATAGCATCAATATTACCCCACTTAACAGCATTTTTATCTCTCACTAAGTCGCTTTGCTCATATATGCCCAAGTTGATATTGTTCACATCCTTTTTTGGATCTAAGCCGGCATTTTTTTCTGCCTTCAGTGCCATACGTTGAGCAGCAGCCCCAAAAGGCATCGCGACTGTTTTTCCTTTCAAATTAGCAACTGACTTTACTGAAGACATTGGGGGGACATAAAGTGAAACTCGATTATACATTAGTCTGCCAATAATTTTCCAACCAGTATTCTTTGACAACAAAGTTGCCGCTGGCTGATCGGCTGTAAAAATAACATCGACATCACCAGCCAATGCAGCCTCATTCAAGGGCCCGCCAGCACTAAACCCTTTAAAATCTCCTTCCAAATTATTACTCTTAAGAATGCCGGTTTGTTTTAAAACCTGAGTTAACTGTCCCTCCACTGCCCATGGTATTTGCCATCCAATTCTGACCTTCGTAAATTGCTCGCCTGCCTTTTTAGCACTATTTTTACTAAAAAAATACAATATCAAAAATATTATTGCCACAAATACCAGCATTAATAAAATAGATTTCTTCTTCATAATTTACACATTTATGTTAATTAACTACTTTTATTGTATAATTTGCAAAAATAGTGACCGAGATATGTTGAGCATCTGAACACTTCTGCCACAACTCCAAATAATAGGCAATCGATTAACAACAAATCATATGGCAAAATTTCATTTTTGTCAATGTTTCTAGCTAATCCACCACTGGCACATAAACGCACCGACAATAGCCCATTTCGTGATTGCATTCCTTGCAGGGCAATGGTCGAGTTTTGATGGCTTCTTCGACGGTATAGGTTTTCCCATTCTGGCTTTGGCAGTTTTCGCAGGAATTATCGCTGGACAGAATTTCAACCTTGGCAACCGCGCCCGTTTGTTTATATTGCAAGAGATTGTTGATATTGGAAGTATTCAAACTGTCTTCGGCTTTCTTGATTTCTTCTTCGGTCATAGCTATTCTTTATCCCCATTGTTAATTTTCAAAAGCTCGGAAACTTTCTGCGCCAGTTCGCTTGGTGTCACATGAGTTTTGACATAGAAAGCATTGATGCCCATAGCCTCAACTCTTCTTTGCGTGTCATGATCCACCGAAGCGGATAGCACAATAATTGGTTTGTTTTTATTTTTTTCGTCCATTTTCAATTTAGCTATCATTTCTTCCCCATTCATAGCCGGCATCAGCATGTCGATTATGAACAAATCAAAATCCTTGTTAATCGCCTCTTTGAATCCCCAAGCGCCATTGGTAGCAAATTCCATTTCATACCCGTCTTTCTTCAAGCGATCGCCAAACATTTCTATAAATATTTCCCCATCCTCAATCATCAGAATTTTCTTTGAATTTTCCATATTGTTATTTTTTAAGCTTATTTACTATTTCCTTGATTTGCTTTGCCAATTGTTCCGGCGTAGATTTCGGATCAATCCCAAAATCAAGTGCGCCGAGCTCCTTGGCTTGGTTCAACATTTTTTCATCAGCATTGTCGCTGAATATTACTACGGGCATACTTTTCGTTTTTTTGTCATACTTCACCCATTTTAAAATCCTCATGCCCTCGTCTCCACCCAGAGCTATATCAAAAAGAACAAAATCATATTGATCGCCACTCATATACCAGTTAGTGTCATATTCATTATCGGTAGCGACAGCTACTATGCCTGCTCGAAAAAAATCCATCGCTAATTTGCTATCCATTTTAAATGGATCATTGATCACAAAAAGAATGCTTGCATCGCCGATTTTTGGCTTATCCATATCAACATGCTTCTCAGGAATATCCACTTTTTCATTATTCAAAACTTTTTTCATCCTATCTACCAGCTCAGACGGATAAAACAAGGATTCATCAATAAAATCATTGGCGCCTGCTTCCAGCGCCTTGCTCATATTTTCTTTCATATTAAGACAAGCAGTGATAACAATTTTTATATTCTTATCGAACTGACGCACTTCCTTAGCGATTTCAAGCCCGCCTTTTTTGTCCGCAAACATGCTGGCAAGTATCAAATCGAATTTTTGTTTTTTAACCATATTCAAAGCATCTTCTCCGTCCTTGGCCACGACCACCTCAAAGCCATTGTTGGAAAAAGCTCTCCTATACACATCAGCTGACAGCTCATCCTCTTCGACTATTAAAATTTTTCTTGCTTCGCTCATAATTTTTATGCGGCAATTATTTTATTGACTTCAATTACCAATTGAGCCGGCGTAAAATCTGTTTTCGCTATGAAGCCGGTGGCTCCCAATTGCATCACATTGTCACGATCTTCTTTCTGGCTCAAATTACTCAACATAATAATTTTCATGCTTGGGTCATATTCTCCGCCTCGTAAATTTCTTATCAATTCGACGCCATCCATCTCAGGCATAATTGAATCGGTAAGCACAATATCAATTTTTTCTTTTTTCGCAATTTCCAGAGCCACTTTGCCGTTCTCCGCCACAAACACCTCAAAGCCAGAATTGGAAAATTTCATCTTATAAATATCTTGAAGCATCTGATCATCTTCGGCTATTAGCATCTTTTGCATAATTTTATTCTTATTTTTTTGATTTAATCGGCAGTTCCAAAATAAATCTCGAACCTTTATTCTCACCTTCGCTTTCCGCCCAAATTCGTCCGCCGTGAGCTTCGACAATGAATTTGCCAACATACAGCCCCAAACCGATACCAGTGGCGTTAAGCCTTTTCGTATCCTTGCCTCTCGAAAACTTTTCAAATAAATGCGGCATTTCAACATCCAAAACACCAATACCGCTATCAGAAGCCGTCACCCTGATATTGTCGGCCACCTGCTCGATTTTCAGCCTTACGCCACCTTTTGGCGTGTATTTGATTGCATTGTCTACCATGTTAAAAATAACTTCCTTTATTCTGTCACCATCAATCATGAGCTCCGGCAATGCCATTCCCGGGTTGTTGTATTCAAGATGCAAACCATGCTCTTTGGCACTGACACTAAAAGCATCAACTACTTCTTGGCAAATATTTTCCAACCTGCATGGCGCGAATGTAAATTCCATGCGCCCGGTTTCCATGCGAGAGATGTTTAACAAATCATCCACCAAGCTCACTAGCTTTTGATTGCTGTCGTATATTTTTTTCAAAATTTCCGCCTGCTTCGGCTCGATTTCTCCATATGAGCCTTCAAGCAGCAATGATACAAATCCCTTGATAGCCGTCAGCGGCGTGCGCAATTGATGCGAGGCGATGGAAATGAAATCCGATTTGGCATTGTCCAGTTGTTGTTCGTTTTCCGCTTTGTTCATAAAAACTATTCAACTAAATTAATTCTTATTTTCAACCTGTTCTAAAATTTCCTTGGGAGTTTCAACCGGCAATTCCATAATGAAGCTTGAACCCTTGCCTTCACCTTCCGACTCTGCCCAAGTACGTCCGCCATGAGCTTCAATCATAAGCTTTACCAAATACAAGCCGAGTCCAGTTCCGCCGGAATTGAGATTAGCAGTGTCCTTCCTGGAGAACTTGGCAAAAAGCTGACCCAAATGTTCTTTGGAAATTCCATTTCCAGTATCCGAGACAATCACGCGCACAACCGATCCCTGAATTGGTTTTTTGTCCAAGTCATCCGAATTTTGCGGTTTGTAATTGGATGATTGAGCAAATTCGGCTTTTATTTTAATTCCACCCTCTTTCGTGTATTTTACCGCGTTATCAACGAAATTGAAAATTGCTTCAAAGACCTTGCTTTTATCAAATAAAACTTCGGGCAATTCCTGATTCGGCTTTTCAAAGCTGAGCTCCAAATTTCTTTCTTTTGCGGTAGCGGACAGGTTGTCAAAAACACCTTGGCAAACATCCTCTACGCGCTGCTTCTTGAAATCCAGTTGCACTTTATTCGATTCCATTTTGATAATTTGCAACAAATCGTCAGCCAAGTGGATTTGTCTATCATTCGCATCGTTTATATTCCTCAAAATTGCAACCTGATTCTCCGGAACCTGCCCATAATCGCCGTCCAAAAACATTCCCAGAAAACTCTTGATGGTCGTCGGAGCATGTTTCAATTGGTGATTGGCAAGACTTATAAAATCTGCCTTGGCTCGATCCAATTCTTCCAATTTAGCGTATGTTATTTTAAGTTGCTCATTGGTAATCGAAAGAGAATCAGCCATCTTTTGCAGTTGATCTTTTCTTTCAGTAATTTCCGTATTGGCAATTTCCAATGCCTCTTTTTGCTCTACCTCCTTCTTAACTGATTTGACTAGCATATATCCAAACCCAAGAGCAATCGCCAAATTGATACCAATGAGAATCTTTCCGCCTATTTCCTGAACATAGAATAATAGCGCCCCAATGAGAGCCACTAAAACCGCAACCAATGCTTGTGCCCCAAGAAGCTTGATATTGAAAGCTTTAAACTTAACGATTAGATAACCAAGAAATCCTAGGAAAAGAGACAATCCAAAAAAACTATACAACTCAATATTATATCCCCAAGTATATCCCAAATTGTATACATATTCCGATACATATCCACCAGCAAAAAATAACAATAAAAATAATGATACCCCGATTGTTAATAAAATAATTTGTTTTTTGGTGTCCTTGTCTTCTGCTTTTCTATAACGAATTATTGATAAAATAATAATCCAAAATGAAAACAACAATTCCGCAAAATATATATAGTTCAAATAAAACTTATTCTCGACAGGAACGCATAGAACATCGTCGAACTTTGGCAAATAAAGATTCATTGGTGTCCATAAGATTATTGGCAATAAAACCAAACCAAATATCGCCTTCTTAGCAAAGGAAATATCTTTCTTATCTATAAAAAGATACACAAAATATAGACATAATATATAAAATAATACATCGAAAATTAAAACGATCGCCCAATTAAACATAAGCACTCCACTGTCAACACCTATCCATTGAATAAAATCGTCTATTAACCACAATGAAAAAATTATTGTAAAGGCAAAGAAGATCTTGTTAATCAGAGCACCCCTATCTTTTAAAAAAATATATACTCCAAAGATAAGAGCAAATCCTATACTCATAAAATGTGAATAATACACAAGCGCCATAGGAGCTTCGCTTATGTATTTGTGGCAAGTCTCAATATTAGTAACAAGATTAAGATCCATATTTTTTTATTTATGTTTTATGAGATATTTTATCTCAGGAGACATATATTTATAATTTTTCTTTACATATTCTGAATCTTTCCAATCATTTCCGGTTATAACATTCCTACAGTTACTATCTCCACACTTACAAATCAATTTATATCTTGGATTTGACATCCCAAAACCATAATCATAACAAAGCTCCTCTCCCTTTTTTACACTCTTTATCGTAATAAAACTTCCCTCTGAATCGAATCCTACATTTCCATTACAACAGTGGTTCATATGCCAAGGTATTGAAATGTAATTTATGTCCCTTGGTACATAAAAACCAGCCTCAGAATTTGCACAAAAATCGTGAATTATTTTTTTTGACTCTTTATCGATTTTTTTAAAATCCTCGTGGGACAAGAAAAAATCCTCGCCCATATATTTAGTCTCTCCAAATAATGTTCCTTTCTTTAGATTTCTTACTGCAAAAACACCTATGCCACCAAATCTCATGGATGGTGCAATCTTTATTGTCGCCACATTGAATTTTTTGTAATTCAACTTTTCGAAACCTAATTCTCTTAAGATATTTTTACTGTCCATCGATTATTTTAAATTATTTTTTTACTAATTCAGGATAACACCACCAATACTTATCTCCTATATTTTCAATAGCAATGGCAGGTAAAATCATAGGCTTGAGATTAAATTTTTCAGTTACTAGCTCAAACGCTGGAATGAATGTTTCTTTTGTAAACGCATCTTCCTCTCCATCAAAAAGAAAATTCTCAAATAAAACTCCATGGCAAATGAAAAACGCGAGAAATTTCTTATAATATTCAACTGCCGCATGTCCGTTTCTTTCTATCCATTCCGACATATCGCATGTATCAACATTTTCTTTTGAGTTATACTTCAAAAGATTGTGATGAAATTCAACCAAGCCCTCTTTTTGTAATGTTTTAATATCGGAAAATCTTTTGTTATCCGACGCTTTTATATCAATAATTTTTTCAAAATGCACTATAGCATTGCCATTCTTATCTCTCTTCTCAAATATTGCCAACTTACCCAAACAAAGTTTATCCTCATTTCGCGTGCAAAATTTATCATTCACATACTCCAACCCCAAAGGCTTAATTCCCATTTCCTTAGCCATGTCTAGAAAATGATAAAATTCAATATCTGGAGATATAATATTTCTAAACAACACAGCCCTAGGTTCATTTTTGAAAGGTTCTGGAATATCTCCGCCCAAAAATTCCTCCACCTTTTTTCGTAGATCTTTATCACCCCACCTTCTTTGAATTTCCGCTTTAGCATCCTCAAGGGATGTATAAATTTCTAGCTCGTCCATAGCTGTATTTTAGCACAAAATTGGATAAAAATCTATTTTTCCCCAAATACAAATGCGCACTCTTCTCCAAAGCTTGGAATCAATACATCCTCCTTTGCCACTACCTTGAAATTTTCACCGAGTAAATCTCCGAGTATTTTTGCGGAATGTACATATTTCTCAATCGATTTTGATGATCCGGCCTGCACACTGATCCAGCCCTCATCTTTCAAAATATTTTTAGAAAATTTGAAAATCTTAGAATAGAAATCTTTGAACTTTTCTTCATTGCCATTTCCGCCAACAGGGTTATCCGTCAAATCACAGATAATTCCATCAAATTTTTCTTCATGCAATTTGTTGTATGTTTTCATGAAATGAAAAGCATCGCCCACCACCAATCTGACATTTGGATGCTCAAAAACTTTTTGACCAAGAGTTTTTTGACAAACTTTGATTACCTCAATATCCAAATCAACTATCGTGATTTTCACATTTGGATTTATGTCCAGCGCCATCTGCGCTACATAGCCGTCACCTCCGCCAAGAATCAGGATGTGTTTGTCTTTTTCCGACAGTCTGCGCAAAATAATTCCGTCATAAAGTTCATGATCAGTTTCCGAAGTTTGAACAATGCCGTCAATGACAAGACATTTGCCAAAATCAAAAGTATCGATGACTGAGATATCTTGAAAGTCGGATTTTACAGTCTCCAGATTTTCTTTGATTCCAATCCTCACGGTTTCGCCGGTAGCAAAAATCGGCAGCTCTAGATAATTCATACAGCGTTTATTGACAATATTTATACCCCCGGCAAATCTTCTGCATCTCCACCTTGGAGTTTTTTATATTCTTAACCAAAAAGTCCACTACAACCTTAGATTCATCCTCGCCCGAGCAACTAAACAAATCACAGGCCACATAACCGTATTCCGGCCATGTATGAATTGAGATGTGCGAAGCAGACAATAACAAAAACCCAGTTACGCCCTGGGGATCGAATTTATAGAAGTGACTATCTAATATGGTCATCTTTGTGCCTTGCAATGATTCGGGCAACAAGCTTTCCCAAAATTTGACTGAGTCAATTTGTTCTTTATCGCAACCAAACAAGCCTATCAAATAGTGTATCCCGTCTGGGTTTGAATTTTCTAGATTTTCCATTCTTTTTTTATCTTAACTTATTGTAATTAAAATATACTCCAAAAATTTAATTTTTACAAGAAAAAAGGGCGATAACTGTAGTGATAACAATTATGCCCCTTAGAATAGTTTCATCATCGGACGAAGCACTAACTCGACGACAGCTGCGTTTCTGATCGCCCAGTATCCGATACTGATGATACTGCTGGCCAGATAGACAACATAGT
>Ga0334722_10005700_pt1 | contig 12491 bp, 11 predicted proteins | sample C3_bottom_MG_FD_207210 | JGI IMG/M metagenome (GOLD analysis project Ga0334722, IMG submission 207210) | Sediment microbial communities from Yellowstone Lake, YNP, Wyoming, USA - C3_bottom | ecosystem: Environmental > Aquatic > Freshwater > Lake > Sediment | place: USA: Wyoming | collected...
CGATTTCCGGTCGGCTGCGATGGAGAATCGCATCTCCATGTCCGGCACCCGTTTGATGCACACCGCAATCTTCACCGCAGCTCCGTTTCAGAGTCCGCGGCAAAGCTAGTAGGAGACGGAAAAGACCGAAAGGACGGAAGAAAGACGGAGGGGTCGCTCTCCGCCTTCTCCGTCCTTCCGTCCTTCCGTCCCTCCGTCCCTCCGTCCTTCCGTCCTTCCGTCCTTCCGTCCCTCCGTCCTCTCCGTCCCTCCGTCCTTCCGTCCTTCCGTCCTTCCGTCCCTCCGTCTTTCCGTCCCTCCTAGTCCCCATCTCCCCCCGGGCCCCGAGACGCCTTCGGGCCGCCAAACGCAGTGCGGACAACCAGGCGCAATGTCCTGCGATGGTTGGGTGTCAGGAACCGCTCGACGGTCGGGCCGCCGGGGTTGCCCTGATTGATGTTGAAGGAGCCGAAGACGGCGCTCTTGTTCTGGAAGAGATTGGTGACGATGCCGTTGATCTCCCAGCGCCCGACCTCCACCGCGACTCGGGCATCGGCCACGAAGTATCCGTCGAGGGGAGCGGTGACGTTTCCCTCGTCGCCGCGCAGGTACTGCTTCCCGATGTATCGGCCGTCCGCGCCCACCGAAACATGGTCGCCGACCTTTGCCAGCGCGCCGAACTTGACCTGGTGGTCAGGCACCAGCGGAAAACGGTTGCCCGGGACAACGTCGTTTCCGGTCGGGAAAGGATTCGTGACCGTGGGGTCGTCGGTGGAGCGGATGCTGAAGAGACTCGCGCCACTCTGAAAGGTGGCCCGGGTGTAGGCGTAGTTGGCGTAGAAGGAATGTCCAGCCGGCAGACGATAGGCCGCTGCCACCTCGACGCCGCTCCGCCGGGTCTTGGCGAGGTTCACGAAATAGCCGTCGATCGTGCTGCCGACCGGTGCGCCTGAATCCCGGAACGGGGTGAGGAAGATGTCGTCACGCACGTCGGTGTAGTAGGCCGAACCGGAAAATGAGTACCGCTCGCCTGCATAGCGGAAGCCGGCCTCGAAGGTGCTTGCCTTGACCGCCTCAAGGGGCGGGTCGTCGCCAAGCGCAAACGGCAGCGGGCAGGGTGTGGAGGGATCGGCGCAGGCGTTCTCGATCACGGCCGGGGCGCGGAACGCCTGACCCCAGGAAGCGAAGACCGAGCCGCCGGGGATCACCTCCATGGTTGCGCCCACCCGCGGGTTGAATCGCTTGTATACCCCGGTCGTGTCCTGGGAAGGATCGAGGACGTTCTCGAAGGGAACCCGCACGTAGTCGTACCGTGCTCCCGCTGATAGCGTCACACGGCCGATCGTCAGGTCGGCGGCGACGAAAGGCGCCAGGTCCCACAGCGGGCTCCGCACCTCGGTGGTGAGCTCCTTGCCGCCGCCGAACTTCGTCGAATCCGCGAAGATATCGATATTCACGCGGGTGACGGAGCCGTCCACGCCGCCCCTGAGGCTGAGCGCCGTCCGGTCATTGATGACGGTGGTCCACCGATAATCGGCGGTGTAGCCGAAGCTGTCGTTGTAGCTGATGCCGAACGCGTCGGGGTTGTCGGCCTGGTTGACGTTGTACCGCTCGGCGCGGTGGCGGCGGAAATAGATCGTGGCCGCGGCTCGCCCGAGGCCGGCCTGCTTGTATGCCTGGAGGGACCCCTGGTAGGCCCAGAGATCTTCATAGTCACCGGAAGTCAGATTCGAATCGGCGCTCGCCTCGAAGACGGACTCGGGCAGCGACCCCGCGGCACGCGTGTATGAGTTCGAGTAGAATCCCTGGAACCGCACGCCGCTGGTGGCCCCGAGCTTCCCGAGATTGACGAAACCCTGATACTGCTCCGCGCCGGTTTCCTGGCGCCAGCCGTCCTCGCGATTGTAGTTCCCGCCGGCGTACCAGTCCGCGCCCCCTCTCGTCGAACCGGAGACGCTCCCTTCACCGCGGGCGGCCCCGTAGCTCCCTCCCGACAGCTCGACGGTTCCCGATGCCGGTCCCTGCCCGCGGGTGGTGACGAGATTCACCGCGCCGCCGAGGGCGTTGCGGCCGAGGAGCGAGCCGTTGCCCGACAGGATTTCGATCCGGCTGATGTGGTCCATAGGAAGCAGGTCGAAATTGACCTGCGACGCCTCGGGCTCGTTCATCCGGACGCCGTCGAGGAAGACGGCGATGCCCTGCGGCAGGCCCACCACGGGTGACGAGTAGAACCCCCGGCTCGAGATGTTGAGCTTGTACGGGCTGCCGAGGTCGTCGTAGGTCGAGAAGCCCGCGACGGTCTTGACCGCGTCCGACAGCACTCGCGGCTCGTAGGCGTCCACGTCCTCGGCGCTCAACCTCGTCACTCGCGCCGGCACCCCCGAACCGATGGTGGGCCCGGCGGCAGGTTGAATGCTGCCCACCACCTCGATGGGCGGGAGCTCGTGGGCCGTCGTGTCGCTCCTCGTCGAATCGCGCTGCTGCGCCGCGAGGGTGGCGGCGAGCGGCAGGAACGCGCCAGCCATGAACAGGCTCCTCCCAATCATCGGCGTCATTCCTCGTGGGTTACGGCGGAAGGAGGTCAGGGCTCAGCGACTGCGCGGCATGGGAGGATTCATGACCCAGTGTCTGCGGCTTAGCTCATCAGAAGGCGCCGAGCCCGGTAATGGCCTGCCCCACGATCAACGAGTGCATGTCATGGGTGCCTTCGTAGGTGTACACCGATTCCAGGTTGACCATGTGCCGCATTGAGTGATACTCGACGAGAATGCCGTTGGCTCCAAGGAGCCGGCGAGCTTCGCGGGCGCACTCGCAGGCCATGTTCACGTTATTCCGTTTGCAGAGCGATACCTGGTCGGCGGTCATCGTTCCCGCGTCCTTCAGCCGTCCGAGCTGCAGCGTCATGAACTGCGCCTTGGTGATCTCCGTGAGCATGTCCACCAGGCGCACCTGCTGGATCTGGGTCCCGGCGATCGGCTTGTCGAACATCACCCGCTGCTGGGCATACCGCAGCGCCTCGTCGTAACAGGCCATCGCGGCGCCGATCGTTCCCCAGGCGATACCATACCGCGCCTGGGTGAGGCACATGAGCGGGCTCTTCAATCCGCCCGACTTGGGCAGGATGGCGTCCTTGGGAAGGTGCACGTCGGCGAGATGGATTTCGCTCGTGTCACTGGCACGGAGCGAGAGCTTCCCCTTCTGGTCCTTGGCGGCGTAGCCCTTGGTGTCGGTCGGGACGATGAATCCGCGGATCGACTTGGGGTCGTCCACGCCGCCGGTCTTGGCCCAGATGATCGAAACGGTGGCCTGGGAGCCGTTCGTAATCCACATCTTGGTCCCGTTCAGTACCCACCCGTCCTTGGTCTCCTTCGCGGTGGTGATCATTCCACCAGGATTGGAGCCGAAATCGGGCTCGGTGAGCCCGAAACAGCCGATCTCCTGTCCCGAGGCGAGCCGGGGCAGCCACTTCTTCTTCTGTTCCTCGGACCCAAAGGCGTGGATGGGATACATCACGAGCGCGCCCTGCACCGAGGCGAAGCTCCGGATGCCGCTGTCCCCCCGCTCCAGCTCCTGCATGATGAGGCCGTAGGCGACGTTGTTGAGCCCGGCGCAACCATACTCCTCCGGCAGGTTCGCACCGAACAGCCCCAGATCGGCCATTCCCGGGATGAGCTGCCTGGGGAACCGGCCCTCGATGTAGGCCTCGCCGATTACCGGGAGGAGCTTTTCATCTACCCAGGTGCGGACGGTATCTCGCACCGCGCGCTCCTCCTCGGACAGCAGAGTCTCGAGGCTGAGAAAATCGACGCCGGTAAACTGGGAAGTGGCAGCTGCCGTGGCCATGGAACCCTCGCGCGAGGTGCAGGATGAGGCCGGAAAGATAGCCGAGGAAGTGGTGGTTCGGCAGGCGTTGGGGCGTGTGTGTAAGTGTTGTCTGCAGAATGACTTCCGCAGCCTATTAGCGACCGAAGGTGTCGCAGTCCTCGGGCCGGCCGCTCTGAAACCCGCGCTTGAACCAGCTGGATCGCTGGGCGGCCGACCCGTGGGTGAACGACTCGGGATGCGCCCCTCCGCCGCTGCCGGCCTGGATTCGATCATCGCCCACCGCCGCGGCGGCGTTGAGCCCTTCCTCGACATCGCCCTGCTCCAGGATGTTTCGCTGCGCGGTCGAGTGTCCCCAGACTCCAGCATAGCAATCGGCTTGGAGCTCCATCTTCACCGACAGATCGTTGGCCTGGCTGGGGCGCTGCTGCTGCAGACGCCGCACCTGGGTCTCGGTACCAAGCAGGCGCTGCACGTGGTGTCCCAGCTCGTGGGCGATCACGTAGGCCTGTGCGAAATCGCCCGCCGCTCCAAAGCGGTCGCGCAACTCATCGTAGAAACCGAGATCGATGTAGACCCGGTTGTCTCCCGGGCAATAGAAGGGGCCTGCCGCCGCCTGGCCGAGACCGCACGCCGTCTGCGTGGCGTCGCGGAACAGGACGAGCTTGGCGCGCTCGTATTGCTGGCCGCGGTCGGCGAGGAGCTTGGTCCAGGTGTCCTGGGTGTCGTTGAGGACGAAGGTCACGAACTGCTCGCGCTCGTTCTCCTCAGCCGTCGTCTGAACGGGACCGGCCGTGGCCGTGGGGCCGTCCACGGGGGCTCCGCCGCCCACGAGGGAGAAGAAGTCCCGCTTGAAGACGACGCTGAGGATGAGCAATACGACGAAACCGCCGAGCCCCATCCGCATCCCGCCCCCGCCCCCGAACCCGCCGCCCCCCTGGCCGCGGCGATCTTCGACATCGGAGGACGAGCCTCCCGGCGTCCAGCGCATGATCATCTCTCCTTGAGTGACTTTACCAATCTATACCGCGCCGTCATCCGCCACCCTCTCCGCCGGCCACCGATACCGCCACTGGCGGCGGCCCCCGGCGGGCGAAGGAGTTGATGTCCGACTTGAGGAATTGCCGCCCTGCGGCCTCCCAGCGATAGTGCTGCACGTGGACGGCGCGGGCATCGACTCTCACGACGTTGAACACCGACGGCCGTCCTTGGCGGGAACGGGAACTGTGGGTGCCGGCGGTGCTCACCGTCAGCGCCCCCCTCACCTGCCCAGCTCCCTCCTGGTGGTCGTGCCCGCAGAGAACCACGTCGGCGCCGGCCTCGACCAGGCGGCGATGGGCGGAGCGCCAGCTCGCCAGCCCCATGCGCCCCGAAATGCCGCCGGCAAGAACGTTGTGGTGCAAGGCGAGAATCCTGGCGACGCCAAGGGGAGCCGCATCGAAGATCGCCTTCACGCGGGCGGTCTCCGAGGCGGGCAGATGGCCCTTTACCGCGAGGTCGTTGAGGTTCCAGGTGAGTGAGCCAAAGGCGACGCCGTAGGAGCTGAGCGCACCGGCGATGACAGCGCCCGGGACTTCCAGCACCGGAGTGAGCGGCTGAAAATAGCTCGAATACTTGGCATACTTGACGCTCTGCCCCAGAAGGCCGAACGGACTCCTCCACCATTCGATGTCGTGGTTCCCGGGGATCACGAGAAGAGGAAGCTCCGACCCGAGCCGCTTCAGGAACGCATGGGCCGCCTGGAATTCTCCGTGCCTCGCCCGCTGGGTCAGGTCCCCCGACACCACCACCGCAGTGGCGCCGAGGGAGGGGACCAATTCCTCCAGCGCCTCGATCTGGGCGCGATCGACGTAGCCGCCGAAGTGCGGATCGGACAGGTGGGCGATGACGACGGGAGCGCCGCTCATCTCACCACGTGGCCCGCACCCGATAGGTGAGCACCGTCTGCCCGCGGGCAGGCACCTTCACCCGGAACCGCGTGATCGTCGAGGAGACCTTTTCGGCGGACACCGAGCTGCTGATCACGCTCCACTCGCCCGCTCGCTCCTCCCGCACATCAACGCTGACGGCGCTGTCGCCGGCGTTGGCCACGGTCACCCGATAGTCGGCGGTGGCAAGTGTGCGCCATCCCGCCTTGGTGCTGTCACGCTTCGTCACGTAGGTGGTCTGCACCCGGCGCGCCGTGAGGTCGAAGGCCGTCCCGGCCGACAGCCGAAGATCCTCGCCCGCCGGCGTGTGGTCCAACGATGCCTCACCCACAAGCTGCAACCGCCCGGCGCTGTCGGCCTGGAAGAGCCGCGCAACTCCGCCAGGAATCGGCCTGTCACCGAAATCCGTCTTGCGCGGCCGCTTGAGAACGTAGCTCACCTCCACCGGCGCCTCGGTTTCGTCACCCTGCTGCGGGAGCATGCCCCAGTAGGGCACGAGCCCGCGGACGACATAGCTTCGCTCGTAGCCCGTCTGGGAAGGGTCGAAGAGTGCCACGGAGGTGGTGAGCCCCGGGAGCAAGGTGCTCCTGCCGGCCAGTGAATAGAGATGGAACTCGCCCACCCGCTCCTCGGAGACGGCCCGCGCTTCCATGGCCATGTCCGCCCGCGCCCCCTTGAACATGGGGGCGGACGGCAGGTTGGGTCCACCTGCCCGGCCCACCGACCCGGCCAACACCTGGATCTCCGCATCCTCGGCCCGGAGCGTCTGCGATTCGATCACCGCGGTGCCGGTCACCCGGGCATCGGATGCGCCGAGGATCACCTGATAGCTCGCCTGCCAGGAGGCGCCGCCGGTAAAGTACCCCAGACGGAGCTTGTCCTGCGCGCGGGCGCTCTCGAGATCGAGGGTGGCCGTCGGGTCGGCGACGACCACGTCGGCGGGATAGAGCGCGGTCCCGGGGGGACTGAACGTCACCCGCCCGTCCGGAAGCTGAAGGCGGAGAGGGTCTACGCCGAGGACGAGAGCGCTCACCGTGTCTTTGGATTGCGGCAACCGGAAGACGACGCGCTTCCCAACGGAGCGGCGGAGCGCGCTCCCCTCGTCCACCGCGCCGTCGTAGCGCAGGCCGTCGATGGTGACCGACGAGTCGAGCGAGAAGACCGACGCCGGATCGAGCGCTCCGACGGCGACCCGCTGGGTCGAGTTGCCCTTCGGCAGGGCCATGGGGAAGGAGCGCCGGACGAGAACGCGTCCGTCATTATAGATGGTGAGCGACGTCTGGGCGCTCAGGGGCGCTGTGATGGTGAATGCCACGACCGCGGCAGCAGCGAGCTTCATTTCAGCGTCTCCATGGCGATGCGGCTCACGATCCGCCGCACGATGATGTAGGTGGCCACGACGGCGACCGCCCCGTAGAACCGGGCGGTCGCGTCGTTGGGCATGCGAAGGACGACGTACGCCGCAGTCAGCGCCGTCGCGGCCAGGGAGATGCGATTGGCCAGCCGGGATGCACGCGCGGACCGCTCGGAGAGGCATGCGGGGCACAGGTCGCCCCATTGCAGCCCGCGCACCCTGCGTTCGCACCTGGCGCAGGGGACCTCAGGCAACCCGCCGGGCGACAGCACGCCCGAACTCCTCTGTCGAGGCGGCGCCGCCCAGGTCGCGCGTCCGGACGTTGTCCTCGACGATCGTGGCGGAGACCGCGCGCCGGATTCGCTCGGCGCGGTCCAGCTCGCCGATGTGATCGAGCATCATGGCCGCCGCGAGCATCTGGGCGGACGGATTGGCGATTCCCATGCCCGCGATGTCGGGGGCGCTGCCGTGCACCGCCTCGAAGATGGCCGCCTTCGTGCCGATGTTGGCGGCCGGCGCCAGGCCCAGGCCGCCCACCAGTCCCGAGACCTCGTCGCTCAGGATGTCCCCGAACATGTTGGTGGTGACCATGACGTCGAACTGCTCCGGCCGCAGAACGAGCTGCATGGCGGTGTTGTCCACGATCATGTCGGTCGCCTCCACTCTTCCCTCGTACTCCCGCGCGATGCTGCGTCCCACTTCAAGGAAGAGTCCGCTCACCATCTTCAGGATGTTGGCCTTGTGGACGATCGTCACCTTGCGGCGGCCGTGCTTGACGGCGTACTCGAAGGCGTAGCGCACGATGCGTTCGCACCCCGCGCGGGTGACGATGGCCATCGACTCGCCCACCGCGCGCGGATCGTCGCCGATCTGCACGAAATGCTCGACTCCGATGTAGAGCCCCTCGAGATTCTCGCGCACGACCACGATATCCACGTTGTCGAACCGGCCGCCGGGCACGATCGTCTTGGCGGGCCGGATGTTCGCGAACAGGGCGAACTCCTTCCGGAGCCCGACGTTGACAGAGCGGAAACCGGTGCCGACCGGGGTCGTGAGGGGGCCCTTCAGCGCCAGCGCGTTCTTCCGGATGCTCTCGACGGTGGCGTCCGGCAGCGGAGTGCCCGTCGCCTCTACCGCGGCCATGCCGGCCAGTTCGTCCTCCCAGTTGAAGCGGAGGCCGGTGGCCTCGAGCACCTTCACGGTCTGCGCGGTGATTTCGGGCCCGATGCCGTCGCCCGCTATGAGCGTGACGTCGTACGTCACGGTCCGATGGCGTCGAGCGGGAGTGCGGCGGTGAGCGCGGTCTGGAGCGCGGCGGAGGGGGTGGGTCCGCTTCCGATGGCCTGCCCGCGCCACAACACCTTGCCCGAGCGGGCATCGGCCGCCACCAGGCTGAGGTCGGCGTGAACCGCCCGGACGGTGTCGAGGTTGAACCCCAGGGCCGCGGGAATCAGGATGACCCGGCCGTCGGTGAGCGCCACGAGGTTGCGAAGACTGGAGCGGAGCGGATCGGGAAGCACCTTGATGTTGGGCGACCGCATCACCGCCTGCCCCATCTGGTCGGGATCGCCGACGAGCCCGGGCGCGCGCCGCGCCAGCTTCCGCAAGGCCGGGGGGAGCACCCAATGCACTTCCGGCGCCCGGCCCACGAACGCGTCCCCGATGAGCGAGTCGGCCCACAGGAGCGTCGCGCGCCGGTCGTGGTAGGCGGCGAACAGGGTATCGGACTGAAGGGCGGGGTCGGCGACGACGAGCGTGATGGGAATGACCGCAACGGTCTGTCCGGCGAACGAGCCGGTGGGAACCGGGGCCGCCGGTGCCTGCGCGACGAGCGGGGTGGCGAGGGCAACAGCGAGCACCAGACTCGTGAAAATACGGAGGGTCACGAAGGGGCAAGATAAGGGGGAGCACGGAAGGGATGAAGGGAGAGACGGGCCCGGCCCGGCTATTCCAGCGACAGCCCTCCATCCACCACGATCGTCTGGCCGGTGATGTGCCGGGCCGAGTCCGAACAGAGGAACGAGATGACGTGCGCCACATCCTCGGGCTCGGCCACGCGCCCGAGGATCGAGCTCTTCTGCGCGCGCTCGATGACCTCGGAGGGCAGCATGGCCATTCGCTCGGTGCGGATGAAGCCGGGCGCGACCGCGTTGACGTTGACGTTGGCCGGGCCCAGCTCGACGGCCGCGGCGCGGGTGAGGCCGAGCAGGGCGGCCTTGCTGGCGGCGTAGTTGGCCACCCCGAAGCCGGGCCGTTCCGCCTGGTGGGCGCTCACGCTCACGATCTTTCCGTAATGCTGCAGGCGAAAGATCGGCGCCACGGCCCGCATGCAGTTGAAGGCGCCGGTGACGTTGGTGTCGAGCACGTCGCTCCACGCCTCTTCGCTCAAACGCCAGAGGGCGCCGTCGCTGGCGATGCCGGCGTTGTTGATGAGGAAATGGACGCCGCCGAGCTTCTGGCGGGCGTCCTCCACGAAGCGATCCACCGCCTGCCGGTCGCGCACGTCGCACCGGCAGGCGAAGACGGCGACACCCATGGCGGTGAGGGCGGTCTCGGTGAGGAGGGCCTGCTCGGTGATGTCCCGCCCCGGCATGTTGACGAAGCAGAACGCCACGTGACAGCCGAGCTTGCCGAACTCCATGGCGATGGCCCGGCCCAGCCCGGTGGCGCCGCCGGTCACGATCGCCACCTTGCCCCGCCACCCCTTCACGATCGGCTGCGGCTGAGGCTCCGCGAGGGTCGCGCCGGACCCCTCGACCGCCTCGTATTCCCACGTCGGGCGATGGCCGAAACCGAAGGATGGCAGGGGCATGGCACTCGAAGGTACGGCGCGCTCCGGACGACGGCAAGAAGCGGCGGGAGCACTTACTTTGGTGCATGCTCTCAAGACTTGCCTGGGCCCTCGCCGCCCTGGCCGGCGCCCTGGGGTGGGGAGTCCTGGCCCTGCATCGCGGTGAGACCATCAATGCCGCGTGGCTGATCCTCGCCGCCGTCGGCACCTACCTGTCAGCCTTCCGCTTCTACAGTCGTTTCCTCGCCGACCGGGTCCTCGAGCTCAACGACCGCCGCGCGACGCCCGCCGAGCGGCTGGCCAACGGGCGGGACTTCGTACCGACGCCGCGATGGGTGCTGTTCGGCCATCACTTTGCTGCCATCGCGGGAGCGGGGCCGCTGGTGGGACCGGTCCTCGCGGCCCAGTTCGGCTACCTCCCCGGCACCATCTGGATCGTCTTCGGCGTCGTGCTGGCCGGCGCGGTCCAGGACTTCGTGATCCTCTTCGGCTCCATGCGGCGCGACGGCAAGTCGCTGGGCCAGATGGCGAAGGAGGAGACCGGACCCTTCACCGGCCTGCTCGCCATGGTGGCGGTGCTCGCAATCATGGTCATCCTCCTCGCGGTGCTGGCGCTGGTGGTGGTGAATGCTCTCAAGGACAGCCCCTGGGGTGTCTTCACCATCCTGTGCACCATCCCGATCGCGATCCTGATGGGCTTCTGGATGAAGGCCTGGCGGCCGGGGAAGACGATCGAGGCGTCGCTGGGCGGGGTGGCGCTCCTGTTGCTCGCGCTCGTGGGAGGCCGCTACGTCGCGGAGTCGCCGGCCATCGCGCCGTACTTCACGCATTCGGGCCTCACCATCGCCTACGCGATCATCATGTACGGCTTCATCGCAAGCGTGCTCCCCGTCTGGATGCTGCTCTGCCCGCGCGACTACCTCTCGACGTTCATGAAGGTCGGCACCATCCTGCTCCTCGCCTTCGGCATCCTGGTCGTGATGCCGACGCTCAGGATGCCGGCGGTCACCCGCTTCGTCGACGGCACCGGGCCCATCTTCGCCGGGAAGCTCTTCCCGTTCGCGTTCATCACCATCGCCTGCGGCGCGATCAGCGGCTTTCACTCCCTCGTTGCGTCGGGCACGACTCCCAAGATGCTGGTCCGCGAGAGCGACGCGCGCCTCATCGGTTACGGCGGGATGCTCCTGGAGTCGTTCGTGGCGATCATGGCGCTCTGCGCCGCGGCGCTTCTCGATCCGGGCGTCTACTTCGCCATCAACGCGCCGCTCGCGAGCCTGGGCGGCAGCGCCGAGGCAGCGGCCGAGGTGATCCGCGGTTGGGGATTCACCGTTACTCCCGCGACGATCACGTCTCTCGCTGCCGAGGTGGGAGAGAAGACGCTGCTCGGCCGTTCGGGCGGGGCGCCGAGCCTGGCGGTCGGGATGGCGCAGATCCTGAGCGGCGCCTTCGGCCGGAGCCTGATGGCCCTCTGGTACCACTTCGCCATCATGTTCGAGGCGCTGTTCATCCTGACCACGGTGGACACCGGCACCCGCGTCGGCCGGTTCATGCTGCAGGAGCTCGCCGGCCACGTCTGGAGGCCGCTCGGACGGACGTCGTGGTATCCGAGCACGCTGCTGGCCTCGGGGTTGGTCGTGGCAGGGTGGGGTTATTTCCTGGTGCAGGGCGTGCTCGATCCGCTGGGCGGGATCAACTCGCTGTGGCCCCTCTTCGGCATCAGCAACCAGCTGCTCGCCGCGGTGGCCCTCTGCGTCGGCACCACGATTCTCATCAAGAGCGGGAAGGCCCGCTACGCGTGGGTGACGCTGGTGCCGCTCTCGTGGGTGCTGGCGGTGACGCTCACGGCGGGGTGGCAGAAGATCTTGGCCGCCGACCCGCGGCTCGGCTTCCTCTCCCACCGGGCCCAGGTGGCCGGCCAGGTCGCAAGCGGCGCAATGGAGGCCGCGCGCGGCGGGCGGCTCATGTTCAACGACGGGCTCGACGCCGCCGTCACCGCGGTCTTCATGATCGCGACGGTGCTCGTCCTCGGCGCGTCGGCACGCGAGTGGATCCTGGTGCTCACCCGGCGCAAGGCCGCCGTGCCCAAGGAATCGCCGTTCGTGGAGACCGCCTATGCCGGATAGGCTCGCCGCCGTCCTGAGCGTGATTCGCCGGATCGCCGGGATGCCCGACTACCAGGCGTACGTCGAGCACCTGCGGCGCCGTCATCCGGGGCAGGCGCTCCCGACCGAGCGCGAGTTCTACGAGGCGTACCTGCGGGGCCGCTACGGCGACGCCCCAACCCGCTGCTGCTGACCCAGCTCCCCCACCCACTCCGTCAGCCACTTCCCCGTCCGCGAGATCACCGACGAGCTGTCGTTCGCCAGGAAATCGTATCCCCCACGGTCGAGGCTCGGATCGGCGTAGACCCCGCGTTCGCGGGCCTTCTCCCGGGCATCGAGGAGCGCCTGCAGGCTCTCTCGCGTTCCGACCCAGAGCAGCCCGTCCGAGGCCCGGATGCCCATCCGGGGAGGGATACCGAAGCTGTCGGGCGCGGCGTACACCCTGGCCATCAGGGGGATCAGCGCCGGGTCGGCGAAGTATGAGAGGAGCGTCAGGTACCGCACCTTGAACTCCT
>Ga0334722_10005701_pt1 | contig 12490 bp, 13 predicted proteins | sample C3_bottom_MG_FD_207210 | JGI IMG/M metagenome (GOLD analysis project Ga0334722, IMG submission 207210) | Sediment microbial communities from Yellowstone Lake, YNP, Wyoming, USA - C3_bottom | ecosystem: Environmental > Aquatic > Freshwater > Lake > Sediment | place: USA: Wyoming | collected...
TCGATGCCGCGCGCCCCGGCGCCCGTCTTGGGAGTCTGGGGCTTCTCGCAGGCGGCACTGAGCAGCACGCCGATGCCGAGTAGAATGGACGCCGCGCGCCGCAGGCCGTACGCCGTGTGTCGTCCGTCGCCTGCCATCTGCCACCTACCGTCTGCCATCTGCCTCATGCCGCCCCCGCCCGCATCAGGTCATGCAGGTGGACGACACCCACGATGCGACCATCGTCCGCGAGCACGGGCATGGACATGATGCCGTGCTGCTCCATGCGATAGACCACCGCGCTCCCCAGTTCGTCCGGGCGCGATGTCTTCGGCGTCCGCACCATCACGCTGTCCACGCGCACTGGAAAGACGTCCTGCACCCGTTCCATCAGCCGCGTGAGGTCGCCCGTCGTCAGCAGCCCCGCCAGCGTGCCGTCCGGCCCGGCCACGAGCACGATGCCCCGCTTCTCGGCGAGCAGCACCACCGCCTCGCGCATGGTCGCCGTCGGCGGCACGATCGGCAGGCCGTCAGTCAGCATCACGTCGCGCACCTTCGTCAAGAGCTTGCGCCCGAGCGAGCCGCCGGGATGCAGGCGCGCGAAGTCCTCGCGGCGGAAGCCCTTCACCTCAAGCAGCGCCACCGCCAGCGCATCGCCGAGCGCGAGGGTGACCGTGGTGCTGGTGGTCGGGGCGAGGTCGTGCGGGCACGCTTCCTCCACGACCGACGCGTCGAGCGCCACGTTCGCGGAGCGCGCCAGCGTCGAGTCGGTCTCCCCGGTGATGGCAATCACCCCTACCCCGAGCCGCTGGAGCTGTTCCAGCAGCGGCAGCAGCTCCTCGGTCTCGCCGCTCTTCGAGATGAGGATGGCGACGTCGTTCGTGCCGACGATCCCGAGATCGCCGTGCACGCTCTCGGTGGGATGCAGGAACGCCGCCGGCGTACCGGTGGACGTCAAGGTGGCGGCGATCTTGCGGCCGATCAGCCCCGACTTGCCGATTCCCGCCACGATCGTGCGTCCCTTGGCGGTGGCGATGAGCTCGACCGCCGCCGCAAAGGTCGGGCCGACCCGATCGGCGGTGCGCGCCAGCGCCTCCTGCTCCATCGCGATCACGCGGCGCCCGCGTTCGATGATCTCCGCAGCTGTCGTCACTTGGACGGGCCCTCCGCCCGGCTTTGCACGTAGCGCTCCACCAGTGCGTCCCACTCCCCGCGCGCGCGGAGCAGCTGCTCGCAGAACTCCCGCACCGCACCCGCACCGCCCGGTCGCGTCAGCTGCACCTTGGCCACGGCCCGGGCCTCCTCGGTGGCGTTGGCGACCACCACCGGCAGCCCGACCTCGCGCAGGACGCCAACGTCCGGCAGGTCGTCGCCCACGAACGCCACCTCGTCCATCCCGATGCCGTGCTTCTGGCAGAGTTTGCGCAGCGCAGGCAGCTTGCGCGCGTGCTCGTCCTGCACGAGATCGTCCACCTTCAGCTCCGCCGCGCGCAGCGCCACGCTCTCCGACACGCGCCCGGTGACGATGCCGACGCGCAGCCCGGCCCAGCGCAGCAGCAGAATGCCCAGGCCGTCCTGGATGTCGTACTTCTTGAACTCCATGCGCCGGCCGTCAACGTCACCCAGGTAGATGCCGCCGTCGGTGAGCACGCCGTCCACGTCGAGCACGACGAACTTGACGCGCCGCGCCGTCTCGGCGTCGAGCGTCGTCGGGATCCCGAGCACCGGTGCCGTGGTCATCGCCGGCCCCGCGCGGCGGCCCAGACGTCGATGGCGCGGTAGATCAGCTCATCCAGCTGGTGCAGCGGCATCATGTTCGGGCCGTCGCTCGGTGCGTGGTCGGGGTCCGGATGCGTCTCCATGAACAGCCCATCGGCGCCCGCGGCGCATGCCGCCAGCGTGAGGTGCGGGATCATGGCGCGCACGCCGCCCGAAGCGCCGCCCTCGCCCCGGCCCGGCTGCTGCACCGAGTGCGTGGCGTCGAAGATCACGGGACAATCGCACGCCGTGCGCATCCGCGGAATGGCGCGCATGTCAACCACCAGGTCGCCATAGCCGAAGAACGAGCCGCGCTCCGTGACGGCGACCTCGATGTCGCCCGGGCCCCGCGCGCCGGCGGGGTCCGCGGCGCGCACCTTGGCCACCGCCCCCTGCATGCCCTCGGGGTGAAGGAACTGTCCCTTCTTCACGTTCACCGGCTTGCCGGCCGCCCCCGCCGCCTCGAGCAGGTCGGTCTGGCGGCAGAGAAAGGCCGGGATCTGCAGCGCGTCCGCGACCAGCGCCACCGTGGCGCACTGCTCGGGCAGGTGCACGTCGGTGATCACCGGAAGCCCCGTGGCCTCGCGCACCCGGTCGAGCGCGGCGAGCCCCTCCTCCAGGCCCGGCCCGCGATGCGCGCCGGCGTTGGACCGGTTGGCCTTGTCGAAGCTCGCCTTGTAGATGATCCCGCCGGGCACCCGCTCGGCGAGCCGCGCGAGATGCTCGCCGACGCGCAGCATCAGGTCGTCGGATTCGACGACGCAGGGGCCGGCGATCAGGAAGAGCTGGTCACGCGGGAACGTGGCGGGCATGAGTCAGCGGGCCGTGGCCAGGGTGGACGCGGTCGTGTCGGGCGCTGCGGTGCGCGCATTGCGACGGTTGACGGCGGCGGCGATGAAACTCGCGAACAGCGGATGCGGCCGCGTGGGGCGCGACTTGAGCTCCGGATGGAACTGGCAGGCGATGAAATATGGGTGGTCGGGCAGCTCCACCATCTCGACGAGCGACCCGTCGGGGGACAGCCCGGACAGCCGCATCCCCTTCTCCACGAACAGTTCGCGGAATCCGTTGCTCACCTCATAGCGGTGGCGGTGCCGCTCGCTGATCTCCGGCACGCCGTAGATCTCGGCCGCGCGCGAGCCGCGCGCCAGCCGGCAGGCGTAGGCGCCCAGCCGCATCGTGCCGCCCATGTCCTTCACGGTGTGCTGGCTCTCCATCAGGGCGATCACCGGATGCGCGCACTCCGGCGCGAACTCGCTCGAGTTGCTGTCGTCGAGCCCGCAGACGTTGCGGGCGAACTCGATGATCGCCACCTGCATGCCCAGGCAGATGCCGAAGAACGGCGTGCCGCCCAGGCGCGCCCCGGCGATGGCCTCGACCATGCCCTCCACGCCGCGCACGCCGAAGCCGCCTGGCACCAGCAAGCCGTCGTACGAGGCGAGCAGCCGCGTGGCCGCCGCCTGGTCGGTGAACAGGTCGGACGACGTCCACGCCACCTCCACGCCGACGTCGTTGGCGATGCCGCCGTGGATCAGCGCCTCCTGAATGCTCTTGTAGCTGTCGGCGTACTCGGTGTACTTGCCGACCACGGCGATCCGCACCTTCGACTTCGGCTCCACGACCTTCTGGACGATCGTCCGCCAGGCCGACACGTCGGCCGGCTTCGTCTCGAGCCCGAGCTTGCGGCAGACGAGCTGGTCGAGCCCCTGCTCCGCGAACGAGATCGGGATCTGGTAGATGGTCGGAACGTCGCGGCTCTCGATGACGGCGCCGAACTCGACGTTGCAGAAGAGCGCGATCTTGCGCTTGGTGTCCTCGGTGAGCGGGCGTTCGGTGCGGCAGATCAGGATGTCGGGCTGGATGCCGAGCTCCATGAGCTCGCGCACCGAGTGCTGCGTCGGCTTGGTCTTGATCTCGCCGGCGGCGGCGATGAACGGCACCAGCGTGAGGTGGATGAACAGCGCGTTGTCGCGCCCGATGTCGTGGCGGAACTGGCGGATGGCCTCGAGGAACGGCTGCGACTCGATGTCGCCCACGGTGCCGCCGATCTCGACGATCACGACGTCGTTCTCCGGCGCCATGCGACGCACGGCGGCCTTGATCTCGTCGGTGATGTGCGGGATCACCTGCACCGTCGAGCCGAGGTACTCGCCGCGGCGCTCTTTGGTGATGACGTTCAGGTAGATGCGCCCGGTGGTGACGTTGTTCGCCTGGCTCAGCGGCCGGTCGATGAACCGCTCGTAATGCCCGAGGTCGAGGTCGGTCTCCGCCCCGTCGTCCGTGACGAACACCTCGCCGTGCTGGAACGGCGACATGGTGCCCGGGTCGACATTCAGGTACGGGTCGAACTTCATCATCGTCACGCGCAGGCCGCGCTCCACGAGCAGTCGCCCGAGCGAGGCGGCGGCGATCCCCTTGCCGAGCGACGATACGACGCCGCCGGTGACGAAGATGTATTTCGTGCTGGATGCGGTGGGCGTCATCAGGCGTCCCTGGCGGTGAGCCGTTCCCAATGCGCATTGGCGCGCACCAGGTCCTCCTCGGTATTCACTTCGCCCCACGACGGGGCGTCCACGATCGCCACGCCCATCGCCAGGCCGGCGGCGAGGGCGCGGAGCTGCTCGAGCTTCTCAACGATCTCCAGCGGATGCGGCGGCAGCGACACCCACCGCTCGAGCGCCTCGCGGCGCGCGGCGTAGATGCCCATGTGCTGCAGCACCAGCTGGTCGCGCGCACCGCGGTCCGACGCCTCACGCAGGTACGGGATCGGCGCCCGCGAGAAGTAGAGCGCGCGGCCGTCGTCGGCGCGCACCACCTTCACGCAATTGGGGTCGGACATGATCTCCGCACCGCGGCGCCCGGCGGCCGTGCCCAGCGCGAAGCCCTGGTCCCTCACCATACCGATGGCGCCCGCCATGGCGTCACCGCGCATGAACGGCTCGTCGCCCTGCACGTTGACCACGATGTCGTAATCGGCGAACTCGGGGCGCCGCGCCACCTCGGCCACGCGATCGGTGCCGGACGGGTGCCGCTCGGAGGTCAGGACGCCCTCGGCGCCATGCGCCGCCAGCACGTCCATGACTTCGGACGACTCGGTGGCGGCGACCACCCGATCGGCGAGCCCCAGGCTCCGGACGCGCTCCCAGACCCGGACCACCAGCGGCGCGCCGCCAAGGGGTTGCAGTGGCTTGCGGGGGAGCCGCGTGGCGCCCAGTCGGGCGGGAATCACGGCCAGGATGCTCATCGGGCACCCCCCGGGAAAGAGCCTGTAGATGCAAAATCCACGCCACGCAATATATGGCTGGGGGCCGAAACCGTCAAAATCGGCACCCCCGGGACGTCCCGGACAGCCGGCGATCGGCGCGCTACTTCGGCTGCGGCATGGTGCGCAGGTACGACTTCACTTCGGTCACCCCCGGCCCGAACTTGGCGCGGGCTTCCTCCGTGCTCATCGACAGGGCCACGATCACGTCCTGCCCCGGGCGCCAATTGGCCGGCGTCGCCACCGGGAAGCGCGCCGACAGCTGCAGCGCGTCGAGCGCGCGCAGCACCTCGTCGAAATTCCGCCCGACGGAGGCGGGGTACGTGAGCGACAGCTTGACCTTGTTGTCCGGTCCGATGATGAAGACGGAACGCACGGTCGCCGTGTCGCTCGCGTTCGGGTGGATCATGTCATAGAGCGTCGAGACCGCGCGGTCGGGGTCCGCGATCATCGGGAAGTTCACGGCGGTGCCCATGACGTCGCCGATGTCGCGCTCCCACGCATGGTGCGAGTCAACGGGATCGACCGAGAGTCCGATCACCTTGGTGTTGCGCCTGGCGAACTCGGGCATCAGCCGGGCGACCGTGCCCAGTTCCGTGGTGCACACCGGAGTGAAGTCGCGCGGATGCGAGAAGAGGATGGCCCAGCTGCTCCCCTTCCAGACGTGGAAATCGATGCGGCCCTGCGTGGTGTCGGCCGTGAAATTCGGGGCGTCGTCGCCAATGCGGACGGACACGGAAAGCTCCGGGAAGAGGGCGGGCGGTGGAGAGCGCGTCGTCGGCAGGTCGTCGCCCGGGTGCGCCTCGTCGCGCCGTATATGCTTCGAAACCTAGGGACCTGCCGGGAGGTTCTCTACCAGGAACCGGATGGCGTTCTCGCCCATTACGGCCCGAATCTCGTCGTCGCTGAAGCCGGCCTGGAGCAGCGCCTCGGTCACCTGGGCCACGTCATCGGCGCCGAAGGCCACGGTCGTGGCGCCGTCCCAATCGGAGCCGAGGGCGACGTGGCTGAGCCCAGCCACGTCAACCGCGTGGCGGATGGCCCGGGCGATGGCATGCGGCGACGGGTCGCAGACCGCGCCATCCCAGAACCCGATGCCAATGAGCGCGCCATGCTGCGCCAGGGTGCGCAGCTGCTCGTCGGAGAGGTTGCGCGGGCCCGGGCACGTCGCCTGCACGCCGGTGTGCGACACGATGACCGGCTTGGTGGCCAGGGCCAGCGCGTCGGCGAACGTCTGCGGCGATGCGTGCGCGAGGTCCACGATCATGCCCAGCGCCTGCATGCGCTGCAGCGCGGCCCGCCCGAGCGGCGTCAGCCCACCCTTTGCCTCGCCGTGAGCGGACCCGGCGACTTCGTTGTCGAAGAAGTGCGCGAGGCCGGCCATGCGGAAGCCGTGCGCGAACAGCGTGTCCACGTTGACCAGCGCGCCATCGATGGCCTGCAGCCCCTCGGTGTTCAGGATGCCGATCACGGGCTTGATGCCGGGGGTGCTGCCGCGGAACGCCAGCGCCGTCTCGAGTTCGCCCCGCGTGCGCACGACGACGAGCCGTCCCTCGGAGATGGCGGCCGCATGTTCGAGTTTGTCAGCCTCATGCAGCGCCCGCTGCAACCGGCTGTTCCAGGTGCGGAACGGCCAGCGCGACGCCACCGCCAGCAGGGTGATGTTGTCGCTCGCGGCACTGTTGCGCTCGTAGTTCTGCCCCTTCGGCGTCTTGGTGACCGTCGAGAAGACCTCGACCGCCACGTTCCCCTCCACGAGCCGGGTCACGTCGGTGTGCCCCGAGGAACCGAGCTGCAGCGGGTCGCGATCCCACAGCAGGAGGTCATCGTGGAGGTCGGCGATGCGCAGGGTCCGGTGCAGCGCCAGCGCCCGCTCGGACACGGCGATGGCCCTGGTGCCGTCGATGCGGTTCATGCGCGCGCCGACGACGCGTGCGACCACGAAGAAGAAGGCGAGCGCCGCCACGGCGACGGCCGCCGCCAATCCCATGAGGGTGCGGCGCAGCAGCGTCATGCCGGCACCCCGGCTCCGGCGAGTGCGAGGAAGTTCGCGAGCAGCCGCTTCCCGTCCTGGGTCAGGATCGACTCGGGGTGGAATTGGACGCCCCACACGGGATGCGTGCGATGCCGCAGCGCGTGGATCTCGCGCGCGTCGTCCGCGGCGCGGGCCGTCACTACCAGGCAGGCCGGCAGCGTGTCGTGCTCGACGACGAGCGAGTGGTAGCGCATCACGCGCAACGGCGACGGCAGGCCTTCGAAAAGCCCGGTGCCGTCGTGCAGGATCGGGGACGTCTTGCCGTGCATCACGCCGCGTGGGGCGCGAATGACGCGGCCACCGTACGCCTCGCCAATGGCCTGGTGCCCCAGGCAGACGCCGAGAATCGGGATCTGCGCGCCGTAGCGCTGGATGACGGGCACGGTGATGCCCGCGTCCGACGGCGTGCCGGGGCCCGGGGACAGCACGATCGCCGACGGCGAAATCGCCGCGATGTCTTCCACCGCGATCGCGTCGTTGCGCTCGACGCGCACCGTCGCGCCAAGCTCGCCCAGGTACTGGACGAGGTTGTACGTGAACGAGTCGTAGTTGTCGAGGATGAGGATCACGGCGCGGAATTTAGCACGACGCCATGCCGCGTGCCCGTCGGTGCCTATCCCCGCGGATGGAACTGCCGGTGCACCGATCGTAGGTACTCGCGGTCCACGTGGGTGTACACCTGGGTCGTGCTGATGTCGGCGTGCCCCAGCATCTCCTGCACCGAGCGCAGGTCGGCACCGCCCTCCAGCAGGTGGGTGGCGAACGAGTGCCGCAGCGTGTGCGGCGTGACGCGCTTGGTGATGCCCGCCAGCTCGACGTACTTGCGCAGGATCTTCCACGCGCCCATGCGGCTCAGCGGCGCGCCGCGGGCGTTCAGGAACAGGACGCCCTGCGCCTGCGACGCGCGGCCCACGGCAACGCCTCGCGCCGTTCGGCGCCCGGCCTCCTCCAACCGCGGCCTCAGTTCCCGCAGGTAGATGGCCACCGCGCCGATGGCGCTGCCGCCCACCGGGACGAGCCGCTCCTTGCTACCCTTGCCGAAGACGCGCACCACGCCCTCGTCGAGCATCAGGTCGTTGACCTTGAGCGTGATCCACTCGCCGACCCGCAGCCCCGCCCCGTAGGCCAGCTCGAGCATCGCCCGGTCGCGAAAGGCAAGCGGCTCCTCGATGGCGATGGCCGCGAGCAGGCGCTCCACCTCGTCGGGCGAGAGCACCTCGGGCAGCGTCCGCCACTTGCGCGGCGTCTCCAGGCGCTCGCTGGGGTCCGCCGTCACCACGCCCTCGGCCATGAGAAAGCGGAACCAGGTGTGAATGGCCGATACACCGCGCCGGATGGACGCCGGCGAAAGCCCGAGGTCCTTGAGGTGGTAGACGAACTCCCTCAGGTGGGTGGCGGTGAGCGCGGCCGGCGCTGCGGCGCCGTGCGACACGCTCCATTCCGCCAGGCGATGCAGGTCGCGTCCGTAGCTTTCGTCCGTGCGCGCCGAGCTCCCCTGCTCGAGCGTCAGGAACTCGGTGAACCGCTCGAGGAGGTACGGGCGGAGGGCGTCGCCGGCGGTGTCCACTACTCCGAGAGGGGATGCTTGGCGCGGTGCCGCCGCCACAGCCGGCGCCCCATCCAGCCGAGCGCGACGATGAGCACGATCGCCGTCAGGCCCACGCGCTTGCCCACCACGTGCAGCGACGCCTTCACCTGCTCCCAGTCGGCCCCCACCTGGAAGGCGATCCAGATGATGAGGCCGTACCAGACGGCGCTGGCCAGCGAAATGACCACCACCGTGCGCAGCCACGGCACGCGCAAGGCGCCCGCCATGGGCGGGACCACGGCGCGCAGGCCCGGGACGAACCGGCTGATGAAGAGCGCCGCGAGGCCGTAGTGATCGTACATCTTCTCGAGCTTCTCTTCGGCGCCGATCAGCTTGAGCCGGCGCAGCTGGCCATGCATCCAGTCGGCGCCGAAGCGGCGCGCGACGCCGTAGATGACCATCGCGCCCAGCGCGCTGCCGGTGACGATGGACGCCACCACCATGGGATAGCTGGCGTTGCGACGCGCCGCGACGAATGCGCCGAGGGCGACCACGACGTCCGCCGGTGCCGGCGGAAAGATGCTCTCGAGGAACGCCACGGCAGCGAGCACGGCGTACAGGGTGGACAGGTCGATCGACGCCACCCAGTCCAGCAAGGCGTTCACCGGCGATCGACCTCGAAGGTATTGAGGGTGGCCACGGCGATGGCCGCGATGCCCTCGCCGCGGCCAATCCAGCCCATCCCCTCGTTTGTCTTGCCCTTCACCATCACGTCGAGTACGCCGAGCCCGAGCGCGTGCGCCAGCCGCTCGCGCATCGACACGCGGTACGGGCCGATCTTCGGGAACTCCGCGATGACCGTGACATCCACCTGCGACGGCGTCCAGCCGGCGCGCCGGACGCGCTCCACCGCGAGATGCAGCATCTCGATCGAGTCGCGCCCCTTGTTGGCGGCGTCGGTGTCGGCGAACATCTCGCCGATGTCGCCGACGCCCGCGCCGCCGAGGATGGCGTCCGTCACCGCGTGCGCCACGGCGTCCCCGTCGCTGTGGCCGACGAGCTGCTGCTGGCCGGGAATGAGCACCCCGCCAAGCACCAGGCCGTCGCCCGGCCCGAAGCGGTGGGAGTCGTAGCCGATGCCGGTGCGCACGCGCACGAACCGTTGCGGCGTGCTGGCCGGGACGGTGTCGCCGGTGGCCTCGAGCGGCAGCTCGCTGAGCCGCGCCGCCGTGATGCCGGCCTCCTGCAGCACGCGCCCGGCCCCGCTGGCCGGGCTGTTCCCCATGGCGCGCAGGATGTCGGTCTCCGTCACCACGCCCCCGCCCCGCCGCTCGGCCTGCTCGCCGGCGGCGCGCAGGATCGCCTCGGCGGCGTCCTCGCTCTCGGCCATCGCCACCGCGCCCGCACCCGAGAGCCGCGACTCGACGGCGCGTGCCAGGAGCTCCACCGGCATGCCCAGCATCGCGGTCATCTGGGCCGCGGTGCCGCGCGGCGACCGCAGCATGCCGAGCAGCAGGTGCATGGAGTTCGGGAGGTCGAGGCCGTGACGCTCGGCTTCGACCATCGCAGCATCGATGGCCTTGCGCGCTCCCGACCCGAACCGAACTCCCATGCGGTCTCCCCGTCTCCTACGCCGCGGCCGTGGCGATCAACTGGTAGTCCTGCCGACGCCGGCGCGGCGTGAAGCCCGCGTCGGTGATGAGGCGCTCGATCTCATCCGTCGTCGTGCTGTACGTCGTGTTGGCGGCAGAGACGACGTTCTCCTCGATCATCAGCGACCCGAAGTCGTTGCATCCGTACGACAATGCAATCTGGCCTATCTTCATGCCCATCGTCACCCAGCTGGCCTGGATGTTGGGAATGTTGTCGAGGACCAGCCGCGCGAACGCCACCGTCCGCAGGTACTCCACAGCGTCGGTCTTGGGCTGGTGGCTGAGCGTCGGCGTGTTTTCGGGCTGCAGCGGCCAGGTGATGAACGCCGTGAATCCGCCGGTGCGCGACTGCACGTCGCGCAGCCGCAGGAGGTGCTCCATCCGCTCCTCGAGCGTCTCGCCGATGCCGAACATCATCGTGCTCGAGGTCTTCAACCCCTCCTGGTGCGCGATCTCCATGATCTCGAGCCAGCGGTCGGCGCCCGCCTTCTTGGGGGCGACCAGGTCGCGCACGCGCTGCACCAGGATCTCGCCGCCGCCGCCCGGAATCGAGTCCAGCCCCGCCGCGATGAGCTGGCGCACCACCTCGCGCGCCTCCATGCGGTAGAGCGTCGCCCAGAAGTCCACCTCGCTCGGCGAGAAGCCGTGCACGTGGATGGGGTGATGGCGCTTGATGTAACGGATCAGCTCCAGGTACCACTCGAACGGGATGTACGGGTTGTGCCCGCCCTGGATGAGGATCTGCACCCCGCCGAGCGCCTTGGTCTCCTCGATCTTCTCGCCGATCTGCTCGTACGAGAGGGTGTAGCCCTCGCCGTGTTTCGGCCGCCGGTAGAAGGCGCAGAAGCCGCAGTCGGCCACGCAGACGTTGGTGTAGTTGATGTTGCGGTCGACGATGTACGTCACCACGCCCTCGGGATGCAGGGCGCGGCGTCGCGCATCGGCCAGCGCGCCGAGCTCGAGGAGCGGCGCGTGCTTGTAGAGATCGAGGAGGTTGGTGAGTTCGGACATGCCTGCGTGTGGTGGGAGGCTCTGATAACGAGACACGGTTAACGGTTAACCGTTCACGGTAGTTCGATCACCTAATCAAGCCGCCGGCAAGAACACCAGCTTTCCCTGCGGCACCTTGCCCGCCAGCTCGAGCCGCCGGAAGAACTCGGAGAGTCCCTCCAGGTACTCCAGCCCGAGGCCGTAGTCGAGGCCCGCGAGGTACTCGTGAATCACGGCGGACGGCAGGCGGCAGGCGGCGGATGCCTCGTCCGATATCCGTGCGAGGTGGGCCAGTCCCCAGTTGCGGCTCTCCATCAGCGCGCCGTGCAGCTGCAGCGCCGCCCGGGCGTCGACCTCGCGCCTGGCCACCCAGACAGCAAAGACGAACGGCAGCCCCGTCCATCGCTTCCATTCCGCGCCCAGGTCGTACACGAACGGATACGCCCGCCCATGCGCCGCCGCCACCGGATGCTCGTGATGCCGCAGCATCAGCGCCGCGTCGCCGATCACGAGCCGCGCCGCCACCGGCGACCGGTCGCGCTGCAGGTCGTCCGCCTCGGCGTCGCCGGGGACGAACACCGGCTTCGCCTTCCAGACGTGCTCGAACAGCAGGTCGAGCAGCGCCACCGACGTCATGGAGCTGCGGCTCACCAGCACCTGCGCGCCCGCCAATTCCTCCGCCGGGCGCGTCGAGAACAGCATCACGCTGCGCACCTCGCCGTCACAGGAGATGGCGAGGTCCGGCAACAGCAGGTACTTGCCCGCATCGCGCGCGTATTCCACCGCCGACACCACGGAGACGTCGATCGTTCCCTCGGCGATCCCGCGGTTGAGGGCCGACGGCACGCCGCTCACCAGCTCCGCATCGAGTGTGACGATCCCGCGGTCGACCGCGCCGTATACCGGCGCGCAGTTGAGGTACGGGATGCGTCCGACGCGCATCAGGCCACCCCGACCGGCACCGCCTCCGCCTCGAACGAGGAGCGGAGGATGCGATAGAACGAGTCGCGCTCGGCGGGCACCTTGCCCGCCCCGCGGATCAGCCCGAGGATCGCGTCGAGCGTCATGCCCTGCGGCGTGTGCGCCCCCACCGCGTGGTAGATCTTCTCGCGCACCACCGTCCCCTCGAGGTCGTTCACGCCATAGTGCAGCGCCACCTGCGACAGCGACGGCGTGACCATGATCCAGTGCGACTTGATGTGCTGGAAGTTGTCGAGGAAGAGCCGCCCCACCGCGAGCTGGCGCAGGTCGTCCCAGCCGGTCGTCGCCGTCCCCTGCCGCCCGAG
>Ga0334722_10005702_pt1 | contig 12490 bp, 8 predicted proteins | sample C3_bottom_MG_FD_207210 | JGI IMG/M metagenome (GOLD analysis project Ga0334722, IMG submission 207210) | Sediment microbial communities from Yellowstone Lake, YNP, Wyoming, USA - C3_bottom | ecosystem: Environmental > Aquatic > Freshwater > Lake > Sediment | place: USA: Wyoming | collected...
CGCTGGACGACGAGTTTGCCAAAGACGTCAGCGACTTTGCGACTTTGGCAGAACTCAAGGCAGATATCCGGGCGAAGCTGGAGCAAGCGGAAGCCAAGCGGCTGGAGAATGAGTTCCGCAATGCGGTCGTAGCCAAAGCTGTCGACAATGCGAGTGTGGAGATCCCTGATGTGATGATTGAGCGCCGGATCGACGCGATGGCCCACGACTTGGAGCGGAATTTGAGCTATCAGGGATTGAGTTTGGAACAGTACTATATGTATACTAATTCTAACGAGCAGGACATGCGCGAGCGCTTCCGCCCACAGGCGGCCGAAAGCGTGAAGACCGAATTGGTGCTCGACCAGATCGCCAAAGTTGAGGGCATTGAGGTTTCGGATGCGGAATTGGACGAAGAATTGGCCAAGATGGCCGAACTCTATAAGCAGGATGCTAAGACTGTTAAGGAAGCTTTTGCCGCCAGGGGCGAGTTGGAGTATTACCGCCACAGTCTTGTCTCCGACAAAACCGTAAAATTCCTGGTTGACCACAGCGCATAAGATTGATTGGCTGGGGAAGATTCTGAGGTAAAGAGGTGAGAGGATGGCAAAGTACAGCGACGAAAAGAACCAACTCAAGTGTTCTTTCTGCGGCAAGACTCAGGATCAGGTCAAGAAACTGGTCGCCGGACCCGGAGTATATATTTGCGATGAGTGCATTGAACTGTGCAATGAGATTATTGAGGAGGAACTTAACGAGGAGCTAGGCGTAGAAATTGGGGATATTCCTAAGCCTAGGGAAATCCGAGCGATCCTCGATCAATACGTCATCGGCCAGGACCTGGCAAAAAAGGCTTTGTCCGTTGCCGTTTACAACCACTATAAGCGGATCAATCTGGGCAATAAGATCGATGACGTCGAACTGCAAAAATCGAACATCATTATGCTGGGTCCGACGGGTTCCGGTAAGACTTTGCTCGCCTCAACCCTGGCAAAAGTCCTCAATGTACCCTTTGCCATTGCCGATGCCACGTCGCTGACTGAAGCCGGTTATGTTGGCGAGGACGTGGAAAATATCCTGCTCAAGCTGATTCAAGCGGCTGATTATGATGTGGAGAAAGCGGAAAAGGGCATCGTCTATATCGACGAGATTGACAAGATTGCCCGCAAATCCGAAAACCCCTCGATTACCCGCGATGTTTCCGGGGAGGGAGTCCAGCAGGCGCTCCTGAAAATCTTGGAGGGCACAGTGGCAAGCGTGCCGCCGCAAGGGGGACGCAAGCATCCGCATCAAGAGTTCATCCAGCTTGATACGACCAACATCCTGTTTATCGTCGGCGGAGCCTTTGACGGGGTGGAGAAAATCATCCAAAACCGCATCGGCCAGAAGACTATGGGCTTTGGCGCGGAGATTCAAAAGAAAAATGAGATGAAAATCGGGGAACTGCTCGCCAAAATTCAGCCGGTAGATTTGCTGAAATTCGGCCTGATTCCCGAGTTTGTCGGACGCCTGCCGGTTATCGTCACGCTTGATGCCCTGGATGAAGATGCGCTGGTGAGGATCTTGACCGAGCCCAAGAACGCCTTGATCAAGCAATACCAGAAACTGTTGGAGCTTGATGGCATCGCTCTGGAGTTCAAGGAAGACGCGCTGGCCGCCATTTCCCAGGAGGCAATTCGCCGCAACACCGGAGCGCGGGGGCTAAGAGCGATCGTCGAAGAACTGATGCTCAACGTCATGTACGAGCTGCCTTCGCGTACAGACGTGACCAAGTGTCTGGTAACCAAAGACGTGGTCTTGAAAAAAGAAGAACCGCTGTTGGTGACCACGGACAAAGCCAAGAAAGGCAAGAAAGAAGAAAGCGCCTGATCAATAGCGCCAGATTGACGAGGCCTCTCGGCGGCAGCCCGCTTGGAGAGGCCTTTGTGTCGGCAAGATGTTTTGATTTCCGCACTGTGGCAATACTAACAAAGGAGATTGCCGCAGGAGGGATTGGTCAGATGAATGCCGGTCTAAGCGGCCTGGTCATGGGTGTGCAACTGGTGTTTGCCATCGTGATTGGCCTTTATTTTTGGGGCATGCTGAAAGCGCAGCAGGGAACCAAGGTGGCGGTGGAAAGGGAATCGCGCAAGGAGCTGGAAAAGCTGGAGAAAATGCGCCAGATCTCCCTGACTACGCCGTTGGCCGAGAAAACCCGGCCCAAGACATTCGACGAGATTGTTGGGCAAAAGGAAGGGATCAGAGCTCTGCGCGCCGCCCTGTGTGGGCCGAATCCGCAGCATGTCCTCATCTACGGTCCACCGGGTGTCGGCAAAACAGCAGCCGCCCGTTTGGTCTTGGAAGAGGCGAAGAAGAATCCGTTATCACCATTTAAAGAACATGCTCGCTTTACGGAAATTGACGGCGCTACAGCCCGTTTTGACGAGCGCGGCATTGCCGATCCCCTGATCGGCTCGGTGCACGATCCGATTTACCAAGGAGCAGGGGCCATGGGGATGGCAGGTATTCCTCAACCGAAGCCAGGCGCCGTCACCAAGGCCCACGGCGGCATTCTCTTCATTGACGAGATTGGCGAGCTGCATCCGATTCAAATCAATAAACTGCTCAAAGTCTTGGAGGATCGCAAGGTAATTTTGGAGAGCGCCTATTATAGTTCGGAGGACCCTAACATTCCCGGACACATCCATGATATCTTTCAAAATGGCTTGCCCGCCGATTTTCGCTTGGTAGGGGCGACTACCCGGAGCCCGGAAGAGATTCCGCCGGCCATCCGCTCGCGCTGCATGGAGATTTTCTTCCGGGCCTTGTTGCCTGAGGAGATCGCCGAAATTGCCCGCAGCGCTGCGGCGAAGATGGACATGTCCATCAGCGAAGCCGCGGTGCAAGTGGTCAAAGGCTACGCGACCAACGGGCGGGAGGCTGTCAACATGGTGCAGCTCGCTGCTGGCGTGGCCCAGACTGAAAATATGACGGAGATAGACGCGGCGACGGTGGAATGGGTTGTGACTTCTGGCCAATATGCGCCCCGGCCGGACAAGAAAGTGCCGGCCGAGCCGAATGTGGGTGTGGTCAACGGCTTAGCGGTTTACGGCCCGAATATGGGGATGCTGCTGGAGCTTGAGGTTACTGCCCAGCCAGTGCCGCCTGGCACGGGAGAACTTTTGGTTACAGGGATTGTGGAGGAAGAAGAGCAAGGCAGCCAGGGCAAGAAAATACGGCGCAAGAGCATGGCCCGCAGTTCGGTGGAAAATGTGCTCACAGTGCTGCGGCGGCAGATGGGCATCGAGCCGCGGAATTTCGATCTGCACGTTAATTTTCCCGGCGGTGTGCCCCTCGACGGGCCTTCAGCCGGTGTGACGATTGCCACCGCCGTGGTGTCCGCGATTCGCAGACAAAAGGTTGACAACTACCTGGCGATGACGGGAGAACTCTCCATCCGCGGAGGAGTGAAACCTGTCGGCGGCATTGCTGCCAAGGTCGAGGCTGCTTACCAGGCCGGCTGCCGCCGGGTCCTGATCCCGAAAGAAAACTGGCAGGAGCGCTTTGCCGATCTGCATGATCATCTGGAGATCATCCCGGTCAGCAGTTTGGACGAGGTTTTGGGCCAAGCTCTGCTGTCTGAGGCCCTTAGCGACAAACCGGAGATCCGGCCGCCTTTGGAAGAAGTATTGAACCGCTTGGAGTTCGGACGGGCGAATTTGCCCGAGCATACCCGAACGTGTTAGAATAGTTCCAGATAGGGGATGGCACACTAAGTCCGGTGTGCTATTTTCCTTAGGTTTGGTTTTTGCGCCAGAGGGGGAACTTGGGTTGACGAAAATTCGCGAACTGCCTTTGCTGCCTTTGCGGGGAGTGTTGGTCTTTCCTTATATGGTCATTCACTTGGATGTGGGACGCGAACGGTCGATGGCGGCGATTGACCGGGCGATGCTCGACGATCGCCTTATTCTGCTCTCTGCACAAAAGGAAACAGACATTGACACGCCGGCTCCCGATGACATCTATCCCATAGGGACGTTGGCGGAAATCAAGCAGCTCCTCAAGCTGCCTGGGGGAACGATGCGGGTTCTGGTCGAGGGACTTGCCCGCGGCAAGGTGCTGGAATTCCTGCAGGAGGAGCCGTACTTTAAAGTGCGGGTTGAAGAATCTGGTGAGGAAGAAACCGCTGTTACCCCGGATCGAGAGGCCTTGATGCGCGGGGTGCTGCATCAGTTCGAAGAATATGCGAAACTGGGCAAGAAAGTGCCGCCGGAGACCTTGGGCACAGTTTTGGCTGTGGACGAGCCGGGTCGATTGGCAGATATTGTGGCATCGCACCTGGTGCTCAAAGTGCAAGACAAGCAGATGGTGCTTGAAGCTTTAGACGTCGATGAACGGTTGGAACGTTTGACGGAACTTCTCATGCGCGAGATCGAGATTCTGGAACTCGAGCGCCGGATCGGGATTCGCGTGCGCAAACAGATGGAAAAGGCGCAAAAAGAGTATTACTTGCGCGAACAGATGAAGGCCATTCAAAAAGAACTCGGGGAGAAAGATGAGCGCCAGGCGGAAGCAGAAGAATACCGTGAGAAGGTAGCCAAGGCGAAACTCAGCAAAGAGGCCGAGACCAAGGCCCTGAAAGAAATTGAACGTTTGGAGAAAATGCCGCCGGCTTCGGCCGAAGGCACAGTCGTACGGACTTATTTGGATTGGCTGTTAGCTTTGCCCTGGGCCAAAACGACGCGGGACAAGACCGATCTCGAACGGGCTGAGGCGATCCTTGACGAAGACCATTATGGCCTGGAGAAGGTCAAAGAGCGCATCCTGGAATTTTTGGCCATCCGCAGGCTTGCGGCGAAGATGAAAAGCCCGATTCTTTGTTTTGTCGGTCCGCCGGGCGTGGGCAAGACTTCACTGGCTAAATCGATAGCGCGGGCTTTGGACCGCAAATTTGTGCGCATGTCTTTGGGAGGGGTCCGGGACGAGGCGGAGATCCGGGGACACCGCCGGACATATGTGGGAGCCTTGCCCGGCCGGATCATCCAGGGAATCCGGACGGCCGGAACCCGCAACCCGGTCTTTCTGCTGGACGAAATTGACAAGATGACTTCTGATTTTCGGGGCGATCCGGCTTCAGCGCTCCTCGAGGTTCTTGACCCCGAACAGAATCACACTTTTACCGATCACTATTTGGAAGTGCCTTTTGATCTGTCCCAGACCCTTTTCATCATGACGGCCAACTCTTTGCACACTATTCCCAGGCCTCTGCTGGATCGCATGGAGGTTATCGCCTTAAGCGGCTATACGGAAGATGAAAAGGTGAATATTGCCGATCGTTATTTGCTGCCCAAACAAGTTAAGGCCCATGGCTTGAAGCAAGAAAACTTCACCGTGGACAAGCGGATCTTGTTAAAGCTGGTCCAAGGCTATACCCGCGAGTCCGGTGTCCGGAATCTCGAACGGGAAATTGCCAATCTCTGCCGTAAGATCGCCGTGCGGGTGGTGCGCGGCGAGTGGCAGCCGCATGCTTTGACGGGAGAAGAAGTCGAAGAGTTGCTGGGTGCACCGCGCTACTTTTTCCAAATGGCGGCCAAGAATCCGGAGATTGGGGCGGCTACCGGACTGGCCTATACTGAGGTGGGCGGGGATGTTCTCACCATCGAAGTGACCGAACTGCCGGGCAAAGGCAATCTTACCTTGACCGGGAAACTAGGCGAGGTGATGCGCGAGTCGGCTTTAGCCGGCTGGACGTTTGTACGGGCGCACGCCAAGGAGATCGGGATTCCGGAGGATTTCTACGATAAGGTAGATCTCCATATTCATGTGCCGGAGGGAGCGATTCCCAAAGATGGGCCGTCCGCCGGCATCACGATGGCTGCGGCGATGGCCTCGGCTTTGTCCAAGCGGGCTGTGCGCAGTGACCTGGCGATGACCGGGGAGATAACTTTGCGCGGCAATGTCTTGCCAATCGGCGGGGTTAAAGAGAAAGTCCTGGCGGCGCACCGGGCTGGGATCAAAGTGGTTCTCCTGCCGCAGAAGAATTGCAAGGATCTGGAAGAAATCCCGGAGAATGTCCGGGGTGATCTGGAATTTCACTTTGTTGCGCGGATGGAGGAAGTCTTAAGCTTGGCGCTCTTGCCGCTGGCGGGAGATGCCGGTTTCCGGGAGGCTAAGGAACAGGCTATGCCCATGGTCTATCCGCCTGGAGGTCTCGCGGCCAATGAGCCCGGCGCAGGGGAAGTTCCGATATCCAAGCCGCAGTAAGTACGGGGTTCGAAGTTCGAGGTCCAAGGCCCCACGTGGGAAGTTCGAAGTTCGAGGTCTATGGCCCCAAGCGGGAAGTTTGAAGTTCGAGGTACGCCGTAAGGAGCTTGAAGTTGGAAGCCCGAAGCAAGAAGTCCGAAGCAAGAAGTCCGAAGCAAGAAGCCCGAAGCAAGAAGCCCGATGCCGGCGGTTGGATGTAGGCAAGCGTTGACAAGCACTATTGGGTGATAATCGCGCAAAACTGCCAAGCAGTGAGACGCGCAGGATGCGTAGCGGCCAGGATGAGCGTCGGTGCAAGCTTGGCGCGAGGGGAGGCTTAGGGATGATTATCCGTAAGGCGGAGTATGTTTGTTCGGCAGTTAAGCCGCAGCAATACCCGGCGGATGCGTTGCCGGAGATTGCCTTGGCGGGACGCTCTAACGTAGGCAAATCTTCGCTAATCAATCGTTTTCTGGGGCGGCGCAATCTGGCCCGCACCGGCAACACCCCGGGGAAAACCCAAACCCTAAATTTCTACCGGGTTAACGATGCCTGGTATTGGGTTGACCTGCCGGGTTACGGGTATGCCAAAGTTTCGCAGGAAACGAAAGCCCGCTGGGGAACCATGATTCAGGCTTATCTGACCGCTCGGCCCAACCTCCGGGCGGTCATTCAGATCGTAGACATCAGGCATGAGCCCAGCCTGGAAGATCAGCACATGCTGGCATGGCTGCGCCAACAAGGTGTGCCCACGCTGGTAGTGGCCACCAAAGCGGACAAAATCGCGCGCGGCCATTGGCCAAAATACTTGCAGACGTTGGCGCGGACCTTGGAGATCCCGGATTGGCAGTTAATTCTGCCCTTTTCAGCCGAGACCGGAACCGGAGTAGAAGAACTGCACCAAGCAGTGGAGGAAATTGTGGGCAGCCAAACTTGCGGGCCTGTGTGATTTCAAAATGAGGAATTGCTGTTCTGATAGTGTGCTGTAGGCAACAGTTGCAGGCCGCGCGAATATATACTTGATAAGCCGCAAACAACGGCAAAGCGTGAGTGAGGAGAATGGAGTTGGGGAACCTAGCTTGGCTGTTCCTTAATTTGGGCATTATCCTGCTGGCTGCCGAAAGCTTTACTAACGGTGTGGAATGGTTAGGACACAAGCTAAGGCTGGGGGACGGGGCTGTCGGCAGCGTCTTGGCCGCGGTCGGGACCGCCTTGCCGGAAACCCTGATCCCAGTCATCGCGTTTTTCGGCGGGCAAACGGAAGAATTGGCGGATATCGGCATCGGTGCGATCCTTGGAGCCCCGTTCATGCTGGCGACCCTGGCTTTTTTCATTTCGGGTCTGACAGTCCTGCTTACGCGGCGGCGCAACCAGCCCCTCCGCATCGATACCGGCGTAGTCAGACGCGATCTAGGCTTTTTTCTGGCGGCCTATGTTCTGGCGGTGCTGACTTCTTTCTTGCCGGAGGGGATCTCAAGGCATGGCGTAGTCTTGGTGCTGCTGGCCCTGTATATTTGGTATCTGATGATGACCTTGCTGCGGAGCCGGGGAAAACATGAAGCAGCTCAGCCGGCTCCGCTATACTTGGCGCGCTCTGCTGCCCCTCCTTCCCTCGTGGCCGTGCTTGCCCAGATCGGGGTAGCCCTGGCCGCGCTGGTCTGGGGGGCGCATGGTTTTGTCGAGGCGGTCCAGGCTGTGGCCAAAGCCGCCGGTTGGCCGGTCTTGGTCCTGTCCTTGATCATCACTCCTATTGCCACGGAGCTGCCGGAGAAATTCAATAGCGTTGTCTGGCTGCGGCAGGGCAAAGACACGTTGGCCTTAGGCAACATCACCGGAGCCATGGTGTTCCAAAGCTCAGTGATTCCCGCTCTCGGGATCGCCATGACGCCTTGGCGCCTGGATTCCCTGGCTCTGACGAGTGCTCTTTTGGCCGTGGGCGCGGCCATGATGCCCTACTTGTCTTTGCTTCGGCGAGGAGGCATCCGCCCTACAACTCTCCTCTGCGGGGGGCTGTTCTATGCTGTGTTTCTCCTCGGCCTGATTTATCGGCCATGAGGCTTCGGCCGTAAGGGAGCCTGCCAAGCCTTCATCCCTTAATTGCAGGCAGCGGCAGGTTATTTATCGGCAGCGAATTCGGAGACGAGCATCCCGAATAGCACCAAAGCAGCTCCGGCAAGGCCGCGGGATGTCAGCCTTTCTCCGGCCAAGAGGTAGGCGAAGATCGCCGAGAACACAGGTTCGCTGGCAAAAATAATGGCTGTATGGCTGGCTGTGGTGAACTGCTGCATTTTGGTCTGAATGAAAAAGGCTAGAGAAGTTGCAGGGATGGCCGTAAGCAGGATGCCAAACCAGGCTGTCGCGGTGAAATGCAGCGGAGCCGGAAAAGCTAAGCTGGCCAAGCTGCTTAGGATCGCTACGGTCAGCAATTGTCCTGCTGTCAGCAAGACTGCATCGGCGTCCGGTGCGTAGCGGCCGACCAAGAAGATGTGCAGGGCGAAGCTGATGGCGCAGAAGAATACCAGCACATCACCCCTATTCGGCTGGAATTGCTCGCCGAGGGAGAGGAGAGCCAAGCCGGCCGTGGCGCTGACAATGCTTAAGAGCAAGGGCCAGCGGGGCAGCCGGCGGGTAGCCAAGAGAACCAGCGCTGGGACAATGACGACTGACAGTCCCGTGATAAAGCCGGCATTAGAGGCGCTGGTGTAGAGCAAACCGACAGTCTGCCAGGCATAGCCTGAGAACAAGAATAACCCGATCAGGGCTGCCTTCGGGAGGAGAGAACGATTCCAGCGGGACCGGTTCAGCCAGACCAGCGGCAGAATGCTGGCGAAGGCCAGGGCAAAGCGTACGGCCAGGAAAGGAAAGGGGGGCAGATCGGCAATCGCCCGTTTGACAACCACGAAGGTCGCTCCCCAAACCAAAGTTACAGCCAACAGAGATAAGTCAGCCCATTGACGCCGCATGGCCAACACCAGCACTCCTTTCCAAGTCCCGAAGTCCCGAAGTCTCGAGGTCCCGAAGTCCCGAGGTCCCGAGGTCTCGAAGGTCCCGAAGTCTCGAGGTCCCGAAGTCCCGAGGTCTCGAGGTCTCGAAGGTCCCGAAGTCTTGAAGGTCCCGAAATCCCGAAGGTCCCGAAGTCCCGAGGTCCAGAAGTCCCGAGGTCTCGAGGTCTCGAAGGTCCCGAAGTCTTGAAGGTCCCGAAGTCTTGAAGGTCCCGAAATCCCGAAGGTCCCGAAGTCCCGAAGGTCCCGAAGTCTCAGAGTCTCAGAGTCTCAGAGTCTCAGAGTCTCAGAGCCCTAACCTCGGCTCCGAATACCAATCCCGGCTCCAAACCAAAAGCCGCTGCGCTTCGAACGCAACGGCTATTCTGTTCTATGCGCCTCGGCGATGTCCTCAGGAGGACTAGCGCCGCCAAAACCTGGACGGCAAAAACTGCCCAGCGCCAAGGCTTGGCAGAGCTGAGTCATGGATACTCCTGAGGATTACCAAGATGGCAGGGCCACCTGCGCCTAGAGGATCCCCCCATCATCCTCTAGGCGTCAAGAGGATCCACCTATCATCCTCTAGGCGCCGAGAGGATCCACCCCATTATCCTATAAGTATCTGCAGGGTGGATGGTGCCTGAGCAGCAGCAATTGATAAAGAGGCAAAGGCAAAATATGTTTTTTCTCAGTATATCCAAAGGTCTCCGTCAAATCAATCCGGGATCCCTTGCAAATTTACAGGAGGTCTTTTGCCCATCGATCAGGAGGTTTCTAGCAAGTTCATCAAGGGGTCTTTTGCCCATCAATCGGGGAGCTAGTCTGCGAGTTGGCTTCAACCGGCTCCGCCCTCGAAAGGCGGCTGTGGCTGCGGTTCGGGTGGTGCGGCTGGACCCGGCGGGCAGGGTTCGCAGACGCCGCAAAACTGGGCTCGAGCTGCGGCGAAACAGTTGCAATGGCGTTCTTCGTCAGCAGCCATTTCGGCTAAGAGCGCCTGGATCTCCGGAATCGTGATTTTTTGGCAAAGCTCCAGATAGTATTGCCGAGCCGCTGCCTCATCCTGCATGTTGCGTTCGAGCATCGTACACAGGTCGGTGGTGTAGTCTACATACCGGGATCGCCAGTCGACCCAGCGCCCTTTCCGCAGGGAGCCGTAACGCGGGTCGACGCCCAAGTGGCGCAAGGCTAAGCCTAACTGGTCCAAATGGCGCAGCTCGTCATAGGCTATCGGCCGCAGGAGATTGTCAAATTCGGGGCGGTCCAGAATAACGGCTTGGTAAAGGTAGGTGGTTACGGCGCTTAGTTCGGAATCCTTGCCGGCGTAAGCTTCATAGAGCCAAATCGCATAAGTAAGATTGGGTTCTGGGACTTCCAGCAAGGGTGGTTCATGGTTTTCCAGCGTCGGCAAAAGAAGCACCTGCCCAGGGTAGATTCGGTCAGGATGTTTGAGATGGTTCAAGTGGATTAACGCGGCCATTTCGACATTGTATGTTTTGGCTATTTTGAAAAGTGTATCTCCCGGTTGCACTACATACCGCGGGTAGTCCATGTCCGGTGCCTCCTCTCTCAAGTTACTGTACTATATTCAGCCGGGCATGGAGGTGGTAATGGATAATTGTGGCTGAGAAGCATGAACAGGACAAGTCCGGCGTAGATATTAGCAAGAATTTGCAGTGAAAAGGGGAATCAAGATGGGAACAGCTCTACTGCGAGGAATCAGTCTGGCTCTTTTGGTGACCATACTTACCCTCCTGGCGGGCATGCTGTGGACGGCCATGGGCATGAGTGGTTTGAGCCTGACCAGGCTAATTGACGTCGGGTTGCTGCTAAGCTGCCTGGCCGGAGGATACCGGAGCGGCAAAGAAAGCGGCCTTTGGCTGGTGGGCGGCCTGGCCGGCGCAGGGTATGTCGCTCTTGGGGCGGCCTTGCTGGCACTGTTTCTGCCTGTTAGCGGTTGGGGGGCGGTTCAAGTTTTGGGTGAGGGAACTCTCATTGGCCTCATTGCCGGCGCAATAGGCATGAACTACTCGCGCCCAGGCGCTAAGCGTTGGGCGCCGCGGAACAGAAGCTTCCGGCCGGCGTTCGGCGGCAGTGGATTGTCTGCCGTCCAGGGCGGCTATGCTGACCATCCTGGGCGAGGGACAACAAGTTTCGGTCCAGCAGGTGCGCCTGATCAAAGAAGAGGGGAGCAATTCGACTTTGGGCAGCGCGCTGGCGAACAGGCGCAGGCCGGCGATCTATGGACGGAGCGTCCCGCCGGCCCCACGCCGCGCCAGGATCCGCTGGATGGGGTTGGCTACGCACTGGTTGGTTCCTCCTCTAGTCCAGGACGGAGCGAGGCCTGGTGGGAGCAGGACATTGACCAGGAATATTAAGAAAGTTGTGACAGCAGCGCAGGATTTTTGTTTAGAAGTGCCGAAATATAGTTCAAAGGGAAGAGACAAAGATGAGGGGAAGAGTAAAGCGGGAAGAGTAAAGCGGGGAGGAAGGGGCAGAGGGCAGAAGGCAGAAGGCAGAAGGCAGAGGGCAGAAGGCAGAGGGCAGAAGGCAGAGGGCAGGGGGAAGAGGGAAGAGGAAAGGGGAAAGAGCAAAGAGGAAAGAGGAGGAGGTCAGTCAATTTGGCAAAAGCTGTAATTGTCAGCGCTGCGCGTACCCCGTTTGGCACATTGGGAGGCAGCCTTAGGGATATCCCGGCGGTTGACCTCGGTGCCCATGTGATCCGGGAAGCGGTCAAGCGGGCAGATATCCCGGGGGACATGGTTGACAATGTGCTGATGGGCATGGTGCTGCAGGGCGGGGCAGGGCAGATTCCTTCACGGCAGGCGAGCATCAAAGCAGGGCTGCCTGTGGAGGTGCCGTCAGAAACGATCAACAAAGTCTGCGCTTCCGGTTTGCGTTCGGTCACGTTAGGTGAGACCATGATCCGGGCGGGGGATGCTGAGGTTATTGTCGCCGGTGGCATGGAAAGCATGTCGAACGCGCCGTTCTTTCTCAAGAAAGCCCGCTTCGGCTACCGCATGGGCAATGACAATGTCTTTGACCTGATGGTCCATGACGGTTTGTGGTGTGCTTTCCACAATGTGCACATGGCTGTGCATGGTTCTACGGTAGCCAAAGAGTATGGAATCACCCGTCAAGAGCAGGACGCTTACGCTCTGCGTTCCCAGCAGTTGGCTGGCAAGGCTGTCAGGGAAGGCAAATTCACGGACGAGATCGTTGCTGTTCCGATCCCCCAGAAGAAAGGAGAGCCTCTGCTCTTCAGCTGCGATGAGGGACCGCGGCCTGACACTACCCTGGAAAAGCTTGCT
>Ga0334722_10005703_pt1 | contig 12489 bp, 9 predicted proteins | sample C3_bottom_MG_FD_207210 | JGI IMG/M metagenome (GOLD analysis project Ga0334722, IMG submission 207210) | Sediment microbial communities from Yellowstone Lake, YNP, Wyoming, USA - C3_bottom | ecosystem: Environmental > Aquatic > Freshwater > Lake > Sediment | place: USA: Wyoming | collected...
AGGTCGGCCGGCGCCACGCCCTTGGCGACGGTCAGCAGCACAGACGCGCTGGCCGGCCCATTCCAGGACGAGTAGCCTCGCTGCGTGGTGAACGCGGCGGGGATCTTGGCCGTCGCCCAGGAACGCGCGATCCGCTCGGACACCGGGCGTTCCACCCAGCCGGGCGAAACGTGACGCGCCGGCATCAGCGCGGAGAGGGCCCGTCCCGCCGCCTCCGCGTCCACCGACGGATCACGGGCGATGGCGTACCCCCGCAGGCGCTCCGCCCCCCGCATCCGCGCGGCGGTGTTGACGAACCCCGACTCCATCCACCGCGGCGTTCCCTGCCGGCTCACGAACGACGTGAGCCCGATCGGTACCATCGCCACGAGCACCGCGCTGATGGCGAGGTCCCGCAGCACGCGCAGCACCTTCCGCGACCACCGCGATGCCGCCGGCGCGGCCGGCGACACGCCGGCAGGCGCCGCACCATCGGGTGCGCCTCCCCCCGCGCGAACAGGCACCTGCCCCTCGCGCGCCGCGCCCGCCCAGCCCTGCGACGCCCGCTCATGGGCACGCTCGCCGACTCTCGCCTCGGTCATCGTCTCAGGCCGGTGTGGGTTCGATGGCGCGCGGATACGCCAGGGCGTTCGCCACGTCCTCGCGCGCCGCGATCAGCCGGCGCACGTCATCGCTCAGCGACTGCGCCACGCCGATCTGCGTCGTCAGCGACTCCACCGACGACTGTCCGGCGTGGAGGCGCAGGAGATCGAGCCGCATGGTCTCGAGGGCGCCGACCGCGTCGCGCAGCCGATCCTGCACCAGGTCGCGCTCGGCGCGCAGCGCGGCGTGCGCCGCATCCTCGGTGCCCGCCCCGCTGCGCGACACCGTCTCGTTGAGGGTGTCGAACCGCGCGCGCAGCGCCTGCGCATCGGCCTGCAGCCGCTGCAGGAGCGGCGGCAGCGCCTTGAGCGTGCGCCGGGTGGCGCGCGGCAGCGCGTCGTAGAGCTGCTCCGCGGCCATGCCGAGCGACAGCTCCGTGGCGCGATGCGTCACCGCCGACACCACCGGCGCGCCACGACGCAGGCGCAGGCCCGCGGCAAAGAGCGCCTTGCCGATCCGTCCATTCCAGAGCGACGCCCAGAACCTGGTGTCCACGTCGCTGTGCAGTCGCTTCAGGCCGTGTTCCGCCAGGAAGGCGCCCACCCCGACCAGGCCGGCAACCGCCAGGGTCGGCGCGACGACCTCGGCGGTGCCGCGCCCGACGCCGGTCCACCAGGCGACGACCAGCGGCACCCCGGTGAACGCCATGAAGGTTGCGACCAGCCGGCCGACCGCATGCGCCGCCTGCTGGACGCGCCGATAGCTGGCGTCCGTCTCCACCGACCACTCCTCGCGCGCCGCCTCGATGGCGGCGGCGAAGGCGGGCTTGAGGTCGGCATGCGTGAAGCCGATCTCCAGCAGTTCGCGTGCGCGGAGGACGAGGAAGGCGACCTGGCTCGCGAGCGTTCCCCCGATGATCACGCTGAACGCCACCGTCGGGCCGAACCAATACGACAGCGGGAACCCGGCGGCGGTGATGGCCATGAAGGTGACGACATTCTGTCCGTCACTGGTGCGGCCGCCGCGCTTGACGAAGCCGCGCAGCGCGGCGGGCACCTCGCGCCGCTGTTCCATGGCCACGCCCAACTGCTCCGCCACCTCGAGCGCGCCCTGCGGGCGCTGCTGCGGATCCTTGGCCAGGCACCAATCGACGATGCGGGCGAGCCGGCGCGGCACGGCGAGCCCCAGCGACAGCAGCGGCGGCGGCGCCTCGTGCACGTGGCGCGCGAGCACGGCGGCGGCGGTCTCGCCCTCGAACGGCAGGCGTCCCGACAGCGCGTAGTACGCCGTCACGCCGAACGAGTAGAGGTCGCTGCGCGCATCGGTGGCGTAGCCGAGCGCCTGTTCGGGGCTCATGAAGGCCGGGGTGCCCGCCCCGCCGCGCGCCGCGTCGGCGCCGGCCACCGCGGCGATCCCGAAGTCGGCGACGAGGGCGCGTCCGGTGGCGCGGTCGAGCAGGATGTTGTCGGGCTTCACGTCCCGGTGCACGACGCCCTGGCCGTGCGCGTGGTCGAGCGCAAAGGCCACCTCGCGCATCACGCGCGCCCCTTCCGACGCCGACAGCGGCCCGCGCGCCCGCACGCGCTGGGCGAGCGTGACGCCGTCCACGAGCGCCATCACGAAATAGACGAAGCCGCCCGATTCGTCCACGGCGTGAATGGGGACGATGTTGGGATGCGACAGCCGCGCGGCCAGTCGCGCCTCGCCGATGAAGCGATCGCGCAGTTCCGCGCGCGCCGCCAGCTCGGGAGGGAGCAGCTTGATCGCCACCATCCGGTCCAGCTGCACCTCGCGCGCGAGGTAGACAATCCCCATGCCGCCGCGGCCGAGCTCGCGGTCGATGAAGTAGCGTCCCGCCACCGCCTGCTGGAAGGCGAGGAAGAGGTCATCGAACGGGGCGGAGTCGCTCACGTGGGCCAAGATATGGAGGGAGCGTGGTGACGGCGAGGCAGTGCGCCGCCGGTTCGCGCGCGCATCTCACCTACGTCCACCGCACCCGCCGGTTTCGCCGCGCTACCTCGGGCGCGCAGCGCGCCGCACCCCGGCACGCCGCAGCTCGGCGATGGCTGCGCCGTCCTTGCGCGGGTCCGACGCGCCCGAGTTGAGGCCGGTCGTGAAGTCGCGCATCACCGCCTGCCCCGACCCCATGCGCGTGGACGAGAAGTCGCCGCGCATCACCACCTGGTGCCCCAGCGCCGCCAGCTCGCCGCGCACGGACTCCGGGATGCGCGACTCGAGGTTCACGTCGCACCCGCCGAACGTCTCCTTGGAGAAGCGCGGCACGTCCAGCGCCGCCTGCACGTTCATGCCGAAATCGGCCACGTTCGACACGAACTGCGCATGCGCCTGCGCCTGGTTCCACCCGCCCATGATGCCGAAGGCAATGCGCACGCTGCCGCGCTCCATGAAGGCCGGGATGATGGTGTGCAGCGGCCGCTTGCGGCCCGCCAGCAGGTTGGGACTGGCCGGATCGAGCGAGAAGCCACCGCCGCGGTTGTGCAGCACGAAGCCGGCACCGGACACGGTGAGCCCCGACCCGAACCCGACCGTGGAGTAGTTGCTCTGGATCAGCGAGACCATGTTGCCGTCCTTGTCGGCCACGCTGAGGTAGGTGGTGCCGTGGTCGGTGCCGTCGGGCACGCCGGGCGGCACGGTGCAGCTGGCATGCGCGGGGTCGATGAGCTTCGCGCGCGTCGCGGCATACGTCTTGGAGCGCATGGCGTCCACGGGCACCTTGGCGAAGCGCGGGTCAGCGTCGTAGCGCTGCATGTCGGCGTACGCCAGCTTCTTGGCCTCGATCATCAGGTGCAGCGCCTTGGCCGAATTGTGGCCGGCCGCGGCGAGCGGGAAGTTCTCCATGATGTTGAGCATCTCGAGCGCGGCGATGCCCTGCCCGTTGGGTGGCAGCTCGTACACGGTCCAGCCGCGGTACGTGGTGGAGATGGGCTCCACCCATTCGGGCGTGAACTCGGCGAGGTCGGCGGCGGTCATGGTGCCGCCGTGCCGCCTGGACGTGGCGAGGATGCGCTGCGCGATGGCGCCCTTGTAGAAGGCGTCGGCGCCGCCCGTCGCCAGCTGGCGATACGACCACGCGAGGTCCGGGTTGCGGAAGATCTCGTTCACCGCCGGCGCGCGGCCGCCAGGCAGGTAGAGGTGCGCCGACGCGGAGTCGGCGCGCAGCGCCTGCTCGCTGTCCTTCCAGTAGACGCTGACGACCTCGCCCACCGGAAAGCCGGCCTCGGCGTAATCGATGGCCGGCGCGAGCACCGACGCCATCGGCAGCCGTCCGAAGCGCTTGAGCAGCGCCTCCCATCCCCGGATGGCGCCGGGCACGGTGGCCGAGTGAATGCCGCGCTGCGGCATGCGGGTGTTGCCCAGGCCGCGCAGGAAGTCGGCGGTGAGGGCGGCCGGCGCCCAGCCGGAGGCATTGAGCCCGTAGAGCTTGCCGGTCTTCGCCTCGTACACGATGGCAAAGAGATCGCCGCCGATGCCGTCGTTCATCGGCGCCACCAGCCCCATCATGGCATTCGCCGCCACCGCGGCGTCCACGGCGCTCCCGCCCGCCTCGAGGATCGACGCGCCGACCTCCGACGCGAGCACGCTCTCGCTGGCGACCACGCCGTTCTTCGACGAGACCATCGAGCGCGACTGGGAACGGTCCTGCGCCGCGGCCGGCGCCAGCGCGAAGGTGAGCGCGCACGCGAGCGCGGCGGACTTCCTGATCATCGTGAAACTCCGGATGGGGCGAGCCTGCAACCTAACGTCACTGCGGGTCCGGCACCTTCGGTACCACGTACACCTTGCGCAGCGCGTCCTGGTACTCGCCGAACAGCGCCTTGATGCCGTCAAACTCCTTCTTGACCGCCACCCGATAGTCTGGCCGGGTCGCGAAGTCGAACAGCAGCGCGGTCATGGCCTGCGCGTCGATCACGAACCCGGCGTGGCCGACCTCGGTGAGCGCATCGGCTTCCATCTCGTACGTGTGGTTCGGGGCGTTCGAGGAATGGGCGCTGAAGCCGAGCCCGGGGATGGCGCTGGAGACGCTCCCGGTCTCCTCGTAGCCCTGCGGCTTCCCCGGTTCGGGCGTGACGTTCGTTGCGCCGAACTTCTTCATGTAGGCAAACCCGACCTCGGCCAGCGTTGACACGGCAATGCCGTCGCGGTTCTGGCCGTAGTGGTCGATCCTCACCTTGGTCCCCGTGCCGAGCGCCGCGGCACGCGCCGCGTCGTCCACCATCTTCGTGAGCTGCTCCAGGTAGATGGCGTCGGGATAGCGGATGTAGAAGTCGGCGACGGCGCGGTCGGGCACCACGTTCGGCGCGGCGCCTCCCTCGGTGATCACGCCCTGCACGCGCGACTCGGGGCGGACATTGCTGCGGATGCCGTCGATGTTGTCGAACAGGTGGATGGCGGCGGTCAGCGCGTTGCGGCCGTTCCACGACGTGAGCTGGTGCGCCGGGGCGCCGCTGAAGGTGTACCGCGTGCCATCGATGTTCATGCAGCAGGTGCCGAAGCCGGCGGTCGGCCGCGTCGTCGCCACGCTCGAGTGGCTGCGCACGAGGATGTCGGCGCCGTCGAAGACATGCGCCTCGAACATCTGCGTCTTCGCGTTGGGCGGCATCATCTCCTCGCCCGGCGTGCCGTACACGACGACGCTGCCGGGCAGGTTGTTCTTCGTCAGGTACTCGGCCATCGCGATCGCCGCCGCCATGCCGATGGGTCCCTGCGTGCTGTGCTGGTCGCCGTGGAAGTCGCCCTTGGTGCCGCGCAGCGCATCGTACTCGAGGATCACGCCGAGCACGGGGGCGCCGCGATTCTTCCGGTAGCGGGCCACGAAGGCGGTCTTCAGCCCGGCCACGCCCGTCTCGACGGTGAAGTCGTGCGCCTCGAGGTAGGCCGTGAGCTTCTTCGCCGACTCGACCTCGATGAAGCCATGCTCGGGATGGCGGGTGATGTCGTCGCCGAGCGCGAGCAGCTCGGTGTCCATGAGCTGGCGGGCGCGCGCCGTCACCGCGTCGCGCGCCGGGTTGGCCGCCGTGAGCCGGCCGACGAGGGCGGGCACGTCGAGCGACTGCTCGAGTGCGGCCATCTTCTTCAGGACGTCGCGGGCCGCGTCGCGCTCGGTGGGCGTTTCCTGGGCGGCGAGCGGAGCGGCGGCGAGCAGGACGACGAGCGGGAGGAAGCGGCGCATGGCGGGGCCCGGGGCAAGTGAGGACAGAACGATGCGCCCCACGGCGCGCCCTGTCAAAAGCGCGCCGCCGACGGGGTCCGTTGCCAAGGCTCACGGCGCGGGACATACTCCGCAGGCGTCCGCCCCTCCGACCCTCCACTCGCCTCGCTCCCATGAATCAGCGCCTCCTCGCCCTGCTCATCGCGTGCGCCGCCGCCGTCACGAGTCCCGCCGCCGCGCAGCGCCGCCCCGCACCCGCCCCGCCCCGAGCGCCGTTCGACGTCGTCGAGGCCACCATCCCGCAACTACAGGCCGCGCTGACCGACGGCCGCCTGACGTCGCACGAGCTGGTGCTGCTCTACCTCGCCCGCATCGCCACGTACGACAAGACGGTCAATGCGGTGATGACCATCAATCGCCATGCGCTGGCCGAGGCCGACTCGCTCGACGCCGAGCGCAAGGCGGGCCACGTGCGCGGTCCGCTGCACGGCATCCCGGTGGCGCTCAAGGACAACATCCACACCACCACCATGCCCACCACGGGCGGTGCGCTGGCCTTCAAGGGCCTGGTGCCGCCGTACGAGGCGACGCTCACGAAGAACCTCGAGGACGCGGGCGCGATCATCATCGCAAAGACCGTGCTCACCGAGCTGGCCAACTGGGTGGCCGGCAGCCCCACGCCGATGCCCAGCAACTACAGCGCGCTCGGCGGCTACGGGCTGAATCCGTATGACCCGCGCACCGATCCGCGCCCCGGCTTCAACGACGGCCGCCCCGCCCTGTTCACCGGCGGCTCGAGTTCGGGCATCGGCACGGCCGCCAGCTTCTGGGCCGCGAACGTCGGCACCGAAACCTCGGGGTCCATTCTCAGTCCGTCGAACCAGAACATGCTCGTCGGCATCAAGCCGACCGTCGGACGCATCAGCCGGTACGGCGTGATTCCGATCACCGCGGACCAGGACACCCCCGGGCCGATGGCGCGCACCGTCGAGGACGCGGCCATCATGCTCGGCGCACTCGAGGGCGCGACCCCCGATGCCCACGATGCCGCCACCAAGACATGCACCCCGCCCGCCAACAACGACTACCGTCCGTACCTCAAGCGCGATGCGCTGAAGGGCGCGCGCATCGGCATTCCGCGCGCGTCGTTCTATGAGGGCACGCCGGGGCCGGGCGGCCAGCGCCGCGGCGGGCTGAGCCCGGAGCAGGCCGCCATCATGGCCGAGGCCATCGAGGCGCTCAAGAAGGAGGGGGCGGTGATCGTCGATCCCGCCAACATCCCCAGCGTCGTCACCATCGACTCGGCCGCGAACTTCAACCGCTGGGGCGTCTGCGGCGGCGTGGAGCAGCGCAAGGGACACAACGCCAACTGCTCCATCGTGCTGCCGTACGGCATGAAGCGCGACTTCAACGCCTGGCTCGCCACGCTGGGCGGCGCGACGCCCATCAAGACGCTCACCGACCTGCGGTACTTCAACATCGCCAACGCGCCGCGCGGCGCCATCAAGTACGGACAGTCCCTGCTCGACATCTCCGACGAGATGGACCTCGTGGCCGACAAGGCCAAGTACGAGGCCGACCGCGCCAAGGACATCGACCTCGCCGGCACCCACGGCATTGCCGAGGTGGTGCAGGCGGAGAAGCTCGACGCGCTCCTCTTCCCCGGCCCGTCCAGCGCGGGCATCGCCGCGCGCCCGGGCTATCCGACGGTCATCGTCCCCTTCGGCACCATCCCCAACGCACCGACGCCCGCCTTCCCCCGCGGCTTCGACGCCAAGCCGGGTCCGTTCGGCGTGAGCTTCACCAGCGTCGCGTGCAGCGAGCCGCGCCTGATCGGGCTGGCGTATGCGTTCGAGCAGGCCACGAAGAAGCGGGTGCCGCCACCGCTCAAGTAGCGGCCGCGCCGGCGGCGGCCAGAGAGTCGGAGGGGCAGCCTGCACTTCAGTGCAGGCTGCCCCTCGCCGCAGGCGGCCGGCGGCGTCTACCGGACGCCGAACACCTGCCGTCCGCCGCGAAAGCCCTTCACGCCGTCGTTCACGCCGTGCATCAGCAGCAGGGCGTCGGGGCTGCCGTAGCGCTTCATCAGGTCGAGCAACACGGGCTCCTCGCCGCCCCACGGGTAGCCGAAGACGACGTCGAAGTCATCGAGCGCCCGCCCGAGTTCGAGATAGCCGGACGGGCCGGTGCCCATGGTCCCGGTGCGCACCTCGCCGTCCACGCCACGGAACGTGTACCCGGCGGGGAAGAAGCTCCCGCAGACAAACCGGGCCTTCGAGTCGAACCGGGCGGCCATCTCGCGCGCCGTCGCCACGAGCGACAGGTCGATCTCGATGCCCGACGCATCGTAGCCGAGCAGGTCGGCCATGATGGTGATGACGCCCGACGCCGAGCCCAGCTCGAGAAAGCGCAGGCCGGGGGCGCGATGGGCGATGAGCGCGTCGAGCACCACCTCGTACTCCGACGCGATGAAGGCGTGGAAGCCGCGCTCGCGCACCGTGCGGTCGAAGCGCTCGAAGAAGTCCCAGCCGGCGCCGCAGAGCGCGCTGAGTCGCGCGCGGAGCGCGTCGTCGATGTCGGGAAGGGTCACGTGGTGCGGGTGCCGCGGCTGGAGGAGGATGCCCGAAAGGTACTCGGGCGGCGGGGCGTTAGCTTTCCGCATGGCCCTCACCTCCACCATGTACACCTTCGACGTCGCGCTGAGCAACGTCGACCGCGGCGTCTACGAGCAGCTGGCCATCAAGGCCGCCTGCCACCCGTCCGAGACGCCGGAGTACTTCGCCACCCGCGTGCTGGCCTACTGCCTGGAATACGCCGAGGGGATCGCCTTCTCCCGGGGCCTGAGCGAGCCGGATGCGCCGGCCATCAGCGTGCGCGACCTCACCGGGGCGCTCCGGGCGTGGATCGAGGTCGGCAGCCCCGATGCGGCGCGCCTGCACAAGGCCAGCAAGGCGTCGCCGCGCGTGGCCGTGTACACGCACAAGGACCCGCGCCTGCTCCTGCGCTCGTACGACGGGGCGCGCATCCACAAGGCCGACGCGCTGGAGCTCTACGCCGTCGATCGCGACCTGCTCGCGGCCTTCGTGGGGCACCTCGACCGGCGCGTCGCCATGACGCTGTCGATGACCGACGGCCAGCTGTATCTCGACGTCGGCGGCGAGGCGCTCCACGGCGCCGTGGAGCGCCACGCAATCACCTGACCCGCGGCAGCGCACCGATGGGTGCGCCGCGGGGTTGTGGGCGTTCGCCCCGCGCGGCAAGTTTGGGAGACCCTTTCACCCCCCAGATCATGCGACACGCGCTGATGTACCACGGCGGCTTCGAGCGCAACTTCAGCCGCCTCGCGCCCGGTTCCTCGTCCTTCGAGGGCACCGACGGCAACGTCCACCAGATTCCGGCATGGCCGTCGAGCGCCGATGGCCTGCGCTTCGGCTACATGGAGAAGGCCGGCAAGAAGTTCTGCGTGGTGCGCGTCTTCGACGGCACGGACGACGTCGTGCTGAAGAACGAGCTCGTCATCGATCCGGGCCGCCACACCGGCTTCGGCCATCGCCTCGGCCCCGAGCCGACGCTGGTGGAAGACGATGCGGTGGCGCTCGCCCTTCTCGAGGACGTCATCAAGAAGAATGCCGACACGCCCGAGCCGCTGCTGAGCATGCGCGCCCGGTTCAAGGCGGCGGCCACGCTCTAGTGTCGCGTTACACAAATCCTGTTATCGACGCACTGCCTTCCGGATGATCTCAGCCGGTTCCTTCGTCCAGACAAACGGCGTGGGATTCTCATTCCAGTGCGCCAAGAACAGCTCGATGTGCTGAACGAGCGCGCGAACCGAGGTGAAGGAGCCACGTCGCACGGCCTTCCGCGTCAGGATGCCAAACCACGCTTCGATCATATTGAGCCACGACGCGCCGGTTGGTGTGAAGTGAAAGCGGACACGAGGATTTCGTAAGAGCCATGCCTTCACCGCAGGCGTCGAGTGCGTCGACGAGTTATCGAGAATGACGTGCAGGTCGCGACGGCGGTACTGGCGCGCGAGCCGTTTGAGGAAACGCAGGAAGTCTGCTCCGGTGTGGCGCGCGGAGCACTCGCCCGTCACTCGACCCGACCCGACCTCTAGGGCCGCGTAGAGGCTGGTGAGACCGTGGCGGCGGTAGTCGTGCGTTTGTCGCGCTGGAAGGTTGGAGCGCAGCCGAAGCAATGGTTGCGAGCGTTCGAGCGCTTGGATTTGCGTCTTTTCGTCCACACTGAGCACCACAGCATTCGTCGGGGGTGCCAGGTACAGCCCCACCACGTCCAGGATCTTCTGCTCGGCTGCCGGATCCTTCGTGAACTTGAACGTCTGTGTCCGATGGGGCTGGAGCGCGTGCGCGCGCCAGAGCCGATGAACCGTCGTGGAGGAGACGCCAGCACGCGCGGCCATCTCACGCGTGCTCCAATGCGTAAGTCCCTTCGGCGGGTTCTGCAACGTCAGCGCGATGATCCGCGCGCGCCTCGCATCAGTGATTTGCCTTGGGCGGCCGGAGCGAGGCCGATCTGCCAATCCCGCGACTCCCTCCGTCGCGAATCGAGTGCGAATCCGACTCACCTGCACGGGTGTGTAGCCGGTGCGGAGTGCAATCTCCTTTCCTAACAGTCCCTCCGACATGAGCAGCACTGCCCGGGCGCGACGGCTGACGCCGGCTGACTCGGTCGACGCAGCGACCAAGCGCTCCAGCTCCGTCCGGCCAGCCGATGACAAAATGAGCGCGCGGCCCCGGTTCGCCACTACGCGCTCCGTTCCGGGAGAGCCACCCGTGGCGCCTGACATCGCATCTGCCGCGCCGCTAGATCGAAGGCCCGCCATTCGAGGGCGTACCCGGCGGTAGAGTCGGCGGCCTGGTCGACGACTCTGGTCGCACGCGTGGAGAGCGGCGCAGCGACTCCAGTGCCTCAACATCCAAGAGGTCTTTCGGCCGCCCAGCGGCCCGTTTGTTCTGAATGAGATGTTCGCGGCTCAGGATCGGGAGCGCCACGCCATCGACGTTCGCGGTCAGCCGGGTACGATAGGCGTCGTCGAAGTCGACGCCGGAGATGGCGACCAGAATGTCGATGCGAACAGGCTCCACCCCGATCTGCACCACCATGTCGGGATCGAGAAACGCCTCCCTCACCGCGAGATGTGCGGGTGCGCCGAACGCGGTCAGTGCACGTACTACTCGGTCGGCGTTTTCGGGAGACGCGCGAATCCAGAAGTCGAGATCCCCGGTTGCGCGTGGGTAGCCGTGACCAGCCAACGCGAACGCTCCTACAACGAGGTACTCAACGTGCGCGTCGTTGAATGCCGATAACATGTCGCGAAAGTCGGGCTCCAGCATCCTCAGAGTCTCCGGCAAATGCCCAGGCATTTCTTGCGAGTGAGCGCATCATGCCGATGCGCTCTCCCGGGGTCATCGCAAGCGCATCACTGGGTGGTTCCGCATCACGCGCAACCACCCGAACCCGAATCGCGCTCCGATTGGCCGCTCGTTCAGCGCGGTCAGAAGATTCACTCACAGCGCCTCCGATTGTCTTGGTACGTCCTCTTGAAAGATAATATCACGATTTACGGAACGCAACACTAGCCTGGGCCGCGCGGCAACGCGCGACGCAGCGACGACCACGGCGAGCGGCGCAGCCAATCGGCTGCGCCGCTCGTGCGTTGTCGTCTCCTAGCGGCAGCGCGGATAGGCCGGATCGTTGCCGGTGATCAGGGGACGGGTCTTCCGCGTGGCCACGGCCATCATCACGTCATGGATGAACCGGCTCGCCCGCGCCATGTGGTCATAGTCGGCGTAGCGCGGCTCGTCCGTCGGCATGTGGTAGTCCTGCGAGTACCCCGTGGAGAAGTACGTGACCGGCACGTTGTTCACCACGTAATTCACCTGGTCGCTGCGGCAGAAGCGGTTCATCGGGTTGGCCGTGACGTCCCACGACTTGTCGAGGGCCATCACCTCGCCGCGCACGGCATTCACGCTGTCGATGACGTCGCCGAATTCGCGCGACAGGCGGCGCGCCCCCAGCGTCTGCAGGCTGGCCGGGCCGCCGAACTTCACCTGGTCCACGCGCCCCTTGGCAAGCATGTCGATGTTGTGCGCCGCGACGACGTCCTTGAGCGGCACCGTCGGATGGTCTACGAACCACTTGGAGCCCAGCAGCCCCGCCTCCTCGCCCTCGTGCGACACGAAGATCACGGAGCGCGCCGGCTTCTCGGCGGCGAACTGTTCGGCGATCTCGAGCAGGGCCACCGTGCCCGAGCCATCGTCGTCGGCGCCGTTCATGATGGTGTCGAGTCGCACCGGGCGGATCTGGCGCGCGCGGGCGATCAGCGAGTCGATCCGGTGCTGCTGGTCGGCCGTGGGGCGGCAGACGGGATCATTGGCGCCCTGGCGCCGCGTCACGGTGTTGACGGCGCGCAGCGAATCGTGATCGACGGGAGCGGAGGCCCCCATATGATCGTTGTGCGCGCCGAGCAGGACGTACTCCGCGGCGAGTGACGGGTCGGCGCCCGGCTTGATGGCCACGACGTTGCGCGCCGGTGTGTCGGAGAGCTTCCATGCCTGCCGCCAGCTCCCGGTGACCGGCTGCCCCGCGTCGCCCATCGCGAGTCGCGCGACATCCTTGCCGAAGAGCTTCGCCGCGGCGCCGCGCGAAATCGTCGCGCCGGCGATCGCCGTCGGCGCATCGGGGGCGGGCTGCATGGCGCCGCGGATGGCCCATGCCGC
>Ga0334722_10005706_pt1 | contig 12487 bp, 12 predicted proteins | sample C3_bottom_MG_FD_207210 | JGI IMG/M metagenome (GOLD analysis project Ga0334722, IMG submission 207210) | Sediment microbial communities from Yellowstone Lake, YNP, Wyoming, USA - C3_bottom | ecosystem: Environmental > Aquatic > Freshwater > Lake > Sediment | place: USA: Wyoming | collected...
CTTTCGAATGAAACCTGGGCGCCATCGATGCCGGGAAGGGAAAACTCCGGGACGCGCTGTCCCACTTCGATCCCCTTGTTTGCCGATGCCGCGAGCGCCTGGAAGCTTATGAGAAGAAAGATAACGGGAAGAACCGCCTTCCTCATTTCCCTTTTCCCATCTCTTTCAGAAGATCTTCGATGACGAACGGGAGTTCGTCCTCCCCTGGAGGATAGTCGCCGACGTGGCTATAGCGCACGACCCCCTTGGAGTCTATGACGACCTTGAGCGGGATTGGTCCCGCGAGTCCGAATGATTTGGTAGCCACGGAAAGATCGGCGTCCAGGAGGACGGCGTAATCTACCTTCTGTTTTCTGACGATCTTGCGTATGTCCTCCACGTTGCCCGACGGCAGGACTATCGAAAGCATCTCGAACCCTTTGCCCTTCCATGCGTAGTTAAGCTTGACCAGGCCTGGCATCTCACGCACGCAAATGTCGCACCAGGTGGCCCAGAACTCCAGCATGACCACTTTCTTTCCTGCAAACTCGGACAACGTCACCGTCTTCCCGGTCATCACGTCCTTCAACTTGAAATCGGGCGCTTTTTCCCCGATCTTGATCTTCATCGCCGTATCCTGCGCCGCGGCCGGAACAGCCGATAACGACACGGCGACGATCAACATCACGGCGATTATAATCCTGAATATCACACTCATACCCTGCTCCCCCCGGAAGCGGTTAATGATCCGGATCCACCGGTTTCTTCCAACCGGTAAAGATATCATACGCCCACACCTCTGTCTTGTCGGCGTGGCACTTCGCGCACTTCCTGTAAATGTTCCGATCCCAGCAATTTCTGGGGTGGATCAGGAAGTACCCGTAGGAATGCACGTCGCTCTCCTTGCTCTCGTCCATCTCGAGCGGTTTCTGCTCGTGGCAGTCGGAGCATCCGATCCGGGTTTCCGGAGCGTGGTGGGTGTGCTGCGACATCCGGTCCTGGTATTCATGGCACCTGGTGCAAAGCGCGTTTACGCTCATCTGCTCGCTTTGCGGTTTCACGCTCTGGTGGATGCCGCAGACCTCGCATCTTGCTCGCGCCTGGGCCTCCCGGTCGGTTTTCCACTTCTCCCATAGCCGGTGGATCGCGCCTTGATCGCTCTCCCCTTCCTTTTTTTCGAGAGGAACGAGGTAGTCCGCAAGTTTTTCTCCCGGCCTCCAACCAACGGGGAACAGGTACTCCCCCGTGAGATCCTTCCCGCGGACATGGCAGGATGCGCAGACCTCTTTCGACCGTTCCTCGGGAAGCTTCCTGGGGTTCACGATATTGGTTTTCATCGGATTATCGACGTGCTCCACGCCGGCGCCGTGGCAGGATTCACAGCCGACCGAATGCTCCGCGATCTCCTTCGTTGCGGGGTCGAATCCGACGGAATGGCAGCCGACACAGTACCTGGAGTAAGGACGCTTCTGCCATCCATAGGTGCTGTAGGGCCGCCATTTCCTGCTCTGGACTGACCAAAGTTTCGGCAAGACGTAATATTCATTGTCGATCCGGGTTAGGTATCTCTGGTCCCAGTGGCCACCGATCGTGAAATGGATGTCATCTTTCGTGAAAGGCAGATCGTTGACTTTCAAGTCCCCGAGGATCACCGATGGGTCTTTCCTGGCGTCCTGGACGACGGTGCTGTGGAATGTCTTCACCCACCCCCTGTAGGAGATCTGGTGGCAGGGAGCGCATTTCTGCGAACCGGCATACACGGAACCGCCCTTCGGGGCGGGAACTGCAGGGGTTGCCGCACTTTCGGCGCGAAGAGGAAAAGCAATCATGATCGAAACAAGGAACAGGCCAACGCCCAAGAAGAAACCGTTTTTCATCGATATGGCCATATATCCTAATTCAACGAAGCTTTCCCCAATCCGATGGCGCTTTTCAAAGCTTCCTCTATCCTGACTTCATCGCCTTCCTCGTATCCCTCGTGCCTGTATCTTACGACGCCGCCTGTGTCGATGATTATGGTCAGGGGCGCCGCGGCCATCTTGAACATGTCAACCAGCTTGAACTCGGGGTCGGGAACGACTGAGTATCGGATATCTATCTTCATCTTCGCGATCTGGGCGGAGAGGATCCCTCCGCCGATGCCGTCCACATTGATCCCGAGCACCTGCACTCTGTCGGCGTACCTGTTCTTCAATGCGTTGATGTGTGGCATTTCCATGATGCATGCGCTGCACCGCAGCCCCCAGAAATTGAGCAGAATCGCCTTGCCGCTCTTCAGGATCACGCTCGACGCGATTTTCGCTCCGGACAGATCCGCCGCCTCGAAATCCGGGGAAGGCTTGCCGACGAAGGTTCCACCCTTCCCCGGTGAATCTGCGTACGCGGAAACGGACAGGAGTGCAGCCAGAAGAAAAACGGCGATCTTAACGTTTCGCATGCAGCGCCTCGACGTGAATTATTCGCTCTTCAGAAGCTGACCTTGTGGCAGGCGTTGCAAAGGGGCTCGAATTCCGTGACGAGCCTCGTGTTCCCGGTGTTGTCGATATCCGTCTGGCGGTCCAAACCGGTCCCGCTCACGCCCCGGACCGCCCCCCCCCCCGAACTGTATCCGCGCCGCAGGATCCTGGCTCCGGTCGGCGTCTGGGCGTCGTGCGGCTTGTGGCAGCTTTGGCAGTTCAACGCGTTGGAAGCGGGATAGGCCACGTCGCTACCCGCAAGCGGCGGGTTCCGAACGAACGCGCTGTCGGTGTTGCGCAGCGCCCGGTTGTATAGCGTGCTAGTATCGCCGGTCATCAGGTGATGGCTGGGGCCGGTTTCCCCATGGCAACCTTCGCAGAGAGCGGATGGATCCGTAAGGACGTTGTCCTGCATCAGCAATTTGTGATCGCCGACGTTGATCAGCATGTTATGGCATGACTCGCAGATTATTTCCCCCGCCTGTCCCGTGACCGATTTCAGCGTGCTGAAATTCCCGTACCGGGATAATCCGCCGGAGGTCCAGGCGGTGATCTTCTCCCAGCCGGTGGTCCCGGTCCGCTTCTGCGGCCCCCCATATACGAAGTGCGTGCCAAGCCCCGTGTTGTCAAGGGAGTGCACGCTCGGGTTCCTGTCGTGGCAGTCAACACACATGGCGGAAAAATTGTTATTGTCGAATACCTGCCCGTAAATGGTGACGGTCGGAAGCCCCGGAAGCTGCCTGTTGATGCCCGCCCACGCGGGCACGCATAGCAACGCCAGGATCAGGGAAATGTATTTCGATGCTCTTGTAATGGACCTACCCTGTGTATTTTATTTGATTATACATCCTCCCATGTCGCATCGTTACGCCCCGTCCTAACGGGTCAGCCTCTTGATATATCCCTTGATTGCGTTCTGGTCATACCCGGAGATCTTATCTTTTATTTTCCCGTCGGGATCGATCGCCACCATCGCCGGAGTTCCGGTGAAGCCCGCATCCCCCAATACGACACCTTCCGGATCATGGAGTATCGTGAACGGTATCTCCTGGGCCTTTGCGTACCCCTCGAGCCTCGATCCGTCGAAATCCACCGAAACGAGGAGCAGGGTCACCTTGTCCTTCATCTTCTCCCAGGAATCCGAGAACATCTTTTCCTCGGCTAAGCAGAGGCTGCAGGTAGTGTTCATGAAGAAAAGGATAGTGGTCTTCCTTTTCCCAAGCATCGACGAAAGGGACACCGACTCGTTCTTCACCGGATCCCTCAGCGTGAAGGGCTTGAAGTTGTCTCCCACGTTGGTCCCGTATTTAACCGCCTCTTGATCATCCGCTGCAAACACGGCCGCTGAAAAACATGCCGCCAAGGCAAGCGTGAGCAGAATCACCAGGGCTCTTCTCATCGTATTTTCCCCCTGAATTCTCGGTTTTGTCTGGGCGCCGGGTGGGTCGCATCCCACCCGGCGAATTCCTGATGTTTCTCCACAAATTATCGGTTCTGATGGCATCCGTTGCATAGTGGCCGGTCGTCCCTGATGAGTCTATTTGTGAAAACAGCCGGGTCCCCGAAATCGCTCTGGCGCCGCAGGGCTTGCCATTCGTATCCCGCGGCGGGAACACCCGACCCCCCCCAGGTGGACACCGCATTGTCGCCGGTCTTTAGTATCAGCGCTCCGGTCGAGGCGACCGCGTTGTGCGCACGGTGGCACGTAATGCAGTAGAGCGTAGCCGAATTATCAACGTAGATCATCCCCGCCGTGATTGGAGATCCCTTTATCCCGGGATTACTGGAAGTCACATATTGGGCATTCCGGGGAAGTCCGGTCAGCTGGCCGAAGCTGGCCGCCCAAAGTTTGGAGGGCGGTCCGTAATAGCCCAACGTGTTCGAGATCAGCTCGGATGTGTGCGCGGTGGCGCCGGGGTTTGCCCCGCCATAGATGGTTTCGGGCTGATAGTGCCGGTGGTGCTGATTCCCGGGTGTCGTGTTATCGAAGTAGCTCGGTTCATTGTTGATGCCGAGTCTCATGTCCGCGTGGCAGCCGGCGCAGAGGTTGGAGTCGGCGGTGAGGTTGACGTTGTCGATCGACCCAAGCAGCTTGTACCTTCCGAAGTTCCGGGTGACGTTGTGGCACGACTCGCAGATGAGCTGTTTTCCGGCCCACGCACCCACGGTGTTGTCGCTGAACAAGCTGCCGCCTGTGAGGCGGCCGTATTTAGACATGATGTTGGTAGTCGGCCAGGCCGCATCCCTCTTCACGTAAAAATCGTTGTTGGAGCGAATGCCGCTTATCGCTCCCGGATATCCGCCGCCGGTGTTCGTGTCGGCGAAGTTGTTGGTCACAAAATGCGAGCCGATGAAGTTCCGGCTGAACGCCCCCCCCGGGAAGCTCGTAAGAGGCGCGCGGGTGCTTGGGTTCCGCGTATGGCAGTCAACGCACATGACGGACCCGTTGTTCATTGTGACGGCGGTATTGGATAAGGAAACATTCCACTTATTGTTGTCGTTGCCGGAAACCGTCACGATCGGCAGCCCCTTGCTTGGGCCGATCCCCGCTATGGCGTACACCCACAGGGAGAGGAGCAGCGCTATGGAAAGCGATACGATGAGTGTTTTTCTCATGATCACACCTCCTACCAGTTATGGGCGGTGCTGTTGAAGACGTGGCAGTCTTCACAGCCGAGCCCATTGGCAAGGTTCACCGTCGGATTGGTGGCGGCGTAAGATGGATTCACGTACCCACCGGCGCCCGCCTGCGTGTAGTCGGTTGCTCCGCCGTACCGGTGGTGCGAATTGGCCGTCCCGCCGGCCTGGACTGTGGTCGTGTTGTGGCACCCGCCGCAGGTTCGGGTTCGGGTGGCCAGGATCATAGTGCCCGTTGGACCGCCGTGGGCGTAGGCGTGACAGGAGGTGCAGACGAGTCTAAGGTTAGCACCGAGATCCGACGAGGCAGGGGCGGGCCCCGTGCCTACGTTGACCACAAAGGTGAACGAGCCGGTGGAAACCGTGTAGAAGGGTTCCGGACGGCTGCCGCTGGCAGCAAGCGCTTCGTCGTCGACCGGATGATAGTACTGGGTGACCCCCGGGTTGGCGAAGCTTGTGCCGGACGGCTTGGGGCCGGGGCCGTGGCAGGCGATGCAGATCGGGTTGTAGTTCTCGGTATCCGCCGACTTGTCGCCGATGGAAACGTAGGTCAGGTTGTTCGTACCGGCGACGTTGCCGGGGAGATGCACTCCGTGGCAGGTGATGCATATCACGGCGCCGTTTTCCGTCGGGTTGTCCAGTACCCCCATCTTGCCGCCTGGCCTGTAGTGGATGGCAGGGTTCCCCAGGCCCGAGGCCCCGGTTGCATATATGGTATTCGCTTTAAATATGGAGGTGTTATCCGCCGCGCTGTTCCGGGTCGTTCCCGTGGTCCCCTGGATCACGATAGTCCGGCCGTGGCGGGTGGGCGTCCCTCCCGTCCTGACGTTGGCGGTGCTGGAGGTGGTTTCGATCGGGTGGCCTCCGTTTGCGTTGGGTGAGAGGGAGGTGGTGACTTGAATCCAGCGTCCGTCCCCGGTCGCAACGGCGGAACCGGTGTGGCACATGACGCAGAAAGTCGCGGTCACCGCGATGGAGCCGCCTCCGGCCGCTATGCTTAACGGCGCGCGCAGGAACGGAGCGTACGTGTTCGAATGGACGTCGTGGCATCCCGTGCACTGCATGTCACCGCCGCCCAGGTGCGGCCAGTTGGCGGTCTGCGCAGGTTTGGTTGCCACACAGTCGGTCGCGGGCATGGTGCCCCAGGTCCGCGCGTGGCCGCTGGCATACTTGTTCAACGTGGATGCGGTCCCCCCGTTGTAGATGTTCCCCCTGGCGGCCCTGCCGGCAGGCCACAGCGCGCCGTTTTCATTCCCTGTGTTTGGATAATCGTTCGCCAGCACCGACATGGCTCCGGCGATCCCTCCCGTCCCCCGGTGGCACTGGTTGTAGCAGAAATTTCCGACCGTCCCGAGGGCGGAGCAGTCGATCGCCGTCGAACTCAGACGGTACCCATGGCATGCGTAGCAGGTGAAGCTTCCGGTCAGGTACGTGTTCATGTCGTGGTGCGAGCCGTCGATCACGCCGAGCGCCGGCGCCGCGATGAGAAGAAAAAACACACATGCAGGCAGCAAATACAGACGTTTCCCCATTATTGTCCCCCTTTCGTCATCTGCTGCGTTCTCTCGTCGGTTGTGCGTCGGTTATACATTCTCCCAACGACTATTTCACTATCTCGTAGAAGCTCACTTTGCTGTTCAGATTTTCACAGACAGCGATTTTCCCCTTGAACAGCGCCGATGACACCGGCGTCCCCAGTTCGGTCTCCTTTCCTTTAGGCTTTCCTGCGTCAAAGAAGGTGTACTTGTAAGTTCCTTCCTCGTCGAACACCTCCACCTTCCCTGTTGCCGAATCCACCACAAGGAGATCCCCCTCCACGGTTGCGGATATCCCGTTCGGGTTGAGGAAATTCCCAACGCCGGTTCCGGAGCCGCCGAGCGTGCCGAGGCGCACGCCCTGGGGAGAAAAGATGGAAACCCTCTGGCCCGCCGTCTCGGAGACGAACAGCTTACCGGTCTTCAGGCCGATATATATGTAGGTGGGAACGGTCATGTCCTTGTTTTTCGGATCCCTGTCCTTGTTCCCTCGCGGAAGCCCTATCCTCTTCAATTCCTTGCCGTTCTGGTCGAACTGGAGAATCTGGAAATAAGAGTTCTCGACCACCCAGATCGTCCCGTCCCTGGCGACCGCGACATCGGTTGGAGCCGGCTCGAATCCTGTGTTTGGCGCCAACTTCGGGTCGGGTATGCCGGGAGCGAATTCGAGAAGAAGTTTCCCCTCGCTGCTGAATTTCCGGACGATCCCCGGGGACAGGTAGGCCACGTAGACGTCGTCACCCGCAAGACGGTTGATGAATATGCCGACGGGTGTTCCCGTCAAGGGCTTGCCAGGATCCCTCTCGCCGAAAAATTTCACGAAATTCCCGTCGTTATCCAGCAGCTGGATCACTCCCCTGCCGTCCACCACGAACCAGTTGCCCTTCGAATCGAAGTCGACCTTCTTCGGGGCGGAAAACTCGGCCCTATCGTCCCCGTAGACGCTTTGCAGGAACTTGACCGTTTTCTTCACGAACGTCAGGGCCTTCTGCTGCTCCTGCGGAGCCTCTTCCCTTCTGACCTCGATGACGACCTTGTGGATGGGTGACCTGGGCGACTCCACATTGGTGTTGCTTACGGCGGAAACCCTGTAGTCATACCCCTTCCCGACCTGGACCGCGGAGTCCGTGTACTTCGTGTCCTGGACCGAAGACAGCAGGTTGAACTGGCCTTTCCCTCCGTCGGAGCGGTACAGATTGTAGAAAGCAGCCGACGGAACGGAATCCCACACCAGTGAAACCTTGTTTTCCGCAGTCAGGAGGTGGCCGGTGAATTTCGGAGCCTTCATCGGCTCGACTCCCATGATGACCGCTTCCTGCGAGGGTTCACCCTCCTTGCCGCCGATCACCGGCTTGAGGATGTAATAGCAGGTCTTCGTCGAAGGGACCGACGGGTCCATGTAGTTGTTCGTATTGATTGAACCGATCTTCTTGTACGGCCCGCCCTGCATATCGCCCCTGTAGACGTTGTACGAGGCCGCTCCCGGGAATGGCATCCACATGAGAAGGACATTCTCCCCCGCGCGCAGGGGAAAGCCCGGAAGCCAGTTGGGGCCGGCCGCCTTCGATTCGCCCGCCGAAATCGCAAGGGACAGGCAGGCGGCAAGAAAGATGGCGACAGTCATTGCGGATCTACCGTGTTTCATCGGAACCCTTCCCTTCCATTGCGTTTCCCTTGAGTTTGACCACGTGCTTTGCGATAAGCTGCGGCAATAACTCCTCGTAAACCGCGGACAGCTTCCGGGAAACGATCCGGTCCTTAAGGACGTTCTTGTCCACCTGTTCATACGGCATGATCCCGCCGGGGCGGATATCCTCGACCTTCACGATAAGGTAAACGGAACCGCCATCCGTCGTGGACATCCGCAACGGTCCGGCCACCTCGCCGCGCTTCATCGAGAAGACCTTTTGGGCGACTTCGCCGACAAGATCTTCCTTGCGTAGGAAACCGATTTCTCCGGATTTCTCTCTCGCTTCCTTTCCGTCGTTGAAGGATTTAGCCGCTTCACGGAAATCCTTCCCCTTGTTCACTTCCTCGAGCGCTTTTCCTGCCTTCCCGGCATCCTTCGTCTCGATGGCGAGGAGCCTCCTCCTCTCGGGGACGGCGAACTTCTCCTTGTTCCTGCCGTAGTAATCCGCCATTTCCCCCTCGTTGGCCAGGACCGCGGCTTCAGATGCGTCACGCAGGTAAGCCCTGGCGACCTCGTGCTTCCTCTTCATCTCGTAGATCCTGCCGTAACCTGCGTCCGGAAGCGCGGTTTTCTCCGTCTCCTGCGCGATGAGCTCCTGGTGGATCCTCCGGTCCAAATAGAGATTGAGCGATTCCTCGGAGTGCGTCGAGAGGATATCCTGAACGTCGCCGGCATATATCTTCCTGCCGTTAACCGAAGCTATTTCCTTCGCGAAATATTCCTTGGAGATGCTTTTCCCTTCCTTTGCGAACAATGCGAGCTGATCGACAAGCGGTTGGTCGACCCTGATGTCCGCCCTGGCACGTACCTCTTCCATCCGCCTCTGGAAATACTCCCTTTCCTTCCCGACTCGGTAGGCATCGAACGAAGCCTTCGCCCCTTCCCTGCGTATATCCACCGGGCTCCATATCCTGTCGACCTTCACGATCACCCACCCGATCCGGCTGTGGAAGGGCTCGGTATACATGCCTTCCGGAACCTTCCGGATGTTCTGGAATTCCAGGCGTGTGAGGATGTCCTCCTTATCTTCCCGGACCAGGCCCATCTTCCCGCCTTTTTCCGCCGAAAAACCTTCCGAGTTTTTCCTTGCCAGTTCTGCGAAATCCCCCCCGTTCATCAGCTTCCCGTGGATCTCGTTGATCCTGTCCTGCTCCGTCACCAGAATCATGGATATTTCGTATTGCACGCCGGGCAGAGGAAGTGTTTCGGCGTAATCGTCGAGAGTCACGCTGACCCTTGGAGCCACTTCCTTTTCATGGAATATCTTCCTGAGGCGGGGGAGCCTGAACCTGTCGACGGCGGAATTCACCTCGGGGCTTTCCAGGACCCCGGGGCTCTTCACGATCGCGTCCTCGTACAGCGCCATGTCCAGCACCATGGAATCGACCGCTCGATGAAATTCGGCACGTGTAAGGGCCTTTCCCGTCCCGCCGTTGATGATCTCGGTGTGGTAATTTTTCACATCAATAAAAGCGAAGGAGGCGTTGTCGTAAATGAAAACGATATCGGTATCGGGCCAATCAAGGCTTGCCGCAATATGGGGTTTCTTGTGGCCGGCGGCGCAGACGTTCCCCTGCGGAAACGACAAAACCATAGTGATAAGGGACAGAACAAAGATATGCCGTATCAGGTTGTTTGTAATGTGCCCTTCCCCTAACAATAATCGTCCCAATTGTCCCCGAAAACAATATCTCTTTCAACATGTTTTTGCTTATTTGGCTGTTGGCAATAAATCCTGTTAAGGTCCCGTTATCAAACAGCATTTCCATTTAAGCCGGATGGCATGTCTTGCATAAATCTCCCTGGTTCTTCCGGAACAGACGCCGCTCGGACGACTGGTGCGGGAAATGGCAGGCAAGGCAGGCGAACTGATCACTGTTCCTCGGGATGTCCGGAGGCACCTGTGTGACCACATGCATTTTCCCGTCTGCGCCGAACGGATGGTGCGAGTGGGTACTCTTGTGGCACTCAAGGCAAAGAGCGTTTCCGGAACGGACAAGCCCTTTGGGCAGGTCGGTCGAGTGAGGACCGTGGCACGCCGTGCACCGCCCTTCCCGGACAGGGAAATGGACCGACGCCTCGCCCGGCGGCATGTCGTGGCACTCAAGGCATCCCTTTTCCAGCTTCTGAAGTTTTGGACGGGCGGAATAGTGAGGGTCGTGGCACCCCGTGCACTCGCCGGCGGCGACCGGCGGATGCACGAATTTCTTCTTCACATCCCCCTTTTCGAAATTCTCGTGGCACCCGTAGCATGCCTCTTTCTGGCCTTTCGCCTTCAGTTTTCCCCCAACGATTGCGTGGCACCCCTCGCAGCCGTCGTCAAGAGCGGCATGGATGCGATACGCCTGGAACACCAGCGGGGCCTCTTCGCTTTCCGGGAGAAAGCGGAATCGATCCGTATCGGCTCCGGCTTCGAAGTACACCCTTATGCGCTTCTCCCCGACGTCGACGAAGTTCATCCCGGGGCGCAGGTCAGCCTGCCCGCTCTGCAGCGATTCCCCTTTCAGCGGACTTATCACTGCCCCGTTAACAGAGACCGGAACCGGAGTCCCGTCGTTCCGGTACGCGAATATCTTCACCTTCCCTTCCTTCACAAGGGTCAGATCCGGCGGAAACAGGACCACAGTATCCTCGCCGGCGCCTGTAGGTTGGGAAAGGGAGATCGATAACGCGAAGGCGATGAGAAGGGTCAGGTGCACTATCCATTTCGTGGATTTCAACGGGCGGTCGCCTCCTCGAGTCCCGCCGGCCCCTCGCCCTCCCCCTCGGACGCGGCAAACGGGTTTCTGTGCAGCACAGTGGTGATTTTCAGGCTCGGACAGCGCGTGCAGTCCAGGCACCGCAGGCAATCCGGGTCCGTCGGGTTCCGGTCAGGCCGGATATCGACGGGGCATATCTTCTGGCACTTGCCGCACCGCGTGCAGGTGTCCGGATTCCATGCAAGCTGGACGAAGCTGGACTTGTTGAACAGGGAAAAGATCGCCCCCAGAGGGCAGAACGCGCGGCAGAAAGGCCTCTTGACCAGCAACGACGATGTCAGGAAGAAGAGCAGGATGGATATTTTCACCCAGAAGAGCCATCGGATCATCGAGCGGACGTTCAGGTCGAGCGTCACCCACGTAAGTCCGCCGATAAGCGTTCCCATGGGGCAAAGCTTGGAGAACCAGTTTTCGTGCGTTATGTAGGGAATCAGGAGGACCAGCAAGGCCAGGACCGCATACCGCAAATAACGAGTCCAGACCGGAATCGAAATCTTATAGCTCCGGAATTTGTACAGGAGGTCCTGCAGGAACCCGAAGGGGCAAAGCGTTCCGCATGTCATTCGGCCGACCGATGCCCCGATGAGGGAAAGCGTCCCTACGCCGTAGAACGGTATGTTTCCGGTCACCATGAAATGCTGGATCGTTCCGATCGGGCAGGAGAACAGGGCCGAGGGGCAGGCATAGCAGTTCAGCAAGGGTGAGCAGACGCCCTTCATCGATCCCTGGTAGAGCGCGGGCGATATCCTGAGCGCGCCGTGGGCCATGGTCAGGGAGAATCCCTGCAGGTATGAGTTCGGCAGCAACGTTCCCAGCGTCTGGAAGATCCGCCGCTTCAGGAATCTCACGGGATCACCCGACCCCGATGCAGGACAGTCAAAGCATCGCGGCGTTGAACATCACCTCGCCTATCTCGTCGCGGTAAATCCCGTAACCGAGCGCGGCGGCGGAAAACGCGAGGGTGATCAGCAATGCGACCCATCGGTACTTCATGCCTTGCGCGCCCCCCCCGCTAATCACTGCCGAGCTCCCATGCCTTCCGGTACATCTCCACCGCCTTGCGAAGCTCTCCCGCGCCCTCCAGGACGCTCCCGGCAAGAGCGTGCGCCTCGGCGTCCAACGGGGACAGATCGAGGGCCCCGCGGATCAATTTCTCAGCTTCCAGGAGGTTCCCTTTCCGGGCGAGCAACGCCGCGGAAAGCATCAAGGCCGGCGTATATGACGGGGAGATTTTCAGCGCCTCGCCGACCTCCCTCTCGGCGTCCGCGACCGCACCCATTCTTGAATAAACACGTGCAAGTCCAGTTCTTGCAACGGCGTTCCCCTTCTCCGCCGCGACCGCCGCCTCGAATTCCTTCTTCGCCTCCTCGATTGCCTTCGGATCCTTTTTCGCTCCGGCAAGACGGATCTCGCCCAGGAGCAAGTGCGGCG
>Ga0334722_10005707_pt1 | contig 12484 bp, 13 predicted proteins | sample C3_bottom_MG_FD_207210 | JGI IMG/M metagenome (GOLD analysis project Ga0334722, IMG submission 207210) | Sediment microbial communities from Yellowstone Lake, YNP, Wyoming, USA - C3_bottom | ecosystem: Environmental > Aquatic > Freshwater > Lake > Sediment | place: USA: Wyoming | collected...
TGCGGTTGACGAACTTTTGAAACAAGCTGGTATAACAGGACAACAATTCATCTGGGGTGCGGACTGGGAGACTGTTCCCGCATTGTTCATGGTTCGCAAACGGCATATCGTTTCTCTTACCCTTCACAATACTTTCGATGAATGCCTTGAGAATCAGGCAAAGGACTTCAAATCTAGCTACACAGCATTTTGCGCACCTCACGAAATTGATGGCAGTAAGAAACCCGCCAAAACAGCCCTACAAGTAGGAATCGAGATCGCAGACGTAGTAACAACGGTTAACCGAGGTTTTGCCCACGGTATGAGAACCGAACCGCTTCAGCAATTCGTGATGGCTGAGCATCTCCAGCATCTCCTTGGAAAGGTTGCTGGCATAAATAACGCCGCGTTTTCACCCCTAAGTCCTGAGCTTATTGACCTCAGTAAACTGCTGAGAAACAATTTTCAGGCGGGTCGAAAAAAATTATTTGAAATCAAAAAAGAGCGCGTCGATGAGCTTCCCGACGAAGTGAAGAAGAAGGCTGCCGGCAAAGCAATTTTGGTTAGTATGGGGCGGCGCGTCTCTCAAAAACAACATAATGTTCTTGTTGAAAGCCTCCGTGAGATTTTAAGGAAAGATAAGGATTTTCCAATCCTGGCGGTGTTTGCTACTGTTCATGGGGACTCAGGCAGCCCGGTGATACTTGCTCGAATTAAAGCGTTGGAGGCTGAGTTTCCGTCAAATGTGGTTTGCGAGGACGGGCGGTTGAAGTATTACAAAAATCTAATGGCAGCAGCAGACTTCAATTGCATGCCATCTCTATATGAACCACACGGCGGGGCGTATGAAGGTACTGTGATTCCTATTGCTCGTGCCGTTGATGGGCTCGCAGAACAAATATGTGGTCTTCATCCGTGTGGAACGGCACAGCTGAACAACGCTCAATGGCATATTGAAGGAGAAAATCCAACTGGCTTTCTCTTTCGCGAAAATTGCTCAACTAGCCAATCACTTGCTGAACAATTTGACTCTCTTTTGAAGGGCAGTCCGTTCAGCGGTGTCTTTCAGTCAATGTGCGATTCACTTGCAGCAGTTTTACGAGAGGCTGTTGATTTTCGCTTTAAGCAAGAAGACGAATACGCTCGCATGGTCTTGGCAGCGCTGGAAAAACAGGAAGGTTTGAGCTGGCAGGTAAACCTAGACGGAATGCTTAGTCTGATAAAACAAGCCCGGTTCACGCGAAACGTGTCATAACCAGCAGGGGGTACACTGATCCTGCTATGAAATAGTTTCATCGATATGCGGATTTGCCTAGCAGGTAGGGGAAAGAAGATAACAGCCCCAAGTCAAACGTTAATAACCCTCGCCAGAGCAAAAAATCGGCAAGACGAGACAAGAAATTAAGCGAGTCGGGAAAAAGCAAAAGACTACATCGGTACGACCCTCAAAAGAAAATGGGCCTGGTCAGGGGCGGAAAGCTGTTGGGAAAGGGCTTTTCCTACAGTCTCGTTAGTCATGAAGGAGAAACACGATGAAGAAAGCAATCGGTGTAACAATCAGTATGATAGTGGTCGGGGTTCTCGCCTTGGCAATCGTTCCAATCACACGGGACGAGATCCATTGGCAGTGGGTATCGCATAAGGACGAAACGGCCGGTTACGAATCCTACTTGAAGACGTGGCCTGACGGGCGCCACACAAGCGAGGGAAAAGCGCGCTACGATGTACACAGCTGGAATGATGCCACTACAGCCAACACGGTTCAGGGGTTCGAGCGGTACGTTCAGCTTCACGGTGATGGCAAGCACGTAGGCGAAGCCAAAGACAACATCGAGTCCCTGCACTGGCAAGAAGCTACCGCAACCAACACGGTTCAGGGGTTCGAGCGGTATGTGCAGCTTCACGGTGATGGCAAGCACGTCGGCGAAGCCAAAGACAACATCGAGTCCCTTGAATTCCATCTGGCCATCGCTGAAAAATCACCATCTCTTCTGAGAGATTTTGCAAAAAAATACCCGAACGGCAAGCAAGTTGAATTTGCACTCCGAGAACTTAGCTCGCTGGAAGATACAGCCTGGAAGTTAGCCATACAAAACAACACAGTTAAATTATTCAAGGATTATCTGGGCGATTATCCGGACGCAGACCATGCAAAAGAAGCAAAAGCACGAATTCAGATTCTTGGATTCCAATCCGGCTTCGGGATAGCTGCAGGACTCACGGATAAACAAGTGAGAACCTATATTGAAGGACTTGAAAATGAAACATCCTCAGCAACTATTAACTCACCAGTAACATATTATAGAGTCAGCGGAACCAAATGCGGTGAAACCACTGTTAAAACAAAGGAAATAATCCAACCTAAAGAAATTGGGAAAGCCTGTTCGTTAAAGTTGGAATTTGGTGAGCTTTCAATAACTGCAAATTATAGTTCAAATCCCTCAATAAAACACCCTCTCTTTATAAATAAACGCTCCCCACAAATGACTCATACTGGTTGCTCAGGTCCTGGTTTGGAAATTGAATCTACATCACTGGCTTTTTTAAGAGGATTCTCAATTGAATATCATTCAATTGCTGGAAGTAGTGACTATGTTATTCCTGATTTAATATGGGGAGCAGATGAGACGGATGGCTATGGTAATAAGGGAGAGATCTTTAAAATAACGAATGAAATTATTAAAATAGAAGGTCGAAAATTTGATATTACTAAGCTACCAGAATCAACAATGAACTATAAAACGGCATTGGCAATAAAGACATATATTAAGACAATTGCTAAAAACTAAACGACCACCGGCTGCAAGCCGGTGGGATTAAAGCTCGGCTGACTTAAGAGCCTGTCGTAAAAGCCCCAATCTGATGTTGTGGCAGCCCGAGTTGGAGGGATTTACAGAAAGCCTATCTCAGAATCAGGCATTCGGAACCATTTTTTAATCTTCATTCCGCGATTTAAGCGGAAATTTTACCTTCCTGGCCGTGTTTAAGCGGTTTTTTTTGCCTTTTTTTGTTTGGTTGATCACGAAAACGCGAATCGATGCAACTTCATCAGATTACTACAGGCGCAGATCAGCAGCCACTGGCTTCGCACTGCCTTCAACCCTCGATGAAGAAAACGGCCAAAGCCCATCGCCGATTTAATCTGGCCAAACACTGGTTCCACGGTCTGGCAACGCTGGCGATAAATGGCTTTTCCTCGCTCCGTTCGCAGCTTGCGTGTCATTCGCTCCCGCTTACTGGCATCTTTGGGTAACGGCTTGTTCAATTTTCTGGAGCCACCTCTTTGGGATGATATAAGCAACAGTGCTACTCCTCATTAACTAAAAAAAATTTTATATTTATTCTGAAACGAGTATTGAACAATATGGCACACAAAGCATGAAGTTCGTTCGAGTCAAAACATAAAATGCTTCTCTATATTTTTCATAAATTTAACATGAGGATAATTGTATGAATGTAATTACAGAACATTTGTATAGAAAATTTATTTTAGCTATAATTATTACTTTAGTCGTTTGCAATTTATCACTAGCTAATGATGAAACAAAACCAATTGGAGTTATGACACGGATTAGCGTACAGGGTGGCGGATATCTAGAATGTCCTGGTGGAAATTTTTCTCGTTGTAAAGTTCCAGATAAGGGATATTTGCTTATATCTACGGAGACAAATAAAGTTGAATTGCGTAAGGGAATGACTCCATCAGAAATTGCTGCACTACTGAATACAAATGGTATCCCATTTATCGAGAAGAGCAAGGAAGAGTTGCTAGTCAATGGCCAAAACAGCTTGTTTTTCAAAAATGAAAAATTAGTCGGGATGAGTTTATAAATAATATCGGCAAGACAAGCATCCTTAAGGGCAAAAAAAATAAATTAAGAAACAAACGGCAAGGCTGAACAATTGGGTACCTGACGGCGGGGAGCATCGTTTGTGCTAATCGCGGCAAATTCAGTGGCCGCCGCTGGTTATGCTTGACTTTCAGCGGGATGGTCTCGCTGGACGCAACTATAAAATGGAGCAGAGGAAATGAAGAAGAAGCTTCTTGTGGGATTAGCAGTTGGGTTGATAATGCTTAGTGCAATTCCAAATCTTTGGGCAGGCGACATTGAAGGAATTCGAGCAAAAGCCGAAACGGGAGACGTTGCAGCTCAGTTCCAACTCGCAGAACAATATGCCAAAGGTATTGACACAAAGAAAGATAGTGCTGAGGCACTGAAGTGGATGCGGAAAGCTGCAGATCAAGGGCACGCGGAAGCTCAGGCTCAAGTAGGATTGTGCTTTCACAATGGTATCGGGGTCGAAAAAGATTACACGGCAGCCGTTGAATGGTATCTAAAATCGGTAAAGCAGGGGTGTGCCAATGCGCAGAATAGTCTTGGAGTGTGCTATAGGGACGGGCTTGGTGTCAATAAAGATTACTCCAAGGCTGCGGAATACTTCGGCAAAGCAGCCGAGCAGGGGCATGCTGAAGCGCAGATGAACCTTGGCATATGCTACGCGAAGGGCGAAGGGGTTGGACAGGATTCAGCCAAATCGTTCCAATACTACAAGAAAGCTGCGGAACAAGGCCTTGGCCAAGCACAGCACAATTTGGGAGTGTGTTATTATAAGGGGAGAGGCACCGAAAAAAACTTGTCCGAGGCAGTCGTGTGGTTTCGTAAAGCAGCTGAGCAAGGGATTGCCGATGCCCAATTCAATTTAGCCGGGTGCTACAACAACGGTGAAGGTGTCCCTAGAAACAAAGAAGAGGCTATGCGACAAATGCGTAAGGCGGCAGACCTCGGACATGTGCAAGCAAAGCAAATAATGCGACAATACGAAGAATGGAAAGCGAGCCAAAAGTAAAAGGTGGCCTGTTTATTTTTCGTAGAAAATAAGATGGTAGTCACAATCGGAAGTATGGAGGATACAAAATGATTAACAAGCTTTTTATTTCGTTATTGTTATTTGTATTTATGCTACTATCCAATTCAGGGGTGGTACGTTCAGAAGAAAGCGATAAAACAAAAATCAAACAAAAGAAAAAAGCAGTAAAAGTAGTAGAAAAAAATAACGTTTCAAACGAAATAGATGAAATATCTAAAGCAATACGATCTATATCAATTGATATTTTAAAAAGACAAAGCTATAAATCTATTCTAGTAAGTAAAGAACACCCTTTAACAATAAATCTTTCAAAAAAAGAAGATAGTAGTAATGAATATAGTAAAATTGATAATTTAAATAAAATTTATACTGAAGTAAGCCCATTTAATTTTTCCCCTAAAGGGAATGTGGAATTTGGATTTGTAACTGATGTGCCAAGTGGAAAATTCGTTGCTTTTTCACCAGGATCTCTAGATGGTTATATAGCATCGGGAGAATTCGAATTTTCTGGATCATTTAGGTCAGATCACAAACCTATTATGTTTGAATCAGGGAGAGTAGTTTACAAAGACAATAAAATGCCAGGGAAATTTTCTGAAGGTACGACGGTAAATTATAATGGGTCAAAGTTTTATTTGAATGCCGGAAAATGGATAAAACAGTAATTGGTGTTCGGCTGGCCTCGCTGGGCGTAACTGTAAAAGAGAAAAAATGGAAAAGAATTATTGGCATGATTGGCTATTTTATTAACAAAAAAGGATAATTTTATGAAGATATTTTCAATAGCTTCAATTGTGGCCTTTAGTACACTCATTATTTCTGTTTCTGTTTTCGTAGATACGGCAGACTCAGCGCAAAAGAGTTCAAATCAACAAAAGTCTGCTCATCAACAAAACACACCAGAATCACCGAAAGACCAAAAACAAGAAGCTTCTGCGTCTTCCGAAGAAAATGTCAAATTTAACTCAGCACGGATATATAACGGAAGCAAGTCTTTGGCTATTGGAAAATTCACCTCTACGGTTGGGACTGGTGGAATGCTCGGTGGATCAAAGCCAATGAGTCCAACAGTCGAGATTATCCGAGAGATTTCACCTGGTGAACTTGATTTTGCCAGGAAAGCTGGTCTGGAAGTCGGTGGTGCTTACATTCGGAAAAACCAAAAGGAGAATGAATTTGAACATATCCGGGACGTTGATCTTGCACTGTCAGACAAGGAACTAGCCAAACAGTTTGGAGTAGATCAATAAACCCAAAAAAGGTGTCGGATTTATTTCCCAACACAACAAACGGCAAAATTGCCGAACAATTTGGTGCCAGGCGGCGGGGAGCAGCGTTGCGCTATTCGCGGCAAGTTCAGTAACCGTCGCTGATTCCCTTGCCGGGATGGTCTCGCTGGACGTAACAAACAAGGAGGCAAAAGAATGAAATGGCAATGTCCCGCTTGCTCTGATGTCGTGGACGAAGATTACTTTAAATGTAACTGTGGGCATGAAGTATCAACTGAGGAACGGCCCAAGTATTTGATCGAGGGCAAGGAACTTGCAGATGCTGAACGCGAGGCCATGAATAGGCAAACGATTTCTAATTCGGGGTACAACATATACCTACGGCTATATCCAGACCAAGATTTTTCGCAAGGTAAATATAAGGCTGTAAAGAACGGCTTTAGCTGGTCTGCTATGTTGTTTGGCACGATTTGGGCTTGGATTAATGGAATGGTGGGAGTTGGTTTATGTCTCTTATTTCTTGCTATTTTACTAAAGATAGTTGGAGCTTTTTTGGGAGCCATCGGAGGAGGTGCAGGTGCTATCTTTTCATTATTTCTTATTGATATACCGGTTCTTGTTTGGATTGGAAAATCTGGGAATAATTGGAAGAAATCATCACTAGAGAAAAAAGGGTATAAGTTGATGCAAGCTAACGCACCTGCTTCATCTCCATCTGAGGCTATTCAAATCTATAAAAGCAAGATGTCAAAAGACGAGTATCGCAACACAAAAAAGCAGATTATTTCTACTCCGACTCAGAATACACCAACAAAAACTCCAATAAACTGGCGTTTAAATAGAACTAAAGATGGTAAAATAACCCAAATTGTTTTTAAATCGTCAGTTTCAAGTGTTAAAAAAACAGAATTTGGAATGATTGTGTTCCCGGCGAATAAATTCCCCATTTTATCTTCTCATCCATGGTGCACAGGGTTCGTCCGAATGGGTGGGAAACCTATTCCATATCAAATGCTAAGGGTTGATGAATTTGATGAAGAGGTTAAAAAAAGTGATTTGACCATCGCTCTGGCATTTTGCAAACTTTCATCGGGAAGTATTTTCTTGATAGATACGAGAATAGAAAACGAGTCATTAATAAACGCTGTTCGACGGAAGTTTCCTGAAGTTCCCCCTATTTCAAAACCTATTGCTGAATGGGTGGTTGGTATAGATGATGGATATAGCCTGGAAATGATACAAGATGTATTTTCTTCTTCAGTAATAAATGTCATAGTTGCAAATAGCAATGGGGCACACACTAAAAATTTTGACAACTATGGCAACGCTATTGATTCTGTCGGTCCTGCAGCTCACCATGAGCGCTCTATCTCTTTAGACCCAGAAGTAACCAATTTGTTGAAAAATGAATTAAAATCGCTTGTTGATTATCATAACTCCCTCCCAAATTCTAGTAAGAATTTCCGGCAGGCAGGTCAAGAGCTTTGCACTTTGATGCCAATTGATAAAGATCCAATATTTCCCAAGGACTATCGCTATGACGATTATATTATTGCATCAAGTATGGAATGTAGCAAACCGAATGAGAAGAGTAAAAAATAAAGTAATTGGAGAGGGCCAAGAAGTCAAGCATCCTGGAGGGCATTGCAGGTTAATGAGAATATTGGTATGGCGACCAATGACTGTTGTTATGATACTTTGGTTAGTGCTAACTGGCTGCAAAGATAATACCAATGCTTTTACGGGAAAGATTAAAGAAAGCGATCAAATCGCGATTGATGTGGCTATTTGGTTATATGCAAATAAATCTACTCTTACAGGATGTGAATTGACGCCAGAAACTACTCTTTATAAACGAATGGAAAAGTATTTCAACAAAGATTCAAAAATTACTCCCTCATTTAGCCAGTTAAATTTGGTTGCACAAGGCACAGGCCTCCCTAGCGGATATCTGATTAAGGTCTCACCGGGGGATAAGGTCACATATTCTGGAAAACTCAACGGAGAGGTTGAGTTTATCGAAGGCCAAATTGGTTTAATTCATATCTTTACGAATGAAGGTAGTCCAGTCTCACATGACTTCAAGACCTTTGTGGCTGTTGGTTCAAAATGTAAAGTGAATGGGGCATTACTCGTTTTTGAAAATGGGAAATGGAAATAATTGAAAGCACCGAGTTAAATAACGTGGACAAATGGAGAAGACCATGAAACATTTATATTTTGTACTTCTGTGCTTTTTATTCTCGATGACTGGTTGTGCTACAATTGATACGCACTCCCGCTGCATTGAAACGAAAACCGAAACAATAATGTACCCAATGCAACTTTGCTCAGGTTGGACACAGTTTGGAGGTTGCACAAGTTACATGACCGTAAACCAACCGATTACCCAAACAATCTGTGTTAAAACAGTTTGCAATGAAGGGTTTTTTAAAAACTCCAAAGGAGAGTGCGTAAATCAACTGGATGCGGCGGAGAAAGCGCCAAAAACCAACTAGACGAAGCGAACGTTCCCGCCGCAGGGTTTGAAAAATGGATGATAGTTGAGGTTCTTGCAAAACTCCTCTGAGCACCCTTCGACAAGCTCAAGGGACGGCGGAGTGGTCTCACTGGACGTAACCGTAAGGAGAAGAAACAATGAAGAATAAAATTAAAATCAATTCCATTATTGTGCTATTTGCAGTTTTTTTCATCTCGTCTAATTATTCATACGCTGAAACTCTCGTTACCAATACGGGTTCGAAAGCCACTGCGACAGTAAGTGCACAAAAAGACAGTGAAGGTTGCTATTTTCTTTGCCAGAACCCTAAAGGTTGCAGCACTAGTAGCAGTATCCCAGGAGCCATTATTGCGAGGGTAGGTTCGACAATGCAAGGATCGACCAAGGAGTTAACAAAAGTTAACGGTTGGGAGAAGATATGCGATCAACAGGGTGCACGTACGAAGGCAAACAAAGCTGCGAATGCAGCTAAGCCAAAATTAAGCGAAGAGTTTATTCTTGCTGCCGAAGAAGGCGATCTTAAAGTGATACAACGTCTCATTAAAAATGGGCCTGTCAATGCCAAAGCGCACAAAAGTGCCAAAGTCAGGGATGGCAAGACGATATTGATGATAGCCTCAGACAAAGGCTATCAGGAGATGGTACAGCAACTGCTTAATGCGAAGGCTGATGTCAACGCCAAATGTGACGAGGGCCTGACAGCGTTAATGTTTGCGTCTGGAAGGGGCTATCAGGATGTGGTAAAGCTTCTCCTCGATGCAAAGGCCGATGTCAACGCAAAATCTAGCGATGGAACAACGGCGTTAGTGTTTGCGTCGTCACTTGGCCATCAGGATGTGGTAAAGCTTTTGCTTGATGCGAACGTCGATGTCAACGCAACAGATAATAATGGTAGCACGGCTTTGATGTTTGCATCGAACAGTGGCCATCAGGATGTGGTAAAGCTTCTCCTCGATGCAAAGGCCGATGTCAACGCAAAGGCTAGAGATGGATCAACGGCGTTGAGGGAGGCATATAAAAATGGCAATGATAAGATAGTGCAACTTCTAAAAAACGCGGGCGCTTCGTAATCCGAGGGGGCATGAAAAAAGTTTTGTGGTGACGACAATTATGGGTGAATAAGAACGGAAAAGGTGTCAGATTTATTTTCTAACAAAACAAACGGCAAAGCCGAACAATCGCATAGAGAGTGACGGAGGGGAGTAGCTTTCTTCGAGCCAAGTTCAGTGGCCGCCGCAGGGTTACCCTTGGCGGGCCTACTCAGGTGAATCTTCTGCTCCATAGCACCTCTGGGATGAAGATGGCTTTTGGTCGTCGTCTACCCACGGCGTTCATGGCGCGGGGTGGTCTCGCTGGACGTAACCGCAAGCAACAAAGGAGGCAACATGAAATTAATTAAGCGAATTAGTTGGTTGTTCACCATTGTATGCACGACGACCGCAATAGTCGGTTGCGTTAGTGTGCATAACCTCTCATCCAATCTTGCTCCAAACGAACAAGCTACGCTTAAAGGCGGAGGTGATGTGCGCCTTGCGTCAGTGGACTCCCAAAAGGGTCCCAATCAGTTGGGCTTTGGATCCACTTGGGATGGAAGTTTTACTGTCTATTTATCGCCCGGAACGCATAGTCTTGGCCTGGCATACTATGAACAGCTGTTCCTCAACTTAAATGACCATTTAGAATCAGAGCGAGTTATTTTTTTAAAATTTGACGCCAAAGCTGGTCATGTCTATTCCCTGGTCACTGAACGCGATAAAAGGAAATGGCGGGCTTTCATCAAAGACAACTATGATGGACAAGAAACAGCAGACTCATTAAACTTCGCGGAGGGCAATTTATTAATAAAATAGAGATGGTTGCAAAACGTTCGGCGGGATGGTCTCGCTGGGCGTAACCAAAAAGGAGAATAAAGTGAAAATAAATATTTTAGTTGGACTGTCTACAGCAGTAACACTACTTGCGAATTTGTTACTCATCGGGTGTGTGGGCACGGCTTTAAGAGAAGCGAGAGTGCGCGAAGTTGCTTCTATTGCCGATCAACAAAAACTTGCTAGTATTGTAATGGACAATAAAGAAGAATATAGCGTCAAGAAGGCTGCACTTAATAATCTTACAAATCAAGAAGTTATTAAAACTTTCGTTCTAGACAGCCGCCAAGATGAAACATTAAGAGAAAATGCAATATCTAAACTAAATCAAGAAATATTGGCTGAAGTGGCAATTGAATGTGAATATTCCCAATCAAATAGTGCTGTACAAAAAATTACCGATCAGCAGCTTTTGGCAAAAGTTGCTATTAATGCGAAAAGAAAAAATCAAAAAATCGAAAATTATAAACTAATTAGTGAGTTACGATATATGCTTGGTGGTCAAATTGTTGATCAAATGTTAGCGATAGATAATGTTTCATTAAATATGCCTGAGGGGAAAATTACACGAAATGGAAATACATGTATAGTATATGGTCAATCATACACGTTATATGATTATATTCCTACGTTAAGTATTAATATTGAGGCAATCAGTAAAATTAATGATAGCATACTGCTTATTCAGGTGAGAACAGAATCGAAAGAAGATGAAATACGAGAAGCTGTGGAGAAGAGATTAATCGTCGTCGCCAAAGCGGGAGCCAAAGAGAATCCTTCCCAGGCAAAGGATGAAGCTGAGAAAGAGGTGGGGCCGCAACCGGCAAGCATCAAACAAAAATGGCCCAAAGCTATAACTACTCTCAGCGGGTTAATGTATGTCGTCAATAATGAAGGAACCGGTGAAGATACACCCAAAAAGGGAACTACTATTACCACCCATTATACTGGGACATTAATGAATGGCACCAAATTTGATTCTTCCGTTGATCGCAATCAACCTTTTAAATTTCCGGTGGGCATGGGCCGGGTCATTAAAGGTTGGGATGAGGCTTTCCTGACTATGAAAAAAGGGGAGAAGCGCACGCTAATCATCCCTCCCAATCTTGCGTATGGTGTCAAAGGCTCGATGAGTGTCATTCCTCCTAACGCAACACTTATTTTTGATGTTGAATTGATCGATTTCTGAACTAAATCATGTGTTAAATGTTAGTCAAGAAAGCAAAAAAGGGGACATCCATAATGAGTTTTGAATCGTGTTCAGTGACTGCCGCAGGTTACCCTTGGCGGGCCTACTCAGGTGAATCTTCAGATCCATACCACCTCTGGGATGAAGATGGCTTTGGGGCGTCGTCAACTGTAACCAATTCCAAGACATGTTTTTTACTGGCGACACAAGTTTAAAATATCTTGTTTTTTTAATAGGAATTGATATATGAAATATTCTGGCATCGTCATCCTCGCGTTTTTAGGAGTCGGTCTATCAGGCTGCCTTCAAATGGAATTAACATCTGATTATCGGAGTAAGGAAACTATAGTTGCTTACAGTGTTCTGAATAGCATTGAGAATGCTCCAGCTGACAAGACTTACTTTGACGAGCGACTGGTCGTAACTGGACAATATGGCACAGTAGATCAGAATGGATTTGTTAATAAACTGGCGGACCGTGGATATCTAATGGTGTATGGGAGCAACATTCAGCTTCCAAAGTTAACGAAAGAGCAAGTTGCCTTAATTCGTAAGGGGGATGTGCCTCAAGTCATGCGCGATCAACCGTATGATTACTCACTTGTCATGGAGATAGGGGATCAGTCAGCAGCAGTTTCGTTAGAGCCGGTCATTGTTGGAGTTGTTCCAATACCTGTGCCGACACCGGCTAAGCAGTTGCAACTTTTTATTGCAATTATCGATAACAAGAAAAGTTCTATCGTTTGGACTACCAGTGTGAATGATACTGAGTCCATCTTTACGGGATGGATTAATGCTATGTTTATTAAAGATTATCATATGAATCGGAGCCTTAATAGCGCGATCAATA
>Ga0334722_10005708_pt1 | contig 12482 bp, 7 predicted proteins | sample C3_bottom_MG_FD_207210 | JGI IMG/M metagenome (GOLD analysis project Ga0334722, IMG submission 207210) | Sediment microbial communities from Yellowstone Lake, YNP, Wyoming, USA - C3_bottom | ecosystem: Environmental > Aquatic > Freshwater > Lake > Sediment | place: USA: Wyoming | collected...
GTTTCAATGCATTAATTACAGATGCCAGCAGAGCCTCCTCTGTAATCCAGAGAACAGGCCGAGTATGCAGAAAAATTGAAAGATGCAAGGAAAACAAAGCACATGTCTTTATCCTCGAAAACAAGCATCTCGATTCAAGGATCAAAGGGCTCCTTGAAAATGCAGAAAAACAGAAAAAACAGATATGCTGGAGACTACCCTACGACACAGACAGTTATCTGGGCTACGGGCCGCTCCTACGGGAAACAGGTATCCCAGAAATAAACACGAAGCTGAAAAGGAGCCTGGAGACCCTAGCCTCTCCTCTCCTCATCTCCAGCAGATCCATCGGAGAAATTGTGAGAAACCACGGATACGGGCTGGTGCGGACATTTCTTGCAGAAGTCGTTGTTGCGGATCCAGAGCTTCTCAACGGAGCTGGCAGAAGAGTAAATCTAAACAAGGATAGCTTTGTAATCTCTCTAAACAAGCTCATGCTTCTAGCTTCTAGGGGCTGCATAGACGGTCTGTATGTGGCGCTGGGGACACGGGAAAAAGCTACACTTAGGAAGATATCTCCAATAGAAGAGCTATACCGGCAAAGAGAAGAAATCAGCCTCGACAAATACTTCCATAACCTCCAAAAAACACTAGCTGACCCAGAAACAAAATACAACTTTGTTGGAACAGTCTTCCTGCTTAAAACTAACTGTTACGAGAAAAACCTAGGGGTAAAAGAAGATGTGCTACGCATATAGAAAACCACCAATAGAAGAAACTCTCCACAAACACTCACTCGAGGTTGCCCAATGCATTAAAAACTCCTGGGAATTCATCGGCCTAAAAAGAAAAATATGGAGGCTCTACGGTATCGACGAGGAAACAGCCGGAGACCTAGTTCTCATAGCAGGCCTCCTCCACGACCTAGGAAAAGCAGAAAAAGAAACACAGGAAAAATGCATGACAGAGTGCACAGATTTCCCACATCACTATGTAACCTCCGCGATGATAGCCCTCAGGATCGGGTACAACACCATCGACCTCGACCTAAGCCCAGACAACATAGAGAACACCCTCAGCCAACTCCTAGCTGGAAAAAATACGCAGCTCGAGGCGAGACACATCTTCCTGACACTAGTTGTCCTCCCAGTACTACTACACCACTACTCACAGATCACAAGCGAATACAGCGTCCTCAAACCAATCCGCCCAACAATATCAATCGGAGACGAATGCCTAAAACAAATCAACACACTTACAAACGACGCAAAACAATTTATCAAAACCCCCCTCGCATCAAAAATCCTAGACACCACGGCAAAAACCCTAAACAAGAACCCAATAGACTTAGGAATACTACCAAACCTAAGAAACAACCTTCTCCGCATAGGAACATACAAAACAGAGAACATACTAATCGAGGCAACCACAGGAATACTAAACAAATGCGACGGACAAACAGCAACAAAAAACCGAAAGAACAAACACACACAAGAAACCAAATAAAACCACCCCCAAAACTTACACAAAAACCAAGACTTTACTTTCAATTCTTTCTCAGTTGCATCTAGCGAACCACACGTCGAGGTTCTCAACCGCTTTTTGGGCCCTTCAATTCTTTCTAAGTTGCATCAAGTTTTTGGTGATAGGACATGTCAAGTACTACATTTGATTGCCTTCAATTCTTTCTAAGTTGTATCCGAATTCTCTTTCCATCGCTTTTTCCCCAACTTGGGGTTTTACCTTCAATTCTTTCTAAGTTGCCTCATCGAGTTCATCCTTATGTTCAGCAATACCACTGTCGACCTTCAATTCTTTCTAAGTTGCATCCTGTTACTATTCGCAGTCTCGAAGTATAGTGACTTACCCGCCCTTCAATTCTTTCTAAGTTGCATCTAAACACCTACGTCACAACTGACAGCGACGGAAAGTTCACCTTCAATTCTTTCTAAGTTGCATCGCCTGGGGCGTAAACATCAACGACTTCATAATCTTCCTGATCCTTCAATTCTTTCTTAGTTGCATCGGATTGAGGTTTTTATACGTTTTTCCTCAGGTGTTTCCTCCCTTCAATTCTTTCTTAGTTGCATCATATTCTACTTGTTCACCTATGCTTACGACATTGATTCCTTTCCTTCAATTCTTTCTTAGTTGCATCCGAAAGGTTTTACCCAGGAGTAGTTTATATGTTTAACGCTTTTTCCTGCAAGAAGTCTGCAAAACTGCCCTAGCACTCAAAATTACCCTTTGGAAGCTTCTGAAACTTCCCAGTAGGGAAGCTTCCCGGAACACCCCGTTTTAAGTCGGGATGTTTTCCCGTAAACCTAAATTTAAAATAAGTTTCCCAGTGAGAAACTTCATAAATAACTTTTAGTTTGCACGTAGGGAAATAGTTGACAAAAACTTATCCATGTTAACTTGGCAAGGTGACAGCGTCGCTACAAGGACAATTAGGGGTCGCTAGGGCGTGCTTGTCTGTTTTTCTCTGTTTTCTAGGCATGTGTAGATCTCTGCTAGTGCTTCTAGTGTTTGTCTGGGTGTTTTGCCTGCTTTTTGCCTGAATGCTTCGAATTCTTGGCGCGGCACGGCTTCGCCCTCGAGGATCCTGGGGACGACGTGTCTGTGTGGGAAGAGCTCGACGTATAGCTTCATTAGCTCTAGGGGGTCGGCGCCGTGACGCCTAGCCGTGTCCTCGAACCTGAGGCACGGGTTAACGTTTGCACTGCGGCTCCTGAACTCTGCAGGTATGTAGAGGCTCGCTATGACGGGCTGGAGCCCCCTCCTGACTACTAGTGCCTGGCCGTATGCGAGCTTTCCGAGGAGACCGGCGTCCCTCCAGCCCGTAACTGTGGCCAGTGTCTCGAGGTTGTCTGGGTCGTTGGTCGCGAAGACCATGAGTGTACCTGCGTCTGCCAGCTTCCTGGCCACCCTGGCGAGGCTGTGGCCAACGGCCCATATCGAGACGTTGTACTTCCTGAGCTCGTCCGCTATCCTGTTTGCGACCTCTGTGTCTCCCAGCCTGTCCGCCTCGTCTAGGACGATTATCCCGCTCCAGCCTCCCCTCACGGCTGAGAAGTATGCCAGGTAGAGCGCCGATAGGCTGAAGATGTTCTTCGCCTCTTCTGGCAGCGGGCTGAGGTCGACCACTGTCCTACCCCTGGGCAGGTCGCCGTGGCCGAGGAGGGCTGGGTGGATCATGGGCCTAAGCCTCCTGATGAGGGCGCCCGCTGCCGCACGCTCGTCCTCCTGCCTGGAAGAGGAAAGCAGCTTCTCGACGTGGCTGTAGGCGTCCAAGAGTGTCCCGCTCTTCTGGAGAGCCGTGTAAAGCGTGTAGGCGACTATCGGCGACGCCTTCTCCCTCCACGCCGCCTCTATAACGCCCAATATGACAGAGTAGGCGACGTCTACGCCCATAGCGAGGGGGTTGATGAATAGGTCTACTCCAGCCTCGAGGACCCTGTAGCCGTGCCTCTCGAGGAGCCTGTGCTCACCCGTGACGTCCAATACGAGCACGTTCCAGCCCTCGAGCTTGCTCAGCAGGTAGTCCAAGAAGCTGCTCTTCCCAGTCCCTGGAGCCCCGATAATAGTCAAGCTGTTGTCCGAGCCCTCCCGAAGCCTCAGGCTGTAGCCGTGGAAAACAGGTATCTCCACTGCCCCGCCAACCTCGCCAGTATAGCCGCCAGAAACCAGGCCACGAGTAGCAATATCCACGTCCAGCGGCGTAAACACGTAAAGCGGGTCAAGCCACGAAACCCTGGCAAGCAGGGGCGCCTTCAGCCTCGAAAACTTCTCGGCCAGCCCCCTGCTACCCTTCCCGAAGAGCACGGCGTAGCCCCTATACACAGAGCCATACAGCAGGGCGCTCGAAACATACGGCTCAAATGCGCTCGGCAACCCGTACCTATACGCCCTCTGAAGCCCCTCATAGAACTTAGTAGCGTCACGCCTATACAGCACGAGGCCCACGTGGCCCCTAAGCGGCACAGCAACAGGCACACGAATCCTCAAGAAGCGAGCCTCGGGAAACAAGGGCTCAACACGCCAAACCCTCCACCCCGCACCAACAGCAACCTCCTCAAAGACCCCCGCATCCCTCTCCCCCACCCCTATCAGCAAGCCCCTACCAAAATTAGCCACACCAAGCCTCCTAACCCCAGAAGCAAAAACAGGCCCAAGCCACATCTCGCCAGCAACAGCATCAACACCAAACCACACCGCCATACCAAAAACACATGCAACAAAAATAAAACAAGAAAAACTCACAAAAACAAACAAGCCTCACCTTAAAAACATAGAAAAGACAGAATTGGCAAGAAGAAAGACACAAAAGCACTCAAATTGAAAGTCCATAATAGAGGAAAAAGCTCAAAGTTTGTATGGTCATTTCCGCGCTACAGTTATATAAGCCCTTATAGAAGAATGTCTTAGAAGAAGTCGATGCAGGCCAATGACAGAGAAAAATTAATGGGCAACTATGTTAACTCAATAATATTTGTAAGTCTTGCATTCATATATTTTTTAGCTTTTATTTTAGCCCAAACAGTTTACTATTTCCTTCAAGGAATATTTTTTAATGTAACTAACCTGATTTTTTTATTTCTTGGCATTTTTGGTCTAGTAGTTTTCCATTTAATTTCTGTTTATCTCATTAAGAAAGACCGGTATGTTCTTTCTTTTCTCTGTATAGATATTTCAGGTTTTTGTGAATTATGTGCGGGTCTGGTTTGCGAGATCCTGGGCACTGTTGGAAAGCCTTTGATTATTGAAGGCTTATTTGACTTATCATTACTTCTCATCATAACGTTGTCTAGAACGAAAAGTGAAAGCGGCATATGGCACTTTAATACTGCTAAAGGGATATTATTGACTGACATTAGCGAGAAGAAAAGAAAATACGAAATTTACAGAATAAACTTCATTTTTCACTATTCAGTTATGGTAATCTATGCTTTCATACTAATCTTTGTAGCCTCTTTAAACTTTGCTTTGAGAAGTTCCTCTAATAACCTTACATTTCATTATAATATTGACAAGATCCTAGCTATTCTAATAAATATTTTTATAAATTTTTTAGCACCTGTAGTAGCTATATTGCTAGAAAACTGTTTCCAGAAAATTACTGAGAGAAACCTCTACGAGAACTTCACCCAGATTCCCGAAATAGATGTCACATTGAAATGCAGTCTAGATAAATGTACTTTACGGGTTAAAAATAAGTCTGAAAGAAATCTTTACGAGATCAACATCCCTCTAGATGTTCTTCCCAATGAGCTAAGAAAGGTGATTGCTAAAGAAAATGAAAACCCAAAAATTCCAATCCTAGAACCAGGTGAAGAAAACATTTTAGCAGAGATTAATAGGGAATTGCTTGTAACCTATTTAAAGAAAAACGAGCTCAATTTTGATTATATAAAAATCCGGTACAGGGATATGTATTATAGATGGTACTCACTATACATAGAACTCCACAAGGATTATGTTATTCCTATAGTTCCCACATATGAAAAATTGAGTTTACTAAATGCTTTCAAAATATTTTTATCTCAATTTAGCTTCAATGGATAGCATCAATAAAATTATTGCTAGGAATTGTATGCCGACTAAAGAAAAAATAAAATAGTAAATTTTCACACGCAAAAAGGTGAGATGTTTCCTAGCTACTTCTTCCAAGCACGGGTAAACACTATGTAGAGACATGCCAAAGAATAGCCCGCCACCATGCCTACAAAGTGGGCCACGAGGTTCACGATTCCCCCGGTCCCAGGCATGACGGCGCTTGCCGGGTAAAGGCTGTCCAGAATGAGTGGCGCGTAGAGCATGTATGGGAAAAGGAGCAGGCCGAGAAGCACCATGCCCGTCCTCCTGGGCTGTTTCACTTGGGGCGGGATCTTTTCGAGGAACTTGTGCAGGGTTCTCGGGCCTCTAACTGCGAGGAGGACAGCAAGCATTGTCGAAGCAAAGGGCATGTATTGGGCGAGCGGGGCCAGCAAGGCCGCGATGTGGGTAGGATACCTAGAGGCAGGCGTGAGCAAAAGCAGGAATAACTGAAGCTCCACGTATATTATTCGCCAATTCTTACCGACGTCCAGCGCCTCCGCAGTTGCCAGGGCCCAGAGAGCCGCATACGCCCCAAAGTACGCAGAAACAGAGGAAGAAAAGCCAAACGTGGGAACCTGGGGCGCGGACCGAAGAAAATGCAACCATACAAGCGAAGAGACCACCGGGATTATCACCAGTCCACCCAGATGCGTAGCCAGGCTAAACCCCTTCACCCAGCGCGGACCAAACCCCAAAACAACCAGCACAGGCACCAGTGCAAAATAGATAACCATACACATAGCAAACCCCTCCACGTTCCCAGCCAAGTGATCCCACTCCTCGTGCACATAGTTACTCGTCAGCCAAGTTATAGGCGGAGACGAAGCAGTCATCTCCAAGCCCCGCCTGACACCAGGCGGCAAAAAGAACACAAAAAACAGCAACAACACCACGGCCACAAAAACAAACACGTCCACCAACATCACGCGCAAATACGCCCCCAAGCCCATAAACCATAGTCACCCATGAATACTTGCCAGCATAGTTACTATTAAAACAGACCATGAAGGAGTGTTCGTATCATCTCAATAATAGGAAAACTGGTAAATACACAAGCAAAAGTTGTTTTATGTATCGCATATTCTGGTTCATTTTAATTTTTGCCCTTGAACAGATAAATTGTGACTCTTAGAATACATAAGCAACATATGACGCAGGAATAATTTTACCCGCAGTTTGAACGCCTCAAGTATTTTCTTAATCAGCCCCCATAACGAGCGCGCTGACCATGTCCATGCTGGTTTGGAAATTATAAGCATTGAAATTAAAATAATCCCACCAAACAAATGAACAGCCAATTGGGGAATATATGTTGGCGCAAGTGGAATCACCTGCATGTATACCATGAGAAGAGCAAGCAGAATACTCATGATATTTATCGTAGCTTCAAACTCAGTCCTTATCCTGCTTTCAATAATACCTAGCCTTCTCCTAATAGACAAATACAGTTCATCTATACCCATTCTCTTTTTTCCATATTCAGTCCATTCCCTTGCAGTTGTTCTCGACCATATCCTTAAATTTAGGAACTCATCTAGGGTGTTTGAAATCTCCCCTTGAAGGTCAACCAATTCTTTAATAGACCTAGGCAACCCCTGCCCCAGCACATAGTCAAACGTCCGCAACATTATTTCCTGAAGAACAAGATTTTCCAAGATAACTACCAAATCTAGCGTCAATGATCTAAGCTGAGAGGGCCACATTTTCTCTAACTCCTCCTCTAGAAATCGTTTCTTTAGTAGTTCTTTAATTCTATTGTTAGCCTCTTTTGATACTATTATTAATGCACCGTTGCTTCCAATATATACATGCCAACCTTCTCTATATGCGAGGTTTCTTCCTAGATCATGCATTACCCAAGTATCTCTAACCCAGTCCCACCACTCCTCCTTTGCTATAATGCCGTGAAGTTCCTTTAGGTGCTTTTGGACAAATTTCTCGGAATCATCAACATCGAGTATTCCAACAACTGGCGTGATTCCGAAATAGGGATATCTTAATTTCTTCAATAGTTCTTCAAAAGAGCTTACACCGAGAATAGTGGAATGAACGTAGCCAATATAAAGGTTGCGACCCACAACTAGTGGGACTCTATCAACATTTGTCTCCTTAAGCGCCAAAACTTCTGGGAATTTCAGCTTTTCCAGGTGTTGTAGCAAGCCGGGCCAAAGGCTAGCTATCTCGATAGGAGTAAATGGATCCTCAATTTTTATTATACTGCTAGGTTCAAGTTCCCTATCGACAAAAAGCCAGAAGCTTAGAACCGCGAACCCAGTCCTGTGTATCGTGAGGTAGGCCTCGACCTTGGAATCATTATCGAGAACCTTGGCCTTCAGCCCCCTAAGCTTTAGCCTAGCAATCCTCCCACTTTTCCTATACTCTTCTTGTAACAATTTCTTGTCCTCTTCCTTCATCCACCATAGCAGATTATCTCGCCGATCCATTTCCTGCGGCTCTATCTGTGGCTTTCCATTCACATCATACGTGAGCAGAGCCTCCGCCAGGCCAGAGGACAGCAACCTCCTACCAGCCTCTACAACGTCCACGCGCTTCCCCAAGTCAAAGGAACAAAGCCAAACAACCACCACATGCATTAGGTGCCACCAGAAAGACCCACAAATATAGCTTTCCCATCAATGCATTAGCCATACACAGAACATCTTTTAGAAAGCATACCAAGAGCTCCCAAAAAATAAAAACCTCGCACCAAAAAAGTACGCTCTTTGTAACAGTGAGCGCGCTACCCAACAATTAGACAGCCCAACGAGACTCTCAGCCCCCGAGCCCTAGAACCAACCAACTGCACACTCCACAGCCTGTCACGAACAAGATAAGACACTCCCTCAATTCTTTCTGAGTTGCATCATGAACACGATTGGCAAGACGCTGAACCTGGACGCCTGCCTTCAATTCTTTCTAAGTTGCATCTACAGCTGATACAGGCCGCCATCGCGATAATGATAACGATCCTTCAATTCTTTCTTAGTTGCATCGTGAGCTTTGGCTTCATAGCGTTCATAATCTACATGGTCAGCCTTCAATTCTTTCTAAGTTGCATCCAGCTAGTGCAGACATAGTGTTTAGCAGTGTCTCCAGTGTACCTTCAATTCTTTCTGAGTTGCATCCTTGCACAGCCCGGTCTTGCACACCGTGATCATGTAGCTCGCGTACCTTCAATTCTTTCTGAGTTGCATCCGAATTTTTCTACTCATGAGGATTTATATGTTTAACGTTTAAATTTTATCAAGAAGCCTGCAAAACTGCCTTAGCACTAATTTTTACTCGTTGGAAGCTTCTGAAACTTCCCAGTAGGGAAGCTTCCCGAAACACCCCGTTTTGGGTCGGGATTTTTTCCCGTAATCTCTTTTTAAAAATAATCCTCTCGTTGAGAAACTTCATAAACAACTTTTAGTCTTCCTAATAGGAAAACATCGACAAAAAATTGGTATGCATCCGCTATAAAAGCTGGTCATAGTGAAGATTTTCCCCTTTTTCCATGTTTTATGTATTCGGTAACTTTCTCTTGGATTTGGCCGCTCGAGCCCGCACATGTGGGCGCATGACCAGCGGCACTCGTCTCGGGCCCCTGGGCAACGTGCACCCCCAGGGGCCAAGTGTACACGCCGAGCACGAGGGATGACCCCCAGCTAGAGTATGCTCGGCGTGGGTAGGGGGGACGCGTATGGCTAGGGGTGGGGCCCGCAGAGGGCCGAGTAGCCTGCAGACTGCGTGCCCGTCCGCCACAAAAACGAGTCTTTTTTTCTGGCCCCTTTCCACTTTTTTCTTTCCCCTTTTCCCCGCTTCGCCCCCACCCTAGACGTGTGGCGCCCCCACGATAGGGGGCGGCTTCGACGCCCTTGCCGTGTATGGGGGACCCTGCACGGCTTGGGCGATGAGGGTCGCGCCATGCCACGGGAGACCCTGGCAGGCGCGGCTAGGGGAAGGGGGAAAGGGGCCAGCCAACGACAACCACTGATGACCATGAACCACACAACCATACATCGCTTAACAAAGAATCCATGACATACATGAACCCACGAAACTCATACTTCCTTTTATCCACCATTATTCGCTATCTCTCCTGGCATGCAAAGAAGTGCCCGTCCCGCCGGCCCCTGGGGCCTGTGGCTGTGCCCGTGCCTCTGCGCGTCCTGAAGGGGCGCCCCCGGAGCCAGGGATCCGGGGTGAGCAGGCATGGGTATGGCTATAGGCCCCTCGGGCTGGCGGACGGGCCCCACCGACCTACTAGCAGAACTATACACCAGAGCCCAGCTAGCAAACAGGGAACTACACAGCCTAGTACACGGACAGAAAAAGTATTTCTACGAGGCATCAGAAGCCCTCATACACGGGCTAGATCTCCCAGCAGACAAGGCTGACATGCTACGAGACTTCACAGAAACACTAGCTAGCCTGCTAGACATGGCATACCCGCAGGCAGAGACAAAGCTACAGAAACTATTGAAAGCACTAGAAAGCAACAGCGTAAAGGTAGAGCTGGGCCCACGCGCCAAAAAGACGCTACACGTCACGCCAGAAGGGGAAAAATGGTATGTCGGTGCACAGCTACGCAGAAAAACATGGCTATTCAAACTGCCAATATACAGGGTAAGCGCCGAAGCAGAGTTCCCAGACATACTCAACGTATCCGACCAAGACCTCTACTATCTACAGGCAGGATGGCGGGCAAGCGACGAAATTGTCACTCAAGGTCAACCAGGAATGACCACGACACAGCCATGGCAAGTATTCGCATGGGCAACCGTGCGCTACGGCTATCTACGGATATATCTCAAGACATTAAACCTAAACATGACTGAGCCAACCCTCACTTGGACCATAATAAGCTATAGCTGGGACCAGCAGTGGCCCACCCGTGAAGGCAAAAAACAGGCACAGCAAGTAGCTAGCCAACACCCGCTCGGCATGCTGGCATGGTACCTCGGCGACGGCAGGAGACACAAATACGACCTAAGGTACAAAATTGGAAACGAAGAAAAATACGAGCCAAAAGACCTGGCACAGCAAATCCTGCAAGCCGCGTACCAGACAGGCTACGGAAAACTGCTAGACCTCCTAGAAAGCGAAAAATGGACAGCAATAAAACGCCTACAGCCAAAACAGCAACCAGTCTACGCAACCCTACAAGGCCACATCTTCTGGCTAAACTACTACGACAACAAACAAATCCTACAAGCACGAGCCCTATTCAAAGACCCAGCCCAGGCACACACACTGGCAAAAGCCCTAGCAGACAACGGCATACAGGCACGGATAAACACATGGAAAACCGGCTACCACATACTACAAATCACGGGACAAAACATACTAAAACTAGCAGAAAACAGCCCAGAATGGCGAAGAGCCCTAAAACAGCTAGCAGAAAAACACGGCCTACAGCCAAAAACACCAATGCTACGCAGGCTACTCGAGCTCGCGGAAAACCCACCCCCAGCCAAAAACGAAAAATAGAAGGGGGCGACCCCTTTCCCTTTTGAACCACCGACCTCGGGGTTATGAGCCCCGCGGGATACCTGGCTTCCCCACCCCGCTATAGATTTTGATATATCGATTTTTTGACTGGTAGCGGGGGGTGGAGTCTCCGGGAAGGGGGTCGCCCCTGTTACTATTATTATATTGGGTTTTTAAAAGTTTTTTGTTATTGGAGTGGTGAGAGTACTGGTGTGGGTCCGAATGGTCCTAGGTCTATGTCTTGTCCTTCGTCTGCTGGGGCTAGGATGAGTCTTAGTCCTAGTGGTTTGTTTTTGGTTGTTTGTGTGTGGTGTAGGTCTGTGAGTATGTTGTGTATTATGTTGTCTTGTGTTGTGTCTGGTATTGGGGCCATGTCTAGTCCTGTGACGCAGTATGTTGTGTATGCGGTTAGGTGGCTGAGTTTTAGTTGTTGTAGTCTTGCTAGTTCTTTGAGTCTGTTGTCTTCTGCTAGTGGTAGCATTATTTCGTTGTAGCCTATTGTGGGTAGGTGTTTTGCTAGTTGTGTTAGTTGGTTGTTTATTTGTTTGATTGCTGTTATGGTGCCTGGTGCTGCTAGGGTTTGTCCTGAGTGTTTTTCGATTATTGTGGCTACGCTTTGGTCTTGCCATGGGCTTAGGGAGATGTCTATTCCTAGGAAGTTGTCGAGTGTTTGTTTTGCTGTTTGTGCTAGGGCTGTGAGTGTTTTTTGGAGTTGTTGTGGTGTTTGTGTGGTGTAGAGGGATGGGTATAGTAGGCTTATTGATGTTCCTGGTGTGAGTGTTGCTGTTGCTGGGAAGTATGGTGTCTGGACGAATTGTCCGTAGGTTACTGCGTATCTGGCGGCTGTGAGTGGGGATTGTTCTGAGAGTGTGCGGATTGTTTGGGCTAGTAGTTGTGTGTTTTGTGGTGTGTATAGTGTTGTTGTGTATAGTCTTGGGAGTGTGGCCATTGTGTCTGCTAGTTGTTTGGGGTCTAGTGGCTCGAGTTGTGGGACTGCTGTGTAGTTTATTTGGTATTTTTCTGCTAGTTCGTGTATTGTTTGTGCTGTTTTGTCGAATTTGTCTGGTGTTGTTGGCTTTGTTGTTAGGCGCGTGGTCCATATTTCTAGCTGTGTGTTTTGGGCTAGTTGTTCTGCTTGTTCGGCGAAGCGGGCGAGGAGGGTTTCTATTGTTTGTGCTGGCTGGTCTTGGTCGATGTGTATTGTTAGGGCTCTTATTTTGTGGCTAGTCATTGTTTTCGCCTGTGGTGTGTGTTTCTTGGAGGTGCTGTATGAGTGTGTCGAGGTCTTTGAATATCTTGGTTGTGTAGTATTGGAAGAATGGGCTTGCGGACTGGTGTGGGAAGAATGCGTATACGTGTTTGTTGTGGGTGTAGCCGTATTTTATTTCGCTTAGTACTCCTGGGGAGAGGACGGTTGTTGGGTAGTATACTAC
>Ga0334722_10005709_pt1 | contig 12481 bp, 9 predicted proteins | sample C3_bottom_MG_FD_207210 | JGI IMG/M metagenome (GOLD analysis project Ga0334722, IMG submission 207210) | Sediment microbial communities from Yellowstone Lake, YNP, Wyoming, USA - C3_bottom | ecosystem: Environmental > Aquatic > Freshwater > Lake > Sediment | place: USA: Wyoming | collected...
GCGTAAAAATATCGGTTTCAGAGGGTGGCCGTCAGGAGAACCTTGAAGGAGACTTGGTTCGGTGGCTGAAGGAGAAAAGAGTTTTTGTAGAAACTGGCGGCCATACCTCTGAGCTTTTAACTTCGGCGGATTGTATTCTCGTTAGTCCGGGCGTGCCGCTCGGGATCGCACCGCTTGCGGCGGCACGGCAAAAAGGCATTCCGGTGCTGGGCGAGTTGGCCCTGGCCAAGGATTTCCTTAAAGCCCCGGTGGTGGCGGTGACCGGCACCAACGGCAAAAGCACGGTGACGACCCTGATCGGCGACCTGCTCACCGGCAGCGGCAAGAAGGCCTTTGTGGGCGGGAATATCGGGATTCCCCTGGCCGAGTATCTGGCTGGGCCACAGGACTGTGAGGCGGTGGTCCTTGAGGTGAGCAGTTTCCAGTTGGACAGCGGTGGGGAGTTTCGGCCCCGGGTGGGGGTGCTGCTCAACATCACCCCGGACCACTTGGATCGTTACGCATCCTATGGGGCGTATGTCGATTCTAAGATGTCGCTCTTTAAAAACCAGCAGCCCGGCGATGTGGCGGTGGTCAACGGAGACGATTCCGCCATTGCCGAATGGTTGGGCAAAGCGGCGGACAGAAAAAGCCCATGGCCGCTGCAAGGTGAAATCCGGCAATACAGTTCCCGCGCTCGGACCGGGATGACGGCCTGCCTCAAGGGAACAAAGGTCCAAATTATTACGGCGGACGAGCCTGGCAAGGCGAGCGAGGAGTATGAACTGGCTGGAACCCCCTTGGCGTACGCGCCGAACAGCGAAAATGCCATGGCGGCGATTTTGGCGGTCCGGGCCATGGGGTGCAGCCCGGAAGCCATCCAGAAAAGCCTGGCCGGATTTGTCCCGCTGCCGCACAGGCTGGCCCTGGTGGCCGAGGTTGACGGGGTCTCCTATTATGACGACTCCAAGGCCACCAATGTGGGCGCTGTTTATTCCGCCTTGGGCGGCATGAAGCAGCCGGTGGTGCTCATCGCCGGAGGCCGGGACAAAGGCGGCGGCTACGAGATGCTCCGCCCACTGGTGCAAGAAAAGGTTCGGGCCATGGTCCTGATCGGCGAGGCAAGGGAGGCAATGGCGGAGGCTTTTGCCAAGACCACCCGGATAGCCTTTGCCGAAGAAATGGACGAGGCGGTTCGGCTGGCCAGGACACTGGCGGAGAAGGGAGACGCGGTTCTTTTGTCTCCGGCCTGCGCAAGCTTTGACATGTTCAGAAGTTACAGCCACCGGGGCGAGGTGTTCAGCCAGGCGGTGAGCAGGTTGGGGCGGCAGGAAGCGCTATAGCCGCCACGGTCGAAAAATGTCCGACGGTCTGATGCCTGAGGGGGCACGGCTTGGGGGCGGCAAAAAGGCGAGGACGTGGTTATGCAGACAGTGTGTTGCGTGTGCCAGAAAACCAAGAGTCAGGTCGGCTGGATAAAAAAACCGGCTCGCAAGGAGAGCCTGGTTTCCCACGGATACTGCCCGGAGTGTTTTTGCCGGGAGATGGAACGTGCTCAAGGCTGGTTGCAGGAGAGAACTGCCGCGAACCGCGGCCTGGCCCTCGGACGTTAAGGATTGGCAAAGGAATGTCCATGCGGATGATCGTGACCGGCGGAGGAACAGGAGGGCATCTTTTCCCTGGCATTGCCGTGGCCGAAGAGATGTTGCGGCGGTTTCCCCAAGACAGGATTCTCTTTGTCAGCACGGGCCGCGCCATTGACAATCAGACCCTGGCCGCGCGTTCCTTTGAGAAGAAAGCCATCGACTGTCTGCCCCTGAAAGGAAAGTCTGCCTGGGGGACGCTCAAAGGCTTGGCCCAGCTCCCCATCAGCCTATGGCAGGCGCTGCGGATTGTTCGCGCCTTTAAGCCGCGGTTGGTTCTTGGGGTAGGCGGGTATGTAACCGGGCCGGTGGTGCTGGCGGCAAGGCTCATGGGGGTGAAGACCTGCATTCATGAGCAGAATTCAGTTCCGGGGATGGCCAACAGGATGCTTGGAAAAATTGTTGACCAGATATATATTTCCATCCCCGGGTCCGAGGCTTTTTTCCCTGGGGGCAAGGTCACGCTAACCGGGAATCCGGTGCGGGCTGAGCTTCTTCAGGAAGCCGGTCGGCAAAAGAATCAGACCGCAGTCAAGACGGTGCTGGTCCTGGGTGGCAGTCAGGGCGCCCATCGGGTCAATGGTTTGATGGTGGATGCCTGTTCTGTCAACCTGTCCGCCAACCAGATCCAGATCAGGCACCAGACTGGGAGCAGCGATGAAGCATGGGTGCGCAAGGCTTACGCCGCCGCAGGGATAACGGCTCAGGTTTCTCCCTTTATTAACGATATGGCGGAGGCCTACCGGGCGGCGGATCTTGTTGTCTCGCGGGCTGGGGCGACCACCCTGGCGGAACTGGCAGTATTGGGCAAACCGGCCATTTTGATTCCCTACCCGTATGCCGCGGATGACCATCAGACGACCAACGCGGCTTTTCTGGCAAGTGGTGGGGCAGCGCTGATGTTTCAGGAACGTGATCTTGATGGGGCAAAGCTTCGGGGGGAGATCATGGGGCTGTTAAGCGATGCCACCCGGTTGCAGTCCATGGCGACGAAGATGAAGGAATATGGCCGACCGAAGGCGACCGCCGCCATTGTGGAAAAAAGTATCCAGTTGTTGGCCGCCTGAGCGGACAAGTGCCGAGGACAAAAGGGCATGTATAAGAAAACACAACATATCCATTTCGTGGGCATTGGCGGCATCGGCATGAGCGGCATCGCCGAGCTGCTTTTGAACCTCGGCTATACCGTGAGCGGCTCCGATCTGCGGGAAACCGACATAACCAGGCGTCTGGCAGGCCTCGGCGGCAAGGTATATAGCGGGCATCAGGGGCAATGGATCGCAGGGGCGGACGTGGTGGTTACTTCCTCGGCGGTGCGGGAGAATAACCCGGAAGTTCAGGCGGCCCTTGCCGCCCATATTCCGGTTATCCCCAGGGCGGAGATGCTCGCCGAACTCATGCGCCTGAAAAAGTACGGGATCGCCGTGGCCGGCAGCCATGGGAAGACCACCACCACCTCCATGGTCGGCTGGTTGATGGCCGAGGCAGGCCTTGACCCAACAGTGGTGATCGGCGGCAAGGTGAACAGCCTGGGCACCAACGCCAAGCTGGGCGAGGGTGAGTTTTTGGTTGCCGAGGCGGACGAGTCCGACGGCTCCTTCTTGAAACTGTCGCCGGTGCTTGAGGTGGTGACCAACATCGACCTGGAGCATCTGGACCATTATCAGGATATCGAGGAGATCAAGGCTGCGTTCCTGGAATTCATCGAGAAACTTCCCTTCTATGGGGCGGCGGTGGTCTGTCTGGATGACGCTAATGTCGCTTCGGTCCTGGCCCAGATCAGAAAAAGGGTCATCACCTATGGCCTGACCAGCCAGGCCGATGTTCATGCCCGGGCAGTGGCGGCCCAGGGCCTGACCTCGACTTTTGAGGTTTGCCGGAATAACGAGGTGCTGGGGGAAATAACCCTCAACGTCCCTGGCCAGCACAATGTTTATAACGCCCTGGCCGCCATTACCGTGGCCCTTGAGCTGGAGATTCCCTTTGCCGTCATCAGCGGGGCGCTGAAGACATTCAGCGGCGTCCAACGGCGCTTGCAGATCAAGGGAGAGGTCGAGGGGGTCATGGTCGTTGATGATTATGGCCACCATCCCACCGAGATCAGGGCAACCCTTGCGGCCATGCGCTCGGCCTGGCCAAAAAGGCGGCTTATCGTGATGTTCCAGCCTCACCGCTACACGCGGACGGCCGGATTGTTCAAGGAATTCAGCACCGCCTTCCACGAGGCGGATATTTTGTTGCTGACAGAGATCTACGCGGCGAGTGAAACTCCAATCGAAGGCGTAACCGGGTCCGCGCTTTTGCAGGAGATCAAACTGCATGGCCAGAAAAACGCCCATTTTGTCGCGGATATTGAATCCCTGGCGCGCACGGTAAGGGCTATGGTGCAGCCGGACGATATTGTCCTGACGCTGGGTGCAGGCAATATCCACCAGGCCGGCGAGGAACTTTTGCGGAAACTGGAACAGGGGCATGCTGCCTGCTAGGGCCTGTAGCCTGCAAGACAGCCCTGGCAGGGCTGCGGTTTTGAACTTCCTGGGGCCCAAGCCGATGGAAAAAAGGTTAGGCAACTGGCCGGAGCAACTGCGCGATCTTTGGCCAGGGGAAATTGAATGGGACAGCCCGCTGGCCCGTTGGTGCACCTTGCAGGTCGGTGGTCCGGCCAGGGCCATCGCCACCCCGGCAAGCCGGGCAGAGTTACAGCGCCTTCTCGCCGTGCTGGCGAGACTGGGGGTTTGTTGGCGGGTTATTGGCCGGGGCAGCAACCTGCTGGCCTCCGACAAGGGTTATGATGGCGTTATTGTCATGCTGGGCCGGGAGTTCGCCGCCATCGCACCACGGCCTGGGGAAAAGGCCAGCGAGACTCTGGTGCAGGTTGAGGCCGGATGCAGTCTGATGAAGCTGGTCAACTGGGGCGCCGTCCAAGGCTTACAGGGGCTGGAATTTGCCGCAGGCATTCCGGGGTCGGTGGGCGGGGCCGTGGTTATGAATGCCGGGGCCTGGGGCAAGGAGATGAGCGAGGTTCTTTCTGCGGTGACATTCTTGCGCTGGTCCGGCGAGTTTGTGGAGAGAAAAAAGAGTGACCTGGCTTTTTCGTACCGGCATCTGAACACAGAGGGTATGGTTGTGGCGACGGCGGAGTTTTTGCTGCAGGCAGGGGATCGGCAGACCATCGAAAACCGAGGCCGCCAGTTGATGCGTGCTCGGAAGGAAAAGCAGCCCCAGGGTCTGGCCAACGCCGGGTCGTTTTTTAAGAATCCACCTGGCTTGCCCGCCGCCGGAAAGCTCATTCAGGACGCGGGATTAAAGGGGCTCCGAGTCGGCGGCGCCCAGGTTTCCGAGGTGCATGCCAATTTTTTGGTGAATACCGGTTCGGCCGCGGCCCAGGATTTTTTTGACCTGATGCGGCTTGTGCAGGCAAAGGTTTTCGAACGCTTCGGTGTCCGGCTGGAGCCGGAAGTGCACATTCTGTAAGCGGTAAGGCAAAATAAAGAGGCGAAGACGGTTTTGCGAAAGGGAAAGCCCATACAGCAGCGTTACGGGAGCGGCAAGAAAAGCCGAACCCTGGACTTGCGGAAAAAACTTGCCATTCTCGGGGTCGGTTTTCTCTTACTGGTGGGAGGCTTTGCCGTGGTTGGCTTTATCGTTTATAAAGCCATGAGCCGTTCGGATTTCTTCCAGATAACCGCCACCAACATCCAGGGCTGCCGTCGGACCACCAAAAACTTCGTTCTTGAAATGAGCGGGGTGGATGTGCACAGCAATCTCCTGGCTCTGGATATCAAAAAGGTGAAGGCCGGGATCGAGGCCAATGAATGGATAGAATCGGCGGAGGTTGCCAGGGACTGGCCAAACCGGTTGACCATTGTTATCAAGGAACGTCTGCCGGTGGCCATTGTCAGTCTTGATAACGGCCTGTTCTATCTTGACCAGAACGGAGTTGCCTTTGCCCAGGTGTTGCCGCCCGAAGATATGGATTATCCCATCATCACCGGGCTGAAAAGGGATGACTGGCCGCGGGTCCTCAAGGATTCTCAACTTGGCGAGGCCCTGCAGTTCATTAAATACGCGGGGCAAGGGAGCTCCATCCTGCCGAAGCAGAATATCTCGGAACTCCATGTGGATGGGGAGGAAAATATCACCCTCTATCTGGTGGACCGGCCTTTTCCCATCCATTTGGGCGCAGGCAATGTCGGGACCAAGTATTACTGGCTGACCAAGGTGCTGTACAAGCTGTACAAGAGCAAGGAATTTGAAAAAGTCGCCTATGTCAGAATGGATTATGGACGGAACCAAGCGCTGGTCGGTTTTGACGAGGCGGTGTAACCATTTTTCCCGACTGGCCTTGGTTTGTAGCAAAGAAGCAAATGGCTGGGTTGTGATAACCGTCGGTGGCGTGTCTTTCGGCAAGATCGAGCAAAGGTGAACAAATGGCACATGAAGAACGTGGCGACCTGATTGTCGGGCTGGATATCGGCACCACCAAGATCTGCGTGGTGGTGGGCGAGGTCCATGATAACCGGGTTGACATCATCGGCATCGGCAGGCATCCTTCGGTGGGTCTGCGGCGGGGGGTGGTGGTTAATATCGAGAGCACCGTCCACTCGATCAGGCAGGCGGTGGAAGAAGCGGAACGCATGGCCGGCTGCGAGATCGGTTCGGTGTATGTAGGCATTGCCGGGAGCCACATCAAGAGCTTTAACAGCCATGGCTTGATCGCCATCAAGCATAACGAGATCAAGCAGGACGACATCGACCGGGTGGTGGATGCGGCCCGGGCCGTACCCATCCCGCCGGACCAGGAAGTGATCCATGTGTTGCCGCAGGAATTCATGGTGGATGGCCAGGCAGATATTCAAGACCCCCTCGGCATGACCGGTGTCCGCCTTGAAGCCGACGTGCATATCGTGACCGGCTCGGCAACTGCGGTGCATAACATTGTCAAATGCTGCAACCGCGCCGAGCTCCAGGTAACGGATGTGGTGCTCGAACCCCTGGCCTCGGCGGGCGCGGTTTTGACCAGGGAAGAAATGGAACTGGGGGTCGGCCTGCTGGACATAGGCGGCGGCACCGCCGATCTGGCGATTTTTGCCGACGGGACCATCAAACACACCTTCGTTCTGGGTCTGGGCGGCCAAAACCTGACCAACGATCTGTCCATAGGCCTGCGCACCCCACAGAAGGAGGCGGAAAGGCTCAAGGAGGAATATGGCTGCGCTTTGGCCTCGCTCATCGACAAGGATCAGGTCATCGAAGTTCCCAGCGTGGGGGGAAGAAAAAACCGGAAGCTTTCCCGTCGGGTCATGGGCGAGATCCTCGAGCCCCGGGTGGAGGAGATGCTCACCCTCATCAATCAGGAACTGCTGGATTCCAGATATAAGGAAATGATCAACGCCGGCATGGTGCTGACCGGTGGTTCCTGCCTTCTCGATAACATGGAAGAGCTGGCGGAACAGATTTTTGATCTGCCGGTCCGCATCGGGAGGCCGGAGAATATCGGCGGGGTGGTGGATGTGGTGGGTACGCCGCAGTGGGCAACCGGGGTTGGTCTGGTTATTTACGGGATGAAAAACGGGCCTGGGGAAAGGTTCAAACGGCCCAAGGGGGGAGTGGTAGGGAGAGTCACCGGTCGGATGAAAGACTGGTTTAAAGGGATAGTGTAAACACGGTAACTATCCAGTTTAGGGCCGAAAATTAGCGTAAACCAAAAAACGTAACTGTCCAGCAGTGCCGCAGATGCGCGGAAGAGGTCTGCGAAGTGTGCTATGGCGCATGAGCAGGCTGATGACAAAGCAGATGTGGTGCTGCTGGACAGTTACAAAACACGATCATCAAGCGCCAGGCGTTGTTGGGGAGCAGGTCAATGACCTTGAACAGGGAGAGCAGGATATGACTTTTAAATTCGCGGAAACAGAGTCACGGGCAAAGATCAGGGTTTTTGGCGTTGGCGGCGGCGGAGGGAATGCGGTCAACACTATGGTGGACAGCAACATCCTTGGGGTGGAGTTCATTGCCGGCAATACCGATGTTCAGGACTTGGAGAAATCCAAGGCTGATGTCCGGTTGCAGCTTGGCAAGAACGTCGCCAAGGGGCTTGGGGCCGGGGCCAACCCTGAAAAGGGCAGGGAGGCGGCGGAGGAATCCATTGATGAAATCAGGAAGCAGTTGAAGGATTGTGACATGGTTTTTGTCACCTGCGGGTTGGGGGGCGGAACCGGGACCGGGGCCGCGCCGGTTGTGGCCCGGATTGCCAAGGAGCTGGGGGCGCTGACCGTGGGCGTGGTGACCAAGCCCTTTGCCTTCGAGGGCAGGGCTCGGATGAAAAATGCCGAGCTTGGCTGGAAGAATTTGAAGGAGCATGTGGACACCATCATCACCATTCCCAATGACCGGCTCATCTCCTTGAGCCAGAAGGGGACCCGCTTCATCGACGGGATGAAGATGGCCGACGATGTTCTGGTCCAGGCGGTAAAGGGCATCACCGACCTGATCAACCTGCCCGGTTACATCAACCCCGACTTTGCCGACGTGCGGGCGATCATGAACGAGATGGGCCAGGCCCTAATGGGCTCTGGCTACGGGGTGGGCGAAAACCGGGCCGTGGAAGCGGTGAACATGGCGATCAACAGCCCGCTTTTGCAGGATATCAGCATCGACGGCGCCAGGGGGGTATTGGTCAATATCTCCGCCAGCCGGGAGACCTTGACCATGCCGGAAGTGACCGAGGCAACCACCAAGATCTATCAGGAGGTGCATGAGGACGCCAATATTATCCTCGGGGTTATCTTTGACGAGAATCTGGGCGACGAGCTGCAGGTAACGGTTATCGCCACCGGCATCCGCGACACCGTCGAAGAGATCGAGGAATTGCCGGACAAGGTCCAGCTCATGACGAAGAAACGGGAGCCTGCCGCGCAGCCGCTGCCGTTTAGAAAAGGCGAGCAGGGCATGGCCGCAGGCCGCGCTGTGGCCAATGGCATACACAGGTCCTATGCCAACAATATCTTGAACGAGCAGGATTATGACCGGCCGACCTTTTTGCGCAGGAATGAAAGCTGACATGTAACTGGCCAGCCGCACCGCATCTGCGGCAGCAGCGAAGCGGCGCTGCTGAACAGTTACAGTTGGAAGCTCCGCGCTTTCGCCGTGGATAAACAACAACTTGTTACGACGCCATCATTTTGGAATGCCAATAAAAAGCGGGTGCGCAGTGGCTGCCCGCTTCCAACCACTGCCGGAGTATTCTCTTGCTCTCCGGCAGGTTCGATACGGAGCCCATGCGCCAGCGCCAAGCTGTATCCGCGGATTTTCTTGCCAGTGAAAAAGGGACACAGCGGAAGAAATGGAAGGGCCGGTTGCCGGTTGCCCTTATCTTTCCCAACAGATACGGCCTTGGCAACTCCAATCTGGGCTTTCAGATCGTCTATGCCCTGGTAAACAGCCTGCCCGGTTTTGTTTGCGAGCGTTTTTTTTATCAGGATAATCAGGCCCCGGTTTCCCTGGAATCGGGCCGTCCTCTCCGCGATTTTCCAATTCTCCTCTGTTCCCTAAGCTTTGAACAGGATTTTTTCAATCTGCTGGCCCTGTTGTTTGCAGGCGGGATTGAACCGCTGGCAGAAAAGCGCAGCGCAGGCGCCAACCGGTTTCGTCCGGGGCAACCCCTGGTCATTGGCGGCGGCGTGGCCTCCTTTATCAACCCCGAGCCCCTGGCGCCCTTTGTGGATCTTTTTGTCGTGGGGGAAGCGGAGCCGATTCTCTCGCAGCTCATGGCCCATCTTGCCGAGCGCCTGACGGGCGAAAAGCCGGAAGAACTGCTTCGCGGGATCGTCCGGCTTTTCAGCGGTTGTTATGTCCCACGCTTCTACACCATGCATTACGGGGAAGGCGGCGTCCTAACCAGTATCGAGGCTGACCCGGAGGTGCCTGTCAGGGTGCGGCGGTTGGTGCTGGACAAATCTCCGGTGGCCGGGCACTCGCAACTGCTCTCTCCCGAAGCGGAGTTCGCCGATCTTTTCCTGACCGAACTTGGCCGTGGCTGTAGCCGTGGGTGCAGGTTCTGCGCCGCCGGCTTTGTCTATCGCCCCCCCCGCCTCTGGTCGGCGGAAAGCATCATTGCCGCCCTGGCCGAGCGGCCAGAAGACATAAAGCGGGTGGGTCTCTTGGGGATGGAGATGGCCCGGAGCGAGGATCTTGCCCGGATCGCCGATTATCTGCTAGGGGAGGGCTGCGCCTTGTCTTTTTCTTCCTTGCGTGCCGATGCCATCAACGGCGAACTCTATCACCTGCTTGCGCAAAGCAGGCTGAAAAGCGCGGCCATCGCGCCGGACGGCGGTTCGGAAAGGCTGCGCCGGGTAATCAACAAAGGAATCAGCGAGCAGGATGTGTTGTCTGCGGCAGAGGCCCTGGCCCGGGCCGGAATCCATCATCTCAAGCTCTATTTCATGATCGGTCTGCCCACGGAAACCGAGGATGACCTGGCGGAACTCTTGTTTTTAACGGACAAGGTCCGCAAGACCCTGGTGGGGGTAGGGCGGGAAACTGGGCGCTTGGGCAACATAACCCTCAGCGTCAACAGCTTTGTGCCCAAGGCCTGGACGCCTTTCCAGTTTCATGGCTTTGCTCCATTGCCAGCGCTTAAAAACAGCATAAAATTTTTGCGCAAGGGAGTGGCGGGCATGGCAAATACGCGCATGGTTGTTGATCAGCCGGGGAACGCCTTCTACCAGGCGGTGTTGGCCCGCGGGGACCGCAAGGTCGGCTTGGCCCTGTACGCCATGCTGCAAGGCAAGCAAAACTGGCGGCAGACCTTGCTGGGCTGCGGCATAAACCCTGAAGACTACGCCATGCGCCAGCGTGGCCAGGAGGAGTGTTTTCCGTGGGAAATCATTGACCACGGAATAAATCGGCAATATCTTTGGGCGGAATACCGGAAAGCCTTGGAAGAAAAATCAACGATTGCCTGCGACACCTCGCAGTGCAGACGATGCGGGGTATGTCATGGTTGAAAGAAAAAAAACGCAGGAGGATGCGGCAAGTCTCGCCAGCCTGAAGCCGTTTCGGCTGGTCAAGTTCTTTTCTTACAGCGGTCTTGCGGTTTTTCTCCTCTTTAGCCTGGTTCTTTCCTGGGTGATTTCGAACCACGCCAAAAAAGTTTTGTTGGAACGCAGCGACGCCTATGCCTTTGTTGTCGCCGAGAATCTAAGCCACCAAGTATTTCAGCAATTTGTTCTGCCCACGGTGGTGCGTTATGGGAAGATCGCCCTGCGCAAACCCGAGCAGTTCGCCAGACTTGATGCCGTGGTCCGCAACGCCACGCACGGGATGCGCATCCAGGCGGTCACGATTTTCGATTCCAAGGAAAACATCATCTCCTACAGCACGGTGGCCAGCCGTATCGGCCGCACCGGGGAGGGGGGGATTGAGTACCACAAGGCTCTGGCCGGCCATAACAACTCCGTTGTCCGTTCAACCGGGTCCCTGTGGAACCTCCTTCCGGGAGCGCGGCCCATCTCCTCGCAGCTGAGCACTTTCATCCCCTTTCGTCAGTATCAGGCAAACAATCAGAAAGGCGACGTCATCATGGGGGTTATCGAGGTGGTTCAGGATCTCTCGGAGGATGTCGTGGCGATTACCAAGCTACAGGGTTCCATCATCCTCACCTCCATGCTGATCATGTCGGCCCTTTTTGTGGTCCTCGGTTTTATTGTGGCGCGGGCGGACCGGATCATTGACGCCCGCGCCGAGGAACGCCGACGCCTGGAGCAGCAGCTGCATCAAAGTCAGAGGCTGGCCACCCTCGGCGAGATGGTGGCCTCGGTTTCCCATGAAATAAAAAATCCGTTGGGCATTGTCCGCAGCACCGCGGATATCCTGGGGAAACGCCTCAAAAGCGTGGCGCCTGGCAATGAACATCTGGCTGAGATTATCGTGGAGGAAACGGGCCGACTTGATGGAATCGTGCGGGAGTTTCTGGATTTTGCCCGGCCCCAGGAGCCCCAAATGGCGCCGACCTCGGTGAATGAGATCTTCAACAAGATTCTCACCTTCATGGCGTCGGAGCTGGAGCGGCAGAAAATTGTCCTGGAAATCTCGCTTGCCCAGGATATGCCGCAGATATCCCTTGACCAGGGGTTGGTGTACAGGGCCTGTCTCAATATCCTGGTCAACGGGGTGCAAGCCATGCCAGAAGGGGGGAGGCTTGCCGTGGCAACCAGATATGACAAGGCGGCGGGCATGGCGCTGCTCATCGTGAGCGATACCGGGGTGGGGATGTCCCCGGAAAAGCAGGGGCAGATTTTCACGCCGTTTTATACCGATAAAAACCGGGGAACCGGGCTTGGCCTGGCCATCGTCAAGAATATCATTGACAGCCACCAGGGAACAATCTCCGTTGACAGTAAGGAAGGGGAGGGAACCACCTTTACGATAGCCCTCCCCGCAGGGTGATCAGCTTTTCTTGTCCGCCTGTTTTCTGGTCTCGATTTCCTTCTTGAGCAGATCGTGGTCTTTGCGCAGCGCTTCATAGGTTTCCATGGCCTGTTTTTCTGCGTCGCCTTGGCTGGCCTTGATTTTTTCCGCCCTCTCCTGGACTTTTTCCGCCTTGATCATCAGATCCTTGGTTCCGAAGATGGAAGAGGCAAGATATTTGCAGGAAAATTTCATGAGGGCGATATCGTCGGTTTTGATTTTTGCCAGGGTTTCCGCATCGACTTCGTAGGTGTCCAGAAAAGATCTGCTGAAAACAAAATCCCGGAATTTGTCAAGATCGGTGCTGGCCATGAAAAACATCTTCTGGGCCGGCTCGCTCAAGGTTGCTTGCAGGCCGAAGGACTTGCGGCGCATGACGATTTCCATCCACC
>Ga0334722_10005710_pt1 | contig 12480 bp, 10 predicted proteins | sample C3_bottom_MG_FD_207210 | JGI IMG/M metagenome (GOLD analysis project Ga0334722, IMG submission 207210) | Sediment microbial communities from Yellowstone Lake, YNP, Wyoming, USA - C3_bottom | ecosystem: Environmental > Aquatic > Freshwater > Lake > Sediment | place: USA: Wyoming | collected...
AATTTCCGAATGCCGCCGGGATTGAAGGAATCAGGAACATGAAAATCATTATGGCGCCATGGAGTGTGAATACCTGATTGTACTGTTGGGCAGTGAAAAGTTGTTTTCCCGGACCAATTAGTTCAAATCGAATCAACAAAGCGAAAATGCCACCGGCCAAAAAAGCAGTCATCACCGAGATCAAATAAAGGACGCCAATGCGTTTGTGGTCTAAAGTCAACAACCAGGACTTAAGACCTTTCCCTTCATTTAAGTAATTCTTTTCTGGTATGGTGTATTCCATAATCTGTTGGTAAACGAACTATTTCTCCAATGACTTTATATATGCTATCAATCCATCTATATCAACGTTTTTCAGAATTCCCTGGAATGTCGGCATCACCGGATCATAACCGGCTACTACTTTCGCAGTCGGAGTAAGCATTGATTCCCTTAAATAATTTTCATCTGCTACAATAGTTTCTCCGGTTGACAGGACTTCGTGTCTCCCAAAGAGTCCTTTGAAGGTCGGGCCTACTACTTTGGAACCATCGACGGAATGGCAGGTGATACAGGCATTTTTTACATACATCCGGGCGCCGTAATCTTTCAGGGTTTCTCCTTCGCCCGGACCACTACCGGCTTCGAGCCACTTCTTAAAATCCTCTTCCGGCAATACTTTGACCTTCCCCCACATCTCGGAGTGTCCTTTTCCACAAAACTCCGCGCAGTATATTTGATACTCACCCACGTGGACAGCTTCGAACCAGGTCAAGGTGTAGCGGTTGGGCAGCACGTCCATCTTGACTCGAAAATTCGGCACGTAAAAACTATGAATCACGTCCTGCGATGACATCAAGAGCTTAATAGGTTTATTAACCGGTACCACCAATTCGCCGATGGTGGTCGGGCCGTCGGCATAGCTGAAACTCCAGAACCATCTTTGTGCCGTCACTTTCACTTCCGTGGCGTTGGCCGGAATAATGTGATAGCGTAAAAAGCCTTTAAAACCCCAGACAAAAATGCACATGAGTAAAATAGTCGGTATGACTGTCCAGGTAATTTCCAATCCCAGATTCTCGGTAAAGGGCGTGGTTCTGGCAATATCGCCATGGCGACGATAACGGATGACAAAATAGATTGAAGCAACTGCGACAATGGCAAAGAAGACCACCGATGTCCATAAGATGAAATCAAACAAAGAGTCGACACCGCCGGCTATAGTAGAGCTTTGTGGTGGTAACCAAATTGAAGAGGTCGTATCCATCTAACTTTATATTTCTCTATGACTCGGTTTTCGCAACTTGTTGGGTATCGGCGTCCGGAGATTTATCTTCGGGCCTCAATTGATCTTTGATCCACAACGTCCCCAGGAAAATGCTCAAGGCAACTACCGTAGCCAAACCACCCAGTTTCATCACATTTTGGGCAAACAACACGTAACCTTTCGCATCCGGATCGTAGTGAAAACAATAAAGAATTATTCTATCGACCGTGCTGCCGATTTTTCCCTCCGATGCTTCCAGAAGACCCAATTTCAAGTTACTGCCAGAATAATGAATGCCGTACAAATAGCGTGTGATGACTCCATTCGGGCTGATTATGTAGGCCGCGGCGGGATGCGCGTATTCACCCCTATCGGGGACAAAGTAGTATTTAAATCCAATAGCTTGTGCCAATGCTTCAGATTGGCTTTTCTCTCCTACCAAAAAATGCCAGCCGTTTTCGGCACTGGGAATGCCAAGGGATTTGATGTAATTGGCTTTCTTGAGTTGTGCCAGATCTTTGGTTTCTTTTGGATTAATGCTGACACTGACAACTTCAAATTTTTCTCCCGGAGTCCAACCCACCTCTTTGATGCCGTCACTTACGCCATTGAACACAAGATTGCACAGCATGGGGCATTGAAAGTAGCCCAATGTCAAAAGTATCGGCTTGCCGTGGCCTAAGTAGTCTCCCAATTTGACCGAATCGCCATGGTCATCGATAAAGGACAGGTTCAAAGGAAGGGTATCGCCAAGGTGCTCAACAATATCAATGTTTATCAGTTCGGGCACGCTGTCTCGAACAATTTGAGCTTGGGAAATTTCATGGAAGAATGTCGCAGTCAACAAGAGAACTGTTACTGCTACGGAACTATTTATTTGTATGATTCTTAGCATTTTATTTCTTCTTGATGTCCGAACCTTTTTCAGCGGCAATCAGTGCCATGGCGCTGTCAATAGGAATGCGATAGGCAAGGCCCGTTGAGTCAGCTTTACCGTAGGAAACAAGCAGGCTATCTTCTCTGGCTCTAAGTTGCAGAAGTTTCTGATTTTGCGGCTGCAGCACCATTTCTTTGTACATGTCTTCCTTAGTCTTTATAAACCAGTCATTGAGCCAGGTTAGGGAAATCAGCAGAAATAGAATAAATATCAAAGCGAACAGAGCGACTTTTTTGACGTTGATGTCTTTTTTCTCGTAACCCGAAGGATGTTCAACTGGGTGTGTCAAAGCTCTAATGTTCCTATTTTAATTAACATGGGTGATGGATAATTTTAGGCTGGGGTCTTTGACCGGCACAAGAGCGCCCTCGGTGTATTTTCTCCAGAAGAGCCAGACGAAAATGCCGCCCACGCCGACAAAAGTACTCAAATCCAGCCAGGTAAACCGGGCGTTATGCTCGTGCTGATAGGGCATGACCAGCCAGTAAAGGTCTAAATAGCGCATAGACAGCATGAATACTGCCATGAACGTAAGCCAGCGGAGGCTTCGTTTGGCCGCCCGAGGAATTAACGCCAAAAAGGGAAATCCAAAATGCCCAATGGGCAATAGCACGCTCACAATTTTCCAAGACCCATGCCAGCGCTGCAAAAACCAAAATGTTTCTTCAGGAATATTGGCGTACCAGATCAGCAGGTACTGGCTGAACCCCATGTAGGACCACATAATGATAAAGGCCAGCATCATTTTGGCCAAATTGTGCCGATGCTCGACGGTAACTTCGTTTGTGAGAATCCCTCGATTGGTTTGATAAGCGATTATTAAAATGGTAAATGCCAGCATTGAAACAAACACGCCGCAAAAAATATAAACGCCGAAGATAGTCGAGTACCATAGGGGCTCAAGCGACATCAGCCAGTCGAAGGAGGCAAATGTCAGAGTAAAGGCGAACAATATCAATCCGGGAGCGCTGATTCTCCGCATTTTCGAGTACAGCGAATCATCGTGCTGGACATCCTGCTTTCGAGAGACTTTGAGAAGAGAAAAGGCCAGCACCGACCAGATTGCGAAGTACGCAATCACTCTGATGACAAAAAACGGCACGTTCAAATAGGGAGCTTTTTTCTGAAGAATTTCGTTAGCCGCCACAATGTCTTCGTGCGACCAGCGATATAATTCGTGAATGCCTAACAGCACCGGCAAAAAGAGAATGAGCATAAAGGGCAGAGTGGACATCAGGCTTTCGCTCATCTTCCGCAATACCGTGCTCCAGTTGGCGCGTGTCAGATGGTGCAGCAAGGTGAAGAACAGTGCTCCCAGCGCGATTGAAATCCAAAAGAAAAACGCTACCAAATAGGAATGATAAAACTGCCCGCTGTTTCGAGTAAAGCCAATCGCCGATGCCGTCAGCCCCGCAATTCCCAGCCACAAGGCCAGTGCACCGAGTTTGCCCTTATCTGTCAGTTTGTAAGTTTGTGCGTCGAGTTTCATGGTAATTTATTTAATGGTATTCCTAACGTCAGGCGGTACATCCTTAGCAGAAGCATTCTGGCTGCGTTGGAGGGCGCGCACATAGTTGACAATCGCCCAGCGATCGGAAACCGGGACTTGATTTTTGTACGACGGCATATTGCGAATGCCGTTAGTGATAACATCAAAGATGTGACCGTCTTCAATATCGCGGAGTCGCTGTTGATGATAAGTCGGCGGAGGGAACATGCCGCGCTTGACCACCATGCCCTGTCCATCGCCTAATCTGCCGTGGCAAGGTGAGCAGTAAATATTAAATCTATCCTGCCCGCGTTTAAGAACTTCCATCGTCGGCAGCACCGGCGTCGTTTTGATTAGCTTGCCGGCGGCATCTTTGCCTGTGTAGTAGGCGATGTCTTGATGATATTGCCCTCTGGCGACCGTTCCGGCAACGGGAACTCTCATGGCGCTCCCGTTGGCGAAAAACGGACTGTATGCCTGGGTTTGGTATTTAGGCTGGTCATCCATGTTCGGATTAACGTGTATGGGCGGCTCTTTAGACGGCTGCCCCTGATAGCAGCCCATAACACCCAGCACTAACGTCAACAGTGCCAGCCGGACCAGACAATTAAAGGCTGCCTTAATTTTATATTCGCGCCGGGTCATTTATCTTTCAATATCTCCATGTGTTTGCCGCCGATTGATTTTAAAAACTCCACTGTACTGGTTTCATCATACTTTTTGTCGCCGGCTTCGACGCTGATAAAGAACGCGTCATCGCTGAACTTGCCAAATCGATCGGAGTTAAAAATCGGATGAACCAATCGCGGCAATTGATTGATGACAATCATGCTGATGGTAGCGGTGATAGCCGATACCAGCACCGTCAGGGCGAACGTGATAGGCACAAAAGCGGGATAACTGAAAAATGGTTTGCCCGAAATTACCAGCGGATAATCCACAGCGCTGGTCCACCACATCAAGGTTAAGATGCCAATTAGACCCAGAGCGCCGACTGTAAAAATAATGTACCCCAGGGGCGACCGCTTTAGACCCATGGCCTCATCCATGCCGTGGATGGGAAACGGCGAATGACAGTCAAACTCTTTGTAGCCGCCGTCACGCATTTTCTCGGCGGCATGAATCAGGTCGTCGGCCGAATCAAACTGGGCCAATATCATCGCCGGTATTTTTTTAATTAGTCCCATCTTCCTATACCGCCGTACCCGCGGCGGCCTTTTCCTCTTTATGGTGCACACGCGCCTGGGGCAGCACTCCTTTGACTTCGGCCATAGCCACCATCGGCAAAAATCTTAAAAACAACAGAAACAGCGTGAAGAACAAACAAAACGAACCGATCAGGGTCATGATTTCCCATTTGGTCGGAGTATAATAAGCCCACGATGATGGCAGAAAATCTCGCGAAAGCGTCATGACGATCACGAATCGCTCAAACCACATGCCCACATTTATCAGCAGTGATGCCACAAACATAAAGGGAACATTAGTGCGCAACTTTTTTGACCAGAAAAATTGCGGCACAATCACGTTGCAGCTGACCATTATCCAGTACGCCCAGGCGTACGGACCAAAAGCCCGATTGATAAAAGTAAACAGTTCATAAGGGTTGCCGCTGTACCAGGCCGTAAAGAATTCCATGGCGTAGGCATAACCGACCATCGAGCTGGTCACCAGCATGATCAAATTCATTCGTTCCAATACGCGTAGATTGAAAATGTCCTGTAAGCCAAAGGCAGTCCGAGCGAGTACGGCCAAAGTCATCACCATGGCAAAGCCGGAGAAGATTGCTCCGGCGACGAAGTAAGGCGGGAAAATCGTGGTATGCCAGCCGGGCAGTACCGATGTAGCAAAGTCCATACTTACTACGCTATGCACCGAGAGCACCAGCGGTGTAGCCAACGCCGCCAGCACCAGATAGGCTAACTCATAATGCTTCCACTGCCGGTTTCCTCCCCGCCAGCCCAGGGAAAATATGCCGTAGATAATCTTTTTAATCTTTTTTGTGGCGCGGTCACGCAGGGTGGCAAAATCTGGAATTAATCCCACATACCAGAACAGGAGCGAAACCGTGAAATAAGTACTAAAGGCAAAAAAGTCCCACAATAGCGGGCTGCGGAAATTCGGCCACACCCCCATCTGGTTGGGAATGGGAAGGACAAAGTAAAGCACCCAGATGCGCCCGACGTGAATGGCCGGAAACATTAAGGCGACAATTACCGCAAAGATGGTCATGGCCTCGGAGAAACGATTTATCGAAGTGCGCCATTTTTGCCTCAAAAGAAAAAGAATAGCCGAAATCAAGGTTCCCGCATGGCCAATACCAATCCAGAAGACCAGATTGGTAATATCAAAGCCCCAACCCACGGGAATCATTAGTCCCCAGATGCCAATGCCTTGCCAAATCAGATATGCGACGGCCACCAGCAGCATCACCGTGCCGGCTGAAGAAAGTCCAAACAGTATCCACCAAGCCCGGGGAGTTTTTGCTTCAACTATGCGACAGACAGCGTCTGAAACGGAATGAAAAGTGGGATTGCCCGGTAAGAGCACTTCGCCGTGCTGCGCCGGCTGACTCGAATGTTCTGTTGATGTAGAAGCTGCCATTGGCTTAGTCTCTTAGCGTTATTTGAATCTTATACCGCTTTAATCTCCGGATTCGGATTTCTAATCTTGGCCAGATAAGATGTCCGGGGCTGAACGTTTAATTCTTCCAGCAGATTATAATTGCGATTGAATTTTTTCTTTTTGGTTACGGCGCTTTCGGGGTCATTAATATTGCCAAACGTCAAAGCATCCACCGGACAAGCCTGCTGACAAGCCGGAATAATTTCTCCGTCGCGTACCAGTCGTTTCTCTTTCTTGGCGGTCTTTTTGCCGGCGACGATGCGCTGCACGCAATAAGTGCATTTTTCCATGACACCGCGAGAACGAACCGTGACATCGGGGTTTTGGGTCATCTTCATCAATTCATCATAATCTTTAGTGTAATTAAAGAAATTAAATCGGCGCACTTTGTAGGGACAGTTGTTGGAGCAGTAACGGGTGCCGATGCAGCGATTATAAACCATAACATTGAGGCCTTGTGAGTCATGCACTGTGGCGCCGACCGGACACACCTGTTCGCAGGGAGCATTTTCACAATGTTGACATAATACCGGCTGATGAACTGCTCGGGGGTCATTGACATCGCCAACGTAGTAGCGGTCTAAACGTATCCAATGCATCTCGCGATTGTTTATTACTTGCTGGCGACCCACCACCGGAATATTATTTTCACTTTGACAGGCCACGGTGCAGGTGTTACAGCCGATACAGGCATTTATATCAACTGTCATGCCCCATTGATAACCTTCCGCGTACGACGGTTCTTTAAACATGGATTCCAATGGCTGGTGTTCGACAGCTTCTTTGGCGAACTCCGGGTCACGGCGATATTTTTCTAATGCCGCTTCGCGGATAATCGGACGCCCTTCCATAGACCAGTGATCCTGGGTGCAAGCCAGCTTGTGAGTCAGCAAAGTTTTATTGAGAGTCACACCTGAACCGAAATCAGGTGACTCCAAAGTTCTCAATAGGAACGCGTTGGCGCCAACACCTTCAGAAACTTTGGATACACCCTGACGTCCATAGCCTAATTCCACGATGACAGTGTCATTGGCTTGTCCGGGCTGAATCCAAACGGGTAAATCAATGGAGCGGCCGCGGAATTCAACTTTGACAATGTCGTTATTGGCTACGCCAATTCGTTTAGCAGTCGCTGAACTAATTAATGCTGCATTGTCCCAAGTTACTTTTGTGATTGGATGCGGGAGCTCCTGAAGCCAGGCAATTCCGGCATAACGGCCGTCATAAATAGTCGGAGAAGGCTGGAAAACGATTTCCAAACTGTTGTCTTCTGATTTTGAGACAAGGGGATTTTTAGTTAATAGACTGGCAATAGCATTTCCATTAATCCTGACTGATGAGGGGTTGAAACTGCTTTCGGGCAACACTCCATCGTTTAGCACTTTTCGCCAGTGTGATTCGAAATCAATCCCATGCAATAGCGTCTGCCAGGTCTGGCGCACCAAATCGTAACCTTTGGAAACTTTTCCTTCGGTTATTAGCGCCGCCATTTCGACATCGCTGGTGCTTTCAAATAAAGGCGCAATCAAAGGTTGAATCACTGCCGCAGTTCCATCAAAAGAACGTGTATCGCCCCAACTTTCAAGGAAATGCGACTGGGGTATATGCCAGTTGACCAGTCTTGATGTTTCATCGAAATAGTTGCTCAACTGAATGGTGTTGGAAACCTTGGGGAGCGCCGCTGCAAAATCAAAATCGGCAGGTGCATTATAAACTGGATTTGTTCCCAGCATGACTAAAGTGGAAACTTTGCCGGCATTGATGTCGTTCACCAGGTTTTTGAAACTTTGTAAATCAGAATATGTAGTGTCGACTGGTTTCGAGTAACTAACTGTCCGACTCACATTCCCTAGTCCATCGTTTATAGCCGCTACCAGAGCGTGCACCGTTAGCGGCTGCTTGCGCCCTGCGATGACAATTGATTTCTCTTTGGCTCCGGCCAAGTCGCGCGCCAATTCTTTTAGCCACTTGAAATTCTTATCCGATGTCACCTGATCATTAATATTGGCAATGCCTTCGATGCTGACACCTTGAGCCTTTAGTTCGAGAGCCAACGCCAGCGCAAACGCGCCAATGTCACTGCACTTGATTGCTTGTCTGTGGTCAGCATTGGTACCGGTAACTGACAAGCCGCTTTCGACCATATAAAGCCGGTTCATATTGTCATTTTCAGATTCAATTTTACGGCCTTGGGCAAATCGGCGAGCGTTGATGATGCCATTGCTTTCCAACAGGAGGAAATCGGAGTCGAGTGAGAGAATGACATCGGCTTTATCGAAGGCATAATTCGGGCGATATGGTTCACCATAGATCAAATCTATGCCGTCATAAATATTTTGGTCAGAGACCGGCTCGTAAGTCACCCACTTTGCTTTCGGAAATGTTTTTTTGAATGATGCTGCTAACCGTGCCAAGGTTGGTGAAGAAAAAAAGCCACCCAACACTGCCAGACCATCACCGTCATTCTTTTTGAATTCTTCGTAAAGAGCACTCCAGGCAAGTGCAAAATCATTGAAAGATTTTTGCTGACCTTTATTGGAAACATGCTGGGCTCTATCGGGGTCATATAATCCTAAGGTCTGCGCCTGAATAAAAGCGTTAGATGTTCCTTCCGTCGATGGGTGCAGGCTATTTCCCTCGATTTTGGTGGGGCGGCCTTCGTGGCTGGTGACTAGCAGACCGAAGGCCTGGTCGCCAAAAGGCATCGACGTAGCATAATACTGTGGAATGCCGGGAATTAACCCTTCGGGCCGATTTACGTAGGGGACAATTTTTTCAACCGGGCGACGACAACTGGCTAGTCCGGCCATAGCCATCGAGGCTCCCATCAAAGTCAAAAATTTTCTGCGCGACCAGGCATTGTCAAATTCCGTAGCCCCTTTCGGGAATTCTCGATGCAGGAAATCTTGGTATTCCGGCGTCTCGGCCAATTGGTCAAGACTGCGCCAGTATTCTTTCTTATTGGGCATATTGTTATCGTTCATCGATGACACCCGGAACAGTCTTTTGGTGGATTGGTGTTTCTTTCGCTGCGCAGGTTTTTAGCAATTTCCATCTGATTAGCCGGCGCCTTCCAATACATGTTAGTAACTTGATTGAGCGGGCGCAAATGCGGTTCGGGATTACGGTGACAGTCCAGACAAAAACTCATACTCAAGGGTTTGGCCAACGTGACCACATCCATTTCGGCCACGTTGCCGTGGCATTCGATACAGCCGATGCCCTGCGTGATATGCATGCTGTGATCAAAATAGACAAAATCGGGAATATCATTCACGCGAATCCACTGCAGAGGCATATCGTTTTTCCAGCTGTCTCGAACCAGCTGCAGTTTTTCGCTGTCGGGTTTAACCAGCTTGTGACAGTTCATGCAGGTTGCGGTGGGCGGGACATTGGCACGTTCGGAATATTCCACGCTGGTGTGACAATAGCGGCAATCTATGCCTAAATCCCCGGCGTGAAGTTTGTGACTGTAATGAACCGGCTGGACTGGGCGATAGCCGACATCGGTAAATTTAGGCGAACCATAAAACCAAAAAAATCCCACTCCGCCAGTCAAAACCAGAAGGACACCGGCAGCTGTCGCAGGCCCAAGGTAGTTAGTCCATTTTGGAAAAATCTGAGCCAATGATTACTTTCTAAACTGATTGAGATTGTTCAAATATTCACAATGTAGGGTCAAAAAAAACGCCTGTTTCAATTTGCTCCTTTTTGGCGAACTGCATAGCCCGGCAATGAATTGTCTGTCGACTTTCATGTCAATAGTAAATGGAGTAAAGATTTAGCTCATTGAAAAGCATTTGCATTTGGACAATCCAAACTCAAATAACTCCATCAATCATTATGGCAGTAAATAGACCGAACAGATACAATAACGAATATCCAAACAGTGCTCTGGCCCGCTGATCAGTCTTAATGCGATAAAGATCATGCGCTTTCCTAATGAATAGAAAACCGAGAATTGCGGCAGTAGTCAGATAAATCCAACTCATCCCAAAAAAGCCAAGGGTGAGACTGACTGAAACTAATATCATGGAATATACCAGTATTTGAAGTCGGGTTGAGTCATCGCCTTTCACTACAGGCATCATGGGAAGTCCAGTCAGACGATAATCATCTTTGCAAAATAGAGCCAGCGCCCAAAAATGCGGTGGTGTCCATAAAAAGATTATCAAAAACAAAATCCAGGGAGTTAGATTCATAGAATTGCTGGCGGCAGCCCAAGCTCCGACCGGCGCCATGGCTCCGGCAATCCCTCCAATGACGATGTTTTGGGAACTGTTGGGTTTGAGCCAAAGAGTGTAGTAAAGACTATAGAAAAGAATCGTGCAGAGCGCCAGGATAGCCGTCAGCCAATTGAAAAAATATGCGAAAAGTACCACACCCATCGCCCCGATGAGTGTAGAAAAAATCAAGGCGCGATGGGCAGAAATCTTCCCCGCGGGCAGCGGGCGGCGCAGACGCGTGCGAGTCATAAGGGCATCAAGGTCTCGTTCAAAATATTGATTGAGAGCGTTGGCACAGCCGCCGGTCAAATAAAGTCCTACTAATACCAGAATAAATTTGACTGGATGTGAAAGAAGGGAGCCTTCAAGTATTAAAGCCGTGGTGCCGGTGAAAACGACCAAGAGCATTATCGATGGTTTGGTCAGTTGAACGTAATTATTTATTGCGGCCAGCACTCATTTGCCTTACTAAAGCTTTCATTATTAACATTAAGAACGCAAGGGAACGTTCGCTTGTTCCGCATTTCACAAAGTCGGCTTGCTATATAAAGGATATTGTCAGAAATTACAAGCCACTTTAAAATCAGCTTGAATAAATGACGTATTCGAAAAATAAAATCAAGAAAATCCTTCAGACAATTGAAATGCCTTTTCATTTGAAGTTACTCCTACCCGTCCTGCTTTTCTCACCAACTCTATTTGAACTGTCGCATGCGGGTGTCATCGAAGGGAAGGTGTTTGATTCCACCAGCCAGAAACCTGTTCCATCGGTTTCCATCAGAGTGGCAGGCACCAACCATTCAATACTTTCCAATGCCGACGGGAAATATCGATTGAGGCTCCCCGATGGCGACTACCAGTTGAAATTCAGCCATGTCGCCTATCACACTTTGACTTTTGATATATTTTTGCATGATTCACTGGTAACTCAAGACGTATTTCTTAGCCCAACGGTCATTCCGCTGGAGGGGGCCAAAGTTTATTCACGGGCTTTTGACCCGGCCCAGGAAATCATTGTGGAAGCCATTAGACGTAAAGAAGAGATCCTAAATCAGATTCATGATTATCAATTTGAGGCGTTTACCAAGCTGATTGTCCGCGACACCACTAAACCCCAGCCCAAAGACATTTACCTCATAACCGAAACTCAAATGGAAGCCTTTTGGGAGCAACCTGATAAATACAAAGAAATAATAATTGCCCGAAGACAAACCGCCAATGTTGATGCCGAAAACAACCTCGTGACTATCGGTGAAATTCTCAATTTTAACAAAAACCGCATTGAGATAGGCACTTACAATATTGTTTCCCCCACGGCCAAAGATGCGTTGGACCATTACAATTATTATTTGATTGACACTGTCCAATTAAATGACCGCCCTGTTTTTCGCCTGGAAGTTGAACCCAAAAACAATTATGAGCCGCTGTTTCAGGGAACTATTGATATTGCCGACTCGAGCTACGCCGTAGTCGGCGCGGATTTTGGATTCAGCAAGGGATTTTCGGCGCCATTTGTCGAGAACCTTCATTATAGTCAAAGATTTGATTTGCTTGATAACGAATACTGGATGCCGGTAGAGATACGCTTTGCGGCTGATTTCAAACTGGGCATTCCCGGATTGCCGGTGTTTGATGTTGATTACGTGGCGGCGCTATATCATTACAAGATTGAAAAGGGGACTCCGGAAAAAACGTTCAACGAATTCGTCCTGGAAGTGGATGAAAAAGCCGACAAAGTAGATTCGTCTGAATGGTATTCACGTCAATTGATTCCCTTGACCGATGAAGAGCTGACCGGATATCACCGCATCGATTCTATCACCCATTTACCCAAGCCGATCCTAAAAAAGCTGTTAATGGGAACACTGAAACTGACTTATCTGGGATTGACCAGATATGACTTATTCCATTTCAACCGAGTTGAAGGGTCTTATCTGGGGTTCAGCTGGCCGCGAGT
>Ga0334722_10005711_pt1 | contig 12479 bp, 16 predicted proteins | sample C3_bottom_MG_FD_207210 | JGI IMG/M metagenome (GOLD analysis project Ga0334722, IMG submission 207210) | Sediment microbial communities from Yellowstone Lake, YNP, Wyoming, USA - C3_bottom | ecosystem: Environmental > Aquatic > Freshwater > Lake > Sediment | place: USA: Wyoming | collected...
ATCCTTCTCAAGGGAATATAAGCTCTCTAGAGTATCTCTGGAGAGCTTAGTAAAAGCCGCTCTCAGTTTCAAGGGAATTGACCCTGAGAGCGAACTGGGCAGGAAGAAAGTGTTAGAGGTGCGGAATTTTTATTTTGTTAAAATGCCATCCTCTGGGAGGTTTGTGCGGATTGTTAGACGTGATGATGGTGTAGCATATAAGCTCGAAGGAAACTACACCATCGATGATGATGATAGAAAGTTTGTGCAAAGGTTGTTCTCTCTGGCAGGGCGCCTTGCTTCCTCTTCTCGTCTGGCTCAGGAGATAGAGAGCTCTGGCGAGGAGAGAAAGAAGGGCACCTCTGACGTGTCTGAGTTTGTATCAGGCACTTCAGAGAGTGTTCACGGAGGCGACTCATCGTCTGGGGAGGTTCCTGATGGTGAGTCAGGCGGAAGGGAAGAAGACTCCCAGGATATGAGCAGTATGCCTATAGCATGTTCTGCTTCCTTGGGATCTTCTGAATCCACCGCTGATGCCTCAACCGCTCCTGCCCGGCCAAGGCAGGATGGGAGTGATTCCGACTCCCAAAAGTCTCCTGTAGCTGATAATGGTAGCTACAGAGATTCGGATGGGGCGGGTAGCTCTGGGAGTGGAGCCGCCCTGGAAGCTCCAGAGTGTGCCGCTTCCACACGGATGGGCGTGGATGCCTCACAGGCTGGGGCGGAAGCCTGTGAGGAAGGGACCAGCAGCCTGCCTGCTATTGAGATTATCGATAGCGGGACACGGGAACAGAGTACCGTGCAGTCTGCTGGCGGCGCTAGGGAGGAGGCGCCGGAACCCGGAAGGGAAGAGTCCTCTATCTCGTTTAAAGATTTGAGGAAGAAGATGAGAGAATTGTCTTCTTCCTCGACTTGCCCAAAGAGTTCTTTTGGCGGGGTTTATGGAATGCTTGCTGAAATTGGTGCCCCGCCGAAAGAGCTCGTCAACCGAGGTCGGAGGGTCTTTTCTAGGCTGGTCTCCGACCTCGCCGAAGGCGAAGCCGGACCCCGCTGGGATTACAAGAAAGTCTCAACACGTCTGGCTTCGCTCCAGACATTCAAGCCGGAGGATAAAAAGCTCGAAACCGGCAGGCCTGCTGTGGCTGTGTTGCCAGACATATCGGGGAGCATGGCAGGGTATGCCCACCAGGTGCTTGAGTTCTCGAAAGTGCTTGGTGAGCTTGGTGTGCCTGGGGCGGAAGTTGTGGTGGTTCCGCAGAGCAATGGCAGGCCTGTTGAGCTGTGGGTGAATGGTAAGAAACTTAACGAGTCTATTCCGTCAAGATGGGACGACGGGGGTGTTGTGGGTGAGTGGTATCGCAACATTTTCCAGCACTACTCTGTTCAAGTGGTTGTTCTTGCTGCTGACTGGGATGGAGAAGTGATATATCACTGGATGGCTGAGAATCTTCCAGTAAAAATTTTCTGGGCTGATGTTTGGAGCAGTAGCAGGCTTGCTCCAACAGTAGTTGACTTTCCGCCCCGATGGGCATGCCCTGTGAGGGAATGGAGCAGGTCTGCTGTAAGAAAGGTAAAATATGCGTTTGGGTGCGGCAATGTGGTAGACTTTATTGTTGCACTCGAGAAAATGTTGAGAAAGGGGAGGTAAGCCATGAGAGAAAGATTGGTGTTGCCCGCGAGGGCTTTTGGAAAGCGGTTGGTGTATGAATTTAGAAATGTTGGTGCAAAGGGCGCTGGTTTTAAGGTATTTCTGCGGAATGAGTTGAAAAAGATTCCTGAGTATCATACTCCAATTGAGCTGGATAATCCTGATGTTGCTGGGCGGACTGAAGATGGGATTCCAATACCGATTAACACGCTTGGGCGGTGGCTGTTTGGTGTCCCCGGATATGCTGGAAATGCAGTTTTTGATGGGTTCAAGAGTGTTCCGGAAGTTATTGTAAATGTTGGTGCTAGTATTTCTAGTGAGGCAGTTGAGTTAATAGACAAATTGTTATCTGTTGCTGGAGGCATTCGTCGGGAATAGTATGATTTTAAGAGATGGAAGGGGGTGATAGTGAAAATTTTTTGCCTTTCTTTATATTTTAGTGTAAATGCGAGGTAGCATGTGTTGCTACTAGATAATAATTAGAAAAAGACAAAGGAGGAAGGACTATGGTAAAAGAAATTGGACAATTTTATTGGGAGGGGCGCCCACAGTTGAACCAGATAGTAGTTTCTACAACAGATGGAAATTACTATTTAGTATCGTATGGTAAAGTGGTAGCATCGGTGGGAGAGGACGAGGTGAGACTATCTCGTTATTGGGATTATTCAGTTACGACCGCGAAGTGGGTTGCTAGATTTCTTGGATTGGAATCTGCGAAGGAGGTCAGGGATCATATTAAGTCAGGTGAGTTTAAGTTGGTGAGTGAGCTGGTCATCAAGTAAACTGGTTATGAGGTATGTGTATGCTTATATTGCTGGTTATGGAGACGAGTATGAGGTATGAGAGTGATATAGAGTGGGCAGATGGGTGTTGCAATTTTATGTTTGTTAGAACTAGTTCATTCGACGGCACTAGAGAAGATTTGCCATCGATGCTTGTTAAATTGCTAATTGTTTAGATGTAAGTCAACCCCCAATGCATTTGCATTCGGGGGGGGGTATTTTTGTAATGAGTGGTTATTGTAGTTTAGGTTGGTTTTTGTCTGGTGTGATTGTAAGAAAAGAAGGAGATCGATTATGGATGTGAACAAAGCAATCGAATTTGCGATGAAGCTTACACATAAAGAATGCAAGATGAAAGGAATTACATACGATGAGGATATAGCACAAGAAGCAGCACTAAAGGCTGTGATGGCGGTTAAAATGTTTGATGAGCAACGTGGAGTACCGTTTTCGTCATACCTTTGGAAAGCAGTTAACAATATGTTAAACAGATGGAGCGAAACAAGGAATCATAATCTTCTGAATGTTTCAATTTTTCAGGAGAATGAAGATGGTGAAGAGTCGGTATTAGATATTCCTGCTTCTGATGATCGTAATTTTAGTGATAGGTTGATGGAGATATTGCTAAGGTATTGCGGTAGGGTGGGAAATGATTTTTATGAATTGGTACTAGGTTATAGGGATGTGGATAATGCTCTGAGAAGTGTGGCGAACTCGAAAGAGAGGGGTGAGAAGTGGATTGAGAAGTGGTTGGGGAGAAAGTTGAGTAAAGAAGAGAGGGCATGTTGCAGAGAGATAAAGATGATGTTGCACGAGGTGTAACAGTTAGGATAGTGAGCGCAAGGGGAATGTGGTGCCTCTTGCGCTTTTTCTTTTTGGATAGGGAAGGAAGATGGTGGTTGTGAGGATGGTGTGGGGGAAAATTTTTGTGGTGGTGTGCATTTTTTCCTTGACTTTTTCTTTAGAAAAGTGTATATATGGAAGTGTGAACAATGAAGTTAACAACAAAACAAGAGGAGGATAAGATGAAGGGAGTGGTTGGAGCTGTTTTGGGAGTATGTGGAAACGCATCTATCGAGTTCATGGACACTGATCGGTTAAGAATCTACCTCCCAGTCCCCGAAGGGAATGGGGTGTGGAGGTGGATTATTTGCGCAGACGAGATTGAGTCTGCGCTTATGAAGCTCGGTTATCTTCCTTGTATGGATTGGGATGAGGGATGGTGCGAATTTGTGAAGTGTGAAGATTGAATAAGTAGCAAAATCCCCAGCCCATACCAGGGCTGGGGATTTTCAGAAGGGGCAGGGACTTCTCCCTGCCCCTTTCTTTTTTGCAAAAAATTTGGTCAGGTAGTGAAGATTTCTGGTAAAGTAAATAGTGTGAATGGTGCATCGATTTTCACAGGTATGGAGGTATGAGTATGGACTGGAACAGTGTATTGTTTCGTTTAAACAAGCTTGCTAGTTTAATAGCTATTGAAAGGAAAGAGGGTTCTGGTGTGTATGGAGTGTTGCATTTTATGAATGATGGCTATGTTTGGGGTCGTAGCGAGTCGATGGGGTTCGAGATGAAATATGGTGGTGAGGTAGAGGCACATGTTCCTGCATCTAAGTTTTGTGATGTTGTAAGTGTGCTGAATCCTACACTTATGTATAATGTTGAGGTAGGACAGGGTGATTTTGTAATCAAAGGTAAAGGTTTTGAGGCGAAGATTCGGATGGTTGAGGGAGAGGTAGGTGATGATGGGAGAGTAGTAAAGTATCTGTTTGAGCATAGAGAGGAGTTGATAGGCAAGAAGGTGTTTGTGGATGTTAGAGATGATTTAGTTAAGGTATTGAAGAAAGTATCTAGAGTATCATCTACAGCAGATGCTTTTAGCGAGTATAGATCAGTGTGTTTTGATAGTCGAGGTATTTTTTCGACTGATAGGTCGAGAGTTGCATGTTGTTTTATTCCTGTTTTTAACAGTCGTGATAAGATTGTTGTACCGGTTTCTGTACTGCGTCAAATTTTCAGTGTGATGGAGACGGAGCAGCTCGTTGGTGCGTGGGTGGTAGATGGTAAGTTATATCTTGAATTTGGCAGTGGGCTGTATGTAGAAGTGATGAGTTATGATGTTGATTATCCTGATCTGGTAAGTGTTCTTGAAAAACACAAAAGCAAAATAAAAGAAATTTCGGATGTAGATCCGGATGTGATGGATGGCATATGCAGTATTGTAAAGGTGTTAGATTATAGTGATGTAGTATGTTTAAAGGTTGAAAATGGTATGTTAAGTTTAGAAGTTGATTCTGTGAAAGGGTTTAAAGTGAGTAAGGATTTACAGCATGTAAAAATTTCTGAGAAATATGAAGTTGGTGTGAGGGCAAAGGATTTAGACGTGGTGGATGGTATTGTTGCGTTTGGTATATCAGATGATGTAGTTTATCTAAAGTCACGTGAAGGAATTGAGTATTTAGTTGCGACAATTGTCAGATAAGGAATGGGGAGGTGTAGGTATGGATATTAACGAAATAGTGAAGGGATTGAAGTCATTAAAGGATGTATCATGCAGTTCAGGAGAAGAGCGGAGTGTAAAGGAATGGTTGAAGTCTGATATAATAGCATTTGACTGGTTAGTATCTAGGGGAAGAGGTTTTCCGTTGGGGCGTGTAGTAGAGATATGTGGTGATTATTCAGCTGGCAAGAGTTTTCTGGGTTATAAGCTTTTAGCGAAGGCGCAGGAGCGTGGTTTTCTTGCTGTTTTGTTTGATGTAGAGGTTGCGTATGATAAGAGTTTTGGTGAAAAGTGCGGTATTAATAACAGCAATTTGCTTGTTATTTCTGATATATCAGTTGAGAAAGGATATGAGATAATGATTGATTTGATGGAAAAAGTGAACTGTCCGGTGGTATTTGTGTGGGACAGCATTGCAGCTACGCCAACGGAGAAAGAGCTGGGTGACGGAATGGACTCGAGGGATCTGACGAAGGCGCAGTTAGTAGGGAAGGGGTTTAGGCTTGCAGTGCAGGATTTAGGTAAGACTAATAGTATGCTAATATTGTTGAATCAGTTGCGGGAAAAGATAGGAGATATGTATGATAAAAGTGAGTTTGCACCTGGCGGCCGCGCAATTGATTATCATGTTTCTGTGAAGCTGGAGTTGCGGCGGAAGGGGCTGTTGGCGGAGGATAGGTTGGTGAAGGGGTTCAAGGTGAAGGCAGTAGTTACAAAGAATAGGGTAGATATACCTTTCAGGGAGTTGAATATTGTTCTCAGATGGGATAGGGATGATTTAGTTGAGTGGTATGAGTGTTTGTTGGATATATTTATGTTAGAGGGGAAGGTAATAGAGAGTGGTGGATGGTACCGCTTTAGTCATGAAGAGAAGAAGTGGCGGGCGTCGGATTTTTTGGAGATATTAATTTCTCAGCCTGAGCGAGTATTGCCTGCTATGGAAGCGGTGCTTGGTGAAGAGGCGTATTATTATTTAGACAAAGTGACGCCGAGAAACAGGGAGTTGGTGGTAAATGGAAGGTAGGGATTTTGCGACAAAGTATAGGCCTAGAAGGTGGTGTGAGGTAGTGGGGCAGAGTCATGTAGTAAGTGTTTTGAAGAAGAAGAGAGATTGGAAGACGCTTTTATTTTGGGGTCCTTCAGGCGTTGGCAAGACGACGGTAGCTAGAATTGTAGCGATGTGGGTAAATTGTGAGGATGTGGAAGGGAGTGATGTGTGTGGTGTATGTAACAGTTGCAGAGCTATTCTGTCAGGGGCGTCAAATGATTACAGAGAGGAGAACGTAGGAGACAGCAGGACAATTGAGGCGATGCGTGGGATGCTGGACTGGATAGTGTATAAGCCTATATTTCTGCGGAAGAAGGTGCTGGTGCTGGATGAAGTGCATAATTTATCTTCTGCCGCTCAGAATCTTTTGTTGAAGGTATTGGAAGAGCCTCCGTCGAGTCTGGTGGTAATTTTGTGCACTACAAAGCTTGATGGTGTAATTGAGCCGTTACGGCAAAGGTGCCAGGAGTTTGAGTTTAAGAGTGTTTCAGATGAGGAGCTTGCGAAGTTGCTGGTGAGAGTATGGCGTGATGAGCCTGGTGTTATTGATATGGATCAAGGTATTCTGCAGAGAGTATTTCTTGAAGCTGGTGGTAGCCCAAGGAAGTTTTTGAATTTGCTAGAGGTGGCGAGTTTAGGTGGAGAAGTTTCTGGGTATGATAATAGTGTGAAGTCTATGATTGATCTAGTGATGAGTGGAGATGTGCTGGGGGTAGTGAGGAATGTGGATGCTGTAGTGGCGGAGTTAGGTGTGAAGAATGTTATTCCCGCTGTAGTGGGTGCAGTAGTGAAGAGGATTAAGAGGTCGAGTTCGATTAGTGAGATTATAAAGTTGCACAGTATTTTGAACAGCATGTCTCTTCCGGTGGGTTTATTTGGGGTGAAGGATTCTGACAAAGTTTTATATCAATTACTTTCTGCGACGTTGTGTGTGAGAAATATAGAGAGGAATGGAAGTGAGTAAAGTAGTATTAGATGTTCAAGTTATTTATACGTATGTGAAAGCAGATGATGAAAGTGTGCATAATATGATTGATGAAATTCTTGCAGTTAAGGTACCCTGGGCGAAGTGGAGTAAGTCGTATCGGATGGGGTTGTGGGATGGGTATAAGCGGTTTTATGATGTTCTTCGTCGAAGGTTTTTGACGGGGTTATTGCAGTATGTAGTTGCTGAGTTAGTTGAGAGGGGTGTTGATGTAGAGATTGAGGGTAGTGATAAGTTTTTCTGGAATCATCAGATTGATTTAGATAGTATTCAGTTAAATGGGGTTGATAGTGTAAGGTGGAGGGAGACCCAGTTACCTGTCCTGAAGCAGGTTTTGTCGTGCAAGAGAGCGTCGGTGAAGATGGGCACTGGTTCTGGGAAGACGGAAGTCATAGCAGGGATTCTCAAAGCGTTGAGTGATAAAAAAGCGTTGGTGTTAGTGCATAGGGTTGAGCTGTTACAGCAGACTAGGGATAGATTAAGGATGAGATTAGGCGAGGAAGTTGGTGTTATAGGTGCTGGGGAGGTGGATATTGATAAGAGGATTGTAGTTGGGATGGTGCAGTCTGTGTGGGCTAAGAAGCCGAAGCTGATTCGGTGGTTGAGGGATGGTGTAGATGTTTTGTTAATAGATGAATGTCATCATTGTTCGAGTATGACGTGGGCGAATGTAGCGATGTCGTGTGGGGCGGAGTGGCGGTATGGGTTTTCAGGGACGCCTTTGCTACGGAATGATGAGAAAGATATGCTATTGATGGGTCTTACGGGAGGAATTGTTTTTGGAGTTACTGTGGATGATTTAGTGGAGAAAGGGTATGCGGCGAAGCCTAGGGCAAATATTGTTATGGTTCCGTATCAATACAAAGGAAAATGGAATGCAGTATTTGAATTGGTGTATGGAAAAGATGATGGGATGATGGAAGTATTAAAGTTTATTTTGAATGAAGAGGTTAGGGGAAGAGGGAAGAAGGGAGTGGTTATTTTTGTTGAAAGGATAAGGCATGGTGCAAGAATATTGGATGAGTTGAAAAGGAAAGGGTTTAATGTAGTGTTTGCGCATGGTGGTGTAAGTGATGAGGAAAGGATAAATATAGTAAATGGAATGAGGGAGAAGAAGTATGATATAGTCATAGCGACTACGATATTTGACGAAGGGATCGATGTTTCGGGGATTGGGGGTATAGTGTTTTGGTGTAGTACGAAGAGTGTGGCGAGGGTAATGCAGAGGATAGGGAGGGGGGTGAGAGTAGAAGAAGGGAAGAGTGAGGTAGCAGTATGGGATTTTGTGGTAGATAACAAATACATGAAGGATCATCTAAGAAAGAGGTTAGTTTATTATGATCAGGAAAAAATAGAGAGGAGGTTTTATATATGGACTGGGGACGGGTTAGTGGAGATGAGTGTATGAAGGATTTTGATGTAAATTTTGACAAAGTTTTTTCTGTTTTGATGTCTAGAAAGTATAATCATTCTGAAAGCAATCTACTGCGTGCATGTTTTGACAGCTGGGGTGAAGTGGATAGTGTGGAAGCGGCGCTTGCTCAGATTCTTCGGCTTGGTATTTTTGGAGTAGTAGCGGAGTTTGTAAGTAGAGTTGAAAGTGGTGAGATGACCGAGTGGGATGCAGTGATGTTTGCGTTGTTAGCTGGGGCAGGGGTCAAAAATTTTTCTGAGGTAGTAGAGGCGGTAGAGAAGGGGCTGAAGGTGATGTATAAGGAAGCTCGTTCTGTATTTGAAGAGTGCGTAGCTGTTCTGGTAAAGAAAGTAGTTAATGATCTTGGTGGTAAAGTATCAAGTGAGGAGGTGCTTCTGCAATGAAGGACTTCAGGTATCTATGCTGTAAGGATGCATATATGGTCTTAGCTGTGTGGTGGTATGTGTCAGGCGAGCGTGTATATGATTATAGATCTGCAGTGAAGCTGGTAAAGTGTCTTGAGGGAGAGGTTGATGATTGGAAGGTGAGTGATGCAAATAGTCGTATGAAGCTAGTTGAAGAGTATCTCGAATGGTTGTGGAGAAATGAGAAGAAGTTCAGCAGTGCATGGCGGTATATATCGAAGTATATGATAGACAGGAGAGTAAGTAGTGAAGTAACTGAAGTTGTGGATGCGTATAGGAAGTATGTAAAGGAGAGGTTTGGTGAGGACATATGGGTTGATATAAGCAAGAAGGAAGTAATGCAAGCGGCGAGAGTAGTGAGGAATGTAGCGAAAGAGATGGGGCTTTCTGTGTATGAAGTGATAAAGTATCAGCACGAGTGTTGGGACAAGATAACTAGTCCTTTGGTGTTCGAGCGGATGTCAGATGCAGATAAAGTTAGGCGAAGGGTTAGTATAAAGTTAGAGGAAGATATGAGGAATGGTATAGTGGTTGGGAGAGGTGGAGTAAGTAGTTTCAGTAATAAGGAAGAGTTGGTAGCGAAGTATTGGAAGAATATATTATCGACTGGTGTAATGTTTTATATCAACAAGAAGGGGTGGCTTGCTGAAATAGCAAGGGAATATTGGAAGCAGTTGAAGAATGTTGGGTCAAATATAGAATTAAGAAATGAGTTAAAGCAGCAGTACTCAAAGGTAAATATTGTGAAGAGATGGAAGGAGTCGGGGTGTCCTGAGATTTTGTTAGATTGAGGGTATGTATTATGGCTAGGTATCTTTTAGGCCAGCTGGCAGGGCATAGGTTTGCGAGTAAGACTTTAGAGAATTTCATATGGACAGAAGAGAACAAGCATTTAAGAGATTTCTTTTATGATATTGTTAGTAGAGAGGTATGGGAGCGTGGGGTAGGCATAGTTGGTGATGTAGGGATTGGGAAGACGCATATTTTGTCGTCGCTGTATAAGAACAGGGTTTGGGTATCGATATACTGTCGTGGTGGTATTCCAGTTTGGTTGAGCTTCTTAGATTTGATTTCTGAAGCTAGAGAAGATCGCAGTTTTATAAAAGAGTTAGTAAGTGAGTATGATATAATTTTTGTAGATGATCTTTGGAGCGGTGGTGCTTCGGCTGATGAGAAGAATGTTATAAGGGAGTTAGTGTTGAGGTGTTATGATAGCAAGAAGTTGATATGTTATACAGCGAATTGGGGGTTAGAGAAGTGGAGTGTGGATGAGAGGGTGAGGGACAGGTTAGTGGAGATGTGTGTGGAGGTTGAGCTGGTAGGTTTATCTTTCAGAGGCAGGGTTGAGTTGATTTAGTTATTGTGCGGGGAGGGACGTGTGGAGTGGTTTCTGATAAAAGGGGTTGTAGATGGTTTAATAGACAGGTCTGTATTATTAAAAGTTGATGAATCATTTTTTAGTGATGAGTTGGACAGGAAGGTATGGTTGTTGTTATGTTCTGCATTTAGTAAAGGTTTAGTAGAGAGCTGGAGGGATTTATATGTATATGCGATAAGAGAAGGTGTGCATGTAGATGTATTGGATCGTATTGAGTGGTACGAGGAGCATGATGTAGACATATCGGATGAGTTAGTGCTTGATACTGTGAGCAGGTTATGGAAGGAGAAGTCGTTAATTTCTGGGGTAAAGAGGATAGAGAATAAGTTACTGAAGGGTAGTGATATAGATGATGTAGTTAAAGAGTTGAAGAGCACGTATAGAAATGTAGTAGAGTGTATTGTTGATCAGGACAGCATATATGAAGATGTTCTTGATGGTGTATTTGAGAGGGTAATGGATAATGCGGTGGAAGAGGGGACTGGTGAGCGGTTGTTGTCAGGGTTTATGCAGTTGGATATCATATTAAATGGTGGGTATAGAAATGGGACTCTTACGGTGTGGTTGGGGGCGACGAGCATAGGGAAGACGATGATGTTAGTATTTCAGTCTGTGATGTTTCTTCTTCAGGGTAAGTCTGTATTGTTTATAAGTCTTGAGGATAGTAAAGATGTAGTGCTTGAAAGATTTGATAGAGTATTATTTGGAAATGTTATGAAGGATCCTGTGAGGCTGGCCAAGAGGGTTGAGTTGCTGAAGATGTTGGGAAGGGTAAAGGTTATGTATAAACCTCGGATGTGGATACAAGAGCTTGAGGATCTGATTGACAGAGAAGCTGGTGGGGTAGATGTGTTGGTAGTGGATTATGGTGATCTAGTTATAGCTAGTAATAAGTCGAATGGAGAAGATTGGCTGGAGCAGGGTGAAGTATTTGAGAGGATGATGAAGATAGCGGACAAGTATTCGATGTGGGTAGTGACGGCGTCTCAGGCGAACAGGGATGCTGTGAATAAGAAAGTGTTATCATTGGGGAATATAGGCAGGAGTTATAGAAAAGTTCAGGTAGCGGATTATGTTATAGCACTTTCTCAAGATAAAGAAGCTGAGAAGGAAGATCTTATAATGATGGTGGTGTTGAAGAATAAGTTTGGGAGGCGTGGTGATATAATTCCGCTGAGAGTTGTGAGAGAATACGGGTTTTTCAGAGAGGAAGTGATATAAAAATTTCAGGGAGGGTAAAATGATAAGATGTGTAGGGTGAGTCTGAGTGGGAGTGTGTTAGGTTACAGGTGTTTAAGAAGACTGTGGTATATGTCAAGGGGGTATAGGGGTAAGGAGGTTGATGAAGGTACGCAGAGGATCTTTGAAATTGGTAAGGTATTAGAGCCTTTAGCAGTGGAGTGGGAAGTAAGGAAGGGGAGGGAGGTATATTATAACAACAGGACGCATGAAGATCCGCCAGATTTTGTTCTTGAGTTAGGTAACGGGAGCATTTTGGGGAGGTTTGATGCAATATTTGATAGGAAGATTTTGATTGATATAAAGACGTGCAATTTGAGCAAGTTTACTATGTTACTTGAGGGGGATATATTACCTGAGTGGCTGATTCAGGTGAATGTATACTTTTTTGGGTTGAAGCTTGCATTGTGTAGGGATGATATAAGGGAGCTTATAGATAGTATAGAGAAGGTAGGAATTTATGGGGTGCACAAGGAATCGGGTAGGACGGTGGAAGTAGTGAGAGATCCTGACTTGGGTATTTTTAGAGGTGTAGTAGCAAAAGCAGTGAAAGTATTTGATGCAGGCTCTCCAGATGAATTAGAGATTGATAGTCAAGAGTGCAGGTATTGTCAGTTTTTTGGTGTTTTCTGTAATTCTTGACATTAAGGAGGGAAGGTATGCAGGCTCTACCGTGGAATGAGGTGGAAAGGTATTTTATTGCAACGAGATACGCTGTGAGATCTGAAGATGGCAAGCAGGTATTAGAGTCAAGTTGGGATGATATGGTAGATAGGTTTGAGCAGTATTATAGAGGAATGAGGGTAAAGAGTGTAATAGAGAGAGAGTTTTCTATGTTGGTAAATATTGATGATCTTATAACTGAGTTATTACAAGCAATTAGAGAGAGGCTTATTATTCCAGCAACTCCATTTTTGATGAGTTTTGGGAATGAGTATACGAGGAGAAAGGGATATTTTTCGTGCTATCCACTTGGGTATGTTCCAGATACGATGGATGGGATTTATAAAGTGTGTGAGGATATGAGAGAGGTATGTATGAGAGGTGGTGGTTGTGGAATAGATGTATCATTGCTGAGGCAGAA